>JAEEGG010000798.1_pt1 | contig 91827 bp, 78 predicted proteins | sample 9134161 | NCBI WGS metagenome assembly JAEEGG01 (sample SAMN16246543, study PRJNA631951) | gut metagenome | biome: gut microbiome; feature: rumen; material: CR-attached | host: Bos | place: Iran: Karaj | collected 2018-10
GCCTCCCGTAGGAGTTTGGACCGTGTCTCAGTTCCAATGTGGGGGACCTTCCTCTCAGAACCCCTACTGATCGAAGGCTCGGTGGGCCGTTACCCCGCCGACTACCTAATCAGACGCATCCCCATCCTATAGCGGCAAGCCTTTGTTCCATCTTAGATGTCTGCAACGGAAAACATAGAGTATTAATCCGACTTTCGCCGGGCTATCCTCTACTATAGGGAAGGTTGGATACGCGTTACTCACCCGTGCGCCGGTCGCCATCAGAGTTTGCAAGCAAACTCCATGATGCCCCTCGACTTGCATGTGTTAAGCCTGTAGCTAGCGTTCATCCTGAGCCAGGATCAAACTCTTCATTGTATAAATATCTTCGATATTTCTACGAGTCTTCGTCGTCGCTCGGGAATCGAAAGCAAGCTTTCATTCCTCTCGCTCCTAGAAGCCTTGTAAATTTAATCATTATCTCTGTCTCAGAACGACTATCCAAATCCAAGAAATTAAAACGGTTCGTTTCTTTTTACCCAAGTGCTTCACATAAGAAAGCACTCGCTTCTTGTACTACTTCTGTCTATGTAAATCTTTCAAAGAACTCTTTCCTTTTGCCGCGCTCGAAACACCGTTTCTCGTTTAGCGGGTGCAAAGGTACGAAGATTTTCCGAACTAACAAAACTTTTCGGAAGAAAAATTGCATTTTAGATGCATTTTTATCACACTCTTGACGAATATCAAGACACATTTCGGCCTACACCTTATTATATTATATATAGAAAAGCTGAAAGAATTATAATATTCACTGATTTCCTTTGGTGATTTTGAAAATAAGTTGTAATTTCGCGGCGTCTTTCATGAATATAATAATTAAGGTATAGAAAAATATGAATATGAAGAAGATTACTATCGGAATGCTAACTTGTGCTTGTCTGGCACTGGTCAGTTGTGGAAACATGAGTCAGGTCATGGGTGCGATGACTAACGGCACAGGCGTGGTGAATGCCATAACCAGCGTTATCGGTCTCGACAAAGTGAAACAGCAGAACTTGATCGGAACCTGGGCATACAAAGGTCCTGGCTGCGCTTTCACGAGCAAGAACCTTCTGGCCAAGGCTGGTGGCGAGGTTGCTGCTGTTCAGATTGAAGAGAAACTACTGCCCTACTACCAACAGGTGGGTATAAGTCCCAGCAACACATTTATCACTTTCAACGAGGACGGCTCCTTTTCCTCTAGGATCGACGGCACGCCATTCAGCGGCAAATACACCTTCGATGAAGTCACACAGAAAATAACCCTCAAAGGACTGTTGCTAAGTGTAAACTGCTATACAAAAAGAGAACTCAACGGCATCTCTATCTTGTTCGAGGCCAATAAGTTATTAACAGTTCTTCAGGCGATGTCAGCCATGAGCGGTAACAAAGACCTACAGACCATCGGTGACCTGAGCAAGCAATACGAGGGTGTCCGCGTTGGCTTCGATATGAATAAGTAATTTTGCAAAAATATGCATAATTATTTGGTTGGGTGCAAAATAATATGTAATTTTGCACCCAACTTTTGAATAAATATACCAACATGAAGGTCAAAAACAACCGTTTAGAAGCATTGCGGCTCATCATTTCGAGTCAGCAGCTGGGAAGTCAGGATGAGCTGTTGAGTGCCCTCCAGAAAGAAGGGTTCAAGTTAACTCAGGCTACCTTGAGCCGAGATTTGAAGCAGTTGAAAGTAGCGAAAGCCGCCTCGATGAGCGGGAACTACGTCTATGTACTGCCCAATGAAACGATGTACAAGCGCGTCAGCTCACCCAATACGATCCGTGAAATGATGAAAGTCCCCGGGTTTGTCAGCATCAACTTTTCCGGCAACATCGGCATCATCAAGACACGTCCAGGCTATGCCAGTAGTATCGCCTGGAACATTGACAACAGCGACATACCGGAAATCCTGGGAACCATTGCCGGAGACGATACGATCTTCATCGTGATCAAAGAAGGTATCAAGCATCAGGACGTCATCGACACATTAAGTGACGTCGTGCCAAACATGAAATAATCCATTCAACAAAGATTTGAGTTTACTTTTCATATACAAATGGAACAAGAAATAGAAATTGAAGTCTTAGTGGCAGGTCCGGAGCACGAGAAATACGTCGACACTATCCTGGAGACCATTGCCGAAGCAGCCAAAGTACGCGGTACAGGCATTGCCAAGAGAACACATGAGTATCTTACCAAGAAGATGCTGGAAGCAAAAGCCGTCATCGCCCTGACGAAAGATGGTCGTTTTGCCGGATTCAGCTACATCGAGACCTGGGAGAACATGCAGTATGTAACGACTTCCGGACTGATCGTGCACCCCGATTTCAGAGGTCATCACGTAGCAAAGCGTATCAAGGACATGACCTTCACCCTGGCCCGTACCCGTTGGCCACACGCCAAGATATTCTCGCTTACCAGTGGTGCCGCCGTCATGTCGATGAACACAGCCCTTGGCTATCAGCCCGTTACCTTCGCCGACCTGACGGAAGACGAAGCATTCTGGAAAGGATGCGAAGGCTGTGTGAATGTCGATGTACTGCATCGCACAGGCCGCAAGTACTGCATCTGTACCGCTATGCTGTATGACCCGACAGAGCATCTTCCCGCCAAGATTCCCGATGAAGTCATTGAGCGCATCAAGAAGATCGACGGGAAAGAGTAATCAAATGAACAATTATCAAATGTAAACAATAAAGCAAAAGATATGGCAAACAAGAAAGTAGTAGTCGCATTTTCCGGAGGACTCGACACCTCTTATACTGTAATGAAGTTAACCCAGGACGGCTGGGATGTCTATGCAGCCTGCGCCAATACAGGCGGTTTCAGCGAGGAACAGCTGAAGAAGAACGAAGAGAACGCCTATAAGCTGGGCGCAGTTCAGTACGTAACCCTCGATGTAACCCACGAGTATTACGAGAAGTCGCTGAAGTACATGATCTTCGGCAATGTGCTGCGCAACAACTGCTATCCCATCTCCGTCTCTTCCGAGCGTATCTTCCAGGCAATCGCCATTGCCCGCTATGCCAAAGAGATTGGTGCCGATGCTATTGCACACGGTTCGACAGGAGCAGGCAACGATCAGATCCGCTTCGACATGACCTTCCTGGTGATGGCTCCCGGCGTAGAGATCATTACGCTGACTCGCGACAAGAAGCTGACCCGTAAGGAAGAGGTAGACTTCCTGAACGAACACGGATTCTTTGCAGATTTCACCAAGCTGAAGTATTCATACAATGTAGGTATCTGGGGCACCAGTATCTGCGGCGGCGAACTGCTCGACCCCACTCAGGGACTCCCCGAAGACGCTTATCTGAAGCACGTTACGGCCAAGGAACAGGAGTCGCTGCTGAAGATCACCTTCGAGAAGGGCGAGATCGTTGCCGTGAATGGCGAGCACTTCGACGACAAGGTGAAAGCCATCCAGAAGATCGAGGAGATCGGCGCCAGCTACGCCATCGGCCGTGATGCCAACGTAGGCGACACGATCATCGGCATCAAGGGCCGCGTAGGCTTTGAGGCCGCAGCCCCGAAACTGATCATCGAGGCCCACCGCCTGCTGGAGAAGTCAACCCTCTCAAAATGGCAGCAGTACTGGAAGGATCAGGTAGCCAACTGGTATGGCATGTTCCTCCACGAGAGCCAGTATCTGGAGCCCGTGATGCCCGATATGGAAGCCATGCTGACTTCTTCACAGCGCAACGTGACCGGTACTTCTATCCTGAAGCTCCGTCCTTACGGCTTCGAGACCGTTGGCATCGATTCAGAGAACGACCTGACGAAGTCGAAGCTTGGTGAATATGGCGAGACGCAGACGGGTTGGACTGCCGACGAAGCCAAGGGCTTCATCAAGGTATCCAGCACACCTCTGCGTGTTTACTACGGCATCCATAAGGACGAGAAGAGATAACCCCCACCCCGACCCTCCCCGAGGGGAGGGGGATTGTTATGGGAAGAAATGACGGAAAATATAATACTGCTTCGCCTGATAGATATCTGCTCCTGAAAGACTTTGCTCAAAAGAACAAGCAGTTCCCTACAGATGCAGAAAGAGTATTGGGTCCACATGATTGGGGATTTAATGTTATACGTTTCAAAAACGAAGATATCTTAAGAGATATATCTAGTGTTCTAGAAATAATAAAAATTAATTTGAACAACGGAAATGAGTAAAATCAATATATCCTCCCCTCGGGGAGGAATAAAGGTGGGGGTCTTAGGCGCAGCAGGCTATACAGGCGGAGAACTGATCCGCCTGCTGCTCAACCATCCCGAGGCAGAGATTGTCTTTGCCAACTCTGAGAGCAACGCGGGCAATCTGGTGTCAGATGTCCACGAAGGACTTATCGGAGAGACCGACTTGAGGTTCACCGACGAGATGCCTTTCGACCAGGTGGACGTCGTATTCTTCTGTTTCGGACACGGAAAGAGCGAGGCTTTCCTCAAGGAGCACACCATCCCCGCCAACGTGAAGATCATCGATCTGGCACAGGACTTCCGCATCAAGGGCGACCACGATTACGTGTATGGTCTGCCCGAGATCAACAAGGAAGAAATCATGAAGGCGCAGCATATCGCCAATCCAGGCTGCTTTGCTACCTGCATTCAGGTGGCGCTCCTTCCTGCAGCCTATCTGAACCTGCTGAAAGAGGATGTGGCCGTGAATGCCATCACGGGCAGTACTGGCGCAGGCCAGAAGCCTGGAGCAACCACCCATTTCTCCTGGCGCAACAACAACCTGAGCATCTACAAGCCCTTCCAGCATCAGCACATCGCCGAGATACGCCAGTCGCTCAAGCAGATTCAGGGCTATCTTGACGCCGACATCGACTTCATCCCCTATCGAGGCGATTTCGCCCGCGGCATCTTCTGCACGGCAGTCATCAAGACCAAGGCTCCCGTAGAAGACATCATCGAAGCCTACAAAGACTTCTATAAGGATGCGGCCTTTACCCACTACTGCGACAAGGCCATCGACCTGAAGCAGGTGGTGAACACCAACAAGGCTTTGGTTCATGTAGAGAAATACGGCAACAAACTGCTCGTCACCTCCTGCATCGACAACCTATTGAAAGGTGCTGTAGGTCAGGCTGTTCAGAACATGAACCTCATGTTCGGCATCGACGAGACGGCAGGCCTCCGACTCAAAGCATCTGCATTTTAAGAGAAGAGTCAACCCACACGCAAGAGGACGACACATCAATGTTGCAAGCGCATACCAAAGTTGGGGGTAGTGATTTCCAATAAAAAAGGCGAGGTCAGACCCGAAGGCTCCCTGACTTCACCAGCTTGGATGCTGCAAAGATACAAAAAATCCGCAAACTCCAAACGTTTTGCGGATTATTTTATGCTATTGTACATTTTCTTTGTTCTATTCCAGTGAAATTTTTCGGTAAATAATATAGAATTTGCTTCCACTTCCACTTGAGCCTATTTAAACACTTATATACAAAGGGTTTGAAGGCGGTGGAAGAGAAATATTTCTTTTCCACTTTGCTTCCACTTAGTTACATTATGACTGAGTGCCAGTCCCCTTACGATTGAAGGGTGTTCAGTCGTAAGGAAACCCTTAAATTCTCGAGAGAATTTTGGGGTTTGTCGGTAACAAACTATGAGTTACATCCCTATAAACTAAGAGCTTGTCGGTATGTAACACTTTTGAAACAAATAGTGGAAGAGAAGTGGAAAAGAAATAATCCTCTTCCACCGCTCAGATTACCTTTATACAAAGGCGTTTTCAAGGATTTAGTGGAAGTGGAAGTAAAAGTGGATAAAAATATCTGGCGACAACCATTTAATGCGACTTGCGAATAGACGAATAAGAAACTATCCGTTTAAAGTCTAACTTTTTAAGGAAATACTTGGCGGTTTGAGATTTATTGCATATCTTTGCGACGCAAAAGACATAAGAACGGATCTTCTCAGATGACAAAAACTAAAAAGGTACTCCTGCTGTGCTTGCTCTGCATGATCTGCATTCAGCCACTTACGGCGTTGGCAGACGGCAACGCTAAAGACGGCACTTGTCCTGTGGTCATGATCGAGCCAGAGAGACTGCCCGACTTCAACATTCCCCGTTATGGTTACAATCTGTTGTGCCTGAATGGAGAACCTGTCGTCGTTGGCGGTCATACATCGGGTTTTGTACTGACGGCTACTGCGGAATACCTTAAAGACGGCAAGTGGCATCTGCTTCAGACCATCTATCACCATGACGGAGGGTTTACCGTCGCCCTGAGATCAGGTAAGGCGCTGATAGCAGGCGGTTTCAAGGACAATCTGGGTATCGGACAGAGTTTTGAGGTCGAGATGTACGATCCTGTCGCCCATCGTTTCACGGGCTTTGGCTGCCTCGACAAGAAAAGGGCTTCTGCTGGTGCTGTGGAACTCGACAGCGGACGCGTGCTGATTACAGGCAACTGGTATGCTGACGACGGGATGGAGATCTACGACGGCAAAGTGTCTTTCACCCAAGTCAAGGATGTCAGTCAGTCGCGCTATCTGCCACATGTCTTCCGAATTTCTGGGAATGATGCTCTCGTCGTAGCAGGCTATGACCATCACGGTGAGCCCCTTGACACCATTCTCATAGACCGTCTGCGCGGAGAGACTTTCCACGATCCCATATTCGACACCTGGCGTCCCCTGAAATACGACCTTTCTGTTCAGAGCGACGACAGTTTTATCGGCGATAAGGACAAGGGTGTCTATGCCTACCTGATGCCTGTGAAGGATCAAAGCGGACAGTTGGCTATTATAGAGGTACGCGATACGGTATTCTCGCTTTTTCCTACCGTCTGCCCTGTTCCCATGCAAAGCCAATGGGGACCTATCACCTATTACACACCTGTCTATACCGACCGTCAACGGCAGCGAGGCTACATCATGGGAGGCGACAATACAGGCCGCCAATATGCACTCTGCATCGACTATGCCAGAAAGCCTGCACAGTTGACACTTTATCACACTGACGAACTGACGGACACAACGGCTACCACCATCCCAGTCATCACCAGCGAAGGCAACCTGATGCTGACAGGATTCAAAGTCTATAGTCCCAACAGCAATTTCTCTCCTTCTGCTTCAGTATGGCTCCTGCGTTTCAATGACGAGGCAGCATCCGCATCAGCAGGCAGCACAGACTACTGGCTTTGGGGCTCCTTATTGATCATAGGAATATTAGGCGTGGTTGCCTTTGCCGTTATTATTCAGAAGAGGAAGTCAGCATCTGCAGGCGAGACCACAGGACCCTCAGAATCTCCGACAGCCAAGACTAACCCTCTGCTGATGGAGCGTATCCGCCTGCTAATGGAAGAGCAGAAGCCTTATCTGAACAGCGAACTGAAGATTGCAGACATCGCAGAAATGCTCAAAGTGCATCGAAGTCAGATTTCCGACAGCATCAGTTCCTTAGAGTGCTGCACATTCATCACCTATATCAACAGACTGCGTATAGAGTATGCCCAGCAGTTGCTCCGTCAGCATCCGGAAAAGAAGATCAATGCGATTGGACAGGAGTCCGGATTTGCCAATGAGACATCCTTTTTCCGCACTTTCAAAGCCATCACAGGCATGACACCCAACGAATGGAAAGTCAGCAATTCGTCCTCGCCTGACCAAGAATAAGCAAAATTCGACTGACAATTCTGTATTTGTTAGTAGAATGTGTAAAATTGTTAGTCCCCTTTCATAAGTTTTTCCTTATCTTTGCGACAGATTAACTACAGCAAAAAAATTTATGAAAGCTAAAAGACAATTATTCAAGGCGATGTTCACCCTGATGGGTATGTTCATCCTCGCATCGTGTTCAGAGAAGTCAGAAAGTACGATTCCAGAGCCCCAGCCCCCTGTTGGGACTAAGAGTCTGAAAGTATCTCCTTCCAGTCTGTCGTTCTCGGCATCTGGTGGCAATCAGCAGCTTCAAGTGACGACGACCTACAAGTATTTCGGCTATGACATCGATGCCGATTGGCTAAGTGGGGCCTTCAAGGACGACCCCACCTATAATTATATAACGATCACAGCCGAGCCGAACTCATCGTCGAATGCCCGTAATGCCAACATCAAGATTACCGCCAGCAACAATTCGACCACTCAGGAAGAGTATGTGACTGTATCCATCAGTCAGGAAGGGGCTGAGAAAAAGCATGTATCCAATGCCTACATGAACTACCTAAGCGTAGAAGGCTTGCGGGCAGATGCCGTCACCCTTGCCCAGGCAGCGTGCAAACTTCAACTTCTGAAGTTTGAGATCTACAAGAACTGCACGGACAACTTCAATGTAGAGAAAAACTTCATTGGCGACCCGAAGAACGCCAATTGGGACAGATTCTACGAGATAGCAGGAGAACTCGTTGACAACCTGCCTGCCTATGAAAAAGCCATCAACAGGATGGAGAAGATGGGAGTGTTAAAGTCCAAGACACCCAAGACCCGAGTTCTTACAAGTATTGTCAGTGGAGTATGGAGAGTGAAAAACGCCTTGGACGAATATTCCGAAAAGATCATGAACGCCATGAGACAAGACGGCATGAACAACGACCAGAAGTGGGAAGAGATGTTCTATCTGGCAAGGGCTGAGCAACCCAGCTTAGCCTTAGGCTGTAATGATTTCAGGGAATGGCGCAAAAAGATCAATAGAGGCGATGCAGGCAGTAAGGCCTCGAGGATTTTCAATGTTCTAAACGGGGATAGTGAATTCAAACATGCTGCCACACAAGCTGGATATGGGGAAAACCCTGCATATAATCAAGTCATACAGGTGGGTGGCGTATCATTGGAAGCAGGTACTGATATAGTGATGTCTTCAGCAGGAGCAGGATCGAGCATCATCGGCTTGGCCAAGGATGCCCACGACCTAACGGAAGCAACTGGTCAATTCATTAGTGCCGTTAGCAAAGGCGAAGGAATCTCCGAAAAGGGTCGCGAAATGCTCACAACTGCAGCTGGTGTCATCGCCAACGATATCGTCGGCAAGGATGCAAGTTATGGTGCTACAGAAACAGTTACCGCAATAACCACAGCTGCCAAGGAGACTATCATCAAAGATCTGAACGAGGTCGAGGCTATCCGTGATGCGAACAACGATGAAACAGGAGTCATTTATCTAAGTGACCTGACTCCAGTTAATGGTACCCCAGGCATATTGATTGCAACCACACCTGATAACAGGACGATTGTTACCTTAGAGGAAGAGGGGGCTGCACCTCTGCCCACCAGCGAAGAAGGCGACTATGAAGTCACCTATATCGACGGGAACGGTGACAAATACACTGGAGCAGAAAATGTACCTACAAAAGGCGAGCGGAGAAAAGTCGAAGTCAACACCAACGAAAAAGAAAAGATCGAGGCCGACAACAGTATCGAAGATGAAGATATCAGCGACGATAATGGAGACGATAACGGAGATGACAATGGTGACGATAATGGTGATGACAATGGTGACGATAATGGCGATGACGACGACATCTTCAACGAAAAGAATCTCATTGGCGCTTTCCCCATCGGTGCTTGGAAGAGTGTCAGTTTCAAGTGGACACAGACAAGCGACCCCTACCCAGGACAGGATTTAAGTCAACTGGAATTCTCGGATAATCCAATTAATATGACTCTACTTCTGTATAAAGACGGACCTGCCATAATAAAAGGATTTGACGAGGACAACAATTATGACAACGAAGGTCTCTGGTCTCTCTCAGGAAGCAATCTACAAATAAGCGGGATCAGTTTCGGATTTGAATCAGAAACTTTTGTCGTGGAATCTTACTCCGATGAAGAAATGGTCCTGAAAAATGTCCAAAAAACCCCATCTGAATATTGGGTTTACGATGAGAACGGGAAACCACTTTATTCTGTTGATTATACCTTTGTTCACGATGTAAGATGGACCCTTCGCAAAGTCAATGCCACCAGCAACTCACGGAGAGCTATGCAACGGGCCAGATAGTGCTACAACACGGGTATATTGCGTATCAATAAATTGTATATTTATGCGGAAGTGGGCTGTATTGCTTGCTTCCGCTACTTTTTTGCGTAAAATTATGTAAGAATGTGCCGATTTATCGGATTTTTGCCGTATCTTTGCACGCGATTTAAAAGAAACGATTATGAAGCTATTCGACGTATATCCGCTCTTCGACGTGAACATCACGAAGGGCAAGGGTTGTAAGGTGTGGGACGACAAGGGGCAGGAATATCTTGACCTCTATGGTGGACATGCCGTCATCTCTATCGGCCACTCGCATCCCCACTATATCAGTAAGGTGTCTGAGCAGTTGCAGAACCTGGGATTCTATTCCAACTCGGTAATCAACAAACTGCAGGTAGAATTGGCAGAGCGTCTCGGCAAGATCTGCGGCTACGACGACTATCAGCTGTTTCTCATCAACAGCGGTGCCGAGGCCAACGAGAACGCACTGAAGCTCGCCTCGTTTACCAACGGCCGTACGCGGGTGCTCTCTGCCGAGAAGGCATTCCACGGTCGTACTTCGCTGGCTGTCGAGGTGACGAACAATCCTAAGATCATCGCACCCATCAACGACAACGGGCACGTGACCTATCTGCCAATGAACGACCTGCCCGCCTGGGAGGCTGAACTGCAGAAGGGCGACGTATGTGCCGTCATCCTGGAGTGCATTCAGGGTGTGGGCGGCATCAAGCTGGCTACGGAAGAGTTTGCCCAGGGCTTGGCAGCTGCCTGCAAGAAATACGGTACGATCCTGATTTGCGATGAGATCCAGTGTGGTTACGGCCGCAGCGGTAAGTTCTTTGCTCACCAGTGGCTGGGTATTCGCCCCGACATCATCACGGTAGCCAAGGGCATCGCCAACGGTTTCCCGATGGGCGGAGTGCTGATCTCGCCTGAGTTCAAGCCCGTCTACGGACAGTTGGGTACCACCTTCGGCGGCAATCATCTGGCTTGTGCAGCAGCGCTGGCTGTGCTCGATGTATTCGAGCAGGAGCATCTTGTGGAGAACGCCCATGAGGTGGGCGAATACCTTATCGCCCAGCTGAAGGAGTTGCAGAAGACGGAGCCACATATCCAGGATATTCGCGGTCGCGGACTGATGATCGGCATCGATCTTGACATTCCCCATAAGGATGTGCGCCAGCCGCTGATCTATCAGGAGCATTGCTTCACGGGCTGTGCAGGCACCAATATTCTGCGCCTGCTGCCACCACTCTGCCTGACAAAGGCAGAAGCCGACTTATTCATCGAAAAACTCAAGAAGACATTATGAAAATAGCAGTTATCGGAGCTGGTGCCATGGGTGGCACCACTATAGAAGGACTCGTCAGAGGAAAGACGTTCAACAACGAAGATATCACCGTATCCGACCCCAATCAGGCCACTCTCAAGAAGTTTGCGAAGATGGGTGTGAAGACAACCAGTGAGAACCATAAGGCAGCCAAGGATGCCGACATCGTGTGTGTGGTGGTGAAGCCCTGGCTTGTAGAAACGGTTCTGAGAGGTATCAAGAGTGCGCTGAATCCCCAGAAGCAGCTGCTGATCGTGGTGGCTGCAGGCGTATCGTCGGAGAGCATCAAGAAATGGCTGAACCTGAACTGTCCGCCATTGTTCCTCGTCATTCCAAACATCGCCATCGCCCAGATGCAGTCGATGACCTTCGTGGTGCCTGTGAACGCAACAGAGCAGCAGACGCAGACTATCCTCGACATCTATAACGAGATGGGCGATACGCTGATTACCGACGAGCAGCATCTGGCCGCCGGCACTACCCTCGCCTCTTGCGGCATCGCTTATGCCATGCGCTATATCCGTGCCGCTTCGGAAGGTGGCGTGGAACTGGGCTTCAAGGCCGACGACGCCAAGAAGATTGTGCTGCAGACATTGAGAGGCGCTGTGGAGCTGCTGGCAGAGACAGGCCTCCATCCCGAGGCAGCCATCGACTTGGTAACTACACCTGACGGTGTATCCATCCGTGGACTGAATGAAATGGAGCACGCAGGCTTTACGTCAGCGGTAATCCGTGGGCTCAAGGCAGGCATCAAGAAATAAATTATTGGCAAAAGTACACTTATTAACATTAATTAGTAGGCACAGTTGATAGAATTCATAAAAATACAGTATCTTTGCATCCTGCTACTAAATATTAAACAAGTATGAATAATTCTATCATTTCATTCCCCACACCGGCAAACGAGCCGGTAAAAGCTTATCTGGCAGGTTCGCCAGAGCGTGTTGCACTTGAGAAAGAACTGGAGCGTCAGAGCAATCTGGTGGTCGACATTCCCATCATTATTGGGGGTAAGGAGATCCGTACTGGCAATACTGGTCAGGTAACCTGTCCCCACGACCACAAGCATGTGCTGGCCACCTATCACAAAGTTGGCAAGAAAGAGGTTGAGATGGCTGTTGAGGCAGCTATGGAAGCCTGGAAGGAATGGAGCCGTACACCTTGGACCACCCGTGCCGCTATCGTGATGAAGATGGCCGAGCTGCTCGCCACGAAATATCGCCCCATTATGAATGCTGCCTGTATGCTGGGCCAGAGCAAGAACATCTATCAGGCAGAAATCGACTCCGCTTGTGAGACCATCGATTTCTTCCGTTACAACGTACACTATGCATCGAAGATCTACCAGATGCAGCCGAAGGACGGCAACGGACAGCTGAACCATACGGAATATCGTCCGCTGGAAGGTTTCGTACTCGCCGTCACTCCGTTCAATTTCACCAGCATCGCCTCAAACCTCTGCATGACGCCTGTGCTGATGGGTAATGTGGCTCTCTGGAAGCCTTCTACCACTGCGCTGCTCTCGAACTATTATCTGATGCAGCTCTACAAGGAGGCAGGACTGCCCGACGGTGTAGTGAACTTCCTGCCAGGCAGCGGTGCGCTGATCGGAGAGATTGCCACACAATCCAAATACTTTGCAGGTATCCACTTCACTGGTAGCACAGCAACGTTCAAGAGTCTGTGGCAGCAGGCCTGCAGCAATCTCGACAAGTATATTTCCTATCCCCGTCTCGTAGGTGAGACTGGTGGTAAGGACTTCATCTTCGTACATCCTTCAGCCGACAAGAAGGCTGTGGCAACGGCTGCTTTCTGCGGAGCCTTTGAGTTCCAGGGACAGAAATGTTCTGCCGCCTCTCGTATGTACATTCCGAAGAGTCTGTGGCCCGATGTACTGGAGGATATCAAGAAGATGTGTGCTGAGATAAAGATGGGCGACGTAAAGGATCCCTCGAACTTCATCAATGCCGTTATCGACGAGGCTTCGTTCGACAAGTGCAAGTCCTATATCGACTATGCCGAGCAGGCTGCCGATGCCAAGATTGTGGTAGGAGGCAAGTGCGACAAGTCAAAGGGCTGGTTCGTTGAGCCGACTGTCATCGAGACCACGAACCCCAATTTCAAGTCGATGGAAGAGGAAATCTTTGGCCCGATTATCACCGTTTACCCATACGATGACGACAAGGTGGAAGAGACGGTGAAACTTTGCGACGAGACTTCTCCTTATGGACTGACGGGTGCTGTCTTCGGACGTGACCGTATGGCTGTTGAGAAGATCACCGAGCAACTCAGCTATGCTGCGGGCAACTTCTACATCAACGACAAGCCTACAGGCGCCGTGGTGGGTATGCAGCCCTTCGGCGGAGCCCGTGCCAGCGGTACTAACGACAAGGCTGGCGGTGAGTTCAATCTCATCCGTTGGATCATCCCGCGTGTCATCAAGGAGACCTTGGTGTCTCCGACAGACTACCGCTATACCTATCTGAAATAGGAAGATCAACAATAAAAATATAAGGTGCGTCCGCAACTGGGCGCACCAATTTTAAACAAAAACCGATATGGACGAACAACTCAAACAAATTGGCGAGCGCCTGAAAGGTCTGCGCGACGTGCTCGACTTAACAGCGCAGGAAGTAGCCGATACCGTAGGCATCTCACTCGACAAGTACGAGAAGATCGAGGCTGGCGAAGTAGATATCACCATCTCCAACCTGATGAAGATTGCCCACAAATATGGCATCTCTGCCGAGGAACTGATGTTTGCAGAAGCCCCTCACATGAAGTCGTACTTCGTAGTACGCAAGGGACAAGGCATGAGTGTGGAGCGCACCAAAGCCTATAAGTACCAGAGTCTGGTAAGCGGCTTCGTGAACCACAAGGCAGATGTATTCATCGTGACCGTAGAGCCTAAGCCTGAGGCTCACACTATCTACAAGAATTCGCACCCCGGGCAGGAGTTCAATATGATTCTTGAAGGTACGATGGAACTCTATATCGGTGGCAAAACCATTGTCCTGGAGGAGGGCGACAGCATCTATTTCGACTCCACCAAGCCCCACGGCATGAAAGCACTAGGCGACAAAGCAGTAAGATTCTTAGCATTTACAGTAGAATAGACTAGACTATGGTAGAAAGATTTTTGAAGCAGACGACATTTACGTCTGTAGAGGATTACAACAAACACCTGGAGTTCATCATCCCGGAAGGATTCAATTTCGCCTACGATGTGATGGACGCCTGGGCAGAAGAAGCCCCCAACAAACTTGCCATCCTGTGGACTAACGACCAGGGTGAAGAGATCCGCACGACCTATGGGGAGCTGAAAGAACAGACAGATCAGGCTGCGAGTTACCTTTTATCACTGGGCATCGGCAAGAACGACCCCGTGATGCTCATCCTGAAGCGCCGATACGAGTGGTGGGTCGTCATGCTGGCACTCTGTAAGATCGGAGCCATCGTCATTCCTGCTACCCACATGTTGACTAAGCATGATATCGTATATCGCAATACCAGAGCCAGCATCAAGGCGATTATCTGTGTGGATGATCCTTACGTGACAGAGCAGATCAAACTGGCTATGCCCGAGAGTCCGACGGTGGATACGCTGATTGCCATCACCGATCACGGGAAACCCATTCCTGAAGGATTCCGCGACTGGCAGAGCGAATGGAAGCAAGCTCCGAAGTTCGTACGTCCAAAGCACGTCAACGACAATGAGGATACCATGCTGATGTATTTCACCAGCGGTACCTCTGGTGAGCCGAAGATGGTAGCACACGACTACCTCTACGCTATGGGACACCTGACGACTGGTGTGTTCTGGCACAACCTCCACGAGAACTCACTCCACCTCACCGTAGCCGATACTGGATGGGGCAAGGCTGTATGGGGTAAGTTCTACGGCCAGTGGTTCGCTGGTGCAACGGTCTTTGTGTTCGATCATGAGAAGTTCAATGCCGACACCCTGCTGCGCCAGATGGAGAAATACCACGTGACCAGCTTCTGTGCGCCACCTACCATCTACCGTTTTATGATTCGTGAAGACCTGTCGAAGTACGATCTCAGCAGCCTCGAATACTGCTGTACAGCTGGTGAGGCCCTGAACCCTGCCGTGTTCGACAAGTTCTACGAGAAGACAGGCATCAAGATGATGGAAGGCTTCGGACAGACGGAAACGACGATGACGCTCGGCACCTTCCCTTGGATGACTCCGAAACCTGGCAGCATGGGTATGCCCAACGCTCAGTATGACATCGACCTCATCCGTCCTGACGGCACTTCATGTGAAGACGGTGAGAAAGGCGAGATCGTGGTTCGCGTCGGCGACCGTAAGCCCATCGGTCTTTTCAAGGGCTACTACCGCGATGAGGAGAAGACCCGCGAGGCTTGGCACGATGGTGTCTACCATACCGGTGATATGGCTTGGCGCGATGAAGATGGCTATTACTGGTTTGAAGGCCGCATCGACGATGTGATTAAGTCAAGTGGCTACCGCATTGGTCCGTTCGAAGTAGAAAGTGCCCTGATGACCCACCCCGCCGTCGTAGAGTGTGCTATTACTGGTGTACCCGACGATATCCGTGGTATGGTCGTAAAGGCTACCGTCGTACTTGGCAAGGAGTGGAAAGACAAGGCTGGTGATGATCTCGTGAAGGAGCTGCAACAGCACGTCAAGAAAGAGACTGCACCTTACAAATATCCGCGTATCGTGGAGTTTGTCGACGAACTGCCGAAGACCATCAGCGGTAAGATCCGCCGTGTGGAGATCCGAGAGAAAGACGCAGAAAAATAAATGAGCAAGTGGCAGCGCACAATGAGTTAGGGAAATGGGGCGAGGAACTCGCAGCCAAGTATCTGGAAGATCAAGGCTATGAGATTCTGGAGCGCGACTGGAAATCAGGACATCACGACCTTGATATTATTGCCAGGAGCGAAGAGGCCTTAGCCATCATAGAAGTGAAGACTCGGCGCAACCGATTGTTTGGAGCCCCAGAAGAGGCCATCGACTACAAGAAACGCCTCAGCCTGCAATCGGCCATCAACCACTACATCAAGTCGCATCGCATAAAAGTCCCTGTCCGTTTCGATGTAATCAGTATCGTTGGGGCCATCGGCAGTACGCCGGAAATCGATCACATCAAGGATGTGGCTCTATTATAAAAAAGGAATATGAGTAGAAGAATAGTCATAAAAGTAGGTTCAAACGTACTCACACGTATCGATGGAAAACTAGATGTCACCAGGATGTCAGCACTGGTAGACCAGATAGCCTGGCTCAGAAAGCAGGGCTATGAGGTGATACTGGTATCTTCTGGTGCAGTAGCCTGTGGAAGGCGGGAACTGACGGTTGACCATTCGCTCGACTCTGTAGAGCAGCGACAGTTGTATTCTGCCGTTGGACAGGTAAAGCTTGTGGGACTCTACTACGACCTGTTCCGTGAGTTTGGCATTCACGTGGGACAAGTTCTCACGATGAAGGAGAACTTTGAACCAGGCGAGCAGTATCAGAACCAACAGGCCTGTATGACTGTCATGTTAGAGAACGACGTACTGCCTATCGTAAATGAGAACGACACCGTCAGCGTTACTGAGTTGATGTTTACCGATAATGATGAGCTTTCTGGACTGATAGCCCAGATGATGAATGCCGACACCCTGATTCTGTTATCCAATATAGATGGTATATATAATACCCATCCGGATGATCCCGATGCAGAACTAATCCGCAAGGTGGCTCCTGGTCGTGATCTGTCGGAATACATTCAGCCTGAGAAGAGTGCCTTTGGCCGTGGAGGCATGCACTCCAAGTACACGACAGCCCGAAAGGTGTCACAGGCAGGTATCAGGGTTATCATTGCAAATGGGGAACGTGACAATATTCTTATCGATCTCATCGAAAAACCCACGGAGACACCACATACTGAATTTGAAACCAAATAACACTTCACAATGGAACTGAAAGAGACTTTTGAGCGTGTGAAACGTGCCAGCAAGAAGTTGGCACTCTTGGATGACAGCCAGCGTAACGACATACTGAATGCTGTGGCCGATGCGATTCTGTCGCAGAAGGAGCGGATATTGGAGGCCAATAAACTTGACCTTGCCAAGATGGAACCATCAAATCCGCTATACGATCGTTTACAGTTGACAGACAGCCGCCTAGAGGGCATCGCCAATGATATGCGCAATGTTGCGACCTTGCCAACACCACTCGGGCATATCACAAAATCCAAAACACTTCCTAACGGGTTGCGACTCTGTCGTGTCAGTGTACCATTCGGTGTTATCGGCATGATCTATGAGGCTCGTCCCAACGTCACATTCGATGTATTCTCTTTATGTTTCAAGAGTGGTAATGCCTGTGTGCTGAAAGGCGGAAAAGACGCTGACTGCTCTAATCGTGAAGAGGTGGCACTCATTCATGAGGTATTGGAGAAATATGGCATTTCCGAAGATGTGGTAGCACTCTTGCCTGCCACCCACGAGGCCACTGGAGAGATGCTGAACGCCGTAGGCTATATCGATCTCTGCATCCCACGTGGAGGGAGAAAACTGATCGACTTTGTCCGCGACACAGCCCGTGTGCCAGTCATTGAGACTGGTGCCGGGGTGGTGAACACCTATTTTGATGAGGAAGGTGATGTGGAAATGGGTAAGGCTATCATCTATAATGCCAAGACTCGCCGTGTCTCAGTCTGCAATGCACTCGACTGTCTGATTATCCACACGAACCGCCTCAATGATCTGGCAACACTCTGCGAGAAGATGGCGGAGAAAAACGTCATCATCTACGCAGACGAACCTGCCTATCAGGTGCTCGACAACAAATATCCATATCTGGAGCATGCAACTGCTGAAAGTTTCGGCACAGAATTCATGGATTACAAACTGGCTATCAAAACCGTTAGTTCATTGGATGAGGCACTTGCCCATATCGACGAGAACGGCAGCGGACATAGTGAATCCATCATTACGATGAATGAACAGACTGCACGAAAGTTCCAGGCCCAAGTTGATGCTGCCTGCGTTTACTGGAATGCGCCGACAAGTTTCACCGACGGTGCCCAATTCGGACTAGGTGCCGAAATTGGTATCAGTACACAGAAACTCGGGCCGCGCGGTCCTATGGCCCTTGAAGAAATCTGTACTTACAAATGGCTCATCGAGGGCGAAGGCCAGACACGACCATAGTATACTCTGCGATAAACCAATAACAATATATGAATAAAAACAGACATGCCTTCTCTTATACAGTATGGATCTTATCCTTGCTCCTGATCGTTTCGTGTCAGAAAGCGAAAAATGGATCAAAGCTGACTGTTTATGAATTAGATTACAACGACTCACTGGTATATGCTGCTATGGAGCATGACTATAACCAAGCCCTACTAGTAGTCGACAGTCTGGAGGATGTGCATGCGCTGTATGATGCAAAGATTAACTTCTACCGTGCCCAGATTCATTACAAGATGGGACAAGAACTCAGTGCAGAACTATACTATAAGAAGGCACTGACAGGTAACGAACTCTATAAAGATCAGCCATCCATTTTCTATTTTGCCTATGATCAGTTATCAACAATCCTTACCATCAAAGGTGACCAGCAAGGCGCACTGGCAACAGCTACAGAAGCTTACTCTATAGCCCAAAAAGACAAGACGGAAAGCGGACAAGAGTGGCAAGCAATTTTGCTCCATGACATTGGATATTGTCAGATGCAGTTAAGCCGCACTGCTGAGGCAGAAAAGAACTTCACCCATGCCTACAATACCCTGAAGCGGTTAGCATCACAGACAGGAAAATATGACCACATCTACTCATGGGCTAGAGTGGCTTATAACATCATGGATGCCTATACCACCACCAGCAATTTCGAGCAGGCAGAAAAATGGGTCGTCGCTGCCGAAGAAGCTATTAATAGACTTGTGGAATCTCCTGATTGTTCAAAACGCACCGCAGAAGAATACCTAGGCAGTTTGGGAACTCACAAGGCTATCGTGCTAATCAAGACCGGACAGCGCCAAGAGGCTGATAAAATCTATCGGGAGTTCTTGAAGTCTGACTATTCCAAAACCAGTATCGGTCTTGTTGACAACTCCGAATATCTGGAAATGGCCGAACGTTGGGATGATCTGGCAGACCTTGTTCCTAAACTTGATTCGCTCGCCAATTCTTGGGCCATGCCTAAATCGATGTACTACCTGAAGACTTATCTCATTCCGTTCTTTAATGCCTATCAGAAATCCGGAAGGCATGATAAGGCTCTTATGGCTGCTCGACGAATAGCCGAATCCATCGACTCCGTTGATGAATATGAACGTAAACACAATGCAGCCGAATTGGCTATTATCTATGAGACAAGAGAAAAAGAGGCCAAAATTGCAGAACAGGAAACTATCATGACCCAGCAGCGTATTCTGGCTGTTTCGATTGCCATGTTGCTGATTATCATCTTTTTGGCGATTTTCACCTATCACAGGTATCGCAGTACTAAACGTCTGGCAGAGAAGAATCTGGAATTAGAACAGAAAAATAAAGAACTGACTATTGCCAATGCCCGTGCAAATGAGTCATCTCAGATGAAAACCAACTTCATCCGCCAAATATCACACGAAATCCGTACACCGCTGAACATCCTCAATGGATTCGCTCAGGTGATTACAGGGAAAGATGTAGAACTGGGTACTGACGAGAAGAAGGATATCCAGCAGCGTATCAGGGAAAACAGTGAGCGGATCACCGAATTGGTTGACAAGATGCTGGAGTTGTCGGAAGCCAGCAGTCAGACCATTATCGAACGAACAGATGAGACCACAACAAATATCATTGCCAATAAAGCCATCGAAAATTCTGGCATCTGTCATACAGAACATATCAAGTTCGACTTACAACTGAAAGAGGGAGCAAAAGATTTCCAATTATTGACAAATCAACGCTATGCAACCCGTGCCTTGGTACTTCTGCTCGACAATGCCAAGAAATTCACAAAAGAAGGAACTGTGAGGTTAGTCATCTCACAAAAGCCCTCTGAAGTGGCATTCACAGTTGAAGATACGGGTATCGGTGTCCCAGCCAAACAAGCAGAACACATTTTTGAGGCATTTGTACAATTGGACGAGTATTACGAAGGTACAGGTATTGGCCTCTCTGTGGCACGTAGTATTGTCCGCCGTCTTGGTGGCGATATCGTCCTTGACACCAACTATAAAGAAGGTGCACGTTTCATCATGACATTACCAAAAGAATCATAAGCATATGAAGAGTTTTATCAATGTAGAGGATATTGGCGATCTCAGCCAAGCCCTCGCCGAAGCACAAGAGATTAAGAACGAACGTTACAAATATCAGCATCTGGGGAAGAACAAGACACTCATGATGATCTTCTTCAACAATTCCCTCCGAACACGCTTGTCTACTCAGAAGGCTGCCATGAACATGGGAATGAACGTCATAGTGCTTGATGTGAATGCCGGTGCCTGGAAACTGGAAACAGAACGTGGCGTCATTATGGATGGCGACAAGTCTGAGCACCTGTTAGAAGCCATCCCCGTCATGGGCTGCTATTGCGATCTTATCGGTGTGCGTTCCTTTGCCGGACTGACTGACCGTGAATACGACTATGCTGAAACTGTACTTCAGCAGTTCATCAAGTACAGCGGCCGCCCAGTCTTTGCGATGGAAACAGCAACCGTTCATCCGCTTCAAGCTTTTGCCGATCTTATCACCATCGAAGAATACAAGACCGTGCAGCGTCCTAAAGTTGTACTGTCATGGGCACCTCATTGCCGTGCTTTGCCACAGGCCGTACCTAACAGCTTTGCCCAATGGATGAATGCAGCCGATGTTGATTTCGTCATTACGCATCCTGAAGGGTATGAGCTCGATCCTAAGTTTATCGGTAATGCCCGTGTGGAATATAATCAGAAGAAAGCTTTTGAGGGTGCAGACTTCATCTACGCCAAGAACTGGAGTAATCCCGGTGTGACGAATCCTGCCGACTATGGCAAGATTACATCAAAGGATATGTCATGGACCGTAGATACCGAACACATGTCATGGACAAACAATGGTAAGTTCATGCATTGTCTGCCTGTACGCCGCAACCTTATTGTGACGGATGACGTGATTGAATCACCAAACTCTATTGTCATACCAGAAGCAGCTAACCGCGAGATTAGCTGCTCAGTAGTCATCAAGCGAATGCTTGAGGCTTTATAACATATCTGAACTTTAGCTGCTATTTCGCAGCTAAAGTTCAGAGTTTACATGTAACTTCTTCTCCTTTATACTCGACGACTGATGATGTGCCGTCGGGCAGGACAATCGTAAACTTACGAGATTGTAACATGCCTGGGTAGCTGCCCTTGCGCTGTCCGATTGTCAAAGTGCGGCTACGATCACTCCACTCAAAGTTAATCGTAGAATAAACACCCCGCTCATAGTTATAATTATCACCCTCATCCTCATAGAGCGTAAAGGTTGCATCAGCTCCTGGATAAACTCGCAATTCAAGATTATCCCATGCCTTTTCACCTACATACTGCATCTCAGGGCCAAATGGTAGGATACTGCCCACACGAACAAACATTGGTACACGGTCAAAAGTTGTCTGAATAGTCACGAACTGTCCTCCCTTCATACGGTTTCCAGTCCAAAAATCATACCAGTCAGTTCCTTTCGGCAAATATTTTCGTGTAGCCTTAGAACCAGTGAAGTCTACTTTCACCTCACCATCGCTATTCATCTCTTTCCTATCCCAGCCCGTCATTGCATCTTCCTTGATGATCTTTTCTTCCGTATACTGAGCCTCAACGATAGGAGCCGCAAGGATAGAACGCCCGAACATAAACTCGTCTGTCATATCCCAAACACGTTTATCTGATGCGAAGTCACTGAACAACGGACGTAAATAGCTCTCATTATGACTCGTCACTTGCCAAGCCGTACTGTATAAATAAGGTATAAATCGGTAACGCAGACGAATAGACTTCTCTATCGCATCATATACAGGTTCACCCTTCTTTCCGAATTGCCATATTTCACGGGGAGCATCTGCACCATGACTACGGAAAACCGGACAGAACAGGCCATACTGCATCCAACGTACATAGAGTTCCTGGAACTGCGGATTTCTCGGAGCAGAGCCTGCACCCATCGTATTATAAGAATTACAGAAGAATCCACCAATATCCGTATTGAAATTAGGATTACCTGTCAAGGAGAAATTCAGACCTGCAGGTACTTGCTTACGAAGCATATCCCACGAAGAAGCCACATCACCACTCCACATATTCGAGCCATAATGTTGTTGCCCAGCAAATGAACTCCGTGTCATGATAAAGACGCGCTTATCCGACGACTCCTTACGCTGCGCCTCATAGACGCCACGGACAGTCTCTAACGGGAAGGCATTTCGTAGTGAGCGCCATGTACCATCACCAACCTTGTGGTCATAGTCAGAATCTTTGGGATTGAAGAAATCCGGATCGGTAGAATCCATCCACCAAGCATCAGTACCATAGTCGAAAAGGCGCTTCAGATGTTTCCAATAGATATCTCTTGCCACAGGGCTAAATGCATCATAGACCTTCACACCTGAGGGATATTCCATTACTGGAGGCCATATATGCGAAATTCCACTCTGGGGCCAGGTCTCTATGGGCAGAAGTAGTCCCTTCTCATCCAGCTCACGGAACTGCTGGGTCTGAGGGCCGAAGCTTGCCCAGATACTAATCATGAAATGGGCATGCTTCTGATGAACGTTCTTGATGAGTTGCTGCCCTGTAGCGAAGTCTTCTGCCAAGAAGTCCATAGCATTCCACAGATAGTTGGAACCCCAGTATTGCCAGTCTTGAATGATACCGTCAAGGGGAACTTGCAATTCACGATATTTATCAACGATACTTTCCGTCTCGGCTGCAGTCTTATAGCGTTCTTTTGATTGCCAGAAGCCATAGGTCCAAAGCGGGAACATCGGAACATCTCCAGAAAGATGACGCATCTGAGCAATCACGCCATCAGCTGACCCGCCATACATAAAATAGTAATCAATAACATCGCCTACCTCTGACGAGAAAGACATACCTTTCAGAGCATCATCATCGAAGTCTGTCGGTGAGTAATTATCCCAATAGATGCCCCACCCTTTAATACTTTGCAGCACATTCTGAAAATCTTCCAGATTCGATTGTTCCATCCTTTGATGGATGCCCCGCCGATTCAATTTGCCATCCTGAATAGTACCAAGACCGTATATCGCTTCATCCTTGTCAAGTACAAACGACTGTGTCACTCTATAAGCACCAGCATCCAAGCCTTTTGTACGCTGTTCGAAAGCGGAAGACTTTTCTTTCAACAGGTTCTTCCCTTTACTCATAAATTGCAACTGCCCTGTACGTTTATCTATCATGACTGACAGTTTCTCACTACTCATCACCACTTTAGAAGCAGCCTCCTTCACAGAAATGTCAATATCCGTCTGGGGCGCCAGCGTTACTACAAGGCTATTCCGCTTCTGCGTAATGGTTTCACCAGGGCATTTCACAACCCTGACGATTTCAGGTGTGTAAAAGCTCACCCGCGTTACCACTCCATTTGCCTTTACCTCAACTTCATTTGTCGTTTCCGCCATAACTAGCGCTACAGACGCCAACAGGCAGAGCAATGTCAATAGTCTTTTCATAATTGATGGTTTTTATCCGTTGTCTTCTGTCTATTCTTTCTTTCCAAGAAATGCCGCTACCCTATCTGCCATATTCTGACGGATATAGGGATAATAGAATTTCAATTCCATGTGGTGATAGTTGCCGGGCTTACCGATAACGCGCATCGGTTTGTCGATATTATAACCCTCGACCAAAAGTAAACGACTCGCGGGGTCAAGACGTACAGTAAGCGTATCATTCTTTTTCCGTCCATATAGTACAAAGGGCGTTGACAAAGTATCTGTACGCCAATTGACAGGGTTGATACAGAAAAGATTACCCTCACTCACCACTGATATTTCACATTCCGGCGACTTCACTGAGTTAAAGTTAATGGTTACCCCCGTATCGGTAGCACCAGAGGCATGACGCAGATGACGGCAGGCAGCCGTATCCTCACGAGTCACCTTATAACCAAGAGGGTACACAGCAACCATGCGACTAGCCACGCTATCGGGCATTCGCTTCATGATTTCCATCACGGCATGAGCTCCTTGGCTGAAGCCAGCCAGAATAAATGGACGTCCTTGATTCATGTGCTCTAGATAATACTCCCAACTGAGGACGCAGTCAGACATTGCTAATGGAATACGTGCCATTGCTACCGACTCTGATGCCCATGACTGTATAGAAACTTGACGGTAGTAAGGGGAATAATAGTTGAGGCGGCCAGAATAAAATGAGTCCACGGCATGCATCTCGTGTTCCATACGGTTACGCAAATCTGGATTGTGGGTATCAGCAAAATGGCAAGTGTCTGTTCCCATCAAATGATCACCTGTCTCTGTTGAGATAATATAGAAAAGATCTGCTTCACCACCTCTTTCGTGAATATACCACTGGGTGGAGTCTGCATAGTCTGGAATAGCAGGAATCGGGCCTATCATCGTATGATCATCGCTATTCCAAGAGCAAAGCGACAAGATCAGCAGTACAACAAAAGGACCAACAAAAGTATTCTTTTGCTTAATCATATCTGCAATCTGGCATGTAATTAAAGTGCAAATATACAAAATTATTCCCAAGTATGCAAATAAATCGCAAAACTTTATGTATTTTTGCAGGCAAAAAGACAAAACATATTATGGTATCATTTGAATGTGACTACAACAATGGTGCGCACCCCAAGGTGTTGGAGAATCTTGTGAAGTATAACGGCGCCCACCCTACGCCCTACGGATTTGATGAATTCAGTGAGCGTGCCAAGGATCGTATCCGTGAAGCATGCGGACTTCCTGATGCACAGATTTTCTTCCTGACAGGCGGTACTCAAACCAATGCCACGACCATCGACTCCATGCTTTACCAGTATGAAGGTGTCATCTGCGTGGGGAGCGGTCACATCAATGTCCACGAAGCAGGTGCCGTGGAATTTACAGAACATAAGATCATCACCATCGCTGATACAGACGGAAAGATGGAAGCTGCCGTGCTCGACAAATATCTAGATGACTATATGCATGATGGCAATAAAGACCATGCAGTGCATCCTGGACTTGTCTATATCACCTTTCCTACAGAATTCGGTACTCTTTATACTGCAAAGGAACTTTCCGACATCTACCAGGTTTGTCAGCGATACGACATTCCGCTCTATATTGACGGAGCCCGTCTTGGCTATGGTCTTATGGCTGAAAGCTGCGATGTCAGCTTACCTTACCTGGCTCGTCATTGTGACGTTTTCTATATCGGTGGCACCAAAATTGGAGCTCTCTGCGGTGAGGCTGTCGTATTCACAAATCGCAAAGCCCATAAACATTTCTTCTCTATCCAGAAACAGCATGGTGCAGTCATCGCAAAAGGCGCACTTATCGGCCTTCAGTTTGAAGCGCTCTTTACGGATGACCTCTATTTCGAGCTTTCACGTCATGCCATCAAAATGGCCATGCGAATGAAAGACATCTTCATCAGGAAGCATCTGGAATTTTTTGTTGATTCTCCCACCAATCAGCAGTTCGTAATCATCGACAACGAACAAGTGGGGCGTCTAGACTCAAAAATTGGATTCACGCATTTCGGACAGTCAGACAAGCACCATACGATCTGCCGTTTTGTAACAAGCTGGGCCACCACAGACGAGGAACTGGACGAACTGGAAAGAACGCTTTCCTTCTAATCGCTCAAATCAGCGTTTGGGTAGTTGGAGGGTCCTGACAATCAGACCTGAATACGTATTAACGATTAGCCGCACTGAATCGGCAGGGATCTTATCAGTAGGCAGGCTCACATAAGACTGAATAGAATAATATTCCGGCACATTCCCTTGATCATGGTGAAGACGGACATAAAGCGTTTGCGTTTTGTCGGGATTCACCAACAATGTATCAGACACGAAGGCCAGATGCTGAACTGCTGTGGTATCATCGGTATGACCAGTCTTCAACTGAAGACTCATATTCAAATACTTGCCAGACTTACTCAACCAGATACTCTCAAGTTTCACGGGGTCGGTGCACACCTTCTCCTCAAACTCATCCAGAGATACAATGGGAGGACAAGGAACTTGCCCCATAGAGATCACCTCTGCTTTATCATCCACCTTATTATAATATAATAGACAACGGTAAGTGGTGTCTGGTCTGGCAATCCATTTCGCCGTATAAGGCTCCTTCAGGGAGAGTCGTTCAAGATCATCGGTAACAATCGTTGTCGCTCGTAAATCCGCATCAATTCTTAACTCAGCAAAATCGCCTCGCATAAGGGAATACCTGCCCTCACCCTTTTCATAGTTATCCTGCTCACACGAGATGAAGACAGTCAACAAGAATACTATAGGCATTATCACGCGCCTCATTCTGCAGCAATTTTATTACGTAATGGATTAGCGTACATATTCAGCAGGCAATTCCGAAGGAAACTATCATCTTTATTGGGAAGCTTTATCTTATCCAGTTGACTTGCAAGATAACCTTCAAACCGTTTTTTGTCTGCATCGGTATAATGTGTAGCATATTCATTAGTTCCACTGAGTTCATCAGCTGCAATATAGTTGCCGGGATAGAGCCTGTATCCCCGATGAATATCCTTATCCATACGCTGAGCCATCGCTGTATAGAACTCCGTCTTAGGCAAATCCGACAGTTCATCGATCCATTGGTCCACTGGCGAAGCACAATGATAGTGAACATGCCCCTTATAGCCAAAGATACCGATGCGCATATTGTCAAGATCGTCCTGACGACTCTTTTTAAAGGCAGGATTATCACGACGTTCCTGCAGTTCCTGAGCCTTCAGATAGTCACATGGATCATACTCATAACTGATGGTCAACGGCACAATGTTCAGTTCACGTAATCTGTCGGCAGGATTCTTCTGCTCCTCAGGAGCGCCCATGGCAAGCATTTTTAACACAGCATCCTGTGTACGGTCGTTAGAATCCTTGGCTCTTCCCTCGCGCTGAGCTATCCAGATATTCTCTTCTTTCTTTGTGACGGCATAGTGAATATAACGGCTCATCAACTGACTGGAACGGAGTGTCTCTTTCGGGCTAAGACCTCGGCGCACTGTGAAGGCCTTATTCATTCTGACAAGCCGTTTTATCCAAGGATAAATGAGCAGATTATCTCCAATGCCTATTTCTACCGTTGTTGGAAAACCAGCCTGAATAAGCAAGAGATCAAGGAAAGCTGAGTCGAGTACGATATCACGATGGTTACTGACAAAGGTAAAGCGCTGACGCTTATCCATCGGCAGGTTAGTGCTATCGAAAGTCGTACCATCGGTATGCCGTTTGATAATATAATAGACTATAGGTTTCATGAACCGCTTCTGAAAATCAAGTGGTGTCTTCACCCCGATGAACGACAGGCGCAGGAGAGCATTGCGCAACGATTTAGGCAACCAAGGAACCAAACCTTTCAAGATCAGTGAGAACTGACGGTCGTTGAGCAAGTCCATAAAGGCTTGCTTCATCTCTTCAGGCTCATAGGGCCGGATTTCATCAAACGTTTTCAACTCATCATTTACCATAGGCTATTTTGATTAACGGAACTGATTCTCTACGATGTCGGCCAGTACATCAGCCATAGTAAGACCTGCGGCGCGAACTTGCTGAGGAATAAAGCTGGTAGCAGTCATACCTGGTGTAGTATTCACCTCAAGCATAGAGATTTTTCCTTCTTTTGAGATGATATAATCAATACGGATAATACCGTTGCAGTGAAGAATATCATAGATATGGCTAGTAATCTTACCTACACGCTCTGCAAGTTCCTCAGACAGACGAGCGGGAGTAATCTCTTTCACTTGACCATTGTATTTGGCATCATAGTCGAAAAACTCATTATTTGTTACGACCTCAGTGATGGGGAAAAGGACAGTTTTCTCACTCGTCTTGTAGATTCCTTGGGTGATTTCTGTGCCATCAAGAAAACTCTCCACCATAACCTCCGGACTCTCCATCATGGCCTTACGAATGGCAGGAGCCAGCTGATCCTTATTCTTAACCTTCGACACACCAAAAGAAGAGCCGTCAGCTGCAGGCTTTACAAAACAGGGCATCCCTATACGCTCCTCAATCTCGTCGTCGCTGACCAATTCCTCGTAGCCCTTGCGAATAAGCAATGATTCAGCGACACTAACACCATAGCCACGCAGATATTGGTTCAGTACGAACTTATCGAAGGTCAAAGCCTCTACCAACACGCTGCTGGTGCTGTAGGGCATCCCTATGAGATCAAAATAGCCCTGAAGCAGACCGTTTTCACCAGGTGTCCCATGTATAGTAATATAAGCATAATCAAACGTCTTTTTCTTTCCATCCTCCTGGAAAGAGAAATCGTTGCGATCAATCTTTGTTGTAGTTCCGTCTGGTAATTCCACATGCCAGTCAAGGCCTTTGATGTCTACAATATATACTTGATACCGATCCTTGTCGAAAAAGGAATAGATACCTTGTGCCGAACGTAAAGACACGTCGTGCTCAGATGAGTCGCCACCGCAAACGATGGCAATCGTTCTCTTCAAATTGCTCATTTTTATATCTTACTATTTTACTTTTATATATCTTCTCCATTTATCTATCAGCATCGCCATATCGTCTGGCCATTCCGATGTGAAGTCCATCTGTTGCCCCGTGACGGGATGGACAAAACCCAGTGTGCGAGCATGCAGTACCTGACGAGGACAGAGCTTGAAACAATTTTGGATATACGCTTTATAGCTTGCTGTTCGTTCACCTCGCAGAATCTCTGTGCCACCATAACGTTCATCACAGAACAGCGGATGTCCAATGTGTTTCATGTGGGCACGAATCTGATGAGTACGCCCTGTTTCAAGTACACATTCCACCAACGTCGTATAACCATAGCGTTCCATCACCCGGTAATGCGTTACGGCTGGTTTGCCAATCTCAGAATCGGGAGGAAACACATCCATCCGTAAACGGTCTTTCGGATCACGTCCGATATTTCCCTCAATACGGCCTTCGTCTTCCACGAAATTTCCCCACACAAGGGCATTATAGCTTCGGTGCGTCGTCTTGTTGAAGAACTGTTTCCCTAACGAGGTCTTTGCATCAGGTGTCTTCGCAACTACAAGCAACCCGCTGGTGTCCTTATCAATACGATGGACGAGCCCCACCTCCGGATCATTCGGATCATAACTCTCGAGGTCTTTCAGGTGCCAGGCAACTGCGTTCACCAGCGTACCGCTGAAATTACCACAGCCTGGATGAACCACCATCCCTGCCGGTTTATTGATAACCATCAGAACCTCATCCTCGAACACCACGTCAAGAGGGATATCCTCTGGTTCAATGGTCGTATCATAATGAGGACGATCAAGCATGAGCGTTATCACATCACCAGGACGCACCTTATAATTACTTTTCACGGGCTTTCCATTCACATGGATAAAGCCTGCATCAGCCGCTTTCTGGATACGATTGCGACTGGAATGCTGTTGGTGTTCTGATAAGTATTTGTCGATACGAACAGAGTCCTGACCTTTATCCACCTCCATTCGGAAGTGTTCATATAGCATGCCCGGTGTACTGTCTCCCTCAAGTCCAGAGCCGTTCTCGTCAGCCATCAAATCAAGATCATCATCGACATATTCCATCATTCAGCAGCCTCCTCCAGCTCATCAGTTTGCCCGCTTTGCATCATCTTATACTCTGGTTCAATGTCATCGATTTCTTCGTCCAGCTCATAGGTGCCGCTACCAATCAGCAATGTAAGCGGTGATTCTATCGACACATAATCACCCGTAGACACCTTCCGCCCCCGGCAAAGGATACCATATACCCAGTCTTTCTCACCTGAGACATACTGCGGAGGCTGCAGTTTGAAACCTAGCGCCATCAGCTTTGCTTCCGCCTCACGATAGCTGGAGTTATCGACTACATCAGGGATTGCGAATGTAGGCGACGAGGGCGAGTTAACTGTCACATAGACCACATGACCTTGTTTCACAAAGGCCCCCGGATTAGGGCTCTGGGCCAGGATGCTATTAGCGGCGAATCGCTTATTATAGCCAGAGTCACTCACCATAATACGCAAGCCATCACTTTCTATCAGACTGCGGGCATTGGCATACAACATACCTTCTAGCTTGGGAACTCTCACACCTTCACCATGATGGGTATAAGCGTCTAGTCCATATTTCACAGCCAATCCAAGGACAAGCACTACGAGAGCCATAGCCAGAAGATTGCCCCAAAGGAAAAGACTTGCAAACTTACCGAAGAATTCTTTTGCTTTCATTCCTTGTTATCGTTTTCAACTGCAAAGATACTACAAACCGAGCGAAAAACCAAAAAAAGCCTTATAAAAAAACAGAAAGAAGCAAAGATTATATCCTGCTTCTTTCTGTTTTAACCATTTTTTCCTTATGATGCGCTAATTTTACTTTCCGTGATGCTCATCAGAAACTGTTAACTTCTTGCGACCCTTAGCACGACGTGCAGCCAGTACGCGACGACCGTTCTTGGTTGTCATTCTCTCACGGAAGCCGTGCTTGTTCACGCGACGGCGGTTGTGGGGCTGAAATGTTCTTTTCATTGCTTTATACTTATTTTATTCGTTATTATTTATCGATTTGGGCTGCAAAATTACTCATTTCTTTTGAATTACGCAAGTTTTCTGTGAAAATTAGCACAACTTTTTGCGTTTTTTTCCAAAAAAGCAGAGATTTCACGAATAAAATAAGTAACTTTGCAGCCGAAAACGAAACAATAGTAACATTTTTAGGTATATGATTAATTCACAAGACATTAAAAAAGGCACCGCCATTCGCATGGACGGTGGTATTTGGGTTTGCATTGATTTCCAGCACCGCAAGCCAGGCAAGGGTAACACCATCATGATCATCAAGGTAAAGAACGTTTCAGACGGACGTGTGTTGGAGCGCCGCTTCAATATCGGTGAAAAACTGGAAGATGTTGTCATTGAGCGTCGTCCTTATCAGTATCTCTATGAGGACCAGTCTGGACGTATCTTCATGAATCAGGAGACATTTGAGCAGATTCCTATCGATAATGAACTCGTTATCGGTCATGAGTACATGAAGGAGAGCGATATCGTGGAAGTTGTCAGCGACACCACCGATGGTACGATTCTCTATGCCGAGATGCCTGTAAAGACTGTGCTCCGCGTAACCCACTCTGAGCCCGGTATCAAGGGTGATACCGCTACGAACACCCTGAAGCCTGCAACACTTGAGACGGGTGTTGAGGTTCGCGTTCCTCTGTTTATCAACGAAGGCGACCTGATTCAGGTTGATACTCGTGACGGCAGCTACCTGCAGCGCGTTAAGGAATAATGAAATACTCGATTATCGTTCCTGTCTTTAATCGTCCTGACGAAGTGGACGAATTACTCGAAAGCCTATCTAATCAAACACAGAAGGACTTCGAGGTCATCATCGTGGAAGACGGATCGGTAAAGCCTTGCAAGGATGTTTGCGATAAATACGCAGACATCCTTGCTTTGCATTATTACAACAAGGAGAACAGCGGGCCAGGACAGAGCCGCAACTACGGAGCCGAGCGAGCCGAGGGCGAGTATCTGCTGATACTTGATTCCGACGTGGTTTTACCAGCTGGCTATATAGAAGCAATCACCAAGTCGCTGGAAGCTAGTCCTGCAGAAGCCTTTGGCGGCCCAGATGCAGCCCACCCGTCATTCACCCTTGTACAAAAGGCCATCAGCTACTCGATGACTTCATTCTTCACGACAGGCGGCATCCGTGGAGGAAAAGCCAAGCTCGACAAATTCTACCCTCGCTCGTTCAACATGGGCATCCGCAGAGACGTCTACCTTGCATTAGGCGGCTTCACCAAGATGCGTTTTGGCGAGGACATCGATTTCTCTTACCGTATCGTCGAGGCAGGCTATCGGCCACAATTGTTCCCCAATGCGTGGGTTTGGCATAAACGTCGTACAGACTTCCGGAAATTCTTCCGTCAAGTATATAATAGTGGTATCGCGCGTATAAACCTCGAAAAGCGCCATCCTGGCACCTTGAAGCTTGTACACTTGCTGCCTACCGTCTTTACCATTGGTGTCATAGCCTTGACGCTGCTTTTTGTCGGCGGGTTGATGCTCAGCAGCTTCGGCTCTCCAGCAACCAAGCTCCAAGGACGAACGCTCTGCCAGCTATCCATGCTGCCATTGGCGCTTTACGCCCTACTTATCTTCACCGACTCAAGCATCAAGAACAAGAATCTCCACGTCGGGCTACTCTCCATCCCAGCAGCCTTTGTCCAGCTGATGGGTTATGGACTTGGATTCATCGAATCGTGGTGGAAACGGTGCGTCAGAGGCCAAGACGAATTTCAGGCATTCGAAAAAACATTCTACAAATAACAACAATAAGAACTTTAAATTTTAGCTATGGAAAAACTTAACATCAATCAATGGGCGGAAGAAGACCGTCCGCGTGAAAAAATGGCTAGTCTCGGTGCCGATGCGCTGAGTAATGCCGAGTTGCTGGCAATTCTCATCGGCTCTGGCTCTACGAAAGAGAGCGCTGTAGAATTGATGAAACGGCTTTTGGCTGACTGTAACAACAACCTGAATACGTTGGGCAAAATGGCCATTCGCGAGCTCTGCCAGTACAATGGCATCGGTGAGGCGAAAGCCATCTCCATCCTAGCTGCATGCGAGCTGGGGAAAAGAAGGCAGATGGAATCTCCAGAGGAACGTCCTGATCTCGGCACAGCCACTCGCATCTACAACCACATGCATCCCGTGATGCAGGATCTGGATGTGGAGGAATTCTGGATCCTGCTTCTCAACCAACATTACAGGCTCATCAAGAAAGAGCGCATCTCTCATGGCGGCATCACCGAGACCTCTGTTGATATCCGCATCATTATACGTGAAGCCGTAGTCGCCAACAGCACCATCCTTGCCGTCTGCCACAACCACCCCTCAGGCAATCTTACGCCCAGTAAGGCCGATGACGAGCTGACGAAAACGATCAAACATGCCTGCGACCTGATGCGCATCCACTTTCTAGATCATGTCATCATCACCGACGGGCAATACTACTCCTACCATGAACTAGGCAAATGCTAATAAAATACAAATAGCACGCTTTACTGAAAATAGACACCGATTCGTTGAAAGGTTTTTCACGAATCGGTTTTTCGTCGTACCTTTGCATCGTCAAACAGAGAAAGTTAGTTTTTTCATACATAAGTTTAGGTTATTGTTAGTTTTAATTGGTTAGAATTATTGAGGGCGCAGGGATGCGTCCTCAATAATTTTTAGCGAAATTCACTTCCACTCAATCAGCATTCCATACGACAGACAAGGAGTGTAGCTACCGATAGTTTGTCATTATGGAACTACCAGTTTGCCGTAATGCCGAAATTACTTTTTTACATATTATATTTGGTTTTCTGCATAATTTGCACTAACTTTGCAGCGGATATGACACAAGAAGAAAAGACTCAGATAGAAGAAAAGATCGTTGACGTGCTGAAGACAGTCTACGATCCAGAGATTCCCGTCAACATATACGATTTGGGAATGATCTATAAGATTGACGTGCAGGATGATTATTCTGTAGAATTGGAGATGACCTTTACGGCGCCGAACTGTCCTGCTGCGGACTATATATTAGAAGATGTACGCACGAAAGTGGACAGTCTGGAAAGCGTAAAGTCGACAAACGTGAACCTCGTATTCGAACCCGCATGGGATCAGAGCATGATGAGTGAAGAGGCTCGCGTAGAACTAGGATTCGATTAATTTGACCATCAGTGTGAAGAATATCTATTTTCTTTCCGATGCCCATCTGGGATCGCTGGCCATTCCCCATCAAAGGATGCAGGAAAGGCGGCTAGTGAGATTCCTTGACTCCATCAAGGAGAAAGCCGCTGCCATCTATTTATTAGGCGACATGTTCGATTTCTGGTATGAATACAAATATGTAGTTCCCAAGGGCTACACCAGATTTCTCGGCAAGATTTCCGAATTGACAGACATGGGGGTGGAGGTTCATTACTTCACAGGAAACCACGACATCTGGGCCTACGGCTATCTGGAAAAGGAATGCGGGGTTATTTTGCATAAGCAGCCAGAGACGACCGAGCTATATGGAAAGATGTTCTATCTGGCACATGGTGATGGACTCGGTGACCCTGACAAGAAGTTCAAGGTGATACGTTCCGTATTCCATTCCAAATTCTGCCAGTGGGCTTTCTCCAACATACATCCACGCTGGGGTATGTGGTTTGGCTTGAACTGGGCCAAGCATAGCCGCATGAAGCGCCCAAACGGTGAAGAACCTGCCTATATGGGAGAGAATCGCGAGCATCTTGTGCTCTTTACAAAGAGATATATCCAATATCACTCCAATGTGGATTATTTCATTTACGGCCATCGGCACATCGAAGTAGACCTGCAACTTACAAAGAAAGCCCGCATGATCATCCTTGGCGACTGGATCACCCATTTCACCTATGTGGTATATGACGGTGAGCATCTGCTGATGTCGCAATATATTGAGGGCGAAAGCAAGCCATAACAGTCTAACTCACAAAAACAGATATGAACAGACATAAAATCGTAACATTCGGAGAACTCCTTCTCAGGTTTTCGAAAGCGGATCACCTTCGTCTGACACAGGGTGATACATTTACCAGCAAATATGGTGGCAGCGAAGCTAACGTAGCTGTATCGCTGGCCACATTAGGAGAAGACGTCACTTACATTACCCGACTACCCGACACCCCTGTAGGCCATGCTGGTGCGATGTGTCTGGCACAGTTAGGCGTCGACACTAGCCACGTGCTTTACGGCGGACAGCGTATCGGCACCTACTATTTTGAGCCTGCCGCTGGCATGCGTGCTGCCAAGGTGATCTATGATCGTGCCAACTCTGCCTATTACGACCTGAGGCCTGGCATGATACCCTGGCGAGAGATTCTGAAAGACTGCGACTATTTCCATGTCTCAGGTATCACGGCTGCCATATCCCCGCATGCTGCCGAGGCTACCTTTGAGGCACTGGACATAGCCGACGAAATAGGTGTTACGGTATGCTTCGACATCAACTATCGCAAAAACCTCTGGAAATACGAGGGTGCGAATCCAAGGGAAACACTTAGCCGAATGCTGTCGCACTGCGACATGATGTTTGGAGACGCCATCGAATTTGAATGGCTGAGCGAACACCCGCAACCACCGTTCACCGCTACGGACTCGAATTTCAAGATGCAGATGGATGAATACAGGGAGTGGTTCGAAGAACTTCATGAGCGATTCCCCCGTCTGAAGAACTGGATGATGGGTATGCGCAATATCGTCAACTCCAATCATCACACCCTGACAGGTCTGCTTTGGACAGAGGGAGAACTGCTACAGGCACCTATCATGGACATCCCCGACGTGGTGGATCCTGTCGGTGTGGGTGACGCATTTATGGGATCTTGGCTGCATGCCCTCAGGTTGTATCCTGAAGACAAACAAAAGCAGCTGAACTACGCACTCGCAGCAGCTGCTTTAAAGAATACCATTCCTGGAGACTTCAACCTCTCGACAGAAGACGAGATTATGGAAGTTTTGGGGAATCGCTACTATTTCTTGTCATAGTTATTCTTCATCCACTCAAAGCGGGTATTGATCCATTCCTTCAGGTCTTGCACCTCATTCCAGTAAGAGCCCCATATATCAAAGTTCTTATAAGTATAATGGTATAAGGTGCCCCAACGATTCTCATTCTCTATGACGGAATAGTGCAGATAGCTGGCATGATCGTTCAAGAACATGAGGATGTCATTCTTATGGCTATAGAAATAGTCAAAACGCTCTTTTACCTTCGCAACGAAGACCGGGTCTTTCATCAGACGAGCATACCAGCGTGATTGAGACAGAAGGTCACCATAGGGGAATACCCACTTCAAGTATTCATTATTATTCTCTTTCACGTTACCATAAGCAATATCAAAGTCCCAAACAGGGCCCATCCTCAGCTTATCACCTCTCTTCAGATTAAAATAGGTACTGAAATTGAACATACAGTCACAATTCAAGGCTATTTCGTGAATCAAATACCAGTCTACGAATGAATCCATGTCCAGATATTTCTGCCAGCCCTCATTAGGATCCGTAAAATTTGATGAGAAGAGAGCCGCATCAGCCTGATTCATGAATTCAACGATGTAGTTGTAATTTGCATCGCCGTATTGGATATCTTCCGGTTCCTTGATCTCCATATCCGATTCCACGTGTTGCGGACAGAAATAGACTATATCATCGTAACGATCAGCCCACCTGTTGCACTCCAGGATAAAGCCATCGTCACCAACAGCAACGCGATGATTGGAAACCTTAATCTTTTCTGCAAGCAGATATGTACCATCATAACGGCCATTTATCACCACTTCCACGAAGTGGGAACCTGGCGTCCATTCCAGATTGCTGATTTTACCCATAAAGAAAGTTACGGCATTACGGAGCATACTTTTGTCGGAATAGTTGGGGATCAACACCCAAGACTTATCCTTATGCTCTCCCAGCAGCGCAATCTTCTCATCGAACTTCAGACGATAAGGTTTCTTGGGACGACCCCATGAAGTATTACCCCTTCCTTTGATATGCACAGGAGCCTCCACCACGTCGCCAGGGCCACGGGTCCTCACATCCTCTACCAGTCTGAAAGAAGCATTCAGATAGTATTCCTTAGAAGTAACTTCCTGATTGCCGTCGATATTGATATACATGACGGGAAGACCCGTAAAGGAATGGACAAACATCCGATAGCTGGTAGAACTCTCAGAGGTATGGACTGTAACCGTGACAGGCTTCGTGAAATCAAACATGCTCACGCCACTTTCGGCTTCCATATCGTCGATGGTGACAAGGGTACCGTCAAATGTAAAACGTGGAATCAGATATTTCTCATGCATGATTGCAGGAAGCCAGCAATCAATAATGCTGTCGCCAACAATCTCACAAGCGATATTCTTTGTCAAATCAGAATTCTCTGTGGAAACGAACTCCATAGAGAGCAGTTTGGGCTCGACAGGAACGATCAGCGACTGTTCCAAGCTATCAAGCTTAGCCGCCAATGCATCACCTTCCAGTTTAACCCTTTCCAGCATTGCCTGAATGTCGGCATTGCGTTTGGCCTGTTCGCTATTATGCTTGCTAAGAGCATCGATTTTCCCTTGCATCGCAGCGTTAGCAGCCTGTCGCTGCTCAATACGTTTGTCATACTCTGATAGGTCTTCCTTACACGACACCAGGCATAACAGCATCAGAAATAGGAAAAGTATCTTTTTCATCTTTCTAGGATTAAAGTCTTTATATTATGCCATTGCGTCAAATTCACCCTTCAGCCAGTCCATGCGAGTGTTCAGCCAGTCCTCCATAGTATAGACACTGGTCTGGTAAAGCGCCCATACCTGATCACCAGCGATCAGGTCAGAGGAGAACGTATACCACTTATTATTATCTTCCTGAATCGCATATTTCAGGTACTGAGCCATATTGCTGACCTCTGTGATAATATCATTCTTGTGGCTATAGAAGTAATCATAGCGCTCCTTCACCTTTGCCACAAATGCCGGATCCTCAAATAGACGGGAATACCAATTCACGTTCTTGATGACAAAGCCGCTAGGACTAGCATCTACGCTGAAAGCCTTCTCGAAATCCCATAGCGGGCCCATCTTCAGCTTTCCGCCACGTGCCAGATTCATCATACAGTCGCTCCTGAAAGCACCGTTCTCATTCTTTGATATCTCATTAATCAGATACCAGTCAACGAACGAGTCAATATCCATATACTTCTGCCAGCCATTCGACTCATCCGTAAAGTCAGAAGAGAAAAGCGCATTCTCTGCGGTGGCAATGAAATTACTGACATAGTCCACACTGGCATCAGACTGCGATGAGCTCGGTGCAATCACACTCACTGCCCTTTCAAGATGGTCTGTAGTGAAAGACGGACCATAAGTGCTGGCACCAATACCGAGCACGAAACCATCAGAGCCCACATTCACCCTTCCTTCCGATGCCTCAAGATCCTCACCCATCAGATAAGTACCATAATATCTGCCGTTCATCAGCAGATTGACATGATAGAAACGTGGGGTATATTCCAAAGCACTGATACTGCTCAGATAAAAAGCGGTCTGTTTATGCAACATTGTTTTATCACCTGTGTTTGTATAAAACTCCCAAGCCTTACCTTCAGGTGCATCAAACAAAGATACGTTTTCGTTAAAGAGTATGGAATAGGCATTCTTGCCTAACTGTAAGTCTTCATGAACACGCGAACGATACCAATATACCGGTCCGACAATCATCATCTTCGCATTTGCCTGAGTGATGTAGGCGTTCTCACTCGTACCTGGCGTAGCTGCCAATTTCAACTTTCCGTTGAAATACTGCCCAGACTGCTCAATGTCCTTATGTGTAGTCGTTTCCAGCCAAACCGTAGGCAAGCCTGTATATGCACCTACATAAACCGTATAATCCTTGATCGTCTTTGGTGTAATGATACTTAGCACCACAGGCTGACTGAAATCAATCTCGGAAACACCGCTTTCCACCTCTTCACCATTGATGGTCACAACGGAACCTTGGAAAGTAAAGCGTGGAATCAGGACCTTGCTACTTGTAATATTCAGGATTCTGCACTCCACCGCACTGTCGCCAATGATAGTGCACTTCACGTTTTCGATCAGTTGCAGAGGATTATCAGCAGCAACAAATTCCATGGAGAGCAACTTCGGTTCAACAGTATTAAGACTATCCTCCAGCTCTAGCAAGTGCTGACGTATCTTTTCGTTTTCCTCCTGACGCTTTCTTACCTCAGCTTCGAGCGCATCACTCTCTTGGTCGAGCCTGTCACTCTCTTTTTTGGCTTCATCGTACTTCTTTTCAAGATTAGCCCCTTCTTTTTCAAGGCCAGTAAGTTTCTCTTCAATACCACTAAGGTCTGTGCTACATGAAATCAGGCCAATAAAAGCAATGGTTACAAAAACTAGTTTCTTCATCATATTACAAATACTAATTAGTCATGCATAAAACGCTGCAAAGTTAATCATTTTTTTTCATTCAATGCATCATTTATCGTAATTTTTCGCCTAAAGAGGCCAATTTTGCAGATAACCGTCTTATTATACAATAAGGTTCACGTAATGTGAGAAGATAAACCAATGCTTTTTCTACCATTCTTCCACCACCTCTAAAAACCGTTTTTAAAGGCGTTTCAGAAGGGTGGTTGCAGAGTGGCGGTAAATTCCGATAATCATTGCAACAAATTCATCTCACACCGTGTCTAGCCTCTGTTACTCTCAATCCCCTGTTAATTTTTGGGGGATTTTTCTTGGTTATCAGCTGGATTATTCATACCTTTGCACCCAAAATACTGTTTTGCCGATAGCAAACTGCTGTACAGAACAAACTAAAAATAATACATTATTAAAAAAGAAAAGAAATGAAAAGGACTTATGTATGGATGATGGCTGCCGTCATGCTGTGCAGCCAAATTGTATTTACATCTTGTGAAACAGCGGATAATCCTGTTCCACAGCCCGAGCCAACCCAGAAACTGGTGCTTACGGGTGACGCTGCTGTAGAATGGACAAAGAATCATCTGGATTCCCTCGTTAATGTTTATCTTGCCGATTGTGGCAACAAGGTAGACCCCGATGCCAGTCGTGCGTTACTCTCATGCATCGGCTATACAGGTCTCAATGTGATTGACTATCTGGCTGCGGGCGACCAGATTGACAGCGTGGTCTTTATCCGCCTGATGGACCGTGCCATCGAGGCCGGTAACAAGACCATTGTCTATACGATGGGCATGAGCGGCTGCGGCAAGTCGACTGGACTGAGGAATAATCCTACACTGCTAAAACAGGCCAATGAGGCCGGCGTAGTGTACGATGCAGCCTTCTTTACGACGAATGATTTCGACAAACTGATAAAAAAGAGTAACGACAAGGGACTGTCTCCCACGCTTATTTACGTCTATAATGATGCTGAAACGGGCTTTACAAACTGTGTAAAGCGTCTTATATCTTCCAATCGAGTCATACCCTATCCCACCTATGTGATGTTCTTTCCTTTCTATAAGGGGCGGATCGAATATATGGAGGAGCACTATCCAGACATGACTATCTACTGTCTTGACAACAGCCATAACAGTGGCGGTATTGAGGTCAGTAAGGAAGATGCCAAGAAATGGGACTACACGATGGATGCTGACATGCAGAACAAACTCTACAAGATTATGTGGCAGTTTATTCTCTCTGGCGATATGACCGACGAGCAGATTACTGCTGTTCAGAAACCTGAACGTCTATAGAATTCGTAGAATCGGAGTATCACAGCGTGCATGACCCCTGTTACAAAAAATCCCGTTCAAAAAAGAGCGGGATTTTTCTATCATGTAGCAAGGGGAAGAACTACTTCAGCAGATTCATGGTGTCGGTAGCTATCATCAGTTCCTCATCAGTAGGAATGACTACAACTTTCACCTTAGAGTCATCAGCGGAGATGATGGCTTCCTCGCCACGGACATTGTTCTTCGACTCGTCGAACTTGATACCGAGGAACTCCATGTTCTTACACACCTCTGAGCGCATGCCAATCTGGTTCTCGCCGACACCAGCGGTGAACACCACGACATCGAGACCACCCATGGCAGCAGCATAGGCACCAATATATTTCTTAATGCGATAGAAATACATGTCCTGGGCCAGCTGTGCACGAGCATCACCCTTCTTAGCTGCATTCTCCACGTCGCGCATGTCACTAGAGCCGCCTGTCAGGCCAGCCACACCACTCTTCTTGTTGAGCAGATTCGACATACCGTCGGCATCGAGGCCCAGTTTCTTCTCAATGAAAGTCACTGCACCACCGTCGATATCACCGGCGCGAGTACCCATCACAAGACCCTCCAAAGGAGTAAGGCCCATAGACGTATCAATACACTTACCGTCAACCACTGCAGCGATAGAGCCACCGTTGCCCACATGGCAAGTTACCATCTTGGTGCCCTCTGCGGGAATGCCCAGGAACTCACAGGCACGGGCTGAGACATAACGGTGAGAAGTGCCATGGAAACCATAACGACGGATACCATACTTCTCGTACAACTCGTATGGAATGGCATACATGAAAGCCTTAGGAGGCATCGTCTGATGGAAGGCAGTATCAAACACACCGACTTGAGGCAGTCCAGGCATCAACTCCTTCACGGCATTCACGCCCTTCAGGTTTGCCGGATTATGCAGAGGAGCAAGGTCAGAGCATTCCTCGAAGGTCTTCAGCACCTCATCGGTAAGAATGACAGACTTGTTGAACTTCTCACCACCATGCACCATGCGATGACCTACGGCATTGATTTCGTCGAGACTCTTGATAACACCGATTTCGGGATCAGTGAGCAGAGAGAAAATGAACTTCACGCCCTCAGTATGCTCAGGAATGTCATGCATAATCTGCTTTTTCTCGCCATTGGGCAGCTTTACCTTTACAAAAGCACCATCGAGGCCTACACGCTCGGCGCCACCACTGGTCATCACACTCTTGTCGTCCATGTTATACAAAGCGTATTTAATAGACGATGAGCCGCAATTCAAAACTAATATCTTCATAGTTTTACTTTTTACTATTTTACCTTTTTATTTTTTGGCGTCCATTGCCTGACAAGAGGTGATGGCAATCATATAATAGATATCATCGACAGAGCAACCACGAGAGAGATCGTTTACTGGACGAGCGATACCCTGGAGTACAGGGCCGATAGCGATAGCATCACCCAGACGCTGAACCATTTTATAGCCGATGTTTCCAACCTCAAGGTTCGGGAACACGAGTACATTAGCCTTACCTGCGATATCAGAACCGGGAGCCTTCTTGGCACCTACAGAGGGGACAAGTGCGGCATCAGCCTGGAGCTCACCATCGATCTTCAGTTCTGGAGCCATCTCCTTAGCCAGACGCGTTGCCTCAATCACTTTGTCGCAAACCTCGTGTTTGGCACTACCTTTGGTAGAGAAACTCAGCATAGCCACACGGGGATCCTCGAATCCAGCCACAGCCTTAGCCATCTGGGCTGTACAGACTGCAATCTGTGCAAGCTGATTAGCATCGGGCATCGGGGTTACAGCCACATCAGCTACTACAAGCACACCATCCTCACCATACTGCTTCTGCTTGGAAATCAGGAGCAGGCCACCACTCACGCAAGTGATGCCAGGCTGGCACTTGATAATCTGAAGGGCAGGGCGCAGGGTGTCACCTGTCGTAGAGAGTGCACCAGAGATCTGACCATCTGCACCCTCGGTCTTAATAATCATACAACCCAAATAGAGTGGGTTCTTAATCAGTTTACGAGCCTCCTCGATGGTCATTCCCTTAGATTTACGAATCTCTGCCAGCTTCTCTGCCAGTTCTTCGCTCTTGTCATAGTTCTCCGGGTCAATCAAGGTTGCCTTACCAATGTTCGTCAGACCTTTTTCCTTTGCCAAAGCCTCAACCTTAGCGGGGTTACCAATCAGGATGATGTCTGCGAGGTCATCACCAAGTGCCTTATCGGCTGCACAAAGTGTACGTTCCTCCTCTGCTTCGGGGAGTACGATGCGCTGCTTGTTACTCTTAGCACGCGCTACAATTTGACTTAATAAATCCATAGTTTACTTCTATTATAATTTGTTTTTAGATTGTCTTTTGTCACATTGAGATTGCAAAAGTAATAAAAATAATCCGAATGCCCTAGACTATTCGGATTATTTTTCATTATTTTAAATGAAAACCTTTACGTATTTACTCCAACTCTTTCGTCAGGATGCTTTCAAGTTCCTCGGCGGAGAGTCGCAGACGGAACTCACCTCTGATCGCCACGGAGATTCCACCCGTCTCCTCAGACACGACAACAGCCAGGGCATCACTCTCTTGCGAGATACCCATCGCGGCACGATGACGAAGTCCTAATTCCTTGGGAATGTCGAGGTCATGGCTCACTGGCAGAATACATCCCGCAGCCTTGATACGTTTCTTCGAAATAACCATCGCTCCGTCGTGCAAGGGCGAATTCTTGAAAAATATGTTTTCTATCAAACGTTGATTAATGTTGGCATCTATCACATCACCCGTCATCACTATCTCATCCAATGGCATACCGCGTTCAATGACAATCAAGGCGCCGACTTTACCCCTACTCATATTCATCGACGACATCACAATAGGCATAATAGTTTCTTTCACCCCTTTCCGATCTTTATCGCGGCCTTTGGAGAAAAAGAAGCGCCTTAAAGCCCTCATCCGCTGATGGGCTCCAAGATTATAGAGGAATTTTCGGATATCTTCCTGAAACAATACGATCAAGGCTATTACACCTACGCTGACCAATTTGTCGAGGATCGAGCCTAATAAGCGCATCTGAAGTACCTGGGAGACAAACAACCAAGTGATTATAAACACCATGATGCCGATGAACACATTCAATGAGCGCGACTCCCGCATCAGCCGGTATATATAGTAGAGCATCAGCGCTACAAGCAGAACATCGATCAGATCTTTGATTCCAAATACGAAGAACATCCTTATAACGATTTATCCATTTAATGACTTCAACAATTTCACTGCGTCTACCGCCTCCCTTACGTCATGGACACGAAGTATCGAGGCGCCTTTCATCAGAGCAACCGTATTAAGTACAGCAGTACCATTCAGAGACTCGTTGGGCGTACAGCCCAACTTCTTATATATCATAGACTTGCGTGACACACCGATCAAAAGCGGCAAATCCATCACTTGCAGTCTTTCCAGTTCATTCATGACCTGATAATTCTGCTCCAGCGTCTTACCGAACCCGAAACCAGGGTCCAAGATAATATCTTTGACACCATAATCGCGCAACTGCTGTACCTCTTTGGAGAAGCACAGAAGTATCTGACGTATCGTTGGTTGAACAGACATTAATATATAAGGTACGCGCAGGCGAGAAACCATTCGGAACATATTGGCATCACCTTCACTCACATCATTCACAATCCCAGCGCCGAACTCCTCCACGGCCATTCTGGCAACATCTGGCCGAAAAGTATCCACTGAAATCACAGAATACGGCAGTTCACGACGGATGATATCCAAGCCGAAGCGAAGCCTGTCCATCTCCTCGGATTCTGAAACTTCAGAAGCTCCGGGCCGCGTAGAGTAGGCTCCTACGTCGATGACAGCACCACCTTCCGAAACGATCTGGTTCGCTCGTTCCACAATCTCCCTTTCCGTCTGTACCCTACTTCCTGCATAAAAGGAATCAGGCGTGACGTTCAAGATGCCCATTACCTGAGGCTCGCTGAGATCCATCAGCCGCCCACCTATATTGAGTGTATAGTCCATTTGTGTGCAAAGTTACAAAAATAATTGCGAATTAAGAACCATGAATTGAGATTTTTCACTACCTTTGCACCAAAATTAGTGAAGATTATGGATATCAAGGAACTATATCAGCTCTATCAGCAACATCCGTGTATCACAACAGACAGTCGTGATTGTCCTAAAGACAGCATCTTCTTGGCTCTGAAAGGCGAATCGTTTGACGGCAATAAGTTTGCCGCATCTGCCATCGAGAAAGGTTGTGCATACGCCATCATCGATGAACCAGAATACAAGCAGGATGACCGTTTTATCCTTGTTGATAACTGTCTGCAGACATTCAAGGACCTAGCCAGAGAACATCGCAGACAGTTCGACATACCTGTCATCGGCATCACCGGCACAAATGGCAAGACAACAACAAAGGAACTGATTGCGGCTGTTTTGCAACAGAAATATAATGTGCTCTATACACAAGGCAATTTCAACAATGATGTCGGTGTGCCGAAAACGCTTTTCCGTCTTACCAAAGAACATGAGATCGCCGTTATCGAAATGGGGGCAAGCCATCCTGGAGACATCAAGACACTTGTTGAGACAGCAGAGCCTACATGTGGTCTGATTACAAATGTCGGAAAGGCCCATCTGCAAGGTTTCGGGTCTTTTGAAGGTGTTATCAAGACCAAATGTGAGCTTTACGACTTCCTGCGCAGCAGGAAAGACAGTCTTATCTTCATCAATGCCGACAACGAGCATCTCATCGACCAGATTGGTGAAGAAGAAGAGATATGGCTCTCGCCCTATTCTACCGACCCTGAGAAGCAATACAATTGTATCAGTGGTGAGATTATCGCCTGCGATCCGTTCCTGAAGTTCCGTTGGCGTGAGCCGCTGATGGTTCTTGAAGAGGAAGGCCGCAGCACAAAGTGGCACAAGGTACAGACACAGTTGATTGGTTCCTATAACATCGACAATCTGTTGGCTGCTATTGCTGTAGGTATCAATTTCGGTGTTGAACGGAAGAAAATCTGTGAAGCACTCGAGAACTATGTGCCATCAAACAACCGTTCACAAATGACCGTAACGGCAAAAAACCACCTTGTCGTTGATGCTTATAACGCTAATCCTTCATCGATGCAGGCTGCCCTTGAGAATTTCTCGCTGATGCAGGCAGACCATAAGATGGCTATCCTGGGTCAGATGGGAGAATTGGGAGCCGACAGTAACAAGGAGCATCGGCAACTCGTCAGTTATCTCGAGGCTACCGGCTTTGACGAAATATGGCTGGTGGGTGATAATTTCCGTGATATTCCCTGCTCTTTCCGCAAATTCCATGACGTAGAGGAAGTAAAGGCTGCCATCCGAGAGCATTGTCCCGAGGGTTTTTATATCCTAATCAAAGGCAGCAACAGCAATAAGTTGTTCCAACTGCCAGAACTGCTGTAAGAATGAGAAAGAAGTCCTTATGGATTTGTCTAATGCTTAGCCTGCTAGCCATCAGCTGCCAAGAGCAGGAAATGTTAGAAGAGGGAAACGCCGTATATTATTGGCGCACAGACTTGAGAATCGACTCTACGGAGAAGGCTTTTCTGAAACAGTATCATATAAATAAGGTGTACTGCCGCTATTTCGATGTAGTGATTGACTCCACAAGAAGTCTGGAGCCCATGCCAAATGCGACCATCTCTTTCTCTGATACACTGCCAAAAGGGATTGAGATGATCCCAACAATTTACATCACGGAAAACTGTATGCATAAGCAACATCAAGGACTGGCTGAGAAGTTAGTAAAACGCATACGGCAGATGAACGAGACCAATGACATCATAGGAGTCAAGGAGATACAGATCGATTGCGATTATACCATAAACAGTCTACCTATCTATTACCAATTCCTGAAAGAGGTAAAGGAGGCTTGGGGACAACAACTCTCCACCACCATCCGTCTGCACCAGCTCTCGATGAAGGTGCCGCCAGTGGACTATGGTACATTGATGCTCTACAATACAGGTGACCCCAGAAAATGGACGGAGCGTAATCCTATTCTCGACATCCATGATGTGTCACCTTATCTAAAACGCCTAGACAGTTACCCCCTGCCGCTTGCTGCAGCCTACCCTGTTTTCAGTTGGCTTCGCATCATCAATGGCGTGCATATCGAGCACAAGGTAGAGGCCGAAGAGATTCTGAGTGTAAAGCATGCTGTGGAACAAAGGCGTGAAGGTCTGAAACGCAGTATCATCACCTATCATTTAGACAAAACAAACATTAACAGATACAAACCAGAAACCTATGAAGAGATTTATCATCACTAATTTACTGGCCATTATGGTATTGCCTATGCTGGCCTGTGCAGGAGGATGGACAACGAACTACTACTTATTCAGCGTCTATCAACGGACTGATTTCAGCGACCGTATGGATGACATCACCAGAAAGAACTGGAAAGCCTATCTCGGGATGGGTGATGACGAGTATTTCTGGTTCCGTGCTGATGACATCATCAAGGCAGCCCAGGCGAAAAACGATGCGCTGATGGTGAGCTACGTTCAGAACCTCGCTAAATACCTCGACTGTGCCCGAGAAGTATCTTACGAGGTTTGGGACTATCCGACGAAGGAGAAACTAGCCAAGCGCAACAAGACGCTTCAAGCCATTCGTACTTATGCCCAGAGTAAGTTGAAGACCCGTCTGCGCTCTCAGCATGCCCTACTCTACATGCGCTGTAACATGTTGCTGAAAAACCATCAGGAGAATGTCGGGTTCTGGGAGCAAACCGCCAGCCAGTATATCGAGACTGTCTACAAGGACATGATGAAAAACATCTATGCCGGTGCCTTATATAAGACAGGCCAGGAAGCCAAGGCTGGAGAGTTGTTTGCCGAGATGGGCGACTACAATAGTCTGATGACCCAGTACTATTTGAAGCGCTCCTACGCCGCCATCCATGAGGAATACATGAAGAATCCAAATGCGAAGGTACTGCCCTTCCTGCTTCAGGACTTCGTGAACAATGCCCAGGAGGCCGACGACGCAACTAATCCCAATGCCGAAGGAGTTGGTGGAAAGCTATTCATCCGAGATATCTCCAAGAAGGAGGCGACACAGATGCTTCATTTCTGCGAGCAGGTCGTTAAGGAAGGTAAGACAGAGACGCCTATCCTCTGGCAGAGTGCCAAGGCATGGTTGGAATACATGTACGGTAGCAAAAAACAGGCTTATGCCGATATCCAGCAAGCCGTCAAGATGAATAATGGTACGGAACGTATGCAGGAAAATGCCCGTATTCTCAACCTCTATATCTCATTGGCGGAAGCTTCTGAAAGTCAGGAATATGACAACTGGTTGGCAAAAGAACTGGAATGGCTGTCGCAGAAAGAGAAGGAGGATGAACAAGAATGGCATTATGGCAATGCACACACCCGTATTACCCACCAAGTGCTCGTGAAGCGTTATAACAACCATCCCGAAAGGGCTATCGCCATGCTTCGGGAAGGAAATAGTTGGAAATACGACGTTTGTATCGACACCATGAAAGTGGAAAATTTGGAGAAGTACTTCCTCTATACCTTAAAGACTCCCCAAACGGATCTAGACAAATATCTGAAAACCCACCTGACTAAAGAGGCGTATGTCCTTGAAGACCTGATCGGCACTAAATACATGCGTTTATGCCAATGGGATAAAGCCATCCAGTGGCTGAAAGACATCCCCGCAGCTTTTTACGACAAGCAGGGATATGCCGTCTACGCAGCTAACCGCAGATATGATATCGGTCCTTGGATTAAGCGCCAATGGCTGAAGTCTGAGACAGTCTACAGCGACAGAAAGTGGACAATTGGCGCCAATCCGAAATTGGCCTTCTCTAAAGATATGCAGAAGAAGGAAGGTGAGCTGAACATCCTATCTGGCGAAGAACTGAAGAAACAATATTACGAATTGGCTGTACGCTATGCCCAAGCAAGCTTCACTGGTGACTGTTGGTTCCTGATGCGTAATGGCAAGAGTGTGATAGATACTGTTCGCGTCAATGAGGTCGACCTTGCTGCCAAGGCTGCCGAATACCTTCAGAAAGCGGGTGACCCGAAGGATTTCCTACTGAAAGAGAAAGTCATGTTTGCCAAAGCCTACGTCTATATGAACGACTCACCTTGGTATGACAGCGTGTGGAACAGCGAAACCTATGAGTACGACCACAAGCCAAATCCACAGAGTGCACAGTACAAGTCATTCGAAGCCTTTGCCGCCTTTGCCAAGCAACATACTTCAGAGTTAAGCAGATATGTTACCCGTTGCGATGAATATGCCACGTTCCTGAAGGCATACGCCAAACGATGAAGAACAAAATGAGGGGCAATTTACCCCTCATTTTGAAAATTTATCGCATTTCATGCACGTATTTCAAAAAAATGCACTACCTTTGCACACGCAAAATCGGGATGTAGCGCAGTTGGTAGCGCACTACGTTCGGGACGTAGGGGTCGGGCGTTCGAGTCGCCTCATCCCGACTTTCATGGAAAAGTGGCTGATTATTCAGCCACTTATTATTTATTAGTGGGAGTATGCTGGAGGTAATGATGACACTCTTTGCCATTGTCATTGTGGGATACGTGGCAGGCAGAATCGGATATATGGGAGGCGAGTTCGATAAGCGATTGTCGAGTCTGGTCATTAATATCACATGCCCTGCACTTATCCTTTCTTCGGCGATGACGGGCGAACTGCCAGACAGAGGATTGATTCTGCCATTGTTAGCCATCAGTGTAGTTACCTATATCATTCTTTCGGGTATGGCTCTTTTCCTGCCTCATTACATGACACGGAAAAAGGAAGATGAAGGAGTCATCGGCTTTGCCCTCATGTTTGGTAACGTCGGTTTTATGGGGTATCCTGTTGTAGCTTCTATTTTTGGACACCAAGCCGTATTTTATGCGGCTGTGCTCAATGTTGTGAATACGTTTGCGGTATTCACCATCGGAACCATCTTAGTTGTCGGCGATCTGGGGGATGGGAAGCGTTTTCAGAAGAAGGTGCTCTACAGCACGCCGATGCTCTCAGCTTATCTGGCAATGCTGATTGTAGCATTGGGTATCGATAATATCCCGGGGCTGATCAGCCAGCCACTCACAATGATTGGCAACATCACCGTGCCAGCAGCTCTACTTATCATCGGGTCCTCGATGTCACAACTTTCCCTCAAGACCATGCTCGGCAATCCAACTGTCTATATCACGACAATATTCCGACTGCTGCTGATTCCACTTGGATTCTATTACCTATGCGGAGCACTCGGTTTTAGCCAGTATGTCGTCAACATCAATACCGTTGTCATCGCAATGCCTGTAGCCACATACGGCACCATCCTCTGCTTAAAATATGGGCGTGACACTACGCTTATCACGGAGGTCACGCTCATAACGACTCTTTTATCGATGGTCACTATTCCCTTACTGACTACTTTGTTCTAGACAAAACATACTTCAGGAAATACAGTCTACGCTTTCTCTTTGTCGCCTTTTCCCAGTGGGTCGCGTTTCAACTGCTCTATCATATCACTGAGCTTATGAAGTTCACGGGTAATGCGGATATTCTGCGGGCAATGGGGTTCACACTGGTGACAGCCGATGCAGTGATCCGGCTGACGCTCACGCGGCACCACTCGATCGAGCGAAATCAGATACTGACGACGATGCTTGCGATATTCGGCATCGCCAATACCCATTGGCAATGAGCCCTCATTCTTACATTTATTATAATGAATGAAAATAGCAGGGATATCGATGCCATAAGGACAAGGCATGCAATACTTACAGTCATTACAGGGGATATTCTCCAAACCAACTATCTTCTGGGCGATTTCCTCGTCAAGATAACGCATTTCCTTTTCAGAAAGCGGTGTCAGCGGACAGTAGCTCAAAAGATTATCCTTCAGATGCTCCATATACGTCATACCGCTCAGCACGGTAAGCACACCTTCTGGCGTACCGGCATAGCGGAAAGCCCAGGAAGCTACACTCCTCTCCGGGGCATGACTCTTAAGCTCTGTCATCAGATACTGCGGCAGATTAGCGAGACGACCTCCGAGCAGCGGCTCCATGATGACAGCAGGGATGCCGCGTTTTTTGAGCTCCGCATAAAGATAGCAGGCATCTACATTGTTATTGCTAATTTCATCGGCAAAATTCCAATCAAGATAGTTGAGTTCAATCTGCACAAAGTCCCAATGGTATTTGTCGTGCAAGGCTATCACCTCGTCAAACACCGTCTTCTTGCCGTGGAACGAAAAGCCGAGATTCCGGATGCGGCCAGCCTCGCGCTCCTTCAGCAGATAGTCCATTATGCCATTATCGACATAGCGGTCCTTGAACTCATCCATACTCCCGCCGATGGCGTGGAGCAGATAATAGTCGAGGTAATCCACCTGTAGTTCCTTCAACGAATTCTGATACATTCCCTTGGCCTTGTCAAAAGCCCAATAATCATGGTTGAAGTTAGATAGTTTTGTTGCAATAAAATACTCGCTACGCTTGTGTCGACTTAACGCAATTCCAGTACAACGCTCCGACTTTCCTTGGCAATACACTGGTGACGTATCGATATAGTTCAAGCCATGCTCCAAGGCATAGTCAATCTGTTTGTTGATCATATCCTGATCAAACTCGTCGCTGTTATCCACCTTTGTCGGCAGACGCATCATACCATAACCCAGAATCGAGACCTTCTCCTTTGTCTTAGGATTTTCGCGATAGGTCATCTGGCCTACGGGAGGCTCAACCTGATTCTTATATTCCTCAGCAGCCTGACTACCTGCCTTATCAGCTTTCTTGCATCCTGCCAATGTCGCTGTAGCAGCAACGGTTCCTGCTCCAAAGAGTTTCAGGAACGAACGACGTGATATACTCTTCTTTTCCATACAATATCCTCCTTAAATCTTCTTATGTACTTCATGTCCCTCAACATAGATAGCCGAGAATGGACGAGACGGACAAACATACTCACAGGCTCCACAGCCGATACAAGCTGCCTCGTTGATGGCAGGAACCAAAGGCGACTCCTCGTTGTTCTCATCAAGCTGCACCATTTCGATAGCACCAGAAGGACAATGACGGGCACAGTTGCCACACTCCACTTCATCTGTCAGCACGACACAATTCTTCTTGATCCATACAGCATGACCTATCTGGATAGAAGTCTTCTCATCCTCATCAATAGGTTTGATGGCACCAGCAGGACAAACCTCAGAACAGCGGGTACACTCTGGACGACAATAGCCATGCTCATACGACATGGTTGGTTGCATCAGATGCATTATATCACTGCTAGGACGAAGCACCTGATTAGGACACTCTGAGACACAAAGCTGACAACCAGTGCAGCGGGTTGCGAGATTCTGAAATGACAACGAACCTGGAGGCGTTAGCGGTGTCTGACGCTCAGGAGACACCTTATCCTCTATATCTGCAAGACCGCCATCCATCAATTTTTCTTTCTTCTGAGCCAAAGCAGCTGTAGACACCATGGCCGATGCCAAGAGGAATGAGCGCTTGGAGGTATCGACAGGACTGTGGCTACCTGTTTGGCTAATTCGACTTGGTTTAGCAGAATACTTCAGTGCCCCGAACTTACAGCTTTCGATACAATTGCCACAGACAACACAGCGGCTATAGTCGACGGTGTGCGTCTTGTAGTCGATACAGGCTGCCTTGCAATTCTTGGAACAGAGTGAGCAGTTCTTACACTTGTCTTCGTCGAAGCGGATCTTCATCCATGAGAAACGGGCGAAGAAGGACAGAACGGTTCCTACGGGACAGATAGTGTTGCAATATGTACGTCCGCCACGCCAAGCCAGGACAAGAAGCGCCACCAATGTCACTGCCGCAATCACAAACACCGGCAATGAACGCATCCAGGTGTCAATCGAATAAAAGGCGTAACTCTCATAATGTTCTGCAACCATCGCCAACAGGTTATTGCCAGCCTTCCAGATAGGCTGGAAGAGCATGGTGGCAATACGGCCATAGGCACTATAAGGAGCGAGTAACTGGAACAGCGAACCGACACCAGCTACAGCGGCAATGACAAACACAGCCAATACTGGATAACGCAGCCACGTTACCTCTTTGGAAAAGCTGTACTTGTTCTTCTTCCGATGGAACCGAGCCAGGATATCCTGAAATACGCCTAACGGACAAATGACAGAACAATAGATGCGTCCGAAGACGAGCGTCAAGGCAATAAGCGCCACTACGACCACTACGTTGAGCGCCATCACAGCTGGCAGAAACTGAATCTTTGCCATCCAGCCAAGCCAATGGTGAAGCGTCCCCGTAAAGTCGAGGAACAACAAGGTGATCAACACGATGAACACCGCTGCTAGGATTGTTCTAATTTTACGAAGCATAACTCAAAAGTATTTGTTTAGTTCATTTTTATCATGCATAACGCACAATGACAATGCTCAATTCATAGAGCAGCCAAATCGGCAGAGCCACTACAAAGAGCGTAAACGCATCCGTTGTGGGAGTGATGATGGCTGCCACAATCAATATTGCAACGACCGCATGGCGACGCATGCCCTGCATCATCTTGGAATTTATCAAACCCATACGGCCTAAAAGCCAACTGACAACTGGCAGTTCAAAGACGATTCCCATCACAAGGTTCATCGCCAGCAACGTATCCATATACGACTGCAGTGTCAGCATGTTTGCCACATCCGGGCTAACCTGATAGGTTCCCAAGAACTTCACTGTCAGCGGGAAGATCAACAGGTAGTTGATGGCTGTACCCAGCATGAACATCAGATAGCCGCTAGTGCAAAGCAACGTGGCATATTTCTTCTCATTGTCATAGAGCGCTGGTGAGACGAATCGGAAGAGTTGATAGATGATATACGGAGAAACCGCCAACACACCGGCATAGCAGGCTGTCTTCAGGTGAATCATGAATTGTTCCGTCAGACCAGTATTCATCAGATGAATGCTGAACGGTTCTACGCCCATCAGACGATAAGTGATGAAATCACTCGTCCTCGGTGCCAAAACGATGGCAAACAACTGTTCCTTCAGACAGAAGGCCACTGCCGCAGCCACTACCACCACCAGAACGATTCGGATGATCACAGACCTGAGTTCATCAAGATGATCCCAGAACGTCATGCTTCCGGTGGCAGCATCTTGCTCACTCATCCCTTGTCTCTTCTTTCTTTTCTTCTTTCAGGTCCGTCACCTCATTCATTCCGTCCTTGAAACTCTTGACGCCCTTGCCGAGTCCTTTCATGAGTTCAGGTATCTTCTTGCCACCGAAAAGCAGCAGGATAATCAGTGCGATAACAAGTATTTCTTGCATTCCGAGTCCAAACATCTTATTCTGTTTTTAGTTGATTGTGCAAAAATACGAAATTATTTATGAATTCCAAGCATTTAGTATGATTTATTAACAAAATCAATACGCAACATAAGGCATCAACCGTTCAATAGCCTTTGGCGGGAAGTCTTTTGAGAGCCGCAGGTCATTTAGCGACTTGAGCGGCCCATGCAGGCGACGATAGTCTTCGATAGCGCGAGCCTGATAGTAATTGATGTACGGATGGCGCTTCAGTTCATTCAGTGAAAGCTGATTGATATTCAGTTTCCTGGGCTGCTCATCCTGTACCACCAGATATTGTTTCGATTCCAAAGGGAAATCTTCAATCTCGTCAAGCTGGTCTATATTTACATACCCCCCTAACCGTTCTCCATACTGTACAATCTTACGGGCGAAATAAGGGCCAATCCCCGGGATGGTCTTCAAGGCAGTGGTGTCCGCGGTATTCAGTACCACATGCTCGCCCTCACGGATCTTATGGGGATTACTGACAATTGTACCATGGGCATGATTCATCCGCGAAACAGTATCAAGCGATTTGATTCCATCACTTTTCCCAGTACGGTAATAGCGGTCACGATAAACGACCTTGGTATGGACATAGACAGTGTCACGCTTGTAATAGGGTTTGCGACGGAAGGTATCACGTCGCACTTCGCTCTTCAACGTATCAGCGGCAGTCAAGGCATTAGAGGTATCATTCTCCCCACCCGTCAAGAAGATTACGCCTAAGGCAACGACGATGATTACCAACAGCGTCAGGATCACCTTCCTGTCAGACTTCTGCAGATAGAAGAACTCGCGGATCATAAGATGCCAAACTGATGCAGGAACACCATTACGATACAGAATGGCACGATATAACGGATGGCGAACATATAAACCGTAAAGAATGACTCCTGAATAGATCCGTTATTCGTAAACTCATCCTTGACCATCTGCCGATTAACCAGCCAACCCATGATGATACTCGTCAGGAAAGCACCCATTGGCAGCATCAGCTTGGCTGTCAAGAAGTCACAGAAGTCCATCAACGACATACCGAATAGCCCAATATCTGTATTAGCACCTACTGAGAGGGAGCAGAACACGGCAATGACCGAACAGACCACCGTAAGAATCCATGTAGCATGGTTACGTGGCAATCGGAGTTCTTCATGGAAGAAAGCCGTACCTATCTCATGCATCGAGATCGTTGAAGTAAGGGCAGCGAAGACCAATAACGCATAGAACAGGCAAGAGATGACATAACCATTCCCCGGGAAAGCCGCAAAGGCCTGATTAAACACGTTCGGCAGCGTGATAAATATCAGCGACGGTCCGCTGTCTGGCTGTATCCCCACGGAGAAAGCAGCAGGAAATATCATCAAGCCAGCCAATATGGCGATACCTGAATCGAGCAAGGCTATTTGAACAGAGGATTTCAGCAGATTCGTATCAGGCTTAAAGTAGGAAGCGTAAGTACAAAGGCAAGCGGTACCCAGACTCAGAGAGAAAAAGGCCTGTCCTAATGCATCCAGGAACACATCACCCGTAACTTTCGAGAAGTCTGGTTTTAACAAAAACTCGACACCTGCTGCAGAACCAGGAAGCATACAAGAGGCAATTACCAATATTACCAGAATCAGCAACAACAATGGCATCAGCAACTTGGATACGCGTTCGATACCCTTATTCACCCCCATTGCCACTACCAGATGAGTAATCAAGACAAAGGCTACAGCCCAGAGACAAGGTTTGACGGGATCACTTGAGAAAGTCTTGAAATAGTTCAGCACATAAGCTGCATCACCAGTCAATTGCCCTGCAATCGCAGCAAAGAGATACTGAAGACACCAGCCTGCCACCACAGCATAGAAGCCAAGGATGATGGTAGAAGTGAGAATACCCAGATAACCTACAATCCGCCACTCCTTTCGTCCAAGACTGCCATAAGCACGGGCTGCATTCGTCTGGGCACGGCGACCAACAATGAACTCACTCACCATACCAGGAATGCCCAACAGCAGCACACAGACAAAATATACCAGAATAAAGGCAGCACCGCCATTCTGACCCGTCGTAAACGGGAATCGCCAAATGTTACCTAACCCTATCGCAGAACCTGCAGTTGCCAGGATAACACCTATACGGCTGCCGAAGTTGCCTCTACTCTCCATTCTTCAATTAGATCCAGCCAAACTGACGCAAGAAAATAAAAAGGATGCAGAGCGGACATACATACTTGATGAGGAACATATAGATGTGATAGAGCGTGCCATTACGCAAGGTTCCCCAGTTAGTAAACTCATCACGCACAATCTTATGAGGCACAAACCAGCCGATAAAGATACAGGTAAGGAAGCCTACAATCGGCAGGAACAACTGTCCTGTCACGAAATCGAACAGATCAAAAATCGTCATACCGAAGATCTTATGCGTGTTCCATGCACCAAGCGACAAGGAGCAGATTACACCGACAATCATCGTTGAGATAGAAACAATCAATGCAGCTTTCTTACGGGTAATCACCATTTCTTCCTGCAAGAATGCTGTGCTTACCTCATGAAGCGACATGAGGGAAGTAAGTGCCGCCATCGACAATAAGACATAGAACAGCACGGAAACGAAATAGCCCAATCCTGGAATAACCGAGAACGCCTGATAGAACACATTCGGCAACGTGATGAAGATCAGCGACGGACCACTGTCAGGACTCACCCCTACAGAGAAGGCTGCAGGGAAAATAACCAGTCCAGCCAACAAGGCAACGATAAAGTCAATAATGCTAATCTGAACCGCGGCGTTCGTCAAGTTTGTATATTTTGAGTAATAGCTGGCATACGTGCAGATACAACCCATCGCAATACTGAGCGAGTAGAACGACTGCCCCAAAGCTGCCAGGAACACCTCAGCGTTTATCTTTTTGAAATCAGGCTTGAAGAGGAACTCGATACCTTTATCTGCATTTGGCAGCATACACGATGCTACGACGATAATAAGCAAGAGAATAAACAATGTCGGCATCATGAGCTTTGAAGCCCGCTCAATACCATCGCGCACACCATTCTCAACAATCAGATAACTGGCCAATAAGATAATCAGCGTCCAGAATATCGGTTTCATAGGTGTCTGCGAGAACGTGGTAAAATACTGTGTAATATATGCTGGTTCACCTTGTAGTTTGCCTAATAGTGAAGCCCAGACATACTCTAGGCACCAACCAGATACAACAGCATAATAACCTGTTATCAAGAACCCCGTGAGTACACTCATATAGCCAATCAGCGACCACGCTGTGCCACCCGCCATCTTACGATAAGCACGAGCCGTGTTCGACTGTCCATGACGACCAATGATGAATTCACTGATCATACAGGGGATGCCCAGCAAGAGTACACAGAAGATATAAATCATGATAAACACGGCTCCGCCATTCTGCCCAGCCATATACGGGAAGCGCCATATATTACCCAAGCCCACAGCAGACCCTGCCGTAGCCAGAATAACGCCAAGTTTTGTGCCAAAACCAGCCCTCTCCAATTTAGCCATACGCACTTTTCTCATATTTTCGTTGCAAAAGTATGAAATATTTCTTAATTTTGCACCAAAAATATTAGTAAATATGAAATATTTGATGCATTTAGTCAGAAAATACCCGTTTTCCGTGTGTCTGATTGCGGTAATATGGTTTCTTTCCCTAATGCCCTATTTCCCAGAGACACCGCTCGACGATGTGGTGCTCATCGACAAGTGGGTTCATATTCTTATGTACGGCCTGACGTTCACGACTGTCTGGATAGAATACACATTCAATCATAGGAAAGCCGATTATGAGAAACTGTTCTTCTGGGCCTGGCTCGCACCTGTTGCCATGAGTGGAACCATCGAGCTCCTACAGGAATACTGCACTTTTGGCTGCCGCAGTGGAGAATGGCTCGACTTGGCAGCCAACACGCTCGGTATCACCGCAGCAGCTATCATCGGAATACCTATACTCTATTTTAAGACCAGGTAGTAAATGGATGCTTGGACAAGTGTGCATTAGAGTAACGGTGATCACCCGTCACTTCTTCTCCGATGAAATCAGGCTTTTCGTATGGTTCATCGGCTGCCTGCAGTTCCACCTCAGCAACTACGAGTCCATCGTTCTCATCATAGAACTCGTCAACCTCAAAGGTATGGTTCCCACTCTTTACAAGATAGCGTGTCTTGTCGATGCGTCCAGGTTCGCATAGTTTCATCAGTTCCCTGGCCTCATCCAACGTGATTTCCTTCTCGAACTCATACCTCACGACACCTTCCTTATCAGAAGGTCCCTTAATCGTAAGATATCCGCGGTCATCACGGATACGCACCCTGACGGTACGTCCGTGACCACTGCAGATATAACCTTGCTGAATACGGCTGCTCGAATAAGCCTGCCGTTTGTAATCGCTGTTACGAACCAAGAACTTCCGTTCTATCTCCAAACCGCTCATTAAGCGACAATGAAAATAGAATAAATGACAAACAGAATGGCCAGAACGACCAGCACACCGAAGATCCACTCCAGAACCTTCTTGCCACCTTCTTCCTGTTTCTTCACGTAAGCCTCTTTCTTGGCTGTTCCCTTAGATGCTTTTGCTATTTGAGCCATAATATATTTGTTTAATGTTTATTGTTCTTCATCGTTCACGGGGAATTCCATCAGGTAAGCCTTGATGAACTCGTCGATCTTGCCGTCCATCACACCGTCAACATCCGTCGTCTGATAGTTGGTGCGATGATCCTTCACACGACGGTCATCAAACACATAGCTACGAATCTGACTACCCCACTCTATTTTCTTCTTACCTGCCTCGATCTTTGCCTGAGCCTCCAGACGCTTCTTCATGGCACGGTCATAGAGTTGTGATTTCAGCAGCAACATGGCCTTTTCCTTGTTTTTCGGCTGGTCACGGGTTTCTGTGTTCTCAATGAGGATTTCCTCTTCCTCACCTGTATCAGGATCGGTGTACCAATAGCGCAGACGGACACCCGACTCCACCTTGTTCACGTTCTGTCCACCAGCACCCGACGAGCGGAAGGTATCCCACGACAACTTGGCAGGATCCACATACACCTCAATGGTATCATCTACCAGCGGCGATACAAACACCGAGGCGAACGAAGTCATACGCTTACCCTGGGCATTAAAAGGACTGACGCGCACCAGACGGTGCACACCGTTCTCCGATTTCAGATAGCCGTAGGCATAATCGCCACCTTCGAGCTGCATCGTCACACTCTTGATGCCGGCCTCATCACCGTCGAGCAAGTTCGAGATGGTCACCTTAAAACCATGAGCCTCAGCCCAGCGCATATACATTCGCATCAGCATCGAGGCCCAGTCCTGAGCCTCCGTGCCACCTGCTCCCGAGTTAATCTTCAGCACAGCCTCCATCGGGTCTTCCTTCTGGCGGAGCATATTCTTCAACTCCAGATCCTCGATGGCCTTGATGGCTTTAGCATAGTCCTCGTCAACCTCCTCTTCCGTCACCATCTCGTCCTTGTAGAAGTCGAATGCCAACTTCAGTTCATCAGCCAAGGTGCGAACATTTTTATAGCCGTCAAGCCATTTCTTGATGCCCTTCACCTTCTTCATCTGCTCTTCAGCCCGCTTGCGGTCTTCCCAGAAGTCAGGAGCCTGTGTACGAAGATCTTCCTCCTCGTATTCTATCTTTTTCTTGTCGATGTCCAGATAACGATGCAGCGCCTCTGCCCGCTCCAGCACATCTTTCAGCTGATCTTGTGTAATCACTATTCTTCTACACTTTATACATTATTACTCAGCGTACATCGCCTCGATTTCCTTCCGATAATTCTCGTTGAGCACGCGACGCTTGATCTTCAAGGTATTCGTCAGCTCACCCTTTTCCATCGAGAAATGATGGGGCAGCAGCGTGAAACGCTTGATCTGCTCATAGTGGGCCAACTGCTGCTGCAGGGTGTCGATACGCTCCTTCATCATCTCGTTGATCTTCGGATCAGCACAAAGCTGTTCACGTGTTTCAAACGCAATCTGATGCTCACGGGCATATTCCTCCAGCAACGGATAGACGGGGATAATCAGAGCCGAGACAAACTTACGCTGGTCTGCGATGATGGCAATCTGATCGATGTATTTATCCACCAGCAGTTTCGACTCAATCATCTGCGGAGCGATATACTTGCCATTCGAGGTCTTATAGAGATCCTTGATACGCTCTTTCAGGAACAGTTCGCCACCTTCCATATAGCCAGAGTCGCCTGTCTTGAAATAGCCGTCCTCCGTGAATGCCTGTTTGGTCAGATCCTCACGGTTGTAGTAACCCTTCGTGATGGTCGGACCCTTCAGCAGTACCTCACCTTCGTCGCTGATCTTGATGTCGATACCCTCGATGGGAACACCGACGCCACCCACCGTGTAAGGTTCACCCAGATGGTTACAACTGACGGTTGCCAGACTCTCCGTGAGTCCATAGCCCACAATCATATTGATACCGATAGAGTGTACGAACTCCTCCACCTTCGGGTTTACCGTTGCACCAGCCGTGGGGAAGAAGTGGGCATTCTCCAGTCCCAGCTCCTTACGCACCAATGAGAACACCGTGCGGTTCAGCATCTCATACTCCAGATGCAAACCCAACGGCGGACGCTTGCCCTTCGAGAGATAGTCAATGTTATGCCGTTTACCGATGTTGAGTGCATGCTGGAACAGTTTGCGCTTCGGGGCGCTGGCCTTTTCTATCTGCTCCTCTACACCCATAAACACCTTTTCCCAGAAACGGGGCACCGATGACATACACGTCGGATGGGTTTCCTTCATCGACTGCTGCACTTCCTGCGGATAGGTGTTCACGATCAATCGGGCACCCTTTGTCAGACTCAGGATCTTCCAACCTTTCTCAAAGATATGCGTAAACGGCAGGAAGTTCAACACACGGTCATTATCGTCAACAGGCACACATTTACCGTTGGCCACCATTGCTGCATGATATTGTCCGCAGGTCAGGATGACACCCTTCGAGTCGCCTGTAGTACCGCTGGTGTAGAGGATGTTTGCAACATCATCCATCGAAGCCTCTGACTGTAGTTTCTCCACCTCCGACTGACGGGGATAGTTTTCACCCAGCTTCAGGAAATCATCGAAATACATCGCGTTGGGATCATGCGACGAGATGCGCACATTGCGATCGAAGATGATGATACGCTCCAGCGTATGGCAAGTAGAGAACACCCGTCGCGCCTTGTCGTACTGGTCTTGTTCACCCACAAACAGGAACCTCACCTTCGCATCGCTCACCATAAACTGAATCTGCTGCTCCGAGCTCGTCGCATAGAAGGGGATTGTCACCGCACGGATGCCCCAAGCGCCGAAATCACAGAACAGATACTGTACGGAATTCTGTGAGAACACGCCGACGTTCTCCTGTACCTTCACACCGAGGTTCAGAAGTGCGTTCGACACTTTCTTCACCATGTCCGAGAACTGATTCCACGAATACGACTTCCACTCATTACCGCCGAAGTCCTTGTAGATCAGCACTTCACGGTCGCCATAATTCTGGGCCTGGTCGTGGATTAAACGCGATAGATGACTGTTTGTCTGCATAACCTCATTTCTATAATTCGCTGCAAAATTACGCAAAATGCTGCAGATAGCCAAATTATATCACGAAAAAGTGCGATAAACGAGGTAACAGCCGTCAGCATGAAGGCTGAAAACAGTACTTAATGCCTCGTTGAGCGTTCCCTGCCAAAACTGGCGAAAAGGGTACGCCTCCCATTTCAGCCCCTCAGAGACGAGGCGCTCACAATTCACATTAAAGATACTGACCTGCTGTCCTGGGAAGGATTCAAAGTCAGTATCACCCTGGGCAACGACAAACCAGCCGTAGTCTGTTACCAGCATCGGCTCTACCCCCATCTCAAGGAAATAGCGGGCCATCAAGGCCACATTTCCCAGCGTATGGTCTTCACGCTTACCCGTTGCACCGAGATAAGCAATCTTGTGCCATCCTTGCTGCAGACAATAGCGTGTAGCCTTCGTCAGATCATTATCATCCTGTTCGTCAATCTGAATCAGGCGGTCTCTCAAAGACTCCGGCACAGAGTCGCCATCACCTACGGCTACGATATTCTGCAGATGATCATTGCGGGCCGCCAGACTGGCGATGGCACCGTCGCATGCCACGATATGCCTGGCGTTCTCCAATAAGGAGAGCGGCACGGCGTGGGTGGGGAAATCGCCGTCAGCCAGAATCACGACCTCACACTTTATCATACTTCGTAATTTTCAGCATCTGCTTCCACTTATAGTAGCCGGCGATGGCGATGACCACATAAAGGCCATAAAGACCAGCCTTGAAAGGAATGCCTTTCTGGATATAGAGAAAGCAGCAAACGACATCGACCACTATCCAGAAGAACCACTGTTCCAGATACTTACGAGCCAGTGCCCACATGCCGACAAACGACAGGGCATTGGTAAACGAATCGAGCAAGGGCACCGTGGAGTTGGTCCAGTTCACTAATATATAATAGGTGGCGCCCCATGCAAAGAGAAAGAACAGCGTGGCTGGCAGATATTGCCGTCTGGGCAGATGGATGATGGGCAGCGACTGCTTCAGTTTACGAGTCTTCTTGAACTTCCAGATATAGAATCCATAGACAGCAGCGAGTGTATAATACACCGCCATACCGGCATCGCCATAAAGACCGTGACTCCAGTAGAGCCAGATGTCGAGTGCCGGCATGATGACACCGACAAACCACAGGGCTATCGACGCACGGTACTCGAGCCAGATATAGATCAGGCCGAGAACCGTCGTCAATATGTCGAGCCAATATTCGCTGAGGAAATCCATCGTCTAGAAATTTATCGAGAGATGCGCCATCATGTTAAACGGAGCCGAGGGAGCGAAACCTGCCTCATACTGATCGGAGGTATCCCAGCCTGTTGCCACCACTTTCCCGTTCTCCTTCGTAAAGGCAGGAGCAGCCCAGCCGTTGTTGTCGAACTTGGCAGAAAAGATGTTATAGAGTGTCAGGCCAAAGGTCATATCCTTCACGCCCAGCTGCTTCAGGGCGAACGTATAGCTGAGGTCGATATTCGTGGTAAAATGACCGTCGAGCATCATGCTTACATCAATGGGCTTGCCGTTGTCGTCGAGGGTCTGATAGCTCTTGAAACCAGTATTCGTCAGATACTGATCACCCACGTACTGACTCTGTACGGAAGCCTTCATCCCCTTGTAATCGAAGGTAAGGATATTGTTGAAGATGAAGTCGGGTGAGAACGACAGCGGCGTGTCGCCGAGACTCTCCACCGAGCCGTCCATCAGCGTCACCTCCCAGTTCTTGGCACGGTTCTTCGACAGTGTGGCGTTGGCATCCCAGCGGAACCAGTCGACAGGCTTCCACGCAGCCTCCAGCTCCACACCGAGACGATAGCTTTCACCTACATTCTTGGCGATGGCCTCGCCGATATTATTCAGCTCACCCGTCAGCACAAACTGATCCTTGTAGCTCATCCAATAGATATTAGCACCAGCCGAGAACTTCTCGCTCTGGAACTTATAGCCGGCCTCGAGATCATTCAGGCGCTCGGCCTTCAGTTCTGTGCCGATATTGTCCTCATAGTCGTTGCGGGTAGGCTCCTTATGGGCAATGGCATACGAAGCATAGACCTTATGATGAGGGGTGATATCGTAGTTCAGACCAAACTTCGGGTTGAAGAAGTTGAATGTCTCATCGACCACAGTCTTACCATCGGGGTTGGCTCCCATCCAGTCACCGGGATCCTGCATCTTGAGGCCGATGTGGCGATACTGCAGATCGAGGAAGCCGTTCAGTCCCGGCAAGAAGTCGTAGTTGATCTTGCCATACACGTTCCAGTCAGTCTTCTTGGCGTTGTTGCAATAGTATTCGAAGTCGGGCAGCAGCTCCATCCCCTCAGGCACATTCTTCACCCACTTCACCAGTCCGAAGTGGTCGCCGCTGTACTTGTTCCACCCCCCACCAAAGGTGGCTTCTACATTCTCATGATTGTTATACACCAACGAGGCCACGAGGGCATAGAAGTCGTTGTCCATCTTCTTCTGGCGGATGAGGTCGCTCTTCAGCTTCGGATTCTCATCAAACCACACGCCGTAAGGCAGATACTCCACCAGTTTGCGGCCTGTCTTATACTCTTCGTAATAGCCCTCACCCTTGGTATAATGGCCTGCCACGTTCAGGTTCAGGTTGCCCGAGAGGCGCTGGTTCCACAACAGCTGGTAGTTCTGCTGGTGGTAGTTATCCGTCTGACCGTCATAATAATGCACGTTACCATTATCATCATAGTACTCTCCGCAGGAGTTATAGGTACGGCCATAAAGGCTCTGCTCATACTTCGAGGTGTAGTTCCAGGCATGATAGGTCTCTTCTACACCATTCCAGGTCAGCAGTTTTACCACCGTATTGTCAGAGAAGTAGCCACCTTGGATAAAATAGCTGTTCAGCTTTGTCGAGGCACGGTCGAGATAGCCCTTCGATCCGATGTTCGAGAGTCGGCCCTGAATGCCCCAGTGGCCCTTGATGAGTCCTGTGCCGAAGCGCAGCGTCTCCTTATGGGAATAGTAGGAGCCACCTGAGAGGTCGAGTCCGAAGAACGGCTCCATGCCGATATTCTCAGTCTGCATGTTCACCGTAGCACCGAAGGCACCGGCTCCGTTGGTCGAAGTACCCACACCACGCTGTATCTGCATCGACTGCACGCTGCTGGCAAAGTCGCCCATGTTCACCCAGTAGAGCTGGGCACTCTCGGCATCGTTCATCGGGATACCGTTAGCCGTGATATTGATGCGGCTGGGATCGGTACCGCGCACCCTGAGCGAGGTATAGCCGATGCCGTTGCCCGCATCCGACGTCATCGTCACACTGGGTGTCAGCGAGAGCAGGTAAGGCACATCCTGTCCGAAGTTCACAGCCTTCAGCTCCTTCTGCGACATGTTAGTATAGGCCACAGGCGTCTTCTTCGACGCACGGGTCGACACCACCTGCACGCCCTGCAACTCTACCGACAGGGGGGAATCAATGTCATCCTGTGCATTCATACTCACCGCACTCACCAGCGCAGTCATTCCTAAAACAAATCTTTTCATACTTAATAGTACCTTTAATTAATAAATAATGTAAAGGGGGAACTTGTTGTATTGATTAAGCCTACTATCCATCCCTACGCCGGCATTGTCCGGATCAGGTGAAAGGGTATCATCTCAGCCGCCAACAGGCAGCACCCCTTGATAATCGGCTGCAAAGGTAAGAAGTATTTCTGGAAGTTCCAAATATTTTGCAGAAAACTTGCGAGATTTGTTAAAATGACGATGGCAGTAGTCACCTTAATGACTACAACGAGTATTAATTCATATGAAAATATTATAGAATATACAGACATCCGACATAAAATTGTGAAATATGACTGATATACAGTGATTTATGCGAAATCAATTATTATATTACCGACACTATACTGACACTATACTGACACAGATTACCATATACTGACACGATTTAGGCGTTAATACTAGCTGCATGAAGCCTAATGGCCTACTAACAAACTACCACTTATAGCGTACCAAACTACACGTTTCATTACGATAAACAAAGGGTTTTTCGTAAGCAAACTATAAAATTCTCTAGAGAATTTATTGATCGTATTACGACAAAGCTAGTGGCGGCAATAAGTAGAACATTAGAAAGGTATACTCAAAGCAATAGTCATGTAGTAATGGCATATAAGTTGATGATAATAGGGTGTTTGATGTCAGTAAATGGGTGATTCATGTCAGTATAGTGTCAGTAATAGTGTCAGTATATGAAATATGGAATAAAAATAATATGCTTAAAATAAGGAAGTTATATAAATTCAGTGTCGGATGTCAGTATGTTTTGCAATTTTAGCTTCATACGTTGCGCAAAAGTAGAAACACAAAAAAAAGCTTCCCACAGTGGGGAAGCTTCTCTATTATTATTGGATCTGTTATTATCGGAGACCCATGCGGGCCTCAACGACGTTGACTACATAGTCGGCGAGTTTCTCACACTCGTTGATAATGTCCATATAGATCGTACCGACGGCGTAAGTATACTCGTGATTGTTGACATCGGTGATGTTCTGCGACTTCAGCTGGTTGCGGTAGTTGTTGATCTCGTGCTCGATGTTGAACGAGCGGTTGACATCAAACGACTCCTTGCGGCCAAGCATCAGACGGTTCATCTGCGTAAGCGACTGGTCGGTGAGTTCCATCATCTGATGAATATGGTCGTACTGCTTCTCGATGAAATGGTCTTCCTTGCCATTATACTTACGGGAGATGGTGCGGGCCATGTTGTAGCAGGCGTCACCGATAGACTCCAGTTCGGAAATCTCACGGAGCATGGCTCGGATCTTGGCCTTCGTATCGTCGCTGAGGTGGGCATCAGATACGGAGTCGAGATACTTGGCGATCTCGAGTTCCATATTATCGGAGATACCTTCGTATTTCTCGATGCGGGTGAAGAGCTTGTTGAAGTCGCCAGCCTTCGAATCCTTCTTGTTAGAGGCACTCGACGAAAGTGTGAGCAGTTCGCGAACCATGCCGAACATGCGCTGCATACGTTCTGAGAAAGACTGGATCTCCTTCTGAGCCTCAAGCACGGAGAGCTCAGGCGTCTTCATGAAGCCAGCCGTAATGAAGTGCAGGCGGAAGTCTTCCTCCTCGTCGACCTTCTTCGGCTTGATTACCCAGCATACGAATCGCTCAATCTGCGGGATGAACCATATTAATATAAAGGTATTGGCCACGTTGAAGGTGGTGTGGAAGGCAGCCAGCACGAAGCTCAGCTTGGCGGCATTGGCAAGGAACACACTCGATTCCACAGCCTCTTTCTGCATCGTGACATCGTAGCCTACCCAACCGCACACCATATCAATAAATGGACGGAAGATGAAAAGAATCCAGATAACGCCAAACACGTTGAAGAACATGTGGGCGAGGGCTGCCCGGCGAGCCTGGGTATTGGCAGATAGCGCAGCCAGATTTGAGGTAACGGTCGTACCAATGTTCTCACCCATCACCAACGCGATACCCTGATAGATGGGCAGCGCACCGCTGGAGCAGAGGATCATCGTGATGGCCATGACTGCTGCCGACGACTGCACGCAGAACGTAAGCACACCTCCCAGGAAAAGGAAGATCAGCGTGGTGAGGAAAGAGTCGGGATCGAAAGAGGCAAAGAAGGCGAGTAGCGCCTGATTCTCGCCAAGATGCATCTCGGTACCCGTCATTCGGAGCGTACCCAATCCCAACAGCAGGAAGGACAGACCGAAGAGGAAGTCACCGATATACCGGTATTTCTTCAGGTAGATCAGGATGATGCCCAGGAAGAAGGCGGGATAGATGGCCGAAGTGATGTCAAACGACATACCGGCAGACATGATCCACGCCGTAAGCGTCGTTCCGATATTGGCACCCATGATGACTGAGATGGCCTGGGCCAGCGTCAGCAATCCGGCATTGACGAACGAGACGGTCATCACCGTAGTGGCTGTTGAAGACTGCACAGAGGCTGTCACCAGCATACCTGTTAACATTCCCGTAAAACGGTTGGTGGTCATTGCACCCAGGACGTGACGCAACTGCGGTCCTGCCATCTTCTGCAAAGCCTCACTCATCGACTTCATACCAAACATAAGCAGCGCGAGTGAGCCCAGAAGCTTAAAAATAATCCAAATCGACATAAAGAATTGTTTTTTTGATTTGATAATTCGGCCACAAAGTTACAAAAAAATTAGAAAATATTAGGAATTATACAATATTTTTCTTATCTTTGCCCAAAAATATCCTAATAACGAACTATAAATATGGAACAAACAATCTCTATTCACGTTCGAAACATCGACAAAACCATCGAAGTTCCCATGGGTTCAACACTCGAAGAGATCTATGAAATGACTGGTATGAAGATGGCATACGGACCTGTTTCGGCTCATGTCAACAATAAGGTGGAAGGTATGCACTACCGTGCCTATAAACAGAAAGAGGTGGAGTTTCTCGATGTCACCTCATCGAGCGGCTCAAGGGCCTACACCCGCACGCTTTTCTTCGTGCTCTGCAAAGCGGCCCACGACCTCTTCAAGCCGTGCAAGGTGGCTATCGACATCCCCGTGAGCAACGGTTACTATGTGAACCTGCAGATCGGGCGACCGGTAACCCTCGACGATGCCGGAGCTATCCGCCGGCGCATGCAGGAGATCATCGACGCCGCCTTGCCCATACACCGCCATGAGACAACAACGGAGGAGGCCATTGCACTTTTCGACAGCCTGCACAACCGATCGAAGGTGAAGCTGATGAAGAGCACGGGCACACTCTTCACGACCTACTACGACATAGACGGCTATGTAGACTACTACTACGGCTCGCTACTGACGAACACCAAGCAGATATACCTCTTCGGACTGGAGAAATACTATGACGGTCTGCTGCTGAGACTGCCATCGAGGGAACACCCGTCGGAACTGGGCGAGATGACGCATCAGGACAAGATGTTCGGCATCTTCAAGGAGCACCACCAGTGGCAGGACATTCTGGGACTGCGCACCATCGGCGACCTGAATGAGGTTATCAGTAAAGGCTATGCACCACAACTGATTCAGGTAAGCGAGGCCCTTCAGGAGAAGAAGATCGGCAAGATAGCCGACGAGATAGCCCAGCGCAAGGGCATCAAACTGGTGCTCATCGCCGGACCTTCGAGCAGCGGCAAGACGACTACCTGCAAGCGTCTCAGCGTACAACTCGCCGTAAACGGCATCAAGCCCATCGGCATCTCGCTCGACGACTATTTCCTGGATCGCGAGAAGACGCCACTCGACGAGAAGGGCGACTACGACTTCGAGCATCTGCACGCCCTGAACCTGCCGCTCTTCAACGAACAGCTGAACGCGCTGTTCAAGGGCGAAGAGGTGGAGCTGCCGCGTTATGACTTCCCTACGGGCAAGAGTCTGATGAGCGGCAAGAAACTGAAACTACACGACGACAATATATTAGTGGTAGAAGGTATCCACGCCCTGAATCCCGAACTGACGGCCCAGATTCCTAATGAGCAGATATTCCGTGTCTATGCCTCAGCACTGACCACCATCCTGCTCGACAACCACAATTATATCCCGACAACAGACAACCGTCTGCTGCGCCGTATCATCCGCGACCATAAATACCGCGGGGTGAGTGCCAAGGACACTATCCACCGCTGGCCGTCAGTACGTGCCGGAGAAAACAGATGGATATTCCCCTATCAGGAGAATGCCGATGCGATGTTCAACACAGCCATGCTCTTCGAACTCGCAGTCATCAAGAGTCAGGCGGAACCGTTGTTGGAACAGGTGCCCGAGAACTGTGAGGAGCATGCCGAGGCTTACCGCCTGCTGAAGTTCCTGCACTACATCAAGCCCATTCCCGACACACAGATCCCACCGACCTCACTTCTGCGCGAGTTCCTCGGCGGTAGTTCTTTTGAATATTAACATCATACTATTAATTACCAACACTAAAGGATTATGAAAAAATTATCATTACTATTCATGATGCTGCTGGCAGTACCGCTAGGACTGATGGCAGAGGGCACCTCGTGGGGCGATGCCATCGCGATAGCCCAAGGAGAGACAGGTAGCTGTTCGCTCAATGATGACCAGAAGGACGGCTATTTCAAGATTGAAATACCCGAGGAAGGTAGCGTAAAGATTACGATGACTACCGACGGGGACCTTAAAATGAACTGGGTAGAACTTTACTGGTATAAAGCCGCCAGCGACGACTACTCCAGCCGTGAATCCACGGGATGGTATCCTGAGAACGGCAAGGTATTCGAAATGACCGATGCCGGCAAAGGCACCTACTATCTCCGTGCCCAGCGCCGTAGCGGTAAAGGCACCTGTACGCTGAAATATGAGTTTACGGCCTGCCCCAAAGCCAACGATGCCGAGCCCAACGATGACAAGGGTTCTGGCGACGTACTAGCGAGTGGTGAGACCGTGGAAGGACGACTGGGATACAAGGATGACTCAGGCTATCGCGACGAAAACGACTGGTACAAGATCGAAGTGCCAGAAGACGGTACGGTGGAACTTGAGTATGATCTCGACCAGACCTACGAGCTGAAATTGAACTGGATGGACTTCCGCTGGTATAAAGCAAGCAACAATGACTATCCCAGTCGTGCTAGCACGGGGTGGTATCCATCCGACAACGGCAAGCTAGCCATTACTAATGTAAGTGTCGGTACTTATTACATCCAGATGCAGCGAAGATCAGGACACGGTGGCTACACGCTGAAGTACACCTTCACTCCCAGCAGCTTCGAAAAAGACGCTGAGCCCAACGACAACAAGGGAGAAGGCACCGAGATAGCCATCGGAGAGACCGTACAGGGACATCTGGGTTTCCGCGACGCCACGGACAATGTGGACGACAACGACTGGTACAAGATCGAAGTGCCGGGCGACGGCCGCATCGATCTCGTCTATGACCTCGACCAGACCAACGAACTGGCGATAAACTGGATGGATGTACGCTGGTATAAAGCCAGCAACGATGATTATCCCAGCCGCGAATCCACGGGATGGTATCCCAAGGCAAACGACACGCTCTCTGTCACCAATGCCGGCAAAGGCACCTATTACATCCAGATGCAGCGTAAGAGCGGACACGGCGGCTACACGCTGAAGTATCTCTTCACACCCAGCAAATACAGCAACGACTCGGAACCCAACGACGAGAAGGGACAGGGCGACGAGATTGCCATGGGAGGTACCGTACAGGGACACTTGGGCTACCGCGACGCTACGGACTATGTTGATGACAACGACTGGTACAAGATTGTTGTGCCGGAGGACGGTCGCGTAGACCTTATTTATAATTGTGAGCAGACCTACGAGCTGAAACTGAACTGGATGGACTTCCGCTGGTATAAAGCAAGCAACAATGACTATCCCAGTCGTGAGAGTACGGGCTGGTATCCGAATCCCAGCGACACCCTGACCATCGACGATGCCAGCAAGGGCACCTATTATATCCAGATGCAGCGCAAATCAGGACACGGCGGCTACACGCTGAAGTATGTCTTCACACGAAACAGCACCCCCGTAGACGAGGAGCCTAACAACGAGGCAGATCAGGTGACACAGGTGATTGAGAACGACGGCATTGCCACAGGACACCTCGGCTATCGCGATGAAAATGACAATACCGACAAGGACGACTGGTTCAAACTCGACACCAGAAACTCGGGCGTCATGCTCGTGGTGACCATCGAGACTGACAGCATTTCTAACCTGGCATTCAACTGGGTGGACATCATCCGTGTGAAAGACGGCAAGTCGAACAGTGTGGCATCCAGCGGCTGGTACCCAACAGGAAAAATCTCCATTACCACCAATGAAGTGGATGAGGATGCCACCTATTACGTCCATCTGCAGCATAAGAGCGGTCATGGCAGCTACACCGTCAGCTACGGTTCGCCACAGCGCTACGAGGGCAGTCAGATCCGTATCACCTATCTGGGCCGCAACACCACACGTCTTGGTATTCCAAGCCCCTACGACGTGAAGGTGGAGAACATCGGCAGCGGCAACACGGGCAGTTTCTTCATTGCCATCCCCGCAACACCCGACATCGAATTCCTTTCGGCCAGCATCCCCACAGAATTTGGCGTGATGGAGGTAGACCGCGATGAGTTTGCCGTCTACGATGAGAAGGAGGGCGACTGTGCCGTCTTCGTGATGAACAACCTTGGTCCTTATGAGAGCTATCAGTTCACGGTGAATATGCAGGGACGCGTAGAGGGAGCCTCAACACGTGCTGAGGATGTGCCCGAAGGTGCTTTCCCGATAAAGGCGAAGGGACAGTCGGTACTCGGAGCCTTGAAGAGTGAAGCCCAGGAATTTGAAGACAACTTTGAATGGGAAGCTGCCGCAGAAGATGGTATATCCGTTGCCACTGTCCAGGCTGCCATTGACACTTGGTTCTTCGACGAGAAGGACCGCAGGGATTTTGCACAAGCCATCGGTCCTGCACAACACGAATATAGGCAGAGCTACCGTCAGCCTGTAGCCAGCCCCGTGACGCACTACACTCAGAAAGTTGGTGAAAAACTCGTCGCCATGTCGAATCCCATCATGGCCGGTTATACTGCACTCAGGGCCTCAGGTCAGATTGCCAACAGTCTGGTGACAGCCCTGCGCCGCAAACTCTGGCTCTGGATCTATAAGGATCTGGGCTACGTAAAGGATGACCCCCAGGTGATGGACGGTACCTCAGGGACCAATGGTGTCGTACGCTCGTGGGATCCCAACGAGATGGTAGGTCCGATGGGCTACGGCGACAAGCACTACATCGGTGAGACGAAGACCATGGACTACCGCATCCTCTTTGAGAACAAGGCCGAGGCCACTGACAATGCCTATCGTATCCACATCAGCGACGAGCTCGATGAGAATGTCTTCGATGTCTCGACCGTACGTTTCGGCAAGACGAGTCATGACGGTCCGGAATATAACTGGAAGATGAACCGCGAAGGCAACAAGCTCACCTGGGACATTGAGGGCATCGAACTGCCACCGAACGTGAACGCTCCCGAGGGTGAGGGTTGCGTTACCTTCAGCGTTGATCTGAAGCCCGGACTGAAGAACGGCACGCAGATCAAGAACAAGGCCGCCATCATCTTCGACAGCAACGAGACCATCGAGACCAACGAGTTTGTGAACACCCTCGACATTGTGGAGCCTACTGCAGAGATGAAGAGCTTCAGCATGAACAGCAAGGGCCAGTACGTCGTAAACTGCTCGGGCAGCGACGATGATTCCGGTATCAGCCACTACCTGTTCTATGTCTCCGCCAACGGTGATGAGTACAAGTATCTGGGACAGAACACCGAACCTTCGTACGCTCTGGATATAGAACCCAGTACAGACTACGATTTCATTGCGTTCGCAGTAGACAATGTGGGCAATATCCAGAAGGCCATTCCTGAACCTGTGAAATACGATCCTACAGGTATCAGTACGGTTGTCGCAGTACCCGAAACACGCTGGGCCATCTACAACCTGAAGGGTGTCATCGTGGCCAGCGGAGAGGGCATCTCCACGAAGCAACTGCCCGCCGGTGTTTACATCGAACGGAGAGGTAACGATGTCCGTAAGGTCATCATCAAATAGATGAGGCCAACTGAATAATCATACAGGAAAGCTGGTGATTTATACACAAAAGATGCATATTTGCTGCAAGTTCGCGGCAAATATGCATTTTTTTTAGATTTCCTTTGGCGTTTCGGCTAAAATTGAATAATTTTGCAGCCGTTTATAAGATACATAGTAATAAACCTATTATATTATGGCTGAAAAATTAGAAGTGAAGGAGCTGGACCAGGTTGTTGTCCGCTTCTCGGGTGACTCCGGTGATGGTATGCAGCTCGCCGGTAACATCTTCTCTACGGTCAGTGCCACCGTTGGTAACGGCATCTCGACATTCCCTGACTATCCCGCTGACATCCGCGCCCCGCAAGGTTCTCTGACCGGTGTGTCTGGTTTCCAGGTTCACATCGGTGCAGGTAAGGTTTATACCCCTGGCGACAAGTGCGACGTGCTGGTAGCCATGAACGCAGCTGCGCTGAAGACTCAATACCGTTATGCCAAAGCCGGTGCAACAATCATCATCGATACCGACTCTTTTGGTCCCAAAGATCTGGAGAAAGCACAGTTTGCTACCCCCGATTACCTCGGTGAGATGGGCATCGACCCAGACCGCGTTATCCAGTGTCCGCTTACTACGATGGTGAAGGATTGTCTGGCTGATACGGGTATGGATATGAAAGCCATGATGAAGTGCCGCAACATGTTTGCCTTGGGTCTTGTCTGCTGGCTCTTCGACCGCGACCTGAACCTTGTGGCCAACTTCCTGAAGGAGAAGTTTGCCAAGAAGCCCGCCATTGCCGAGGCTAACATCAAAGTGATTCAGGCTGGTTACGACTACGGACATAACACCCACTCTTCGACAGTGAACGTCTACCGTGTGGAATCTAAGGAGAAGGTTCCCGGACGCTATATGGACATTACAGGTAACAAGGCTACTGCCTACGGTTTCATCGCCGCTGCCGAGAAGGCTGGTCTGAAGCTCTACCTGGGTTCTTATCCTATCACCCCTGCTACTGATGTGCTCCACGAATTGTCAAAGCACAAGTCATGTGGTGTGATCACCGTTCAGTGTGAAGATGAGATCAGCGGTTGTGCTTCGGCACTTGGTGCTTCGTTTGCCGGTGCTCTCGGTGTCACCTCGACTTCCGGTCCTGGTATCTGCCTGAAGAGCGAGGCCATGAACCTGGCTGTTATCATGGAGTTGCCGCTCGTAGTGCTCGATGTGCAGCGTGGCGGTCCTGCTACGGGTCTTCCCACAAAGAGTGAACAGACAGACTTGCTGCAGGCACTCTTCGGACGTAACGGTGAGAGTCCTATGCCCGTAATGGCTGCCACCAGTCCTACCGACTGTTTCGACGCCGCTTATCAGGCATGTAAGATTGCGCTTGAGCACATGACACCAGTCGTATTGCTCACCGATGCTTTCGTGGCCAACGGCTCTGGTGCCTTCAAACTGCCTGAGATTGACAAACTCGATCCCATCAATCCCCCATACGTTCCTGAGGAACTGAAGGGTAAGTGGACACCGTATATGCGTGCTGAGAACGGCACCCGCTACTGGGCTGTTCCTGGTCGTGAGGGCTTCACCCACATCCTTGGCGGATTGGAGAAAGACTCTAATACAGGTGCCATCTCCACGAATCCTGAGAACCACGACCTGATGACACGTCTGCGCCAGCAGAAGATTGCCAACATTCAGGTGCCCGACCTTGAGGTTGACGGTGATGAGAATGCCGATCTGCTGATTGTGGGCTTCGGCTCTACCTACGGTCATCTGCGCTCTGCGATGGATGAGCTCCGTGCCAAGGACTACAAGGTGGCTCAGACTCACTTCAAGTATCTGAACCCGCTGCCGAAGAACACTGCCGAGGTACTTTCCAAGTATAAGAAAGTGGTTGTGGCAGAGCAGAACATGGGACAACTCGCTGGTTATCTGCGCATGAAGGTCGATAACTTCGTACCTTATCAGTTCAATCAGGTAAAGGGTCAGCCTTTCGTTGTAGAAGAGCTAGTCAACGCATTCGAAGAGATCTTGAAGAAGTGAATAGTTAAGAGTGAAAAGTGAAAAGTTAAGAATTATGGAATATACAGCACAAGATTTTAAGAAAGGCCAGCCCCGTTGGTGCCCTGGTTGTGGCGACCACTTCTTCCTGGCTTCACTCCATAAGGCTATGGCCGAGATAGGCGTAGCTCCCGAGAACGTAGCAGTTATTTCCGGTATCGGCTGTTCGAGCCGTCTGCCCCACTATATGGCTACTTACGGCATGAACACCATCCACGGTCGTGCTGCCGCCATTGCTACCGGTGCCAAGGTGGCTAACCCAAACCTCACCGTATGGCAGGTTTCGGGCGATGGTGACGGACTCGCTATCGGTGGTAACCACTTCATCCATGCCAACCGTCGTAACATCGACCTGAACATGATCCTCCTGAACAACCGCATCTACGGTTTAACAAAGGGTCAGTACTCTCCTACCTCACCCCGTGGCTTCGTTTCCAAGTCGAGCCCCTACGGCACAGTAGAGGATCCATTCCGTCCTGCAGAGCTATGCTTCGGTGCACGCGGTCATTTCTTTGCCCGTTGCGTGGCCACCGATGCCAAGGGAACAGTCGAGGTACTGAAGGCTGCCTACCAGCATAAGGGCGCTTCAGTTACTGAGGTGTTGCAGAACTGCGTCATCTTCAACGACCACTGCCACGACGTGGTTTACAACAATGAGGGTCGCAAGAAGAACGCCATCTACGTAAAGCATGGCGAGAAACTGGTGTTCGGCGAGAACAATGAATTCGGACTCGTACAACAGGGCTTTGGTCTGAAGGTGGTAGAGATCGGTAAGGATGGCTACACCATCGACGACGTACTCGTCCACGACGCTCACTGCGAGGACAACACCCTGCAGTTGAAGCTTGCCCTGATGGGAAACAACGATGGCTTCCCCATCGCCCTCGGCGTCATCCGCGACGTAGACGCTCCTACCTACAACGACTCTGTTTATACCCAGCTTGAAGAGGTTTCTGGACAGAAGAAATATCACAACTTTACTGAACTTCTTGAGACGAATGACATCTGGGAAGTGAAGTAAAAATGAATTTTTTTATTAATCTTTAAAAATAAAAGGGCAAAATATTTTGCTCTTTTATTTTTTATACTTATCTTTGTGCCGTGATTATGAGGAAGGAGCTAATCATCAAGAACCATGTGCAGGAACTGGAACGGGTGACTGCCTTTGTAGAAAGCATCGGTGAAGAACTGAGGCTGAGTCAGGAGTTGCTAGGTGACCTTCAGCTGGTGATGGAAGAAATGGTGGTCAATGTGATCTCCTATGCCTATCCTGAAGGCACGACGGCTGATATTACACTCATCGCAGAGAGCGACGGCAATGAACTTACGTTCGTGCTCTCCGACAAAGGCAAGGAGTTTGATCCCACCAAGAAGGAGGATACTGACATGAGCATCAACCCTGCAGAACGCGAAATTGGCGGCATGGGTATTTTCATCGTTAAGAACATCATGAACGAGGTGACTTACCAGCGACTCGATGGTCATAATCTCCTGACGATGAAAAAGATCATATAGCGATAATCCTTTTCATAACCCTTCGGCAACCCTAATTAGAGCTTGACGGAGGAAATATCTACCAGATTATTGACGATGGCATAGATTGTAAGACCTGCAGGACTGTGTATCTGAAGCTTGCGGGCGATGTTACGACGATGCGTGATAACCGTATTGACGGAGATACATAGATGGTCGGCAATCTCCTTATTCGACATGCCTTGTACCAATGAAATAATCACATCCTTTTCACGGTCGGAAAGGGCATCGGGGCTCTGTCCTGTTGCTGCCTTGAACACCATATCCGAGATGTTACGAGTCACATCGCTCTGCTTCGTATGCTGCTCCAGTCGCCGGATAGCAGGCACAAAGATATGATCCTCAACCATAGCATGCTGACGGAGCCAAACCTCGTTTTCATAAATATCATGGAGCGTGGCTGTTAGCTGGTTGTTGTGTAATCCGTCCTGTGGCAGATACTTAATAATCAGGAGTTTCAATTCACGCAGTTTCTTGTCCGTTGCCCCATGATGCTTCGAGAAGGTATCCACATTATAGTCGTTCACCGGCTGTCCGTCTATCAACGACTGCACGTAAGGGAACAGTGTTTTCTGCTCATACTTCATGTGGCGGCGTATCTCATGGGCATATTCATCATAGAAGCGCAGGATAAGTTTGGCCAAGCCTTCACTTTCGTCGAGCGACTCCTGTAGCTCACGACGGATATAGGGCAACTGGAAATCCAGGAAATAGGCATGGCTGGCTTCCAGATAGTGCAACAATGTAGGAACGAAAAGCTGTTCATCGGCATCAAACTCACCATAACCGTTAATCGTAAAGTTAACCACAGCCAGGAAAGTGTAGGTATCCACATCGTTATCCTCACACGTCTCTCTGACCGTTTTGTCACCAAAACCAAGACTGATACCAAAACTGCCAAGCATCTGCAACAAGTCGTAATTATCGCGAATAAGCGAGATCATCTTGTCATCCGCTTCATACATTTTCTGATTTTTCATCTTACGCTTACCCATTTCTGATTACTGGGTGCAAAGGTAGGCATTATTTCCGACTTGTGCAATAATCATAAATAGGTATTTTACTTCATCTCAAATCCTCAAAATGGCCGTTCACAGGCTGTTTCATCATTTTTAGGTATTGGCGATTTGCCCGTTTCGCCATACCTTTGCACCCGATTTGAACAAAGATTAGGTTATTATTGAGATGAAAAAACTATTGTTTTTACTTACTATTATTTTGACGACGAACGCCGTGATGGCTGCCGAGCCAGACACACTTGGTTACAACAGATTCCGTTTTGGCGGCTATGGCGAGATGGTTGCTAATTTCAAGGATTATGGCATTAACCGTTTCTATGGTCACAAGGAAGGCAATGCCAAGCAAAACCACAACACGATATCCATCCCCCGCTTCGTACTGGCTTTCGACTACAAGTTCACGCCAAAGTGGATCCTGGGTGCCGAGATTGAGTTTGAATATGGTGGCACAGGTACATCCTACGAACTGGAGAACACCGAAAACGGCGAATACGAGACGGAGGTAGAGAAAGGTGGTGAGGTCGCATTGGAGCAGTTCCATATCACTCGGATGATCGTCCCGGAGTTCAACATCCGTGCAGGTCATCTCATCGTCCCCGTAGGTCTCACCAATGCGCACCACGAGCCCATCAACTTCTTCGGCTCTTCGCGCCCAGAGGGCGAGACCACCATCATCCCCTGCACTTGGCATGAAACAGGTATCGAGTTTCTCGGCAAGTTCGGTAAGGACTATGCGACCTTCGACTATGAAGCCATGATTGTGACGGGACTTAATGCCAATGGCTTCGATCGTAACAAATGGGTAAGAGGCGGTAAACAAGGGCTCTTTGAGGGGGACAATTTCACCAGTCCTGCCTACGTGGCTCGTCTGAACTATACCGGCGTACCGGGACTTCGTCTGGGAGGTTCCATCTACTATTGTCCCAATACCGGTGCCAATTCCGACAAATTGATCACATACGATGAGATAGGCAGGATACCCGTAACCATCTATTCGCTCGACGCACAATATACTAATAAATATGTGACGGCCCGAGCCAACTATCTCTCTGGCAATATCGCCCATGCTGATCAGTTAGGTGCCAAGAACGGCAAACTCTCCAACAAGTCCGGGTATAGTCGTACCACACCTATCGCTAAGCGTGCTGTGTCCTACAATGCTGAAGTAGGACTTAACCTGAAGAGCATAGTGGGAGGAGGCAAAAACTTCCCGGTCATCTATCCCTTTGCCCAGTATGAGTACTACAACTCTCAGGAAAAAGGTGAGGGTATGGACGTGATGGATGCCCGCTGTCAGGTCAGCAAGTGGAACTTCGGACTGAACTGGCGAGCACTTCCCAACCTCGTGGTGAAAGCCGACTACACCACCCGACAGATCGGTACAGCCAAAGTGTTCGGCACTGGCAATTATAACAGCGAGAATGAATTTGGCATCGGCATTGCCTATATCGGCTGGTTCTTCAAGAAATAACACGAATTATTAACAATAAAAACAACAAGCAAAATGAGAACAAAACTATTTCTGATGGGTCTCACCCTGATGGGACTCGTAGCAATGACATCTTGTGGTAGTGACAATGATGATCCGACACCGACACCAGCTCCCACCCCGGCACCCACTCCGACACCCACTGACGACGGTATCGCCGATGCCGAGTATGATGCCATCATTAATCAATATGTGGACGCAGTGGTTCTGCCCACCTACAATGACCTGAAGGAGAAGAACACCGCTCTCTACAATGCCGTTCTGGCCTTTGGCGACAATCCCTCCGACGCTGGTTTCAAGGCTATCTGTGACGCTTGGCTGACAGCCCGTGAGCCATGGGAGTCGAGCGAGGCATTCCTTTTCGGTCCTGTAGCCGACTACGGTCTTGATCCTAACATGGACTCATGGCCACTCGACCAAGAGGCTATCGTCAAGTTGTTAGAGTCTCAGCAATGGAATGAGATGGACTGGACAGGTGATTATGATGAGGACGACGAGGCTATCGCCGCTGCTCAGAATGTCCGTGGTTTCCACACACTGGAGTTCCTCGCATTCCGTGATGGTCAGGCTCGCACACTCAACGATACCGCCAGTGACGATGAGGCAGCCAATGCAGTATATAACTCAGAAAATGCCACTGCTTGGGCTCAGTATATGAAGAACACCGCTCTTCTGCTCGTCAATGACGTGACAACACTCTGCGACGCATGGAACAATGGCTATGCTGATGAGTTCAAGAAGCACAACGGCGGTGATTTCACCAGTGGTCTGAGCTGTATCGAACAACTCATCGACGGTTGCGTGGATATCGCTGGTGAGGTAGGTGGTGCCAAGATTGGCGATCCTTACGACCTCTATCAGTCAGGTAAGACCACCGAGGCTCTTTATGCTGTTGAGTCATGGTACAGCTGGCACTCTCGTGACGACTATACCAACAATATCTACTCGATTCGTAATGCCTATTATGGTTCGCTCGATGGCAGCATCAACGATAATTCGCTGTCGAAGCTGGTGGCTAAGTATAATCCTGAACTCGATGCTGACGTGAAAGCCGCTATCGATGCTGCCGCCAAGGCTATCCAGGCTATCCCCCAGCCTTTCCGCAACAACATTAATTCCAAGGAAGCTGCTGAAGCCATGGAAGCCTGCGCTGAATTGGGCGACATTCTGGAGAACGAGTTGAAACCGTTCCTGGCAAACAACACCAAGTAAGGTTGGTGTACACAAGTATACCGCAAAGCGGAGACGGATCTTCAAAATTCGTCTTCGCTATTGTGGTTAATAGAAAGAGAAAAGAATATTACTATCACTTTATGAACAAATACTTTAGTATTTCATTACTGTTTACGGGTCTACTAAGTCTCTCGGCCTGCGACGAAAGCGACCAGTTGGATGTAGATGACATCGAGATTCCCCGAGGCTATGCCCTCTCTGCGGGAACGTCGACAGGATTCTACAACTCCTCCGTCGCCTACGACCAGGCAGCGCGATGGCTGTCAGGTACTTACGACAGCCGTTTCAATGCCGGCGACCGTCTGTACGACAATGTGAAGACCTCTAACGAAAATGGTCACGGTGGCGGCCTCGGCCCCGTCTATGCCGGCTATTCCTGTGGCAGTTGTCACCGTAATGCCGGACGTACGGAACCTACTTACTGGACAAGTTTCAAGAATGGTGGCAACGACGGTTCCGGCCCCTACGGATTCACCGCCTCACTCATCTACATCACCCGCAAAAACGGCACCTTCTTCCCCAATTATGGCCGTGTGATCCACGACCAGGCCATCTATGGCGTCCATCCTGAAGGCAAGCTGAAGGTAGAGATCGACTCAATGGCGTTCTCTTTCCCTGACGGTGAGAAATACACACTCTGCGTACCAAAGTGGAGCATCACCGAATGGTATGCCGACAGCATCAGTCCCAACGACCTCTTCTGCACCGTCCGTGTGCCGTTACGCCATGTCGGTATGGGACAAATGATGGCCATCGATCCCAATGAGATTGAAGCCCTGGCACGCAAAAGCAACTATCCGGAATGGGGCATCAGCGGACGCGCCAACTACATTAACGAGCGTGGCAAGCTGCAACTTGGTCTCTCAGGCAACAAGGCACAGCATGCCGACCTTACCGTAGAACTGGGATTCTCAAGTGACATGGGTATGACCAACAGCCGCTATCCTGAAGAGATATGCGAAGGTCAGCGCCAGATGGAGGAAGGTTCCATGATGGGACTTGCTTATGATATGCTCGACGTAACGACAGAGGATATGGAGAACGTAGACCTCTATATGCAAGGACTGGCAGTACCTGCACGCCGCAACGTCAACAATGCCGACGTCAAAGCCGGCGAACAACTGTTCTACCAAGCAGGCTGCCACCTCTGCCACGTCACAACCCTCCACACCAAGGCTCGAGGCAGTACGCTGCTGGCTGGTACGAATCTGCCTTGGCTCGGTAACCAGACCATCCACCCCTACTCCGACTTCCTGCTCCATGACATGGGATCAGAGATCATGGGTGTAGGCCTGAACGACAATTTCGTCAGCGGCCTGGCCCGTGGCAATGAATGGCGCACCACACCGCTCTGGGGCGTCGGTCTTCAGAAGAAGGTCAATGGCCATACCTATTTCCTGCACGATGGAAGAGCCCGCAACTTCGTCGAGGCCATCATGTGGCATGGTGGCGAAGGCGAAGCCTCGAAGAACAAGTTCAAGAACATGACCAAACAGCAGCGCGACCAGCTCGTACAATTCCTGTGGAGTCTTTAAGTAATAGTACTAGAATCACTAGAAATACCAGATATAAAAATGAAATACAACAGAATATACGCCATCCTGATGGCAACCACCCTCTCAGCTACCGCTTTCGCTGAGTCAGAGACAGAAGAAATCGTCACAGAGCCTGCTGCTGAAGTGTCAGAGGCCAGTCAGTTGAACATGGATAATGGTGTGATACCTATCGCCGACGACCGTGGCTTTACGCTGCAGTCTAACGACGGCAACTTCGTGTTCAAGCCTTATCTGTTCATCCAGAGCACGCTCAGTTACAAATACTACGACGATGAAGGGCTCGATAAGGCCTACAACCAGGACAATGTCGCCAATTCCGGTTTCGCCATCCCCTATGCCATCATCGGCTTCACTGGTAAGGCCTTCGGCAAGATTGACTATAATGTCTGTGTTAATGCCGCTGCCTCTGGTGGCAACATCCTCCAGCAGGCATGGATTGACTATGCTGCCATGCCTGAACTCCGATTCCGTGTAGGTAAGTTCAAGACACCCTTCACTCATGCATATCTCACCACGTTGGGCGAGACGCTTTTCTCCAGCCTGCCCACCTCGCTGACGGCACAAGCCATTCTCCCCCACTCGCTTAACGCCGTTACCCCTGGCATCGGCACGGGCTTCGACCTCGGTGTCGAGGTTCATGGCTTCATTGCCAAAAAGTTCGGCTACGAAGTAGGCATCTGGAATGGTACAGGTTCGGCCCAGAACGGTGCTACCAAGGGTCTAAGCGACGACAACCACCTGCCCTCATTGATGTACGCTGGCCGTCTGACTTTCCAGCCTAAAGGTGCCATGCCCATGACACAGGGTAACCCGAAACTGCTCCACGAGGATAAGATGCTCTTTGGTATCAGTGCCAACTTCAACAACGAGGCCGAGAGCGAGTCTACCAACGACTTCCGTGCCGGTTTTGAGTTCGCCATGCTGAAGAACCGCTGGTATCTGGGCCTCGAGGCTTACTACATGCATATCGGCTTCACCGACCGTCAGAAGATCAACGACACCTACAACTATTGGGGAGGCTATGCCCAGGTAGGCTATTTCGTGCATCCTCAGTTGCAACTCGGCTTGCGCTACGACCTTTACGATCGTAATGGCTCGTCGAAAGACGGTATCCTGAACATGCCTGCCGCCACCGTCAACTACTTCATCCCGAAGACCAACATCAAGCTCTCTGCCATGTATCAGTACATTGGCCGCACAGGTCATGACACCCAGCTTGACCGCGATCTCGACGACCTCGGCATCTGCACCCACATGGCTCAGGTCATGCTGCAATATGCCTTCTAAAAGGTAACAAACAAAAGATAAAAGACGAATATGGAGATTTCAATGAAAAAACACATCCTTGCAACGCTTTTAGCTGTGACGACCATCGGCTTCTCGTCCTGCGACGACGGGCGTATTTATCCTGAGACGGCCAAGCTATCCGAAGGCAAGACCGTGCAGATGGAGGGTGTTCTCACGGGACTGTCAGGCTGGCCCGGAGCCTATCGGGTGGCTATTGCCGGCTTCGAGAATGCCGACGACGAATACGCTGATGTATCAAAGGTCATAACCAGCAGCGATGTTACCGACGGCAAAGTATCTGTCGAACTATCGGGTATCAAGGATAATGTAAAGCTTATCAGGCTCTGCATTCTCGACCGTCTGCGCCGTCACATCATCACCTTCAAGGAGGTCGATGTCTCATCAGCCACCGATAACGTGAAGATGGACGTGGGAACCGTTGACATCAGTATGTTTAATACCATACAGCAGAACTTCTTCAACACCACCTGCGCCAACTGTCATGGAGCCTCCAACCGTGTAGCCGCCGACCTCTATCTTACTGAAGGTAAGAGTTACTCAGCACTGGTAGATATAGATTCCAAGCGTATTGACGGCAAGAAACTAGTGGCGCCCAACAATGCTTCCGGCAGCGTCATCCACATGGTACTCAATCAGGAATCGGTGGAAGGCATCTCGATGAACCATTTCGACCTCGTTTCAGAGTCGAACAAGCAGACCATCCTGCCACTCATCGACAGCTGGATCAATAATGGAGCAAAAGATAATTGATTATTAACGAAAACAGACAACAAGCATCATCATGAACAATAAACAACAGACCTTTCAGTTCGAGAATGCATTTGCCGATGTATTCCAGTTTGATAACGGAACGGAAGTGCGTGAATATCATGCGATGATTCACGCCAGTTCGTCGCGTCTTTCCTTCGCACAGCAACTGGAGGCCGTCATCAATGTGTATAACCAATTGTTGGAAGGTCCGCTCAGCGGAGCACAGGCCGTTTTCAAGCGCTATTTCCTCAGCGATGCAGCCAATCAGGCCGACGATGTCATCGTCTCCGATGTCACAGACTGTGCCAAGAGCATCATCCAGCAGGCACCCCTCGACGGCACCAAGATAGCCCTTTGGGTGTATCTGATGACAAACGTCCAGACTGGCCTCAGCAAAAGCGGATTGTACGAAGTGCGCCATGGCGACTTCCGCCATCTATGGAACGGCTCTGCCCATAACATGGCTGCCAACTCCGAATACCAGACGCGCCTGCTCTTCAACGAGTATAACATGCAACTGATTCAGGAGGGCTGTACGCTGGAGGCCAACTGTATCCGCACCTGGTTCTTCGTCAACGATGTCGATCTGAACTATGGCGGTGTTGTACGTGCCCGCAATCAGTTCTTCTTTACCCAGGGACTGACGGTGAACACCCATTTCATTGCCTCTACAGGCATCGGAGGTCGCCAGCAGGACCCCAATGTGCTCTCTCAGATGGACAACTATGCCATCGCCGGCATCAAGAAAGAACAAATCCACTATCTGTATGCCTCCACCCATCTGAACCGCACCAGCGACTATGGGGTATCCTTCGAACGTGGCACACAAGTGAACTATGCCGATCGTCGGCATGTCTTCATCTCAGGCACCGCCTCTATTAATAATAAAGGTGAAGTGGTGTATCCCAAGGATATCATCAAACAGACACACCGCATGTGGGAGAATGTCGAGGCGCTGTTGGCAGAAGCCGACTGCAACTTCAACGATGTGGCCGAAATGGTTGTCTACCTCCGCGATACGGCAGACTACGAACTGGTACGTGAACTATATGAAGAGCGTTTTGCGGGCAAACCTTACGTGATAGTCCATGCGCCAGTCTGTCGCCCAGGCTGGCTCATCGAGATGGAGTGTATGGCTATCAAGGCCGTTGATCTGCCCACCATGCCTAAGTTCTGAGTACATGGTACAATTAAGGTGTCTGACTCTCTGCATCCTGATTGGGATTACAACAGCCCTTTCCGCCCGCAGCATCCAGACCATCAATGAGGACAAAGCTAAGGAAGTGGCACACGAGCAAGTCGTCTGGAACGGCCGCCTCTGCCCTTTCTCCACCTTTGCCCTAGGGTTCTTGCAGTCTGTCTATGGCAAAAGCAGTTACAAAGGGCTCTCTCCTGAACAGGTCGTCTATGGCTGGCTTCTCCGCCCTGAGGTATGGAAAGAGGAGCCCATGATCCATGTTCCCGATGCCGACCTTCGGCAACAATTGAAGATCGAGGGAGAATATGCCAGGTTCTCTGAACTCTTCGACGATACACTCGGCTACAAGTTGAACACGTTGGGCTCAGACCTTCCAGAACGGATGCGACAGATGGCTCGTGAGTCGTCTGCCGCCATCAGTCTTGATGAGAAAGTGGGTGACATCATTCTGTTGACAAGAGGACAACTCTTTCAGCCACGTCCTGCTGATATGGAGCCTTTACCAGCATGGCGCGTCGAAGGGGAAATCCTTTGGAACAACACCCCTTCATGGGCCATTCTGGTGATAGTGACAGCAGTCGTAGCCCTCCTGGTGTTCTTTCTGAGAAAAGCTATGAAGAGGTCTTTCTAGACGGTATAGAGAGCAGGAAGGCAACACTACAACCCTGACGCGGCTGCTCGGCAAGTTCGAGCATGCCTCCTTGCAGAATCATCATTCTCCGGCTCAGAGAGAGACCGATTCCACTCCCACTCCGCTTGGTAGTGAAGAAAGGCACAAAGAGCGACTGGCGGTTTTCCGCTGGGATGGGTAGACCGTCGTTGCCGATATAGAAGACCAAGGGGCTATGATTCTGGGTAGAATCAGGCGACCTGTCATCTTGATGCGCTTCCACGACGATTTTCTGAGCCTGTGCCTCAATGGCGTTCTTCACGAGGTTCATCAATACCTGTCGCAACATAGCGGCATCGGCCCAGACGGTCATATCAGGCGAGATATTCACCTCCCATGTCAGTTGGGGATAGGTTTTCCTGATGTCTTCAATCATCTTCAGCAGGGCTACATCGCCCATCTTCGGTTTCTCCAGTTCCGACATCTTGCGATAGCTGATGACGAAATCACTCAGATGGCGCGAGGTGTCGTAGATGGCCTGAATGCCATCTTCAAGGGGCGTACCTTTTACATCAGGACGATTCAGCAACGACTGGCTGATACTGGTGATGGGCGCTGTGGCATTCATCATCTCATGAGTCAACACCCGAGTGAGCCGTTCCCACGATTCTACCTCACTCTGGTTAACCTGCTGACGGATGGTTTCACCCAACTGATTCAATGTCTCCTGCATGGCCCGCTCTCCAAAGATCATGCCGTCTGTAGGCATACGGAAGGTAAAGTCCTTATTGCGGATAGCCTCCTGCATCAGATGAGCCCGCAAGCGAAGCTTTCGCTGATGGCGGATAAACCACCAACCGCCGGCCACAGCCATTATACCTATTATTATATATAGAAGCACATTCATAAAGCGACCCTAAATCACAGTCTTTTCATCTTGTTATAGAGTGTCTGTCTTGTGATGCCCAGCAATTCGGCAGCCTGCGTGAGATTACCATGACAATGGTCGATGGTGCGACGGATATGTTCCTTCTCCATCTCGTCGAGGCTGACGATTTCGTTCTGCATATCGAGCACATCCTTCAGTTTATGCACCAGTTCGTCGTTGTCCCAAGGCTTGGTGATGAAATCGGCGGCACCATTCTTCAGTCCCTTTACAGCCAGATTCACATCAGCATAGGCGGTGAGCAACACGACTGGTGTCTGCGGATGCTGCTTACGGATGGTGCGAAGCCAGAAAAGACCTTCGTTACCATTGTTGACGCCGAGGGTGAAATTCATGTCGAGCACCACCAAGTCGACAGCTTGCTGGGCCATGAGTTTCAGAATGTCATCGGGACTGGTTGTGGTGAGGATCTGCTCGAAAGTGGCATCGAGCAAGTAACGCATCGCTGTGAGGATGGCAGCGTTGTCGTCGACGATTAAAATAGTTCCATACTTGTTCATGGGTGCAAATCTTGTGCAAGTCGAGAGCAGAGAACTCGTTCTATGCCGAGACGCAGCCAAGACTCGCAGGTTTCGCCTGCAAAGTTACAACTTTATTGTCTATAAATCATACAGAGAGGTGTCTAATTTTTAGACGTTCTGCCTCCAGCGGGAGAAAAAAGCTTGCAGAGAATGAAATAATCAGCTAACTTTGCAAACGCGAAAACAAAAAAATGAATATGAAACAAGCATTGATAATCCTACTCGCCATTGCAGCCAAGCAGGTTGCCGCCCAGAATGACTGGACCATGCAACAATGCATGCAGTATGCTGTGGAACATAACCATGAGGTGAAGCAGGCAGAACTGAAGCTCGACAACTACAAGGCCCAGAAGACGAACGCCGTTGGCAGTTTCCTGCCATACGTGGATGCCAGCATTGGTGCCCAGTATAACTTCGGACGTGCCATCGACCCTGAAACCAATGGTTACACGGACGTAAGTACCTTTTATAATGGCTATCAGCTATCGGCCTCGCTGCCTGTGTTCGACGGCTTCAGTCGTCTCCATGCCCTGAAGGCTGCCAAGGCCAGTGAACTGATGGGGAAGTCGACCTTACGTAAGCAGCAGGATCAAACTGCGCTGAACGTCTTACAGGCTTACGCCAATGTGGCCTATTATGACGGATTGGTGAAGATGGCTGATGAGAAGGTGCAAGAGACGTCTTTACTGCTGAAGCAAACGCACTTGTTTGAAGAAGTGGGCCGCAAGAGTGCTGCCGATGTAGCCCAGGTAGAATCGCAGGAGGCAGAGGCCGACTACGAACTGACTCGCCAGCAAAATCTCTACGCCTCGGCCTTGCTGGAACTGAAAAAAGCAATGGCCCTGCCATTAAGTGAAGAGTTAAGAGTGAATAGTGAAGAATCCTTCGGAAAGGATAACTCAGGCGTTGAACTCGGAATGGCAGAAGCAAATTCTTCACTTTCAGGCTTTCACCCAGAACTCCAGACTGCCCAATATCAGGTACAAGCCTCGAAACATGAGTGGCGTCAGGCCCGTGCTTCCCTTTTCCCGTCTCTCTCTTTGAGTGCGGGCCTGAACACTACTTATTATAAGACACTGCACTCTGAGACGGCCGCCTCATTCAGAAACCAATTGAAGAACAATATGGGTGAATTCGTAGGTGCCACAGTAAGCATCCCGCTCTTCAATCGGCTGCAGACCATCACCAACATCCGCAAAGCGAAGAACAACTATCGGATAGCCCAAGAGGCTTTAGAGCAGAAACAGCTGGAACTGGAAAAGCTGAGCCGTGAGGCCTGGCAGGATTGGCAAGGTTATCTGAAGCAGACAGTTCAGATGGAGAAGAAGGTGGAGGCTGACAGCATCGCCTATCAGTTGACGAAGCGCCAGTTTGAGGAAGGGCTCAGTACGGCTATCGATCTGCACACCACCTCGACACAACTGCTGAAATCGAAGGCTACGCTGCTGCAATGCCAGCTGATGGCAATGGTGAAAGAACAGCTGGTGCGCTACTATCGTGGTGAGAAGATATGGGAATAGAATGGTCAAATCGTTAAATGATGAACTAGCAAGCATATAATTATGGATAAGATTATTGAAAAGACAAAGACGCAACGGCTGATGAAGTATTGGCCTTACGCTGCTGGCGGCTGCTTTCTGCTGGTGATGCTGGCTTGGGTGATATTCGGCAATCACGCCTCAACGCTCAAAGTGAACAAGGACGAGTTGACCGTCAGCGACGTGCAACGTGCTGAGTTTAAGGACTATGTGCGCACCAACGGACAGGTGATGCCCATTCAGATTGTCCAGATTTCGCCAGAAGAAGGCGGCATCGTGATGGAAAAGGTGGTTGAGGAAGGCACCCACGTCAAGAAGGGCGATGTGATCGTCCGCCTTTCAAACAGCAACCTCGACCTTCAGATCCTGAATGCCGAGGCCGAACTCGCCGAGAAGCAGAACCTGCTGCGCAATACCCAAGTGGCGATGCAGCAGGACCGTCTGAACAACCAGACGGAGCAGGCGCAACTCGATATGGACACCCAGCGCAAACAGCGCAACTATGAGCAGAACAAGCGGCTCTATCAGGAGAAACTCATCAGCAAGGAGGATTACATCAAGTCGCAGGAGGACTATCAGCTCTCTGCCAAGAAACGGCAGCTGATTGCCAAGCGTCTGAAGCAGGACTCTATCTATCGCACCGTTCAGATGGACCAGATGGAGGATAACCTGCAGAACATGCGCCGTAATGTAGTCCTAGTGCGCCAACGTAAGGACAAGCTCGAAATCCGCTCTGCCATCGACGGCGAACTGGGATTGCTCGATGTGGAACTGGGCCAGAGCATCCAGCCTGGACAGAAGATAGGCCAGCTCAATGACCTCTCGGATTATAAAGTACAGGCACAGATCGATGAGCACTATATCGATCGCGTCCGTCAGGGGCTTACTGCCACTTTTACGCGAGGCGACAAGCAGTATCAGCTCCAGGTTCGCAAGGTTTATCCCGAGGTGCACGAAGGCAAGTTCCGTTGTGACTTCATCTTCCGGGGTGAGCGCCCAGAGAACATCCGCACGGGCCAGACTTATTACATCGACCTCGAACTGGGGCAGCCAGAACAGGCGATTATCATCCCTCGCGGCACGTTCTTCCAGACTACTGGCGGCCAATGGATTTTCGTACTCTCCTCTGATGGGAGCAAAGCCTATCGCCGCCCCATCCGCGTAGGCCGCCAGAACCCTCAGCACTATGAGATCCTCGAGGGCCTAGAACCAGGCGAACGCGTAGTCACCAGCGGCTACGAAGCATTCAAAGATAATGAAGTATTAGTAATAAAGTAGAAGAATATGAACAGTTATCTGAAATTCTTGAGCCGACATCGGCTGTTTACCGTTATCAATATCGTAGGGCTTTGCCTTTCGATGGCCTTCCTGCTGCTGTTGGGCGACCTCATCTATCGTCAGACTACCGTAGAGAACTACCAGACGCGAGGTGATCGAACCTTTGTCGTGGGCAATGAGGAATTCATGATGTCACACTTCCGTGTGGGGCAGAAGTTGAAAGACCGCTTCCCGGAGATTGAGGACTGGTGCTCTGTGTCAGGCTTAGGCATTACATTCTCCATCAAAGGTCAGGAGGCTCCAACAAAGATGCTGTTGGCGGCCCCTAACTTCTTCGAGTTCTTCGACTACCGCCTGCTTTCGGGTGATAAGCACAAGGTGCTCAGCGCACCTAATCAGATTGTCGTCAGCAAGAAGTTCGCCCAGCGCTATTGGCCTCATGGAGATGCCATCGGCAAGGAGGTCGTCTTTCAAGACGGTCAGGATGCTGAGCGCTTAACCTTTACAATCAGTGGCATCATGGACGACTTCGACCGTTCTGTCATACCTTCAGACTATGAATGTGTGGTTAATCTGGAGAACTTGCGCCATCTGCATTATTCTGCTTACGTCGAGACCATGAACAATGCGGCCAGTTGCGTGCTGTTCCTGATGGCTAAGGAAGGCTGCGACTTACGAAGCAAGACAACGGGCATGCGCGACTATCTGAAGACCTTCTTCTGGCTCTATCAGATAGGGGCCGTGAAGGAACTGACACTCACCCCACTTTCCACACTCTATTACGATGCCAACGACTGTTCGTTTGAAGGCGACGACCTTAATCACGGCAGTCGCGATATGGCCCACCTCTATGTAGTCATTGCCCTGCTGGTGCTCGTGTTCGCCATCTTTAATTACGTGAATCTGAGCGTCTCGCTGACCACTGACCGTTCGAAGGAGATGGCTACAAGGCGGCTCTTGGGACTGTCACGCCTGCAAGTGTTTGCCAAACTGATGGCTGAGAGCATCCTCTTTACGGCGATAGCTTTTGCCATTGCCTATCTGATAGCCCTCGCCTTGCAGGATAAGGCTGTGGAGATGGCCAACTGCCCGTTGGATTTGTTGAAGGATACAGGCTTTGTGGCGATTGCGGGCTTTATCCTTGCCATCATCCTCGTTGGTGCGTTGGCAGGCTTTGTGCCAGCATCCATACTGAGCGGCTATGAGCCAATCGACATCGTTCGCGGCACGTTCCGCAGTCGTGTCCGTCAGCGTTGGAGCCATGTGCTGATGGTGATGCAGGCCGTCTTTGCCATCGTCATGCTGACGGTAACATTCCTGCTCAGCAGCGGTATCCGCGAAATGATGAACCAGCCATTAGGCTATGATGTAGAGAATATTCTTAGTATGTGGGGCACGGGCGCTCTCACCCAAAACCAGCGCCAGACGTTCCGTAGTGAACTGCTGGAAC
>JAEEGG010000799.1_pt1 | contig 91721 bp, 61 predicted proteins | sample 9134161 | NCBI WGS metagenome assembly JAEEGG01 (sample SAMN16246543, study PRJNA631951) | gut metagenome | biome: gut microbiome; feature: rumen; material: CR-attached | host: Bos | place: Iran: Karaj | collected 2018-10
CACGGAATACAACGGCACGCCGTTCGCCATGTTCTACCTCGCCGAATACATCGCCCTTGTGACGAACTCGGCACTCGCGACGACATGCTTCCTCGGCGGTTTCCATGCGCCCTGCATCGGAGTCGCCCTTGTCGACAACTACCTTACCATGGTTCCCGGAGTCGTCTGGTTCTTTGCCAAGGTGTTCTTCATGATCTGGTGCTACATGATGGTCCGCTGGACGTTCGTCCGCCCGCGCGTCGACCAGCTCATGGATTTTGAATGGAAGTTCCTGCTGCCTGTCAACCTGCTGCTCCTGGGCGCAGGCGCGGCTTATATAGTGATTTGTGGTTAGAGATTAGTAAATGAGTTTTTTATGCAAGAGAATCTTACATTAATACAATATTTCAAGCGCTACCTGAAGCGCTGCATCACGGGTCCCTGGAGCCTGATTTGCGGCCTTTCCGTTTCGCTCAAGTATTTCTTGAGTCCGTGGAAGATCGTCACCGAGCAGTATCCCGAAAACAGGAAGACTCTCAAAATGCACGAGCGCTACCGCGGCCGACTCGAAATGGTCGAGGACGAGCAGGGCAACAACCGCTGCACGGCCTGCGGCATGTGCGAAAGGGCCTGCCCCAACGCGAGCATCAACGTGCTTTCGACAAAGAATATCGCCGGCAAGAAGGTGCTGGGCCGCTACGTCTACCACTTTGCAAGCTGCACACAGTGCGGCCTCTGCGTCGAGGCGTGCCCCTTCGGCGCCATCGTCATGAGCCCGGCCTTCGAGGTCGCGACGACGGATCCGTCTTCGCTCGAAATGATTTTGAACAAAAAGGAGGGACAAGGCTAATGTTCCCGAACCTGACCATTCCCGATTTTCCGCAGTCCTTCCCGCTTGGCGGCACGGACATTGCCTTTTACGTTGTTGCGCTCATCATCCTGATTACCGCAGTGATGACCGTTGCCGTAAAGAACATCCTGCAGAGCGCGGTGTTCCTGATCTTCTCTTTCGTGACGACGGCCATCCTCTACCTGCTGCTCCATGCCGAGTTCATCGCGCTCGCCCAGGTGATGGTCTACGTCGGAGGTGTCGTCATCTTCGTCGTCTTCACCATCCTGCTAACAAGCCACCTCGGCGAGGACGCCTTCACGACAAAGGTGCCGCGCATCTTCACGGCGTTTGTCATCTCGATCGCGTTCGTGTTCGTCATGATCAAGTGCATCCTGCCCTTGCCCGAGCTTTCTAGCGGGACGGTCGCCGCACCCGACAACTACGCCTCGCTGGAACAGTTCGCCCTGCGCCTTCTCGGCTACGGTGCGGACGGATTTGTCATCCCCTTCGAAATCGTGAGTATCCTACTCCTTATGACGCTCATCTGCGCCATCACCGTCGCGCGCAGGAGCAAGGAGGAAAAAGAATGACTTTGATGAACTGCCTTATCCTCGCGTTCCTCCTCTTCGGTATCGGAGTATGGGGTCTCATGCGCAGGCGCCACCTCATCGGCATGCTCATTTCCATCGAGCTCATGCTGAATGCGGCGAACATCAACTTTATCTCCTTCGCCTATTTCAGCGCGAAAGATTCCACAGCGGGCGCACTCTTCAGCATTTTCGTCATTGCGGTCACGGCATGCGAAATGGCAATCGCCCTTGCCATTATCGTCAACATGTACCGTCGCCACCACAGCCTTGACGCCGACCAGTTGAGGGATTTGCATGATTAACGGAATTACCCTCAGCTACTTTATTTTCCTCCTGCCGCTGCTCGTATTCGTGATCAATGGCCTGTTCGTCGGGAACCGCTCGGCGAAGGGTGCCGCCGCGATCGCGGTCATCGGGAACGGAATCGCGGCGGTCTGCGCCATCCTCGTTGCTGTCGACTACTTCACGTCCGGGATGGCGCCAGGGAAGGTGATTCCTTACGAATTCACCTTCCTGCCCTTCGCCGGTTTCAACGCGAACATCGGCCTCTTAACCGACCCGCTTTCCATGATGATGATGGTCGTCGTCACCTTCATCAGCTTCATGGTGAACATCTACAGCATCGGCTACATGCGCAAGGACCGCTCGGCTGGGCGCTTCTTCAGCCTTCTTTCGCTGTTCAGCTTCTCTATGCTCGGTCTCGTTGCTGCAACAAACCTCTTCCAGATGTTCATCTTCTGGGAACTGGTGGGTGTTTCCAGCTACCTGCTCATCGGCTTCTGGTACCACAAGCCCTCGGCTGTCAGCGCATCCAAGCAGGCGTTCATCCTCACCCGCTTCGCCGACAGTTTCTTCCTATGTGGCATCGTGCTCGTGAGCTACATCGTCGGCTCATTCGACTTCTCCGTCATCAACGACCTGACCCTGCACGACTTCTACCACACGACCATCAACCTGGGCATCACCACCATCTCGCAGGCCGACGCGCTCATTCTCGGCGCCGTGCTCATCTTCATCGGTGGCTGGGGCAAGTCCGCCATGTTCCCGATGCATATCTGGCTCCCGAACGCCATGGAAGGCCCGACACCGGTATCTTCCATCATCCACAGTGCGACCATGGTCGTGGCCGGCGTCTATCTCGTCGCCCGTCTGTTCCCGTTCTTCGCCATCTGCAAGGGCACGCTCAACATCATTATGGTCGTGGGCGCATTCACCATGGTATTTGCCGCAGTCATCGCCTGCACGCAAAAAGACATCAAGCGCATCCTCGCTTATTCCACGCTTTCGCAGCTGGGCTACATGATGTTTGCGCTCGGCGTCTGCAGCATGGGCGATGTCATCGTCGCTACCGGCTGGACGGCATCCACCTTCCACATCTTTACGCACGCCTTCTTCAAGTGCAGCCTGTTCCTCATCGCGGGTTCCGTCATCCACGTGGTCCACACCAACGACCTCGACAAGATGGGCGGACTCTGGAGCAAGATGCCCTTCACCTACTGGTGCTGCTTCATCTGCGTGCTTGCGATTTCGGGCATTCCGCCGTTCTCCGGCTTCTTCTCGAAGGACGAAATCATCCTCGCGGCATTCCAGGGACACCACTACGTCGTCTTTGGCCTCGCTCTCCTCACGAGCGGACTCACCACGTTCTACATGTTCCGCATGTTCTTCCTTGCCTTCCACGGGGATCCCCGCAGCGATCTCGTGCGCGGCCACCGCATCAAGGAAGACTTCGCCATGACGCTCCCCATCGTCGTGCTTGCCATCCCGAGTTTCCTGGGCGGCTACATCGCCAAGGGCTTCTTCGAACACTTCTTCAAGCCCGGTTCGCTGCATGTCCCGCAGTTGGTCAAGCTCGAGGAACTCCCGTGGCTCCCCTACATCGCCGTGGCCGTGGCGCTTATAGCCCTGTTCATCGCCTGGGTATGCTACTGCAGCCCCAAGGCCAAGATTAGCAAGGCCCTCGACGAGACCAACCGTACGCGTCTGTACAAGACGGTCTATCACAAGTTCTACTTCGACGAGATGTACTACGCCGTGGTCCGGCAGTTCGTGTTCGGCGGCATCGCCCGCACGGCAAGATTCATCCAGGACTACATCATCGAAGGCCTCCTCGCCTTCGTGGTCAAGGCACTCCACAAAATGGGCGACCTGGTACGCTTCGCGCAGTCCGGCTACATGCCCTTCTATCTCGGGACACTCATTGTCGGAATCATCTTCTGGCGAATCTTTGGACAACTTCCGCTGTAGGTTTTTATGGATACGCTACTTTTTAACGTTATTTGGGCAATTCCCCTGCTGGCAGTGGCGATAAGCGTGCCTATTCCGAGCACGCACATCAAGGCGATCAAGCTGCTGCATGTCATTTCGGGCACAGTCGTGATGGGGATTATCGGATACCTCACCTACCGCGTCTACACCATGGGCGCAGCCCCCGCCGACCCCAAGGCATTCCCGCTCCTGCTGCGTTTCTTTACCGACATTCCGTGGCTGAACAGCATCAACGCGCACTACACCGTCGGTGCCGACGGCCTGAACATCCTGCTGCTGTTCCTCACCTCGGCTATCGTCTGGACGGGCATGCTCGTCAGCTGGAACATCAAGGGCAACCAGAAAATCTTCTTCGCCCTTATCCAGATTCTTGCGACCAGCGTCTACGGAGTGTTCATGAGCATGGACCTCGTCCTGTTCTTCGTGTTCTACGAGATGGAAGCGCTCTGCATGTACCTGATGATTGCCGGGTACGGTTCCGGCAACAAGGATTACGGCGGTAAGAAGCTCACCTTGACGCTCGCCTTCGGCTCCTCGATGATTCTTGCGACCCTGTTCGGAATTTACTTCCAGTCCGGGCTCGACAGCTGGAGCATCATGGCCCTTTCGAGGATTACGCTCCCGATGAACTTCCAGATGTGGGCATTCCCCGTAATGTTCATGGGCTTCGCAGTTTCCAGTTCGCTCTTCCCGTTCCACTTCTGGAGCCCCGACGGCCATTCCGCGGCACCGACTGCAGTTTCCATGCTCGCTGCCGGCGTGATGATGAAGATGGGTGCCTACGGCTGCCTGCGCGTGGCCATGTTCCTCATGCCCGAGGCGGCCAAGATATGGCTTCCCTACGTTGTCGCGCTCCTGATATTCAATGTGGTGCTTGGGCCCTTCATCGCCATCCGCCACAAGGACCTCAAGTACATCACAGCGTACAGTTCCATCAGCCACCTCGGCCTCATCTTCTTGGGCCTTGCCGCCCTCACTCCGGTGGGCCTGCGCGGTGCTAGCCTCCAGATGATCTCGCACGGTTTCCTCACCGGGCTGTTCTTCGCCACGATTGGCATGATCTACGAACGCACGCACACCCGCGACATCACCCAGATGGGCGGCATCATGCGCAAGCTCCCGTTCCTCGGAGTGGGATTCGTCATCGCGGGTTTTGCCGGCCTCGGGCTTCCCGGATTCAGCGGGTTCATCGCCGAGAGCAACATCTTCATCGGTGCGTTCCAGCAGGATTCCACCATCACGCGCTTCGTGACCGTGCTTGCCATCCTAAGCATCACCACGACAGCCGTTTACATATTGCAGACAGCGAACCGCATGCTGCACGGCAACATGCCCGCCAAGTACGAAACGCTTACCGACGCCGACCTTCGCGAAAAGATCGTTGTCGTCTTCCTGGTTTTATGCCTGCTGATTATCGGCGTTTGCCCCGGCTGGATAGCCGACATGCTCGACACGAGCATCGCCCCGATTTTTGACAGGATTGCCGCCGCGACGGCCACCGTGGTTGGAGGTTAAACAATGAACTTTATCCTACCGAACTTCATCATTCCTGACGCGCTCCTCCTACTTTTCCCGTTCATTGTCATCGGGAGCAGGCTTTTCTGCAGCTACCGCTCGCAGATTCCTTGGCGCATCGCGAACATCGGCTTCATCGCCATCTTCGTCCTTCTGAATTTCATCCCGCTCACCAACAACGTCGGCAAGTTCTTCATCTGCAACTGGAAAATTGACGACTTCGGCGTGCTCATCCGCGAAGTGCTCATGCTTTCGGCCATGCTCGGCATGTGGCTTTCGAAAGACTACTTCGAGCACGGGGCCGACGGCAAGCCGCAAATGCACCAGATTGCGGAATTCACCGGCGCGATAGCGTTTGCCACCTTTGGCGGCTTCACCATCGTCTCGGCATGCGACATGCTCACGTTCTTCCTCGGCCTCGAAATCGCCACCATTCCGATGTATGCGCTCACGGCCTGGAACAAGAAAGACCAGTTGGGCTCCGAGGCGGCCACAAAGTACATCATGATGGGCTCTGTAGCAACAGCGTTCGAGCTGTTCGGCTTCAGCTACCTGTACGGTTTCTCGGGATCCATCTACTTCAACGACATCCGCATGGCTGTCGAGGCCAGCGCGACACACCCGCTGCTGTGGCTGTCCATCCTGTTCCTCTTCTGCGGAATAGGCTTCAAGCTCACGCTGTTCCCGTTCTACACCTGGGCCCCCGATGTCTACGAAGGCGCCCCCACTCCGGTGACGGCTGTCCTTTCCGTCACGTCCAAGGCGGCGGCCATCGCCTTCCTCGTCGTGCTCGTCTTCGGCCCCCTCGCCCCCGTGCAGGAACAGATGGCTCCGTTCATCGCTCTGCTCGCCGGCACAACGCTCTTTGTCGGCAACCTGGGCGCTCTCAAGCAGACACGCCTCCGCCGCTTCATGGCCTACAGTTCCATTGCGCAGGCCGGCTATATCATGATTGCGCTCCTCGGGCCCGTCGAGATGGCACGCACGGCCATCATCTACTACCTGTTCGTCTACGCGCTCTCGAACTACCTCGCATTCTTCATCTTCGGCATCATCGGCCACCACCGCGAAGAGACGTTCGACTCCCTGCGCGGGCTCAGCAAGCAGAACCCGGCACTCGCCATTGCGCTAGCCGTGTCCATGTTCAGCCTTGCGGGCATTCCGCCCCTTGCTGGCTTCTTCGGCAAATTCCACCTGTTCTTCGCCGGCGCAACAACCGGTCACTATGCGCTCGTGGCCTTTGCCGTACTGAACAACGTCGTCGCCCTTTACTACTACTTGCAGCTCATCAAGAGCGCCTGGATCGACGAGCCCGAAGACCACCTCTCACCGTTGCGCCTTACAAAGCGCCAAAGAACGATTATCGTGACGCTTACCGTCGCTGTCGTGCTGCTCGGCGTACTTCCCTTCCTGAGCAACAACATCTTTGGCGGATTTACGTTCTAGTGTGAGCTATGAGCTATGAGCTGTGAGGTATGAGGTCGTTCTTCGCACTCTGAGGAGTGAGAATAGTTTCTGCAGTTTTGCTACTCGTTGCTGACTGCTCAAAGGGGCTTTAGCCCCGACCTCACTTCTCATTATCACGCACTTTGTGCATTAATAACAGACGGCGAAGCCGTGATATTTCTCCCTAGCCCCTAGATCCTAGCCCCTAGATCCTAGCCCCTAGATCCTAACCCCTAGATCCTAGCCCCTACCATACAAAAAACCTCCCCGAAGGGAGGCTCGTTTAATTTCGTCAAGCAGGTTTACTTACTGCAGATGTCTTCAGCACCACCAATATCCGAGATGCTGAACGGCTGCGTCCATTCGCTCCAGTCTGTCTCGCCATTCTTGTCGGTCCAGACAATGCGGAGCTGTACGAAGTAGTCACAAAGTCCGCGGAGATAGCTTAGCAAGCACGAGGACATAATCTCTTCTCTATTCATTAGCCTGATTCGTGTAGATTCATCTGTGGAAGGATCATAAATCTTCGAGTGATCAGATGATACGTAACCGGATTTATATACACAATATTCGTGCATCTCCATTACGGAATCCTTCTTTTGACCATTTTCCCAGATGGAAGCAACAATCGAATCGGATTCATAGAATCCCTTAGTGATGGACGGTTCCGCATACGGGAATGCTTCAGTCCAATAGCAGCTATCACAAGCATCCGAATTTTTCTTGCCTTCGCACCCTTCAATCTTGAAGTCATTATAATGCTGCAGAGAAGTGAACCAGCGGGCCTCATAGTAAACAGTATCCGTATATTCCGATTCGGCGATATACTTGCTGATAAAGTTACCGGTAATCGTGTATGACGCTGTAGCATCAACATACGATATATCGGTCTTCGTAGAAGTATCCTGGTCCACTTCGTAGGCCGTGGTGTACCACTTGACCATCTTCATCGACGGAACAGGAACATCAAGCGCCATGTATTCGCGATACGGGATTTCCGGAGTCAACTGGACCGCTTCCGTAAAGGCGGAAGTATCTTCCTTGTCGATAACGGCCATGCGGTAATAGGTCTCGATCTTGTCACGACCCTGAATACGGTAATAACGCACGTTACCTTCAATATCGGTTTCCACATCAGTCCATTCAAAGTCTTTCAGCTTAGAAGACTGGATGATGAATTTCCTATCCGGATTGTCGGTCGAAATGTCGTACTGCCAGCTGAGTTCCCAGACGCTCGGTGCGATACGTGCAATAGTGACATTTGCAGGAGGAGCGACGGTGATCGCTTCGGCATCTTCTTCCGTAAGCGCGATAAGCACATCCGAGGAGAAATCGGACTTGCCATCGTCATCAAAAGCAGCCACGCGGAAATAGTTGTAAGGATCGGTAAGTCCAGTAATCATGGCACGATAGACGCCAGCACCGGTAGTATCAAAATTTTCCCACTTGCTCTTTTCCAAGTCAAGCTTCTGGACAACAAAGCCGTCTTCCGGACGAGTCTTGACCGGCACATACGACCATTCCAGCATCCAGGTGCCAGCATCCTGCTTCTGCACCATCAGGTTTGTCGGAACAGCAAAGGAGACACCCGGCTTTTCGGAGCTGCTTCCCGAGTCTTCATCGTCGGAAGAGCCCTTGCCATTGCAGCGGCCATCCTCGTCAATGAGGTTGGCATTCGTGCCGGCCTTCGAACCCATCGGGTCGGACCAGTCGCCGTAATCGGAAACACCGTTCTTGTCAGTCCAGACTACGCGAATCTGAGCATAGGCGTTGCACTGTTCATCAACATTCTTGAATTCCTTGGAAATGGAAGACTTGTCGGCACTGACCTTGACCGTGTCGACGCTCTTCTCGGCTCCCGTCACAAAGCGCGCCTGGTAGTACACGCCGCCAACGGTCTTGCCCTTGGAATTCTTGTTGTAAGTGGAGTTCAAAATCTTCTTGCTCGGGTAGTTCCCGGTAAGAACGATTTCGAGGACGTTTTCCTCGGAGACGTTCGGCTTTGCCGTAGGAGCGGCGAGACTGATGCCATCGGCATATTCAGCTTCATCGGAAACAAACACTTCCTTGGTGTAGGCGGAACGAGTCTTGTCGTTCTTTGCGGCAAAACGGTAGTAGTAACCGCCATTGTCTGCGCCATCGACGAGGAATCGAGTCATTTCGGCATCGATTTCGTCATATTCCTCCCAGGACTTGTTCCCAGGAGCAAAACGCTGCACGACAAACTTTTCGGCTTCGTCCGATTCGTAGGAGAAGGTCAGTTCCCAAACGCTCGGGGCAAGCTTGGTCAGGGTCACACCCGACGGCGCAGGCAAGGACTTGGATTCCTTGAGATCAGACGGATCCTCGGCATCATTCACCGATGTATCGGAACTGGAACTGGAATTCTTTTTCTTACTGCTACTGGAGGATTTCGCCTTGACCTCGGTCACCCCGAGATCATCGTCTCCGTTAGTAGTCGACGAACTATCGCCGCAAGCGCTGAGAAGCAGGGCCGCAGAAAAGACCGCTGAACCCAGCATCATAAAAGAACTGCGTTTTAAAATCATCTTAACTCCTGTAGGCTAGCCTACTATAGAATTGTAACTAGTTGCTTACAAAAATACATCTTTTTACCGCTTTTCAAACAGCTATCCCCCTTTTTTTTCGCAAAATGCAAAGAAAATCACATGTTTACGCACAAAAAAAGGGGCTTTCGCCCCAAAATAAAGTTCCGAGCCGCGCTAGATGAGTTCTTCGGGCGGGAGATGGTCGCCGTGTTCCGGTTCCTGGTAGTAGGTATCGGGAATCTGCACCTGGTTCTGGAAATAGGCACGATGGGCGGCAATCACCTTTTCGCGGGCAAACGAAGCGTCTTGCCATTCGCCAATCTGCACGTCCTTGCCTTCCAGTTCCTTGTAGTTCTGGAAGAAGTTCTTGGTGATGCGCAGGAACATCTGGTCCACATCGCCGATGTCCTTGATGGGGCGCGGGTTGAAAACCGGTACGCCCAGGACCTTGTAGTCCTTCTTGCCGCCGTCGGTCATGTCGAGTGCGCCGATGACGCGGCAGGTGCAGACAGTGCCCGTCATCATCGAGGCCGGGCTGTAGATAAGCATGTCGAGCGCGTCGCCGTCGTCGGCCTTGGTGCTCGGGATAAAGCCATATGTGCAGGGATAGCTCATAGAACTGAGCAGGCAGCGGTCCAAACGGAACACATGCAGGCGCTCGTCATATTCGTACTTGAGGCTTGTATCCTTGCCGATTTCCACCACGCATTCCACCTCGTAAGGGTACTTGCGACCAATGGGGAGATCCAGGTAATTTATTGACATCTATTTTCTCCAGAGGGGCTCACATCGAGCCCGATTTATCTTTCATACCAAAAAAGCAACTCAAATTTAACAAAATTTTACAAAAAGGTCAAGGGCGTCAGCGGCTGCGCCAGCGAGCCGAAGTGACCTTGTCAAACAGCCCGAAATAGAATGCGGGCTCTCCCCTATCGGGCCTATAGCCCACCTCAAATCGAATTCGGTCAAGGGCCGGGATTACCAGATGGACACCGCCATAGACGGCCCCCTCGTAATCTTCCCAGCCGGGGTGTCCCTTGTCCCACAGGAGGCTTCCGTCCAGGCCGGCAACGAGCTGCACCCCGTAGAAGAAATTGACACCCAGTACGCTTGCAGCATGCCGTTCCATCAGCACGAAGCGCTCTTCGAGAGTGAGCAGGACCTCGTGAACCCCAAGGCGTACAGAATCGGCCTCATCATCTTCACCGCCGAAGGAAGTACCACCACGACCGCGGAAAGTATTCGGTCCCCCGTGGTAATAGTAGTCGTAGAACTTCACGTCACCCGGGCGGAAGCGCGCGAGAGCCGTCGCACCGGTCACAAAACGGCTCACGGTAAAATAGGCGCGGGCGTCCGTCAAGAGTTCCCAGTAGTCCTCGCTCCCCATGCTCTCGCAACCACCTTCACAGGCCACCAAGAACTCGTCCGTGCCGCCCACGTGAGTCAGCATGTATTCGTAATATACACCCTTGCGCGAATCAAGCTTGCTGTCGCGGTAATCGAACGCAAAGCCCAAACCGAATTCAGGCAAGAACGCGGCCCTCTCCAAGATTCTACCCGCAAGCGTACCCAGGAGAGACAAATGAGGAAGAAGCACATAATCTAGGTCTAGATCGACCAGCCAGCTATCGTCCTGGTAACCGCGGATATCGTCATAGCTGTCGGTCCGCAGGAACTCGAAATTCCAGCCAAGCGGGAGCCCGAAAAAGTAAGGGGAACTCACATATAAAGCGTACTCGTTATTGTCAAGAAACGGGTCGGTGGATGTACGGTACTGGATTTCGGCGCGGATATCTTCGCCAAGTACGTTGAGGTTCGCAAGAGCAAGGCCGAGCATAAGCCCGTCGCGGTCAGTTTCCTTGCCCGCCGGAGAGGGAATCCAGCGAAAAATTTCCTTGAAGGTGTAAGTAAGGCTCGAGGCACGAGGAGCGGGGTTCGAGGGCTGGGGGGCTGCGGGGGTGCAGGCTACGGTGATTTCGGTGAACAGGTCCAGGTCCTGCAGGCGGAGTTTTTCAGCTTCGAACTTTTCAGCGGAGAACGGCTCCCCCACACGGTTCAGCAGTTCACGTTCCACGACGCGCGGCTTCGTATGTTCCAGGCCCTTGAATTCAATGGACGAGACCACCACGCCATCGGAGCAACCGGCGGCACCCGCTTCCGGGGCGACAGATGGCTCGGCAAAGGCAGCAAAGGCACAGCACCCGACGAGAAGACCTACTATTTTCACAAAATCAATCACGAAAAGGAAAAATAGAAAAAATGAGGCACGAGGCTCGGGGTTCGAGGCACGAGCAGTGAGCAGTGAGGTTTCAGGCACGAGGCAAGAGGCTAGTGAAAAGAATCACGCACTTCGTGCGTCAATTAAGACGGAGAAGCCGTGATATTTCTCCCTAGCCCCTAGATTCTAACCTCTAGATTCTCTAACGGAGATTACTTCAGGGCTATTCGCCCTTCGCAATGACAACCAAGGCGAATGCCACGCCAAAACGCTTGCGTTTCGGCATGGCTGAGCCGACGAGTCATGCGCCTGCGAATGACAAATTCTCTCTTTATCCCTAACCACCAACCACTGTCTACTTCCTACCTCTCACTCGTCTTTCCCTAGCCCCTAGATCCTAGCCCCTCCTCCCTTTTTTCTATATTTGCGGGCGTAAAACAGAACCCCCGAGGTCCCTATGTTAGATTTTCTCGCCAACTACTGGCCGTATCTTGTCGCACTGGTCGTCATCGTCCTTGCCGTGTTCGCTTTCCGCGGAGTCCGCAAGGCCCTCAAGGAAGGTGGCGGAGCGTTCAGCCTCGAAACCATCAAGAAGAACACCGAGCCGAACTTCGCCGCCCTCAAGCAGAAGTCCAAGGCCCTGCTCGCTGATGCCGACATGATTTGCGAAACCAAGGAAGGCAGCAACCTCGTCATTCCCAAGAAAGAGGACATGATGTTCTTCCGCCGTGCCGTCCGCCAGAAGTACAAACTCGCCATGTTCCTCGTGCCCGGCACGAACAAGGTCGTGTACTTCTTCTGCAAGACGGAACAGGGACTGCGTCGCCGTATCGAGAACCTCGTCATCAACCAGAAGTTCCGCGAAGGCAAGCCGCCCTACATGGACGCAGCCACTGGCGAAAAGCTGAAATACCCGAGGTAGCAGCGAGGCCGGCGCTTTGCGCCTCTGTGCCACGAGGCCGCTCATTTCATTCGCTCTGAGTAACAAAGACCATGAAGGAGCTTTTTTCTCAAAGGTTTCTGCCAAGAAACCGTGCCCACACCACAAAGCTCCTCTGTAAGAGGAGCGACCTCATGACCGAAGCCTCATGACCTATAACGACCTTGCACTCGCGGAAGAAGAAGGAAAGCTGGAAGCGGCGCTCGAAGCGTCCCGCAACCTACTTATCGAGGCGCCCACGGGTTCGGGCAAGTCGTTGTTCATCCCCTACTTTTTAAGCAAGCACTGCAAGGGGCGCATCGTCGTGTTGCAGCCCCGCCGTATCGCGGCACTCTCGCTAGCGCAGTTTTCTGCAAAACTCCACGGCGAGCCCTGCGGCAAGACGGTCGGCTACCAGTTCCGGCAGGACAGCTGCAAGAGCGCAGGCACTCGCATCCTCTTCCAGACATACGGAAACTTCTTGCAGGAACTCCTGCACGGCAAGATGGACGCCGACTGGGTCGTGTTCGACGAGTACCACGAGCGCAAGGCCGACATGGATTTGCTGTTCGCGTATTTCAATAGACGAAAGACGAAAGACGAAAGACGAAAGATGGACGGCCCTTCGACTAGTTCAGGGACCTTACCGAGGGTTGCGGTGATGTCGGCGGCGCTGAACCGCGAGGAACTCGAAGCGGTTCTCGGCGTCAAATGCCTACAACTCGGCCACCCGCTGTATCCCGTACAAATTATCCACCAGGCCCCGGCCACCGGCAATTCACTTGTTTCGGGTGTAGGCATTGACGCCGAAGTGGTGCGGGCTCTCCGGACACTCTACCGCAACAACATCTGGCAGACCACGCTGGTATTCCTGCCGGGCAAGGCCGAAATCGCCCGCTGCCACAGCGCCGCCTCCGAAGCGCTCGGCAACAACTGCGCCGAATTCCTGGAGCTCTACGGCGGGCAAGACCGCGAAACGCAAGACCGCATCTTTGAAGTCACCGAACGTCCGCGCGTCATCTTCACCACGAACATCGCCGAAACCTCCATCACCGTCCCAAACGTCACCGGCGTCGTCGACAGTGGTATCGAACGCGTGAGCCTTTACGACGACAGCGAGAAGGTGAACGTGTTGCGCACGCTCCCCATCTCGATGCAGAACGCCATCCAACGCAGCGGCCGTAGCGGCCGTACGCAGAATGGCTGCGCCATCCGCCTCTGGAGCGAGGATTCCGAGACACGCATGCCCAGGGGAATCGTGCCCGAAGTATTGCAAATCGAGCCGTCGGAATTGCTGCTGCAGAAGGCAGCGTTAGAGAGGTTCAAGGCTCGTGGAGCGAGGAGCGAGGAGCGCAGCAACATTGTCATTGCGAGCGAAGCAAAGCAATCTCAACTAGAACTACCCACCCCCATTCCGGAAGCACACAAGATTGCGGCGACCAAACTTCTCGAAGGTTTCGGGATGCTCAAGGACGAAGCCATCACGGAACTCGGGCTCAAAGCCATCTGCACGCCTGTTTCAAGCATCCCGCTTGCCCTGCTTCTTGCCTCGGCGCAGAGCCAGGCCGACCTCCCCGACCTTTTGCTAGCCGCTCTCGCCTGGGTTCACTCCGGCACCGAAACGCTGCAGAAATCCAAGGTGTCGCAAGATATCCTCACACTCGCTTCCGACACACTCTCCAAGAGCATCAATGCCCCGCGCGAAGTAAGCTTTACACTCCGGCAACTGCGGGAGTACCGCGACCAGATTGCGAGTTCCACACCTCAAAGGAGCGAAGCGACGACCTCAAACCTCGTTGCTCACAGCCTCCTCAAAGCTTTCCCCGACAGACTCGCCACGCCGAGCGGTTCCGCATACAAACTTGCAAACCAGAACATCATCCGCCTGCAAGTCGCAGAGCCGCCTTACGCTATCCTCGCGCTCACGATGTTACGCACCGGTGGCGGCAGCAAGTCCGAACTCAAAGTCAACCTGTACGCCCCCATCACCCAGGACATGCTCGGCGGGAACACCGCCAAGACACGCTACGAGCTCCTGTGGCGCAGCGGCCAGGAACGGTTCATCGGCGTAGAAATCAGCGAAACCGAAAATGCCGACGGCACCACGACAGAACTTTCCCGCAAGGAAATCATCCCGCAGGAAGCCTCGCCCAAGGTGCTTGCCAAGCTCAAGGAACTCACCGTCAACGCCTGGCGAGAAAAGATTGAAAAGGAAAACTGGAGCGGTCGCTATCTCACCGAGCAAATGCAGACGCAACTCATCAAGATGCGCCTTGCCGCCAAGCTCTATCCCGAATATGGCCTGCCCGAATTCAACGAAGAGGACATGGAACTGATCTTTGACGAATTCGCAAGCGGAATCTTTTTGCTGCGCGACATCGACGAAAGCCGCTACAGGAACATCGTTGAAGAATACTTCGGCAAGTCCATGCTCGCCTGGTTAAACAAGACCTTCCCCGACCATTACGTGCTCCCCAACGGCAAGCGCGCGCGGTACAGCTACCAGGCTGTTGCCATCGATGACAGCGGAAAGTCCGTACAAAGTATCGAAGGCGTCCTCGTCGAAATTTCGGCACGCATCGAGGACTTCATGCAGCTCCGTGGCGAGCACAAAATTGCCGACGGCAAATTAAAAGTCCGGTACGATATCCTCGCACCGAACTTCCGCACTATCCAAAAGACCTGGGATTTAACAGGATTCTGGCAGAACACCTACGCCGAAGTGCGCAAGGAACTGCGCGGCCGCTACCCCAAGCACCCATGGCCCGAGAGCATTGAGCTTTGAGCAATGAGCTATGAGCAATGAGCTATGAGCATTGAGCTATGAGCTTGGCGCTAAAGAGCCTTCGAGGTCTACCCAAAGACATAACAGCGACTATGCCAATCAATTAGCAAGTCTTGAATTGCGGCATCGTCGCCAAACTTTTTCTCATAGCCTTGTGTAACAAGGCGACCTCATCACTCAAAGGTCGCCGAAGGCGACCGACCTCACACCTACTTCACTGTATAAATCGTGAGCGTCTTGCTGTATTCGTAACCGACGACAAGTAGGGCCTTGCCAGGAACCGGGCTCTGTTCCTCGGGGATGAAGAGCAGACCTTCGGGGCCGCGGTCCTTCGGGTCCATGTAGTAGTCGATGATCTTCGGGTTGTCTAAGTTCGTAATGTTGATCACGACGACGCCGCTCATCCTTTCCAGGCCGACAAAAGCTAGGCGATGGCTCCCGATCATACCCACGACGACATTTTCAGGTTCGCATCCCTTGTTGTCGCTGCGGGCATCCATCTTGACCTTGTCCTTCTTGGAATTCCAGTTGAAGTATTCCGGAGCGACTGAAGCAAGCATCTGTTCAATCTTGTCGCCGGAATCCCACACAAGTTCACCCTTGTTCGCATCAAAAATGCTGACGGAACGGGTTCCAAAGCTATAAACATAGGGGCATTTTCTCTGCCCTTCGGCGCAGAAGTCGGTGCTGCTGATTTTCAAAGTCTTGAGCGCGCTAAGCGTTTCGCCATTAAACTTATCTTCGTCAAGGCGGCCCCGTTCGAACATCGACAAAGCATTCGTCACGTCGGTCCAAGCCTTAAAGTCGTCACTTTCGGCGCCTTCGTTCGCCGTGATGATATATTGCTTCCCGTCCGCCTCGAAATAGCTGATGCCATCCGGCTGACGCAATCCGCGCACAGGCACGTTCTCAATCCCGATGCTTCCGTTCTTGCGCACATCCACGCCAAAGCCAGGCTTCGAATGATCCACGGTTCCCAGCGGGAACACACCGACAACCTTCTTTGCGGGAATGTTGATCTTCGCGATGGCGTTGTTTTCCTGCAGGCTAACCCACGCCGTCTTGGAATCCTTGGAAACCGTGATATACTCGGGTTCAAGCGTCTGCGCATAGGGATTGGTCCCAATCGTACGCACGCCATCATCCATCAAGTCGCTGTCCTTAAGTTTCTTGAAGTTGACGATACTGACCTTGACCAGCAGGGAATCCTTCTTGTTCAAACGTCCAGGCGTCAAAATGGCAATGGCACCTTCCGGATCCACGCTCATGTCCTTGTTCGGGGAACCCTCGCACGCGACGAGAATGTTCTTGCCGTTGGGCGTATATGTAAGCATGTCCGGCTGGGAGCACACCTTGTACGACCCGACCTTCCTCGGCACGTCCTCGACGATCTGGAAAATTTCGACATAGCCAGGATCCTGCTCGGGATCGGCAATCTCACTCACCGCAACGAAGTTGTCGAACACACTCACGCTGGAACCGCGGCCCATGAGTTTCATCGCACCCAGGACTTTGGGCTGTTCGGGCTTGTCGAGCGAAACGACTTCCATGATGGGCTCGTCACCCACCACGAACAACTTTTTCAAATCGGGCATATACGCCGCAATTTCCGCAGTCTTCATGGATACCGAGCCCAACGGGGCAAGCAACTTGCCCATCTGGAACACCGGGGATGCATCGGGACCAGCAGCAAAAGACAAACTGGCAGCAAGCGCTGTAGTTATGACGATGCCGATTTTTCTCATACCAACCTCATTCCTATTTTGTTAATCGAGAATCAACCAAAACAAAAGCATCCCCATTAAAACACCACCTAGAAAAGAAGACGCGGACATCATAGCGGCTTCTTTCTTCACAGAACCATCCTTGTTCGTCCTAGAATCAATTGCGACACGCAACGCCTGCTGGCAAACCGAGTTGTCCTGCTTTACCGTATTATAGCTCTGCTCCCAGTTGGCGCTCTTGGCCTGTTCGGACTCAATTGCCGTACGCAGGGAATCCGTCTCGGCCTTGCAGGCATTTTCGCGGGCAGCCATAACGCTGTCGCGGACGCTCAGCTCGGCAGCGACCTCCGCAGCGGGGACCACACCTTCGGAAGGTGCCTTTTCCTCCTGCGCAAAAGCGAAGGAAGAAAAGAGAATGCATAAAAAGATTAACGACCTTAAAGTGCGAGCAAATTTTTCCATAAAAAATTAGTCTTCGTATTTCTGGAGAACCCACTCCGTAGGCATCGGAGGAACCTCTCCACTAGAATGCTTGAAGGTAAAGCCCTTGCCCTTCTCGAAGTCCTCAATATTCCCCATGACAATCGTCTCACAAGATTTCGGGTCAAGGCATGATTCAGCCCTCATCAGCAGCACGTCGCCATAAAGGGACCAGAGACCCGCTTTTTTCTGTTCGGGTTCGTTGCTGCGACCTTCCAGATTGAACGTTCCATCATCTTGCAAGACGAAAGTCCAATCCAGCTTGAGATCCTTATCATAGCTGTACCAGTTGTCGGCAAGGTCAGCTTCCTTGACCTTAGCGATCTTGAATTTCTCGCTGGAGCATCCTCGTATATCGAGGTCAAACGACGAGGACACGACATACATGTAAAGCGACATCACGTTATCGGAGAAGTATTCCGGCACAAGGATAAGCTTGCCGCGATGGATATCGGCGTATCCGCCCACCAGCAGAAGAGTCTTCTTACCCGCAGAGCTTTCCATGGTGTAACGACCATCGTAGAAACGGTAGACATCCGTCGTATCGCCGGACTTGCATGTAATCTTCTTGCCCACCATATCGTCGTACTTGCTGATATAGGTGTTGCCGGCTGGGATCTGTTCCACCTGAACCGCCTTGGCCTTGCCCTTATCCACAGAATACAGTAGGGTGTCGGAATCCACCGTGAACTTGATGGTCATGCCCTTAGCCATCTTGGCGAGGAAATATTTATCGTCCAGCTTATTGATGATGGAGGTTGCAGAATTGTCTTCGTCAATGGAGATAACTCCGCCCTCGAAGTCACTCACCACGACCACCTCGCCCGTATCGACGACCCAGAACGAGAACATACCCTTCTTGGATCCGGCAACCATGTGGACATTGTGCCCGTCAATATCGAGCAGCATATTGCGAGAAAGGTCGTCGAGAGTTGCCGCACGGACTCCATCAGGCTCTTCCTTCTTTTCAGAAGAAGAGGACTCCTTCTTGGACGAAGACGACTGCGCCTCAATGCTGGAAGAGGAGGAAGAAACATCCTCGCGGTCGATGGAAGTATCAGAACTGGAATCGGAACCACAGCCTGTAAAGGCGAGTGTGGCGGCCACGCATCCGGCCAATAGATAGTGCAATTTCATAGTACAAAGCCTGTGTTATAATTCTACACTAAGAATATACACAAAAACGGCTCACGAAAAAAATTTTTTTCATGAAAAATGGCGATTTATGCATCAAAAGGCGATTTCGGGTGATATCCGAGGTCTTTTTCTGCGTTTTCGATAGACGGTGCCGCATCGTAGAGGAAACCGGCCAGGGCCTGCTCCGCAGACACGCTGCTTCCGCCGATCCACGCCCTCAGAACAGCAAGCCGCTTGCAAAGCCACCACGGCAGTTTAAGCATCCGGTGCTTGAGTCCGCGCATACGTAAAATGGCCTCCGCCATCTGCGCCATCGTCATGACCGAAGGACCAGCCAAGGCATACGTCTTCCAGATGGCACATTCTTCTAGCCCGGCAGCTGCAATTCCCTGGACAAGGTCGACACTGCGGACAGGCCGCTTCAGCGCCATTCCCCCTCCCGGCAAGAAATACACCGGGAACCGCGACACGTATTTTGCGAACATGTTGAACTCGATGCCGCCACCGTCGCCAATGACCAGCGTAGGCCTCACGATGGTCCAGTCCAGACCGGATTCCCGAACAAGGCTTTCCCCGTCCAGTTTGCTCTGCCCATAAGGCGTCAGAATCGGATAGGTGACAGAAATGCTCGACACGTAAAGCAGGCGCCGAACACCCGCATCCTGGCAAGCCGATATAACATTTCGCGTCCCCTGCGTATTGATCCGTTCAAACTCGCTGGGCTGCGTAGAAAGGAGGATGGCCGCCAGATGAAAAACCATGTCGACATCATCAAAAGCGGGGCGGAGCGAACCGTAATGGGTAACGTCTCCATAAACCAGCTCCACCCCCGAAGGGATTCGCGAACTAGCCAAAGTATCGCCGGGGAGGGCCAAGACCCGAACACACACACCACGGGCCTGGAGTTCCCTGCAAAGCGCCTTCCCTACGACGCCAGCACCTCCCGTAATCAGTGCCTTCATCACGCTTCCAACATGTAGCGGATGTCTTCGACGCGCCTCCTCAGGCTAGCGTCCTTTTCCATCTGCACTTTAAGGGATTTCAAGGCGGCAATTACAGTGGCATAGTCGCGATTAAACATTTCACCAATACAAACAAGCGACTCGGAAGTATATTCGCGGCAAAGCATCATGGCCACTTTGCGCGGGACCGAGGCCGCTGCGTCCTGACGCTTCGAGGCAAGCGCCAGAAAATCCACGTTGAACTGGAACGCGACCGTATCGGCAATGCTCCTGACGGTAAGCGCCGTACCGGCACCGCCATTCTTGCAATCGCCCATCAGCCGCTTGACACAGGCAAAATCCAGTTCGACACCATTCAAAGTGTGCATCGCATCGAGCCAGTTGATCAACCCCTCGATATCGCGGACATTGCTGCGCGGCGGGACAGAGAGGAACCGGCAAATCTCTTCGCGGTCACGGTCCACGAAAGGCACGTGCATAGATTTTTTCTCGATGAGATTCAGACGCGTTGTCATATCGGGCTCGTCCAGCCCAACGGCTACGCAGGATTCCAGCTGAGCAAGGAATGTCTTGGAGATGTGCGGGATAGCCGACTTGCGATTCGGCGTAGACACCTCGCCAGCACAGAAACTGGAAGGATGGCGGTCGCACGAGATGACCACCTGCTTGCCATGCGAACGCAGGTACGCCACCAAGGAGAAGAGTTTTTCAAGCGTCTTCTCGCCCTGTTCTATCCACTGGATATCATCGAGCAACAGGCAGTCGCAGCCCATATAACGTTGTTCAAACTTTTCCTGGTTCTGACGGGATTCCGAAGGTTTCTTGTAAATGCCCGTATAATCTCGGAGGAAATCTGCGGCATGACAGTACGTAATGCACATCTCCGGCCTTTTTGCAACCAGGTCGGCGGCAATGGACTGCAGCAGGTGCGTCTTGCCGAGGCCCGAAGCCCCATAGACAAACAAAGGATTGAGCGACGGGTTACCGGGATTTTCGGAAACAGTCTTGCATGCACGAAGTGCCGTGGAATTGCACGATCCCTCGACAAAGTTGTCAAAAGTGAACCGGGCGTACAGTTTGAGACTTTCACTGGCCGGCTGCTTGACCCGAGCCTTGACAACCGGGCGCACGACCGGCGGCGTAGCAAGCTTCATCTCGGGAACAGCCGGAGACGGAGCCAAAAGGCGGATGGTGTAGTCAACAAACTCGGAACCGAGTACGGCGCTGAACGCCTTGCGGAACAAATCGCCATAATGGCTATCTAGCCATGTCGCGCGGAACGTGTCGGGCACGGTCAGCTGGGCGTATCCGTCCTGGATACCTTCAAAGCCGACCGCATCCAAAAAAGCCAAACCAAACTCATTGCACTTCGACCGAACGTACTCAAGAACACGAAGCCACGGCGACGACGACAAATTCAATAAAGTAACGGTATTTTCCACAGTTATTCCAAATCAATAGGTAGCAAAAAACTTACGAAAAAATTAAATAAAGCCTTTGCCATAGCGGGGAGGACATTCCTTTTTTTTTGAAAACCCGCAGAATGGCCCCAAAAAGGGCAAATTTTTTTTCACCCCAATCCAGCTACCATCATTGACCGAGTTAATAACCTACCAATCAAAAAAACATCCCTTAAATTTCACATTCTATCAACAGAAAAATTTATAACCATCCCTTGACATTTTTCCATAATTATTTTTGCAACAAAATTATACACAAATGAGCACGTACCCATAAAATAAAAATGGCGTCTTTGCTTCAAAAACGCCATTTTTCTTGCAAACAAGCTAATTTTTCGAGCGGAAAACGTTGACTATCAACGACTTCCAAATCACACTTTTTTGTCAGAAGAATCGTCTTTTCCGGAATCTTCCGGTTCGTCGAGCATCTTCTGGATTTCCGGAAGCAGGCGTGCCCTGATGCGGTCCAGGAACAGGCACTGGAGCTGAATCATCCTGTCGCGGTGACGGCCGGCATGCTCCTGGATCCAGTGGCTCACGGCATCCTGCCTGTTCTGCACGCGTTCCTGCAAGGTCTCGCGGATAAATGTGCTCTGCACCGACATGTAGCGCTGCATGTTGAACGGCAAGCGGTAAATGCGGATAAACTGCTTCAAGAGTTCGAGCAAGGATAAATTCGACTCGGAATGTTCCTGGATAAACTTTCGCAGTTCGGCTATGTGACCTCTGAAAAAGGGAACAATGGAATCCTCATCGATCTGATAAAGTTCCAGAGCGTTTCTCTTTCTCGTATTTTCATCAACAGCCATACGACAAATTTATGTTTTGTCGGCAGACGAAAAGGTGTTCTTCTTCACAACAAAGGCATAATTCGCATTATTTGCGATATTTTGCACATCTTTTTGCAACAAAATACGCCCTTCCGTGCCAGGATTGAGCCTGTCGGCCGCCTGCCCTCGAAAATCAATCAAAGCCGACACCTCAATGGGCTCCATGCCTTCCGGGGTCATCAATTCCAGCGAATCGTCCACCGAGAATGGATTCTTCACATTCACCTTCAATGCTCCCGTACCCGACTCGAACTCGGTCACCTGTGCTGCGACGCAACCGCCGGCGGCATCCACATGCGAGGCCTCGTAATTCTGCGGAAGCGGCCCACGCAAAAATCCCGGCATGAACCCGCGACCGTCCACGAAATCGATGGCACGGCGACTTTCTTCGGGAACCCCCGCCCCCGCCACCACGGAATCAATCGCCATCCTATAGGCGCGCACAACCTGGCTCAGATAATACACCGAACGGGTACGGCCCTCGATCTTGAAAGAATCCAGCCCGCCAGCGACAAGTTCCGGAACAACATCCAGAGCGCAAAGGTCGCGACTGCTCATGAAGTACGTGCCCCAAGTGTCCTCGTCCAGCGCAATGGGATCGAGTTCTGGCTTGTCCGTCCTCTGCAAGGAGAAGCTCCCTTCGTGAGTGTGATATTCGTCACATTGCGGTTCCGGGTTCGCGTAAAGCCTGTACGGCATACGGCAAGAGTTATTGCAAGCGCCCTGGTTGGCATCCCTGTGAGCAACCCAGTTAGAAAGCATACAACGTCCTGACATCGCCATACAAACGGCACCATGGACGAACACCTCCAGTTCAAGGTCCGGAACACGCTCCTTTATCTCCAAAATTTCAGACAAACGAAGCTCACGGCTCAGGATAATCCTGCGTACCCCCAAATCCTTCCAAAACGATGCGGCAAGATAATTAGTCGTATTCGCCTGTACGGAGAGGTGGATTTCTGTCTGTGGCGAGACTTTGCGAAGCCAGCCGACAAAGCCGGGATCCGCGACAATCAAAGCATCGGGCATGAGTTCGAGGGCGGAAAGCAGCGCCTTCTGGAAGGCCTCGACCTTCACGTTCCTCGGAATGACGTTACTCGTCAGATAAAACTTTTTTCCTAGACTGTGCGCATAGGCTATGCCTTCCGCAAGGTCGTCTAGGTTTCTGAAGCCGTTTTCGCGCGCACGCAACGAAAAGGCGGGTTGGCCGGCGTAAACAGCGTCGGCACCATAGGCATATGCATAGCGCATGCGGACGAGGTCGCCCGCCGGCGCCAAGAGTTCCGGTTTCTTGACTGTCATCGTAACCCCTAAAACTTAAACCCGGCGCGGAGATAAACTTTCTCATCGTTTATCAGCGTGATTTCGCCCATGAAGGAAACATAGTTTCCCTCGTAACCCAACGACGGAGTTATGGAATACTGCATCTTGGCTCCGTCCAGGAATCTCTTCGAAATTTTCATATGGTCCGTTTTCGGTGTCGTATCGTTGATAGCGCTGCCGTAATCCGTTCCCTTCCAGAACCAGGAATTGCGCACCGACGCGAAGAAACGACCGTCATAGCGCCCATAGACCGTCCAATCAACAACCATGCTGTTCGGGCCATTCTGGTTGCCGAGGGGGTACCCCAGATGAGCCAGCTGGGCCGTATTCTTGATGAAATGCGAATAGACATAAGGTTCTATCCGCGCATATTCAGCAATAGTCCCCGCCTCGAGCAGTTTGCCCTTCACCTTGAAATCATGCGCAGCCTGCAAACCGGCCATCCACGCCCACTTGGCCTCGATATTGTCGTTCTTGATCAAGCTCACCGGGCTTTCCATGTCGTCCATGAAAAATTCCGTGTACAGGCGCATCCAGTTGAACAGGCGGTAGTTGAAATCCATCGCAAGCGCCCCGTTATTGGAACGTTCGCTGTAATTGCCCTTTTCCATGAACAGCGGGACACAGGGCACAAACAGCCACGGCTTCATGTTGTCGTAAAGCACCTGGAGTTCGCTTATGCCGACAGTCGCATTTCCGACAGCCAGTTCATAGCGGTGACCGAACAGGTGGCGCAGCTCGTCCTTGTTCTTGATGCTCATGCTGTTGTTGTAAATTCTCAGGTCACCATAGAAGGTAAGCACATGCAGGGGGCCAATGAACATGTCCATAGCGAGCATGTTGTAAGGAAGAGCGAACTGGTTGAGCGTGAGGTTGTTATAGTAACCGGGTCCCCAATGCATCACGTCGCGGGCAAAATCAATGCGGAGCCAGTCGTAGTTGAAGGCGAAATGCGCACGGTAGCGGGCGTAGCTCACATATTCCACACCGGAATTGTCCTCCCCCTTCTGAACCTCCAGGAACTCGCGGTCAAACGAGCGAGCCGAATCCGCAGAATGGCCCTCGTCGTATATGCGAGCATCCAAGACGAAATCTACCGAATCGATAAAGCCGCGCAGATAAATTCCCCCGTCGGCAGCAGGCCAGATGGTGTCCCCAAGGGCCTTACCCCCACGGTAGTCTACCCCACCCACAACCGATGCGGCAAGGCCGTAGGACGACGGGCGCGAAGAAGTTGCGGAGGAATCTTCGGGAATACGGTCCACATAAAGCAGCGCAGTCCCTTCGGTTTCACTAAAGTGCTTGATAAAATTTGTATCGCGGCGGGGATAGGCAAAATACTGCAAGTGGTCGCCTGTTGTCTGGCGATGCAACTCGAACAGCATCGGGGATGCCTCTAGAAGTTTCAGGTTCCTGGATTTTTCCGGGCCAATCACCGGAGATGCGGCCATCGCAGAGAGCATGCCGCCAAGAACCAGGACAAAGATAAAAGACAGGATAGATCTTGACATTTAACGCTACATCCAGCTGCGTTCGGACGTACCGGAGATACCGCGAATCTTGAGGTCGAAGTCATCCGGGTTCGTTGCGGCACGCATGGCCGTTTCAAGCGAAATCTTTTCTTCCTTGTACAGTTCGAGCAGCGCCTGGTCAAAGGTCTGGCTACGATACTGCATATGCCCTTCGGCAATGGCCTGTTCCACAAGGTCAATCTTGTCCTTATCCTGGATGTATTCCTTGATGGCCCCCGTATTCACGAGGATTTCGGCAGCAGGGACACGACCGTCCCCGTCCTTGGTCGGCAACAGGCGCAAAGAAATAATACCGGCAAGCACTTCAGCTAGCAACAAGCGGATTTCGTCGTGCTGGTGAGGCGGGTACATCGAAAGCACACGGTGAATCGTTTCCGTCGCATTCGTCGTATGGATAGTTGCGAAAACCATGTGACCCGTATCGGCTGCGGTCAAGGCAATCTGCATCGTCTCGAGGTCACGGATTTCGCCAATCAGCAATACGTCAGGGTCCTGACGCAATGCAGCACGCAGGGCGTTACCATAAGACAAGGTATCCACGCCAATCTCGCGCTGCGAGATAATCGCCTTGTTGTCCTTGTAAAGGTATTCGATAGGGTCTTCGACCGTAATGATGTTGACCGACTCGTGATTGCTGATATGGTCAATCATGGACGCAAGCGTCGTCGACTTACCCGAGCCCGTCGTACCGGTCACAAGAACAAGCCCGCGCTTGGTAAGCGCCATGTCACGAATGACCTCGGGCAAATGAAGGTCTTCAAAGAGAGGAATCTTCGCCTTGATGTGACGAATCACGATAGCGATAGAACCGCGCTGGCGGAAGACGTTCACACGGAAGCGGCCGAGTTCGCGAGCGCCCACGGCGAAGTCGCATTCCTTATTTTGTTCAAAACGCACTTTCTGGTCGCGATTCATGATATCGTCCAAGAAGGAATCCATCATGATACCATCGACCTTGATGTCGAACGGGCGCTGCAACAGGCCGTTGATGCGGAATGTCGGAGAGGCGCCAACACGGATATGAAGGTCCGAAGCCTTGCGGTTCACCATCTCGCGGAGAAGGTGCTCGATGCGGAGCTCAATACGACGTTCCTGCTGTTCAGCCATTTGCGTTGCCTCCGAACTTTTCACGATAAATCTTTTCGATTTCTTCTAAGCGGCTGCGATATTCCGCGTTCTTCGGTTCCTTCATGCAAAGGTCCTGATAAATATCCAGAGCCTTGCCGTAGAGACCTTGTTCAAAATAGATTTCGGCAAGCGTCTTCGTATTTAGACTTTCGTCGATATCGGCGGCGCCACGGTCGAGCGGCTTGGAAGGATCCTTGATGAGCCCGACAGAAACTTCGTCGTCGGAGTCACCGGACATGAGGAAATCCAGCCCCTTGTTGGAAGGTTCATCATTCACTTCCGCTTCAGAGAGGGAATCGTCTTCCGTGGAGAACAGTCCCTTGAACGCGCCGTTCACTTCGGCTTCAAGAGTTGCGTCCGCACTGGAAGGAATCACTCGTTCTTCGATGGCTGCACTCGTAGATTCCTGCGTCGGGACTTCTTCCTTGACGGGAGCCGGTTCGGGCAGGTCGAGGTCGTCATCACCCAAAATAGAATTGAGCGCCGAACCCACTTCCTTTTCGATAGTCTCCGTTTCGCCGGAAGCTTGTTCGGAATCGCTAATGGTTGGCGGAAGCTCAAGTTCGTCTTCGGCCTTGGCCACCTGCTCCGAAAGCGAACCCAGCACAGGTTCCTGTTCCGGTTCAACAGTTTCGTCAGGCTTCACGACAGAAATGTCAGAATTTTCGCTGAATACGGCAGAAATGTCGTCATCCGAGCTAGCAGTTTCCTCAAGAGTTTCGTCTTCACCAAAGATGGAATTCAAGGAGCCAACAGAATCACTATCAAAAGAGAGCGTCATGTCGGCAGGAGTCTCTTCTGCAGGCGCAGTTGTCGATTCCTGAGGATGTTCTTCGGGGAGTTCGTCTTCGCCGAAGATACTCGCAAAGGCGCTATCCAGGCTCTGAGGTCCGTCTTCCGCGGCAGGCTTTGCTGCCGGAGCAGGAGCTGCAGGGGGCGGTTCCACAGGCGTAATTTCCTGAAGTTCAGCAAGCGGATCTTCCTCGGCAAGTTCCTCGACGGGAGCCTCCGGTTCAGCGACCGGTTCCGCAGCGGGAGTTTCAACAGCTTCAACCTTTGCGGTATTCTGCGGATTCTCTTCGGGCAGTTCATCTTCGCCAAAGATGCTAGCGAAGGCGCTGTCCACACTCTGCGGTTTATCCTCGACAGCCTCAGCGGCAGGAGCGCTTTCCGCAGGAGCAACGTTTTCTTCGGCTTCCGGAGCCTCGGAATGCACGTCAATTTTTTCCATGAGCCCAAACAAGTTCTCGTCGTTCGTAAGGGACATATCTTCGGACTTGACTTCCTTCGCATTAAAATCGTCCGGAGAAACTTCATTCGGAATGTTCAGATGATTGAACGGCGAACTTTCCGCAGATTCTTCTTCCGGCTCCAACGAGTCATCGCCAAACATGCTGGCAAAGACATTGGAAACATCGCCGCCGGAAATATTGTCATCTTCGGAGAACTCATCCAGTTTGTCCGCATCGCCGGAATCGATGTCCGCCATGGCGGCATCAAGCGACTCCTGCAAGTTGTCCATCGCAGAGGCGTCCACACCATCGTCGCTGGGCAAGAAGGCAGAGAGTGCGGCAAACGGGTCTTCTTCGGAAGAGCCGGTCGTGGAAGCGTCGGCATCCTCAATAGAACCGACCTGTTCGTCAATGGAGAAGTCTTCGAACGGGGACTTCGTCGTATTGTCCTCTGCAGACTTCGAGAAAATAGAAGACACAGAATCGGCGCTGGAATCAAGTGACTTTTCAAAAATACCGGAAGACTCCTCGGGAGCCGGTTCGTCCGGATTGACGGAGTTTTCCTTCACAAACAGAGAGCCATCGCTGTCACCCGAAGACAGGAACGAAAGACCGCCATCCGAAGAAGTTTCCGTACCTTCGCCGGAAAGGCCGGGCATGACAAAGTCGGAATCCTGAACTGCGGCAGCCGTAGCCAGCACGACATCGTATTCTTCTTTCCAGAAATTGTCGAGCGGATCCATATCATGGACACGGCGGTAGCACTTGTTACGTTCAGCCTCGTTGCCCAACTGGTCGTAGGCATCGCCCATACGTTTCTGGGCAGACAAGCAGAAGGGATCGCTCTTGAGAGCCTTTTCGCATTCCTTGATGCATTCCTCAAACTCTCCCCTCTCGAAAAGAATTCTCGAGCGGACCAACATCCCCGGAAGGTCGACGGCAAAGCTCTGAAGCCCGGCATTCACCCTGCGCAGGGAGCCATCCAGGTCACCCGAAGCTCGCTCCATGTCGGCAAGCCAGGCAAAGGCCATCGAGACCCCCTTCTTCTTGCCAATCGTCTTCTTCAATTGTTCCAGAGTAACAGCCATCAGACTCCCCCTAATGGAAGCGCAACCGCTTCGTCAGACAAAAGTACCGGAATACCCTCGCGAATCGGGTAGAGGCGCTTTCCGTCCTCGGAAACAAGGGCCTCTTCCATCTTTTCGGATATTTTCTCACCCGCGATATTCTTCAGGGAACCCGCGGCAATAGCATTGTTTACGGCAGCGAGACAAGCGTCGTCTGCCAGCTTAAGAGCGCCACGGGATTCCGGGCAACAAAGGACATTTAAAAGATTCGTATCGAACATAACACCTTTAATATCAATTACTTACGTAAAAATAACTTCATTTCGGGAAAAAAAATTCGGTCCCGAGCAGATTAATGCAGATATTTGAGGTCCACAAGGGCATAATTGCCGTTTTTTCCGTCCCCGATGAGCAAAAAGACGTTCAAACCGAGCTTATCGAGCCACCCGATGTCGAAAGGTTCCCTGTAGCCGGAGAAATTCGAGACGACAAGGAGTTCACGGCAGCCGGTACGGTTGCAGATGGATTCCATCTCGGAAAGGTTTCCCAGGAGGTGTTCGCGGTTTTCCTCGCTAATCTTTTCGGGTTCGCCGCTGACGCATCCCAGGATTTCGATGCCGGGAATGACGTTGTAGCGATCAAACCAAGTCTGGAGGGAATCTTCGGAACCGCCGAGCAAAATGGAGCGGTGACGCTTTTTCGCAAAGATGCGGTAGAAATAGTTTATCCAGAATGCGACGCGGCGCCATGCAAAGAGGGCCAGCGGGATAAAGAGGCTTGAGCAGGTCATCAACACAATCAAACGCGAATCGTAGGGCAACGTGCTCAAATCGTCTTCAACGACCGGCACCTGCGTAAAGTAGCGGAAAACTTCATACCCGCCCACCGCAAGCAGATTCAGCGGTATCAGGTAGCGCAAGAACTTTTCGCCCTTGAGGCTAGATTCCGTATATTCCCCGCGAAAAACAAGAAACGCAAAATTTACGACAACAACCAAGCCTACAAGCCACCAGTCTTCGAACTGTGCAAAATCCGCAATGGGATGCTTAATAACCGTATCAATCGCATCACATCCACCTTCGAGGCAGCTGGAATCCTGGAAGCACACATACGACTGAATACCCTCATAGTTCAGGAACGTAAACGCCCACAGTGCCACCACGCCCAAGTCCAGGAACATCTTCCAGAACTTCGGAATCAGGCGCGAGAACATGCCCACGAACGCAGCGAACAAAATACCGAACGAAACGAGGAAGTTCGGAACAAAGTAAAGGTCCTTGTGCTTGCGCACAAAGATAAGCATCGCCTTGTAGAAGTCCACATAAGAACCCCAACGACGCGTACGGCAGCTCTGACCCTTGAAATGCAGTATATTCGTCGACGGCGTGTAGTAATTTTTGTAGCCCGCAGCCTTTGTTCTAAAGCAAAGATCCAAGTCTTCGCCATACATGAAGAAATCTTCGTCAAAGCCTTTCAGGGACTCATACAGGTCGCGTTTGATGCAGAAGAACGAACCACTGATGGCGTCCACCTCGGTAACCGCGTCGGGGTCGGCATACGTCATGTTGTAGCTGGCCAGAAGCTTGCTCTTCGGGAACATTGCGGCAAGGCCGACCGTCTTGGAAACCGCCGAAATAATCGTCGGGAAAGACCTACGGCAAGCCCACTGGAGCGTTCCGTCCTCGTTCAAGATGCGGCAGCCCACCGTACCCGATTCCGGATGTTCCTCCATGAAGTCGAGCACCTTGGTGAACGAATCGCGAGACACAACCGTGTCCGGGTTGATGAAAAACAGGAACGGCTTGGTCGCCTGTTTTTCGGCCAGATTACAGCCCTTCCCGAACCCGAGATTCTCCTTGGAATCGAGCCAAAGCACTTCCGGGAAAAAATTCTTAATCTCGGGGAGAATCGGTTCGGAGGAACCGTTGTCCAGAACGATAATTTGGGAATCAATTCCTTCACATGCGTCACGGACCGACTTCAAACACGCCGGAATGAAATCACAGGAGTTATACGCAACGATGATGATGGAGCAGGAGTACATTCGTCTCTCGTCTAATTACGCGAGTCCAAGGCGAAGTTTGAGCACCAGGAAGAAGGCTTCGGAGATGATGCCGCCGCTCATCTTGGACGTACCGCGGGTGCGGTCCGTAAACACGATGGGGATTTCCTTCACGCGAAGGCCCTTCTTCCAAATCTTGAACGTCGTCTCGATCTGGAAGCAATAGCCGTCGCTCTTCATCTTGTCGAGATTCAACGCCTGCAGTGCTTCACGACGGAAGCACTTGAAACCGCCGGTCGCATCGCTAATCGGAAGCCCCGTAACCATGCGAGTGTACACATTCGCACCGTAACTCAGAATGAGACGGCGAAGATCCCAGTTCACGACGCTGATGCGCTGCTTCATGTAGCGGCTGCCCAGCACAAGATCGGCATCCTCTGCCGTTTCCAAGAAACGGGTCAAGTCCGTAGGAGAATGGCTGAAGTCGGCATCCATCTCGAACACACGTTCAAAGTCGCGTTCCAGAGCCCACTTGAAGCCAGTCACATAAGCAGAGCCAAGTCCCATCTTGCCCTTGCGGCGAATCAGGTGGATACGGGAATTCTTTTCTGCCTCGGCAGCGACCATATCACCCGTACCATCCGGAGAGCCGTCATCGACAACCAGCACTTCCAAGCATTCATGCTGCTGCAAGATGGCGTCCAGCATGAGAAGGATGTTTTCCTTCTCGTTGTAGGTCGGGACAATAACCAAACTTTTAGGGAACGACATTCTTACTCCTATCCATACTTTTCATAAACTAATCTAATTATCTCTTATCGTCTCGGCAACCGGGTAAGAACGTTGTTTGTTGCCATTCAGCATCTCTCCCAGCAATCCCAGGGAAATGAACTGGACGCTCATCACCAACGCGAAGGCACCAGCCAACAAAAGCGGACGAACATGCAAGGCGCCCGTATTGAACCATTCATAACCAAAGTAGCCGCAGACCCCGAGGCCAAGGAACATGAACAGAAGTCCGATAAGCCCGAAGAAATGAAGCGGTTTCGCAGAGAAACTGCGCATAAACATGAGGGAAACGAGGTCCAGGAACCCGCTGACCAGGCGGGAGACTCCATACTTGGAGACCCCGTGGACGCGCGCCCTGTGGGCAACAGGCATTTCCGTTATACGGAACCCCTGCCACTTTGCCATGACCGGGATAAAGCGGTGGTAGTCACCGTAGAGCTGGATGAACTTGACCACGCAGCTGCGGTACGCCTTGATGCCACAGTTGAAATCGTGCAGGCGCTGCCCACAAACAATAGAAACCGTCAGGTTGAACAGCTTGGACGGCATGGTCTTGTGCCAGGGGTCCAGGCGGCGCACCTTCCAGCCGGAAACGAGGTCATAGCCTTGATTGAGGATATCGATCATCTTCGGAATCTCGAGGGGATCGTCCTGCAAATCTCCATCCAAGGTGGCGACATAGCGACCCTTCACCTTGGAAAATCCATAAGCGAGGGCGGCAGCCTTGCCACAGTTGAACTGGAAGCGATAAGCCCGGACAAACGGGAATTCCTTGGAGAGGTTCTCGACCACCTCCCAGGTATTGTCTCGGCTTCCGTCGTCGATAATAAGCACCTCGTACTGGAAACCGGTCGGTTCCATCGCGGCAGCGATTTCCTTCATCAAGTCCGGCAGGTTCTCGTTTTCGTCCTTGACCGGAATGACCATGCTCAAATCCATCATAACCTCGACTGATTATTATTCTGCAGAAGCCACAACAGGCGTGCTGTCGGAAGCGCTGTCCTTAGCCCCGGAATCGGATTCCGGCGTTTCAGGCTCGATAGCAGGCGGTTCGTCCGGCATCTGTTCCATGGACTTAAGGCTAACGGCGAGGCGGCTGCGTCCACCCTCGTCGTAAGCGGGGACGTGCTTGAGACCACGGGCAAGTACATCAAGAGCAGGCTGCTTCATGCCGGCAGCTTCGTAGACGTAAGCTGCAGCCCAGTAGTTGCGCCATTCATCCGGGAACTGGTACATACCCATTTCGAGGAACTTGATGGCATTCAGAGCGAGAGCGTCCACCTGAGCCTTGCGGAGAATCGTGTAAGGCTTCTCGCTACGGATAGCGGAAATCTTCTCGCGGGCGTCGAAGGAAATCTGCAGGTACAAGGAGATGTAGCTGGAAAGCAGGCGAAGCGTTTCGCTATTCACGAAAGCAGTGCCATCGCCGAGGCCGCGGAACTTGTAGACGCTGTCAATCAAGTTGGCCGTACGTTCGGCATTGAAGTCACCACGACGAACAGTCAGGTCACCCTTCTGGAAATCGTAAATCATGCCTTCCTGGATCATATACTTTTCAAGACCCATGAAATTGGACATACCGACAGTCGTCGAGAAATGGATCGGCTTGTCCATGTTCTGCATGGCAAGGTCGATGACAAGCTTATGCTGAGTCAGCATCACGCCACTACGGGTACGGGCAGCCCAGTCGTGGAAGGCATCCCACACCTGGTAGTGCACCTTGAGCTGCAGGAGCTTTGCAGAATCGGCAGCAGAAAGCTGCTGGCCTTCCATCTGGTCAATGCGTTCCTTCAGCTTGGGCATGAGACGTTCTGCGTTCTTGACCCAAGTCGCCGTGAGATGGTTGGGATTGTTGCCATAGCTGTAGTCCAATACCATGTCGCGCTTGATGCCATCCTTGTCATAGCTCAACTTGAGAATCGGCGGATTGTCGAGCATCTGCTTGATGTACCAGTCCGTGTTACCCAAGGAGAGGTTCACGACGCGCACGTCCTTGCGGATACCGGCAACTTCCTGGGCGAACCACAGCGGGAAGGTGTCGTTGTCGCCGTTCGTGAACAGGATGGCATTCGGGCGGCAGCTATTGAGCAGGTTATACGCATAATCCCACGGGACCCAGAGACCGGAACGGTCATGTTCCTTGTAGTTCGAGCAGCAAGGAATAATAAAGGAGACAAGGACAAGGAGAGCTGCAAGAGGAGATGCGAAAGCAGCAAACTGGGCAGACGTTGCGGCAAGGAACACGAGAATACCCGCACCGATACCAAGCATCATGCTCATGAAGATGAACGCCGGGGTATAGAAGTAGTCACGTTCGCGGACTTCCATGTGGACAGCCTCGGGGAATGGGGCACGCTGACCCACCTGGGCATAGGCGTTTTCGATCTTGGTCCAAGTTGTCCAGATGCTGGAACTCTTGAGGTCGTTGATCTTGGCCTCGAGCGCAGAAATAGTCGCTGCAGGAGCCTTGTGCTGGCGGAGGAATTCGAGACGGATGGAGTTATGCTCGATTTCCTGACGGGCATCCAGCAAGTCGTTCGGGTCGGGAACAGAGGTGATGCCTGCACCGGCACGGTTCAGGTCGGCAACGTTACGGGTCATCGCGGAGACCCACTGGTCGTGGTCGCGCTGTTCCATGCGGGTACCGTCGGCAAAGTTGATGTAGAAAATCAAGCCGAGAGAACAGAGCGCATAGAGAACGGAAAGGAAAATACCCAGATGACGATTGCGCTTGCAAGCAAAGACGCAAACAAGGACCAAAAGACCGTTGAAGAGGATGAATATGAGCAGCTGCGGAACAATCGAGTCACCCATGAAAATCATCTGCGTGGGGAACTTGATACCGAAGCGTTCCAGCGGTTCGTTGTCGGCCGGGTCGAACGTGTACACACCATTGGCGTAGTTCACGCCACCCACCTTGTAAGGCAGGTACTGGGCCATCTGGTAGCCGCCATAGCTCATGCTCGGGAAGCTGAGGAACTGGTGGGCCAGCTGGGAACGGCGGTAGAAGGCGCGGGCGATCATGCTCTCGGAGCCGTACTGCTTACGTTCCACGAAGTTGTTGAAGGATTCCCAGTTTTCGGACTTGAACAGGTTGCCGAGCTGGAGGTTGCCCTGTTCGTCGCGGATGTTGATTTCAGGATCGTTTTCGTCGATGATCGGGTTCAGTTCGGAACGGATAGGAATGTAGAGGTGAGTGCTGTAACCGATAAGGGCGAAGAAGGAGAAAGCGAGAGAAAGGCGGACAGCCTTGTTAACCTTGGCATTGAACGGCTTGGCAAGCGTCAGGACGGCAAGCACGACAAGGCAACCCAAGGAAAGTTCGATAAAGGCAGATACCATGTAGATGACGGAGCAAAGAAGCGTACCCGTAATCCAGATAGGAATGCGTTCCTTGATCTTGCTCGGTTGCGCAATGAGAAGCAGCACGAACACGGCCGGGATGGTAAGCATCGTGTAAAGATGCGCGCCCACACCGAGGAAAGCGATGTAGCAGATGAAGATAAGGAACTTGTCACTACCTTCTTCGTCCTTCTTGTTGTACCAGACCAAGCCGAGGTAGGAGACAAGCATCAGGATCAACATGGCGAGGCCGTAGACTTCGGCTTCGACGGCATTGAACCAGAACGTGTCGGAGAAGGTCAGGAGGAAGCCGGCGACCAGAGAGGCCGAGCCAAGCACGAACATGCGAACCTTTTCAGAAATCTTGGCAGCAAGAGCGTCGTTCCTGAGGATGGAGGCAAGGAATTCCCAAGCGAACAGAGCCGTCACGTAGACGGTAGCCGCAGAGCTCACCACGGAAATGTAGTTCACGCGCTTCGCGATTTCACCCACAAACGGGAGCAGCACGATTACGGCACGTGCAAAGAACACGAAGAACGGGGTTCCAGGAGGATGGGGAATGCCAAGCGTATTGGCACAAGCGACGAATTCGCCACAATCCCAAAAACTAACGGTCGGCGCCATCGTCATCGCATAGACGATGAGTGCGACCAGGCAGGATATGCCGGCAAAAATGTGTTTCATCCATTTTTCCTTTATCACGACTACTTCTCCTTATTTTGAGAGCTAGAGACAATTCCATGCTTCTGCATGAAGCCATTTAAAAGACCGTTAACGAACGAACTCGAAGAATCCGTGCTGTACTTGGCCGCAATCTGCACCGATTCGGAAAGGGCCACCTTCATGGGGATTTCCGGGACATACAGGAGTTCAACCATCGCAATGCGGACGATGATGCGGTCAAGTTTTGCCATGCGGTCGATTTCCCAATGCACGGCAGCGTTCTTGATATCCTCGTCCAGTTCTTCCCTATGGGCCTGAACAAGGTCTACCAGTTTCATTCCATACTTTTTTTGGTCATCGGTAATAGACCGACTTTCGAGCACCCCCGGAAGGGCCTCCCCTGCCGTGGCACCGGTAATTTCCATCGCATACAGCAACTGCATCGCAAATTCACGGGCTGGTCGATAACTTACGTTCATAATATCAATTCAGGTTTTAGGTTTCAGGTATGGCAGAGCGTTCTCATCGCTTTTTGCTCATACCTCTTTATAAAGGTTTGCCATTTCGACGGCAGTGGATGCCCAGTTGCTCCCGAGATTGCCCGCCTTGAGGCCAGCGCGGTTCATCGCCTGGTCCACGGTATCGGTCGTGAGGATTCCGAGAATCACGGGGAGTTTGCCTTCGGCAGCAATGCTTGCAACACCGCCGGTAGACGCATTCACCACCACGTCGTAGTGGCTCGTCTCGCCGCGGATCACGGCACCGATAGCCATCACGGCATTGTACTTGCCCGAATCGGCAAGGCGGCGGCACACGCCCGGAAGTTCAAAAGCGCCCGGAACGCGCACAACGGTAATGTCCTTGTCGGCAACGCCCAGCAGCTCGAGCTGGCGGAGCGCCCCTTCCAGGAGCTTGTCGGTCACGACCTCGTTGAAGCGGGCGACGGCGATTGCCACCTTGAGTCCCGCCCCGTTCAGGGAATTCTTGATTTCGTTAACCATCTTATTTTTCCTCTTTTAAAACTTTTTCGCCGGCAGCTTCGGAATCCACGTGTAGCTGGTGGCCCATCTTCTTCTGCTTGGTGAGCAGGTAGAACAGGTTTTCCTTGTTCGGCTTGACCTCGATAGGCACGCGCTCCACAATCTTGAGCCCGTAAGCCGAAATGCCCGAAATCTTGCTCGGGTTGTTTGTCAAAAGGCGCATTTCCTTCACGCCGAGGTCTGCAAGAATCTGGGCGCCGGTACCGTACTGGCGGAGGTCCGACTTGAACCCGAGGTGCAGATTCGCCTCGACCGTATCCATGCCCTTCTCCTGCAACTCGTAAGCACGCAGCTTGTTGCAGAGCCCGATGCCACGGCCTTCCTGGCCGCGCATGTACAGGAATACGCCGCCGTGCTCGCCGATGAACTTCATGGCAGACTGCAACTGTTCGCCGCAGTCACAGCGGAGGCTACCGAAGATATCGCCCGTAAGGCATTCGCTGTGTACGCGCACGTACACCGGCTTGCTGAAGTCGGGGTTGCCCGCGACCCAGGCCACGTGTTCCACGCCGTCGGTCTTGCTGCGGTAGGCATAAGCCTTGAAATCGCCGTACTTGGTCGTCACGTGCGGAGCAGCCACACGCTGCACCAACTTTTCGTTCTTGAGGCGGTAGTCGATAAGGTCGTGGATAGAGATAATCTTGAGGTCGAACTTCTTTGCCACTTCTTGCAGTTGCGGCATACGGGCCATCGTCCCGTCTTCGTTCATGATCTCGATAAGGGCGGCCGCCGGGCGCAGGCCCGCAAGCTTCGCCAAATCCACCGCAGCCTCGGTATGGCCTGCGCGCCGGAGTACGCCCTCTTCTTGGGCGTACAGGGGCGAGATATGCCCCGGCCGCCCGAAGTCGCTCGGCTTGGAGTTCGGGTCGGAAAGTGCGAGAATGGTCGCCGCGCGGTCGTGGGCGGAAACACCCGTGGTGCATCCTTCAATTTTGTCGACCATGATGGTAAACGGCGTGCCCAGAATCGAGGTGTTCTCGGCCGTCTGGCGCGTGAGGTTGAGTTCATGGCAGCGCTTGATGGGCAGCGGGCAGCAGAGCACGCCACGGCCTTCGTGGAGCATGAAGTTCACCTTTTCAGGAGTAATCTTCTCGGCGGCGATGACAAAATCGCCCTCGTTCTCGCGGTCCTCGTCATCGACCACGATCAAAAACTTGCCGTTCTTAAAATCTTCTATGGCCTCTTCAATCGTATTAAGCAAGGTCACGTTCCTTCAGATAATTTTCAATGTACTTGCCGAGCATGTCGACTTCCACGTTCACGATGGTCCCGGCAACCCAGTTGCGCAGGTTCGTGCGGGCAAGCGTCTCGGGGATGATGCACACGCGGATGGAGTCCTCGAACTTTTCGGCCACCGTAAGGCTGATGCCGTTCAGGGAGATGGAACCGCGGCGGATAATGTAGCGCTTGAGGTCCGCAGGCATCTTGAGGTCGACTTCCACGCCCGTTTCGCGCGGAACAACCTGGATCACCTCGGTAATGCAGTCCACATGGCCCATCACGAAGTGCCCGCCCATAAAGCTGTCGGCACGGCACGGAAGTTCCAAATTGACCAATTTCTCGACCGCAGCCTGCTTGAAAGCCGTATTTTCGACCGTCTGGTGCATAAGGCAGAAAACCGCCTCGTCATCAGTACAACTTTCAATAGACAAACAAACGCCATCGTTGGCGACACTGTCGCCCAATTTGCAATTCTTGAAGAATCCCGGCGACTTGAGACGCATCGAGAGAGCATCACCACGAGCCTCTATCGAGACGATTTCGCCGGTAGATTGAATAATTCCAGTAAACATACGCGGACAAATATAGAAAAGTGGCTTTGAGGTGTGAGGTATGAGGTAGATAGTGGTTAGTGATTAGTGGTTGGTGGTTAGGAGGGAACAGGATCTAGAATCTAGAGGCTAGGGAGAAATATCACGGCGTCGCCGTCTGTTATTGACGCACGAAGTGCGTGATTCTTTTCACTAGCCTCTATTCTCTAGTCTCTCTACGACTCATTGCTCGTGCCTGGAGCCTCGAGCCTCGAACCTTAAAAGTAGGAAGTAGACAGTAGGAAGTGGTTAGTGGTTGGTGGTTAGGAGGGAACAGGATCTAGAATCTAGAGGCTAGGGAGAAATATCACGGCTTCGCCGTCTGTTATTGACGCACGAAGTGCGTGATTCTTTTCACTAGCCTCTATTCTCTAGTCTCTCTACGACTCACTGCTCGTGCCACGTGCCTACCCGCTATAATACTCCGTCAGCACGTCGGGCCCGATCATCGCGGATTCCTTGGCTACCACTCCATCCGGGAGCCCGGGGAACTTGAGGCCCGCTTTCGCTTTCCCGAATTTGACGAGACGCTCGAGCGACGCGTCAACAGACGGGTCCGTAGAGCGCCAAAGGTCAATGCGGTTCCATAGGGGCTTTTCTGGTTCCCGGGGCGCATTGAATATTTCGCGAGCAAGTGCAGCACCCGGCTCCACCATCAAGCGGTGCATACCGCGGGCGGAGAGGTTTTCTATCATAAAGTTCCAGTTGTCCGCAAACGATTCGTGCGGCAAAAGAACAAGTTCCACTCCATGCCCATAATCCCCCGTAGGCGCTGTTACCGCAGGATTTTCAAAAGCCGGCTGAGGAACACAGCTGAACACGAGAGGCTGAAGCAGTACACCTTCTGTACCGATTTGGTGCAATGCAAAGACATGGAGCAAAGCAATTTCGGACTTCGTAAATTTGTGATGCCCCGCCCAGATAACCTTGACTGGGTTATTCCCTTGAGCATAACGCACATCCAAGCGAGGATTATCGGTCAAGAGGGTCCCCGCACCGACCAGCACAGCATCGCTCATGGCGCGGAGTTCATGATTCCAGCAGTTCGCGCCCTGGCCCGTGATTCTCAACGGGAGGTGCCGCCCATTGGCGGCGATGCAGCCCATGAAACCGTCTTCCGAGACCGCAGACTTTATCTCGACAAACGTCCGTTTATTACATACAAAATAATCATACGCTTCAAAGTAGCGTTCTACTTCGCGGAAAACAGAGCGGCCTTCCAGCACCGTATCGGAATCATGCCCGCAAAAACCGAGCACACGACATTCATCCCCGTCGAGACATTCCCCCGAAAGTTCATCAAGATTCACAGATGCTGCATTAGCAGAAGCCCGTACGCATGCATCCTCGCCTTCGTAGACGACGATACCGGCATCTTCCAAAATCTGGCGGGACTTGCCGCGCACAACCGGGTTCGGGTCGGCATGTGCAAAGTACACCTCGGATATCCCTGCGTCGATGATGGCTTTTGTGCAGGGGGGCGTGCGGCCATAGTGGCAGCACGGTTCGAGCGTCACATATATGGCCGCCCCGCGGGCGAGTTCGCCCGCGTCACGCAGCGCCATGACTTCGGCATGGGCGTTGCCGGGGCGCTGCGTACGCCCCCTGCCCACGACGATTCCGTCTTTGACTACAACAGCACCCACCGCCGGGTTCGGGCGGCTGATACCAATCGAGAAGAAAGATTCTTCGAGTGCGAGTTGCAGGTAGTTCATTTGTTAGGGGATAGAGGCTAGAGAAAATGTGAGTTATGAGTTATGAGTTATGAGTTATGAGTTATGAGTTGTGAGTTATGAGTTGTGAGTTGTGAGTTATGAGTTGTGAGTTATGAGTTGTGGGCTATGAGCTATCACCTCAAAGGCGCAACGCGCCGTCCTCATACCTCAAAGCGACCGAAGGTCGCGAGCCCATACCCCAAAGGAGCAACGCGCCGAGCCCATACCTCAAACCCCAAGCGCCTGTATATAACAGGATGGAGCCTCATCCCACATTGTTACTGTTTCGGGAACGCGAGGAATCCGCCGACCACGTTGAACACGCGTTCGTAGCCGTTCTGAATGAGGAAGTTCGACACGGCCATGCTGCGCTTGCCACTGCGGCAGAAAATCAACAGGTCCTTGTCCTTCGGGAATTCACCGATACGCTGTTCGGCTTCCTGGAGCGGGATGTTGATAGAACCCGGAGCAGTGCCTTCGGCCACTTCGCCCGGAGTACGCACGTCAATCAGCACGGCACCGTTCTTCTGCATTTCAAGAGCCTGGGCCCATTCCACATTCGTGATAGTCGCCTTCGGAGCCTCGGGAGCGGGTGTCGGTTCTGCTGCCGGAGCCACCTGCGCTGCAGGCTGGGCAGCCGGAGCGGCCTGAGTTTCGGCCTTCGGCGTTTCCTTACAACCAGCGGTCATAATCATTGCAAAGAGAGAGAACATTATAATTTTTTTCATTTTATTTTTCCTTTTTTAATTAGCATCCTTGTTGGTGGACTTAAAGTCGTTACGGCCCAACAGCAGGTACAGGCACATAACACTTTGGACCAACCCTTTATCCGAAGTCAGCGGCACCGCATTAAATACAATATACTGGTCCGACGACATGTACACATCTTTCCAGGCAACGCTCTTGCGCGTATTAAAGACATCGTCAATCTTCTTGGCCACCATTGGAGAAAGTTTTTCCGAAGGCAAGGCTTCCAAAGAGGTCCCCTTGAGTTGCTCAGGATCAATTCGCATCATATCCAAGGAGAAAGCCTGGTTACACCCTTGCACGATAAAATTCCTATCTACCCAGAACGTACGAATATCGGGGAAAGACATTGCCGCGGCAAGCATAGCATCCTTTTCCTCGTCGGAACTAAACAGCGGATTGTCGAGCATCACGTCCATGCGGCGGGCAACGCCCCTATAGAACAAATGATCGTCGTCGTTCACTTCCAACTTGCAATGCAAGTCGTACCACACCATCGACTTGTCCGTACGATAGCCGCGAATCTTTGTATTGACATCCCCGTCTTCGATATTACCGGTTCTATGGTAAGCCAAGACATGCTGGTTAATCAAGTCCATAAGCACTGCATAATCCTGCGGAGGGACAAGCATGTGCAAATCGACCTCCCCCATAGGAATGGGGATTATCCGGTAACGATCACCGGATGCCTGCGTAAGGCTTGTAAGCCTATGGGTTTCAACATCAAATTTCCAAATGAAGTCTCCCGTATTTTCAAGGAGCATCCGAAGTTTCGATTCAATGTCTTCCTTGTTCTTTCTAATCTCGACTTCCTTGGATATGTTCCTAATGAAGCACACGTAATGGAATTCCACCGAAGAATAATACTTCTTGACACAGCGCAGTTCGTACCAAATCGGAGAATCGCCGCCATCGTCGTAAGAGAGCATAAAAGGCATATTCGGATGCCGGTCCGCATCCTTGAAATAGGCGCAAACGCGAATCCAATCCGCCGCAGGCAGAAAATCCTCCAAGGAACGTTCCCTGTTCAACATTCCAAAGAACGGGTCACTGGAAAAAATCGGCAAACCGTAGAGAAATTCCATCTTCGGGGAGAGAACCACGATGAACTCACCCATGTGGCCGGCAAAAAGCTTGTAAAGCTTCTGCTTTTCACGATTGTCCCGAATATAGAGAATCGCAACGGAAGATACCACAAGGAGCACACAGCACAGGAAACTCCATGCCACGGTCCAGTTGAAGGCACCTTCTACAATCATATCATCCATATCCTACAAAATAAACAATTTATTCCTCATTCCGTCAATTGCAGAGTCATTTTGCAAACGTTTTTCCCGAAAAAACACCCATGAGGGGAATCCCTCCCGATCCAGCGAGCCCACCAGCAAACCAACCTTCCCAGTAAACACACAAAAGCAAGGAAACAGAAAAGTCCGGGAATCCGTAACGGAAATCCAATCCCGCATACCGGAAACGAATTCCGTTCCCTAACCAGACCGAACTCCGGTCCGCTTCCAAAAAGAAGGAAAAACTCCCCTGTGGCTCCCAGTGCACCCCACCACGGCCATCAACATAACCGTCCATGCCATCCGTGAAACCATACACTGTCCCACCCACGGCAAAATCGCGCCACAAGAACAACACCCCGCCTTTGTAGCGGTGCCTCGCCCACTTTTCGTCCCCCGGGAGCCACTCCATCGAAAGCCCGTATGCGGTTCCCAAAACAAATAATCCCACAGGCGTTTCCATAGGTAGCGATGTTTGCAATTCCGAATACGACTGCCTATACAAGCTGTCGAGCCCATGATAAGTGCTAAAAAACGCCAACCGGAGCGGCCCGACCCCTGCTTCCCCATAACCCGCATAGGCAAACTCGTCCACATCGCCCATATCGTGCATGGCGGCAAGCGCAAACCCGGGAGCCGCCGTTCGCGCCGGAGACGAGTAAAACCCAGGCAAACCGCGAGGCGCCAAATCACCTTGTACTGTCGGCACAAAAGGGACCGGCCCACCGATTGCCCACAACTGTGTACTAAGGCCTAACCACAATACCCACGACCGACGCATAGTCCCCCACCGAAAGCGAAACATACCCCACACCCACCGAAAGTTTATCTGCCACCGGGACAACCCACCAGGAATTTGACGCCGGAGGCACGGCAAACGACCACACTTCCCGCCGGGCCGAATCAAGCAATTTGAGCGAAACGGCAAATTCGCTCTCCACCCTCACACGCAACACGTCCCTCCGCCGCCGCACAACACGCGAAGTCAGCGTATAAGTGAACGGTTTGTCGCTAAACGACGACTGCGAAGCATAACCCAAAAAGCCGGGCGTATTTTCCACGAGCATCGTGCGCGGGTTAAAACCGGCAGGGCACTTCGCCGTATTCTTGTCCCAACCAACGCTATCCACCACGGAACTGTCCACCGCAAGCAATACGGCCCCACCCGTATTGCCCAGGTAACCAAAATTGGCCTGCAAAATTCTCACGTCACGAAAACCGATAGCCGTGCGAAGCGCAAGAGTATCGCGTGTCACGAGCACACTTTCGTAAGGGCGGATTGAATCCGAAAAGTAACCGCTCCGGCCAAGGAACACCACCCGCGAAAGGGGCAGCGCATAGCGCGACCCATTGTAGATTTCAATCCACTCCGGCTCAGGTTCCGTTGGGCAATGGTGTATTTCCGAAATCACGAGCGGGGACTTTCCGCGCTGTAAAAGCAGAGTATCCAAGGAATCGTTCGACGGAGCCTCGTCGTGAGGCAGGCGCAACCTCGCCCACACGGCATCCCCGCGCAACTTCAACTTGAACGATCCCGTCACGGCAAGCGAGTCATGGCGCCACCCACCCAGTTTTCCAAGATTCAGCGATTCCACAGAAAGCCTCGACGAATCGCAACCGAAGAGCCACCCCGAAAGCGACCACTCCCCCTCACCATGTTTCGCCTTGATTCCCGAAAGCCCACAGTCGTCAAAACCGGCTTCGTAATCCGGATCCGCCGTTCCGGGCGTCCCCCGGCTAAAAGCCCACTCGTCCGTCTCGCGGACCCTCTGGAAGGCATACCCCGCTTTGGGTTTGGGGAGCACAACGGAATCCGAACACGCACCGGCCCACAATTTCCAAGTGGTCTCGCGCGAATTGGGCATGGAAAGGCTCCCGAGTGAACCGCAAGAGACATTCGGGATATCGGGACAATGCAGAGAATCGTGAACCAGCACGAACCTCGAGCCCGCTGGGTACGCAAAGGAGAGCGCAGACTTGGCCTCAAAAGCCACGAACAGGCTGTCAGCCGAAAAATCGTCAAGGCGAATTTCCACGAACTCGCCTTTATCGTCGCGGACATCGGTCGGGTCCGGGAAAAACTCCGCAAACATCGGGCAGGCAAACGCCAGCGACGGCAAGAATGGAATGAATTTCAATATTCCCCCGTGGGGAGCCCCTCACTGCCGCCGGTCAGACCAGCGCCAAGAAAACTGGCAGCGAAGGCACCTACTCGACCGAGTGGTCGTTAGGCAAAATATAGGCAAGCGGATTTACCGGGTGGTTGTTTTCCCACACTTCGTAATGCAAGTGCGGACCAACAGAGAGGCCGGTATTTCCCATATAACCAATAAGCTGGTAACGGCGAACGAACTCACCCGGCTTCACGACATACATCTGCATGTGCGCGTAAACGGACTTGAGGCCGTTGCTGTGATCCAGCAAGACATAATTCCCGAAAGACGGGCTAAGTTTCGCGATTTCGACCACGCCATCGGCCGATGCAAAAATCGGAGTCCAGCGGTCGTTGCCGATATCGATACCATTGTGCATCTTGCCCACCTCGCCAGTGACAGGGTGGACACGCGGACCAAAGGAAGATGCGTAATGCCCCTGCGTCGGGCAAATAGACGGCACAAAGCGCCAAATAGTCTGCCTCTGGTTGATATAATTCGTAAGGGAGGAGAAGGACTCGCCGTTATTGTAGAACTTGCTCTTCAGGCGGTCAGTTTCTTCTTGGAGGACGGCAGCCTTTTCAAGGACCGGCGACATGCCACGGAGCAGAAGCGAATCAGAAGCGATTTCACCACCGGTACCCATCTCGCGGGTGCCCTCGTCCGGCACAGGCAAACCATAACGCGCATGCAACCTGCGCTCGTCCCTGTAGAAGTCGTCCGAAGTCATGGACAAGTAGTCGACCGTCTCCTGAATCTTGGTGAGGTCGCGATCCAAACCACGGCGGCTAGAAAGCCCCTGTGAAAGCAGGCCATCGTACAAGGAAATGGAAACGAACTGGATAGCAAAGAGCGCAACACCGACAAGGACGACAACCTTAATCCAAGAACTTGCACGGAACAAAAATTCCGGCAAATGGATTGTTATCGAGCGAGTCGAATTCTGAAAATGTATAGTCGTCTTCGCTAAATTCACGGACTTGAAAATAGTAAAATGTTTCACAAATGTGAGCTATGTTATAATTTATCACACTTTTTTTAAAAAAACGTCAAAAAAAAAGCCGATTAAAGGCCAAATTCGCAATCTGAGAATGTTTTTTTTACAATTTTGGCAAAAAACGCCCAAAATTCTACATAATTAGATACACGAAAATCCAGCATGCTAAGCATGCTGGTTTCGTGAACAAACAACTAGGAGACCTAGAAATTAAGCAAGGGCGTTAACGACCTTGGCGGCCTTGGCCTTGTAGTTCGCAGCGCGATTGGCGTTGAAACCTGCACGGCTCTTGGCAGCAGCCTTGTCCAGCATGCTGAACAAGTTCGGCATTTCCTTGAGGGCTTCTTCCTTGGAAGCAGCCGTACGGATAACCTTGAGGCTCGAACGGATGGCGGAACGAACGGAACGGTTCATGGCATTGGCCTTTTCGGCCTGACGCAAACGCTTTTTGCAAGATTTATGTTGAGGCACCTTATTTCTCCGGGTGAAAACCTACTTAAAAATGTTGGCACAAAGTTAGTAAAAAATTTGAGAATTTCAAGGGGAGAGGCAAAAAAAGACAATTTACGAACATTTTTCGCACTTTTTACCCCCACTCCCGCCAAAAAGCGCTGCATTTCTATATTTGTCCGCATGATTGCTTTCGTAAACATCCAGGCCCAAAGAGACGCTTACCGAGAAGAACTCGAGAAAGCCGAGAAAGCAGTCCTCGATAGCGGAATATATATAGGGGGGCCGGAAGTAGCCGGACTGGAAACAGAACTTTCCGCCTACACCGGGACAAACGCCGTCACCTGCGCCAGCGGGACCGACGCGCTCACCATCGCCCTATCGGCCCTCGGCGTCCAACCTGGGGACGAGGTCGTCGTTCCGGATTTCACCTTTATCGCCCCGGCAGAATGTGTCGCAAGGCTCGGTGCCACCCCCGTATTCGCCGACATCGACCCGCGCACCCTCCAGATTTCCCCCGAAAGCGTCGAATCCCTGGTCGGCCCGCTGACGCGCGGAATCATCGCGGTCAACCTCTTCGGCCAGTGCGCCCCATACGCAGAACTCCGCCAAATCGCCAAAAGCCACGGGCTCTGGCTCCTCGAAGATTCCGCGCAAGCCTTCGGGGCCACGCAATGCGGGAAACAGGCATGCACCTTCGGGGACATGGCCATCACCAGTTTTTACCCGAGCAAGCCCCTCGGCTGCTACGGTGACGGCGGGGCCATTTTCACCACAAACAAGGAACTCGCCCAAAAAGCGCGCATGCTCGCAAACCACGGCAGCGAAGAGCGCTACCTCCACAAAGTCGCCGGCATGAACAGCAGGCTCGACGCCTTGCAGGCCGCCGTCCTCCGCGTCAAGCTCGCCCACCTGAATGCAGAACTCAAGGCACGCAAGGCCATCGCCGAGCGCTACAACGCCTTCTTCGCTAACATCGAAGGGCTCACCCCGCAGCAAATCACCGATGGCAACACGAGCACCTACGCCCAATACACGTTGCTTGTAGACAACCGAAAAGATTTTGTCGCGGCATTGGACCAGGCAGGCATTCCCCACTGCATCCACTACCCCATGCCGTTGCACAAGCAGCCTTGCTTTGCAGAACTTTCCGCACGTTATGCAGAAAACGCCGCCGACATGGCCAGCCAAAAGGCAGTCAGCCTCCCCATGTGCGCTTTCACGCCCATAGACGAAATTATCGAAAGGCTCGAAAAAGTTTTCTAGCGTTCTAGTTAAGGAACTATATAAAAAGCACGCTTAGCGGTGCATATCGAGCGACTTGAGTTCGTTCTTGACCGAATCACTCTGCGCCTTGAGGATATTCACTTCGTCTTGCAGCGAATCCACGGTACGCCTCAGGGCCTCGTTGCGGATGGCAAGCCTCTCGACCTCGGCAGCCTTTTCCGGATCCGAGCACGCCAGCAGCGCCGAAGATGCACAGCAACAAAACGAAATCAACAACACAAGGTAGGCCCATTTTTTCATCATGGTCCAAATGTAGTTTTTTTCTATCATTGTAATCGTGAAGAGACCGGAATTACTGTTGCCCGTGGGTACGCGGGATATGCTAGAAGCCGCCATCCAGAACGGGGCCGATGCAGTCTACTACGGCGTCCCCCACTGGAACGCCCGTGGACGCACAGAAGATTTTTCATTCGAAGACGTCGAAGAAATGATCCGTTACGCGAGAGTGCGCGGAGTGCGCACGTTCCTCGCCATGAACATTCTCGTATTCGAGCGCGAAATCCGCGACCTGCCCGAATTCCTTGAAAAACTCATCGCACTGAAGCCGGACGCATTCATTATCCAGGACATCGGTCTTGCACGGCTCATAAAGGCCATCGCGCCAGACCAGGAAATCCATGCGAGCACGCAGATGACGCTCGCCAGCGCCGAAGCCGTCAATTTCGCATCGCAACTGGGTTTCAACCGCGCCGTGCTGGCCCGTGAACTCTCCCTAAAACAAATTGCCTCCATCAAGGAAGCGACACCGCTCGAACTCGAAGTCTTTGTACACGGGGCGCTCTGCGTGAGCTATTCGGGCCAGTGCCTCACCAGCGAGAACTTTGGCGGGCGCAGCGCGAACCGAGGCCAGTGCGCCCAAAGTTGCAGGCTCCCCTACCGCATTTTCGTAGATGGCAAGGAATACCGCGACACCAATGCGCAGTACCTTTTCAGCCCGCACGACCTCTGTGCATTGCCTAGACTTAACGATCTCGAAGAAATCGGCATCGATTCACTTAAAGTCGAGGGCCGCCTCAAGAGCCCCGAATACGTGGCCGCAGTCGCCAAGGCATACAAAAAATCCCTCGACACCCACGATAAACTCCCCGCCACAGACATGGAACCGCTTGAAGTTCTGTTCTCGCGCGGGCTTTCTACCGGCTGGCTCGACGGAGTCGACCACCAGGCACTCGTCGACGGGACTTTCAGCAACCACCACGGCGAATACCTGGGCGACGTTTCCCGCATAGAACGGGACAACATCACCGTTTCCATACCCGATGGGGGCATCACAGCGCTCCCCCGTCAAGGCGACGGCATCCTCTTCGAGAACCCGAAAAACGGATTGAGCCTGGGGAGCCGCCTGTACGGCGTGATAGAACGCAACGGCAAATTGATGTTGCAATTCGGCAGGAATTTCGAGCTGCGCAAAGTCGCCCCCGGCATGAAGGTTTACCGCAACGACTCCCCCGCCCTCGAAAAAGAACTCCAGCACACATTCGCCGACCGCGAGAAAAGCAGGCGCATTCCTGTCGACATCGTCCTGAGCGGAAAAATCGGGGAACCGCTGCGCCTTACGATGTTCGACGACGCCGACCACAAGATTTCAGTCGAAAGCGACATCGCCGTGGAAGCCAGCCGCGATACGGCAGAGAGTGCGAACGGCAAAAAACGCGACTTCCGCGAACTGGCCGAAAAGGAACTTTCCGCCCTTGGCTCGACGGCATACGCGCCCCATTCGCTAGACATCCGCGTCCCGGCCAACGCTTTCGTTCCCGGGAAAGTGCTGCGCGGCCTTCGCCAAAAGGCGACGGCGGCCATGGACGACTCCCGGATGTCAATGGCCGCCAGCGCGCCGGATGCGGCGCGCGGCCGCGCCCTCCTGGCACACGCTTCCACCCACAAGCAAACTGAAAACTTGCAAACCCCGGCAACCATCTCCGTGCTCGTCCGCCGCCCCAACCAAATCGAAGCGCTACGCGGGCTCGATATCGACAGCGCCATCATGGATTTTGACTGGGGCGTCAAGTACGAAGAACCTTTGGAACAAATCCGCGAACTCGGGCTGAAAGCAGGAATGGCGACACTGCGCATCCACAAGCCCGGCGAAAACCATTACCTCAAAAATATCCTGCGCCTCGCACCCGACTTTGCCCTAGTGCGCAGCCTCGGAGCGCTCGCCATCTTGCGCGGGAGCGGCATCCCGCTGCACGGCGACTACAGCCTCAATGCGGCAAACAGCCTAAGCTACGAATGGCTGCTCGATCAAGGGCTACAAACGCTACACCCCTCCTGGGACCTGAACAGCACGCAGCTTTTCGACTTGCTCGGCCATATCGACGCGGGCCGCCTGGAACTGGCACTCCACCAGTACATGCCTGCATTCCACTCCGAATACTGCGCATTCGCAAGAGCCCTCACCGACGGACGCCGCTTCCCCGAATGTGGCAAAATCTGCACGCAACACAAAGTGGAAATTCTCGACCACAAAGGCGAAAAACACTTCTTGCAGAGCGACGCCGAATGCCGCAACACCTTGTTTGTAGGCAAACCGCAATCCGCACTCAAGCTGTTCCCGCGCCTTTCCGCCGCAGGCGTGAACCATTTCAGGATTGAACTGCTCGACGAATCCCCCGAAATCGCGCGCCGCAAAATACAGACCTATGTCGCCGCCATCCGTGGCAACATAAGCATCGACGCCGCCATCGCGCAAGCCGGAGTCGAGGAGAAATACGGCCTCAGCGAAGGCCAGTTGTTCAACGAAAGTGTCTGGGTCGACAGGAAAAAAGCGACAGACCCGAAAAACAAGCCAGTCTAGCGCGCCGTGAGCGACTTGCTCAAGGCGATTCTCGCCTCGCGGCGGACAAGAGCTTCGTTGTAACGGCGAATTTCGTCGGGCGTTTCAGGTACAACCGGAGCCACAGCGAGGGCGTGGCCCTCTGCATCGACAGCGACAAAGGTCATGTAGGCTCGGCAAATAAGCTGCTCGCCTTCCGACGAGAGTTGATCAAGCCCCATCACCTTCAAACCAATTTCCATGGACGAATTGAACACGCGATTCACGGACGCGCGAATCGTGAGGATTGTTCCCACCTTGGCCGGTTTGAAAAAGCGGATGCCGTCCATCGCGACCGTAGTCACCTTCTTGCCCGCATGGGTAAAAGCGGCAATACACGCCGCCTTATCCAAAAGCGACATCATATAACCGCCAAACACAATTCCGTGTGCATTCACGTCGGAGGGGTGGACTATATCGCGGGTGACAACAACCGAATCCTTCACAGGTTTCGGTTGCATATCCGCAGCATCGTGCATTTTTTCGTCTGTTTTCTGCATGTTCCCCAATATAGCAAATGGGGCAACTTTCAAAATTTCAACGTCAGTGCGTCACAATCTTGTGCGTGTAACGGATTCCGCGGCTCACCGCCTTGACAACGAATATGCCGTGCATGTTCTTCGCGCTCCAGGCGAAATTCTTGCCGGTAGCAGTCGCCACAACGCGGCCATCCAAACCGTACACAGTCCACTTTGCACTGCGCGTCGCCGTGAAGAAGAATCCTTCTCCCGTCTGGACCAGTTGGACCGCACCAGAGGCTACATACGGGCTTGCGATAATCTTGTCGTCGCCAGGCTTATCATTGCCCTTGCCCGAATCCTGATGGTTCGACGTATCGACAACGACCGTATCGGAATCCACCGGAACTTCGGGAATCTTCGTCAACGACGAGGAATCGCCCGGAGTCGCCGTCTTGGGATTATCGATGGCATCGACCACGTTCACGAACAAGCCGCTCATGAGTGAAGTCCCGAACCAAGCCAGGAACTGGTCAAAGTACATCTCGTTATGCAGAGTGTCTTCGAGTGCAGCAGAAGTATCGTTTGCGAGTCCGAAATAATCGCCGCCCTCGTAGAACTTGGCCATTTCCTCGCTGAAGGCAATCCTGTCCGCAGCCTCGCCCACTGCCATCGCCGCAGTCGCCCACATACCAATCGTCAAGTGGCTATGTTCCCTGCGATAGCGCCATGTCGATTCGTTCTTCGAGTCGTTAAATTCCTTCCACTTGTCCTCGGCCGGCAAAAGTTCGCCCGCCTTCTCGATCTGGTAGAAGTTCGCAGCAGAGGGGCCACCCTTGTCGTTGATGAACTTCAATGCATTCTTGAGAAATTCCTTGGCACGGCTTTCGTCGAACCAAATGGCATCAATCGCCACGCGCCACAGAATGCGGATAGCATCCTTGAAGAAGGCTCGGCTTTCAAAGTAAGCGTTGTAGCCAAGACCTTCGGAGCCGACCCAGCCACCTTCCGGAGTCATCCAGTCAGGAACCATGCCCATGCTGTATCCGGGGCTCTTGGAAATAATCTCGTAGGACTTGTCAACAGCCGTTTTCCACCGATTGGCATCCGACTTGTCGAACTTTTCGAACACCTTGTACCAGGCCGGAGAGAAATACCCGGGGTTCACGAATTCATAACCGCCCCAGCCAGCACCCGGTGCAACGATACCTTCGGAACGAATCTGCTTCGTATCCCACATCTTGTCCAGAAGCTTCTGGGCCTGTTCCGCATAGGTCTTTTGGAGTTTTGGTGAAGTATAGGCGGTCCACTTTCCGGCAGAGACAAGCTTGTCCGCAAAAATAAGGGCAAGCGCGATATCCTCTTCGGCATCGGTCGCGGCACCATGACCATCCATCGGAATATTGCCACTCGGATCCATGTGCCAGTCATGGAAATCCCCGTTCCACATGGTCTCGTTCGCCTTTTCCCACATTTTATTGAAGGAGGCCTGGTCATTTGCATAGAGGGCGACCAGCATACCGTAGCCCACACCTTCGCTCACGGCATCACCCGGAGTTTCGCTCTTGGGGCGGTGAATAAGGCCCGCACCGGCACTGTAGGGGTTAATGTTGCGGCGGATCATGCCCTGCCAGGTGCTATCGAGCGCCGCATTCCAGTAGGACGCATCCACCTTGGGCTGTGCGCTCGGCAAATCGAGGACCGCATAGGAAAAAGTCACGGCAGCCGAAAGACACACCGGTAAGAAACGCAAAAAATTCATATAGCCTCCATGCACCCGATCGCCAAACCTCCCGTAAGATTAGATTTTTTTTGTCGAAAACGCAAGTGACACAACGCACAGCCTTTCAACTAAAACCCAAGTACGGCCTCCGAAATTTCGTTGGCCTCGTCGGAACCGTTATCGGCATAATCTGGATTGAACTCGCCCCAGCCCTCACTGGAGCCACAACCATAGCCAACCTCGACGGTCGACCATTTGAAAATCCCGTAAACCCGTTCAAACTGTTCCATTAGGTCGCTCAGGACATCCTCGGGCGGAGCCTCTTCCACAAGCAGGCAGCCATCAACCGCCACGAGGGGGCCTTCGGGCATTTCCTCGAAACGACACTCGTATTCGTCCATCATCACTTCGTCGACGGAATACCATTCGCCGGAATCGGCGCTCGGGAGTTCAGCCTCGGGGAAAAGCTCCATAAAAGCGTCCCACAGGGCGTTCAGGTCGGCTTCGACACCGACAAACCGTACAAGTATCCTGCAATCCATAGTCGTACCTCGTTTGAACAAGTTCGCTATATGCAGAAAGTACATTATATACCCCTCTTACACAAGAAAAAAAAAAGAAACCAAGGGGGATGAGGCTCGAGGAACGAGCCATGAGCTATGAGCAGTGAGTCTTTGAGAGACTAGAGAATAGAGACTAGAGAATAGAGACTAGAGGCTAGTGAAAAGAATCACGCACTTCGTGCGTCAATATAAGACGGCGAAGCCGTGATATTTCTCCCTAGCCCCTAGATTCTAGATCCTAACCCCTAACCACTTCCTACTGTCTACTTCCGACTCCCGCGGCGGTAAATTCCAGTCTTAACGACCCTCGTTTCCTTGTGCCCATCCTCGAACTTGAAGAAAATCTTCCAGATATAGATGCCCGACCCCACCTTGCGACCCTTCTCGGATCGGTTGTTCCAATGCAAGAACCCCTGCCTGAACAAATCGCTGGCATTCCCTCGGACAGACTGTTCCATCTCCCCATCGTAGCCAAATTTCTGCTTAAAGTGCGTCACATAAGTCGAAATGGCACTAAAGATGTAGACTTCGGCCGTGTAGGGCATGGAAGATTTCACGCTGATGGCCGAAAGCGTGTCCGGCAGGGGTTCCCAGCCAGCGCCTTCCGGCGGAATCCACTGCGGAGTCTCGCCGATGCCGCTGACAGCCTGCAACGGTCGCACCTCGCCGAGATAAATTTTACCATCCTCCCCATCTATCTTGATTCCGCCGCGACCCATGGGGTTGCCCGCCTGGTCCTCGTAACTCGCTTCGGGGTCGGTAAACAAGCAAGCCCCTTCCTTGACAAAAATACCGTCCAAGAGAACCGTCCACAATTGACCGTTATCGCGGATTATCGGAGCCTCTTTCATACTCAGCGGCTGCGAAACCGTGTCTTCGCAAGATTCCGAATAGCGGAACAGATTCTCCCAACCCCTTTCTTTGCCGACATTCCTAATCGGCTCGGACATCCAGATGACCAACGTATCTGGCGGAATTTCAGAGTTCGGGTCCATGTATTCCTTGAGGCCAACCTTCCCCAGGAACTTGGTCGCTCTTGCAGGGACGGCCCCCACCCTGTCGCGGAGCATTACGTTTTCCATTTTGTCGGAATAGATTGTCGTAAACGCAAGGAAAGGTTTCCTTACCGTATCGGCTTTGGTCAGCCCATACTTGTACGGCTTGTTGATGTAGCCCTCGAACCATTTGCCGTCCGAGCGGTTCTGTTTCATCTTCCCGGACGGCACATATCGCCATTCACCTCGATTCGAATTCCAGAAGATGGAATCCACACCCGTGATGTTGTCTCTGCGTTCCTCCTTGAAGTGTACGCGCACAAAATCGGCGAGACCGTCCAAGTCCTTATCGTATATTTCGGCCGTATCGGCAAGGAGCGAGTACACGATAGAATCGCGGGGCGATGGTGCGAGAGAATCCTCGGGAACCGTATCGGAAGGAACCATATTCGAGTCCTTGGGAACCGAATCCTTAGGAATCGAATCAACAAAGCTCGAATCTTCCGGTTCCAGGATAACGTCCTTCTCTTCGCATGCGTCTGTAGTCAAAAAACCGGTTTCAGGATAACGAACAGACGCCCCTAGGGCATCTGTTACGCGAAGGTAGTACCTGAAACCGGCATACTCTATGATATTCATGGGGACCCTAGTTGTCCAGGTATCGCCCACATAAGTGTTGGCAAAGGAATTCACTTGGTATATGACATCATCTTCGCCTTTGTAGAACAGCTGTGCTCCAAAAATTCCATCGTGGTCGGTCAATTGGAATGTGAAAGTCTTGAGGTCGCTTGTAGAATCCTCGCACACGATGGAGACCTCCTTGATTTCAGGGATATCGTTGTCCACAAAGATGGTGTAAGGTTCCAGGCTCGGATTTGTAATTCTCGGAGACTTGCCCGACTGCCCCGCCGTATCGGTCGCTATGATATAGAAGTCGATTCCCGGAGCAACAACGAGATTCGCCGGGACCGTATATTCCCATAAGCTGTCCTTGACATGCCGCATGGAATAAGAAGTAAATTGCGTATTCCCCGTATTGGAGTTCCGCAAGAATATATTTGCGTTCTTGATGCTTAAAGAAGTCGTGACATAAGCTGAAATGGTGATGGAATTGTTCGCCTGTTGTGACTTCCGGATTTTGTCCCAAGTGTCCTCCGTAAGGTTCACCTTCGGCGGAATCGATTTTTCGCTCCATTGGACAGAATCCTTGGTGGTTCTCTTGTTGAAGGTCATGCCGATAACGACATTATGCACGTCGCCATTTGGAATTGTATCGGGAGTCTGGTAACAGATGATATGCTGCGAGAGGATATTGTTTCGCATATCGGCATAGATATCGGCCAGTTCGGAAGCGTCACTCGCAGAGACAAACATTCCCCCGGTATTTTCTGCAAGTTCCTTCAATGGGGATGTCGTTCTCGTTTCAAGCGCAATGGAATAAATGGATGTATTCTTTCGTTTGGCTTCGTCGGTTACAACAGATATATCCGTTATTCCGGCATTGTTTTCTCCATCGGAGAGGATGATGACTGCAGTCGTATTCGTTTCGTTTACGATTTCCTTGAGACCATCATAAGCGCCATTGAGAACATTCGTGCCATACCCCTTCGTAATCAGAGTATTCACAGCGTTGAGCAGCAGTTTTTTGTCTGAAGTCATCTTTTGGTGCACAAACGTTGAATCTTCGTACCCACGGAACCCGACAATGGCGGTTCTGTCGTAAGGGCCCATATTGAAAATAAAGGAGCGGATGGCATCCTTAGCCTTTTGCATACGTTTATTTTCATCCATAGAGGGACTTTCGTCGACAACGATAACGACCGAAACTCCACCTAAAGCTTTGGTGGTCGTAACCTGGGGCCGAATTTTTTGCCCGTCTTGTGTCAAGTCTATGTCGTCAGACCCAAGCCCGTTAAAGGGGCGCCCCGTTTTGCTATCTACAATAGATACGTATGTACAAATTTCAGGGTAATTACTGAGGTCCAAATTCGAAATACTCAAGATGGGCTCGACCGTTTTGTCTTTTGTGTAGGTCGCCTTGATCGTACAGACGGAATCCACCAGAACTACGGAGGTCTTGGCATTATACAAAGACGAAATCGTCATTTTGCCCTTGACCTTCTCCCAAGATTTGAACTTGTAACCGACATGGGGTACTGCCGTTACGGGCGTGTCGAAATTTGGAGTGGTGTAGATCGTATTTGACGGTTCTATAACACCTTCCTTGGAAGCTTTCACCTTCAATACATAAGGAGATGCCGCCACCCAAGCTGTAAATGATTTGTTCGGGATACCCGAAGAATAATCTTGAATAACCCAATAAAGCGGAACGTTGGGCGTTCCCTTGACAGTCAAGCCAATCGCCTGAGATGCTGAAGCAAACGATATTGGGTTCGTAAACGTTCCATCGGTTCCATAACCATAGACAACGGCATCCAAATCATCAACGGGATCGAAACGGAGTACATAATAAGCCGAATCCGGCGGAGTCCAAGTGAGCCGAATCGCAGACAAGGTGGATTCATCATAATAATCTTTTTCATAGTTGAAAGTCTTTTTTTTCGTGGAAAGCGTGCATATGGAAACAGGTCTGAAGGTAGCTTTCAGTTCGGAATTCGAAGAAATTCTAACAAACGTATTGCGAGCATACTTATCATCGATAACGGCAGAACCAGATACGATTTGCCAATCCGAAAAACGGTAGCCCGTATTGGCCTCAGTAGAAATAGGATACCTTGTATTCGCATAAGCTGGAGAATAGCCTCCCGATGGAGACACCTTGCCGTGCCCATCCTGAGAAAGCGAAAGCCTATATGCTTGTTGCATCGTATAATTGATAAAGAAAACACTGTCCGTCTTTAAATCGTTGTAAACAATGACACCGACAGTATCCCCGGCAACAAGGCTCACCGTATCAACATAATTGTCAATGACCTCCTTAGAGATTTCTTCCCTGGCGAAGAAGCCCGTGTACCGGTGATAAAAGAAGCGATCTTGCGAAAAACCATTTGTTACAATAATATTGTAGGTTCCGGTAGTTGGCGCAACAAAAGAAAGCCGAACACCGGGACCAAGAGAGGCGTTTTGCTGCGAATACACATGTTTATGGAAATTGTATTCGGTAGAGACATCGGTGATGGGGTAAACAATCCCATTACGGAATACCGCATTGACCTTGCAATCCCCCGTCATGTTGATGACTTTGGCAGTTTGAATAGAGGAATCCAAAATGGAACAGGGACCGGATGCAACCTCCCAACGGTCGAAAGCGAGACCTCTATCCGGATAACAGCCAAGTTGGATTGTATCGCTATCCATAGCCCATTTACATGTTGACATAAGCGTATCCAAGCAGCTTAAATAAACCGTTCCGGATCCCGTTCTCGTAAGTTGCAAGGTATGAGACGGGACCATTTGGACGGTGAGCGCATCTTCCATGTCGGAATTAGGGCCGGGCGGCAGATAGACAAAAACGTAGACCTTTGTTTTGGGCGGGGTTTTAATTACACACCTACCGTTACGGCAATCCCGCTGCATGTAAAATGTATAAGTAGCATCGTCGGGCGTATTCTTGGCGAACGTCGAGTCCTCATAGTAGTAAACGACATTCACAGGCTGGCCCGTTTTGTAAAGCAGCGCGTAATCTCCACCATTGCCGGTTTCAAAAAACATCCGGACGCCATAGAGCCCATTTTGGGGAATTTTCGCACTATTTTCGTTAAAATAGAATGTGGTCGGCAGTTCGGATATTTCGTAGATAGGCAGGATTTGTGTTTCTCTCCTGATTACGACCGGGTCCGACGAAGGAATGAATCCTGTGGAATCGGCAAATTTGTCAACAAAGGTCCCCGTTCCAGAGACAATCTCCCACTTGACAAAATTTTCGCCGACCTGAAGACTTGTCCTAGATGTAACGGAAAGCGTATCGCCAATAGCGACATTGTAAGGATTTGGATCCCCTTCAATGGTAACATCGGCATTGGCTGTTGCTACAAATATTGCAGAACAGAACAACAAAACAAAAAAGAAAAACACCCAGCCCCCCTCTTCAAATAATGAAGATTACAATAAAACAATCCCGCCTCAAATATATACTTATTTTATCCTAAACGGACAAAAAAAATTATTTTATTTTAAATCAAGGGCGTAGAGACTAGAATCTAGAGGCTAGTGAATAAAAATCACGCACTTCGTGCGTCATTATAAGACGGCAAAGCCGTGCCACCCCCTATTCTCTAGATCCTAGCCTCTAAATTCTACTCCACTTACTTCTTCTTATGACCGCGGCGATAGACACCCGTCTTGACAATTCGCGTTTCCTTGTGTCCGTCTTCGAACTTGAAGAAAATCTTCCAAATGTAGACGCCAGTGCCCACCCTGCGGCCATTCTCCGAACGCTTGTTCCAGTGCAGGTACCCCTGCCTGAACAAATCTCCAGCCTTGCCGCGAACCGGTTGGTCCATTTCCCCGTCGTAGCCGAATTTCTGCTTGAAGTGCGTTACATATGTCGCAATGCCGTCAAAAATATAGACTTCGGCCGTATAGGGTTTCAACGTCTTTACGCTGATGGCAAATAGGGAGTCGGGCAGGGTTTCCCACTCGTCCCCTCCGGGCGGGATCCACTTCGGGGTCTTGCCGATGCCGCTGACGGCCTGTAGCGGGCGGACCTCGCCCAGATAAAGCGATCCGTCCTTCCCATCTATCTTGGCGCCACCGCGGCCCATCGCGTTGCCAGCAAGGTCCTCGTAGGCGGCCGACGGGTCGGTAGAAAGGCAGAAGCCGGTCTTGACGGAATAGTCATCAAGGACAAGAACCCACTGCGTTCCGTTATCACGGATCTTGGGGGCCTGCCTCAACTTGAGCGGCTGCGTGACCGTGTCGTCGCACGACTCCGAGTACCGGAACAGGTTTTCCCAGCCTTTCTCCTTGCCGACGTTAAGGACGGGCTCCGAAAGGATTACGAGCAGGGTGTCGGGCGGCGTTTCGGAATTCGGGTCCATGAAATCGTCGAGCCCCACCTTCCCGGGGAACTTGGTCGCTTTGGAAGGGACTGCACCCACGCGGTCCTGCAGCATCACGTTCTCCATTTCCTCGGAATAGACCGTAGTAAAGGCGAGGAACGGTTTATGGACGGAGTCCGCCTTCGTCAGGCCGTACCTGTAGGGCTTGTTGATGTAGGCTCCGAACCACTTCCCGTCGGAACGGTCCTGCTTAATGGTGCCTTCCGGCACGTAACGCCACTCGCCACGGTTGGAATTCCAGAAGATGGAGTCGATGCTCGTGATGTTGTCGTCGCGTTCTTCCTTGAAGTGCACGCGAACGTAATCGGCGCGGCCATCGAGGTCCTTGTCGTAGATCTCGGCACTGTCCGCGATGAGCGAGTACACGATGGAATCGCGGGGAGACGGCGTGATGGTATCCTCGACAATCGAGTCCGTGACGGAGGTATCGGTGTCTACGAAATGGATGCGGCAAGCATCCGTGACGAGGGTTCCCTCGCCCGGATAGCGGACCGTTGCGCCGTTCGCATCCGTCACGCGGAGATAATAGAAGAGCATGTCATAGTCGCGCACGTTCGCGCGGAATTCGATAGCCCAGGAGTCGTCCTTGTCGGAGTACGAGAGCGGCATTTCCAGGAACATTACCGCACTTGAATCCCGGTAATAGAGGGTAACGCCGTCAATGCCGTCGCTGTCCTTGATGCCAAAACGGAAGGTCTTCAGGTCAGAGGTCGAATCTTCACAGGCCACGGAGATAACCTCAATGGCGGGAATGTCGTTGTCCACGAAGATGGTATACGGCTGGCTCGCCGGATTCTGGATGCGGGGGGACTTACCGGTTTGCCCAAGGGAGTCCACAACAATCACGTAGAAGTCTAGGCCCGGCGCCATCAGAATATCTGCGGAAACGCTGAATTCCCAGAGGCTGTCGCGCACGTTATGCAGCGGGTACGGCGTAAAGATTTCGTTCGTGCCGGACGTACGCAAATACACATCCGCATAGCTGACTCCGACCTGGGTTCTGATGTACACGCCTAGCGTGAGCGGATTATTCGATTCCTGCGAGTGGTTGATCAGGTCCCAAGTGTCTTCTGTAAGCGTAATGACCGGCGGAATCGCCTTTTCATCCCATTGGGCCGCATCTATCGCAGTAATTTTGTTGAATGTCGTGCTGAGCGAAACATCGTGCATCTCGCCGTTCTGGAGCGTATCCGGAGTCTGGTAGCAAACAATATATTGTGAGAGGATGTTGTCTCGAATACCGGCATAGAGACCGGACAGTTCACTTGCATCGCTTGCAATCGAGAATGTCCCCCCCGTACCGGTAGCTAGGTTTTCCAGCGGGTATCTGGACTCGCTCTCCAGTGCAATAGAATATATGGTCGTATTCTTCGAGTTGGCGAGATCGATGGTCCCTCTCAAGTCAATGGAACCGCTGTTATTATCCCCATCGGAAAACACGACAACTGCAGTCGTATTGGTTTCGTTCACAATCTGATTTATGCCGACAATCGTTCCTGTAAAAATGTTCGTCTTTGAACTTATGGCACCAATAGAATCCACAGCTTGGAGCAACATGGATTTATCTGAAGTCATGGACTGATGAACCACAGTCGAATCGCTTCCACGGAAACCAACAATCGCTGTCCTATCGTAAGGTCCCATGGTGTTTATGAACGAACGAATAGCGTCCTTCGCCTTATCGACACGATGGTTGATACCCATCGAAGTACTTTCATCGACGACGACGACAATCGAAACACCCGTAACATTGTTTATGCTCGTGACCTGGGGCTGTATGGAATTTCCATCTTGGCTCAAAATGAAATCGTCAGCGACTAGCCCATAGAAAGAATGACCGGAATGTTTGTCTGTGACGGAAACCTGGGCGCAAATTTCGGGATAGTTGCCCACATCCAGTTTTGCAATGTTCAGAACGGGCTCTGCGGACTTATCAACCGAGAATGTCGCCTTGACGCTACAGACAGAGTCCGTCTGCGAGACCTTCGTGCGCGACGACTTCGGCGAGTCAATGGTCATCTCGCCCTCGGTATTCACCCAGGACTTGAACTTATAACCACCATAGGGCCAAGCCGTCAGAATCAACTCTGCCCCAGGGCTCATGAACACTTTTCCAGATGGATTGACCGCACCTTCCTTGGCCGTCAGGACGTTCAACACATAAGGTGTAGAAATCCATGCTTTGAACGACGTATTCGGAATGCCACTCGTGCTGTCCTGGAAAACCCAATATAGCGGAGTTCCGGGAGTTCCCTTGAAGGTAAAACTCGTCGTGCCGCTGACGGCTCTTTCAGATTCGACATTCGCAAACGTCTTGTCCGTTCCGTAATCCTTGAGAATCGCCGCAACAGGGTCGACGGGTTCAAAACTAATCAAGTACGTTCCGGTATCGGGTGGAGTCCAGGTAAACCGGATTGCCGACCGGGTTGACTCGCTATAGTAGTGCTTCTGGAAATTGAAGGTCTGCTTTGTCTTGGTAAGCGAATGGACCGTACTCTTTTTAAAGCGGGCTTTCAACTCGGCATTCGCAGAGATTGTTGCAAATGTATAGGGAGCCTCGCTGTCGTCGATGACGGGCGAACCCGACACGATTTGCCAGTCAGAAAAACGATACCCACTATTTGCCTCGGCACCGATGGAATACTTCGTACCGGTGTACGCCGACGCATAGCCGCTATCCGGCACAACTTTTCCGTTTCCGTCCTGGGAAAGTGTGAGCGTATAGGCCTGCGTCGCATAATTGATAAAGAAGGAATTGGCTTTACTCGTCGTATTTGCGATAACGATAGAGAGAGTATCCCCCGCCGTGAGGTTCAAAGACTCCGAGTAAGCCCCCAGAAATGTCTTCGTGACCGTTGCTGTCGCATAGTCTGACGCTGTATATCGAATGTATTTTATTGAATCCTGTGTATAGGCGTTTGATACGATAATAGTATACGGGCCGTCATTCGGAGCAACAAAGGAAAATCTGACTCCGGAACTTCCTTTGCTAACCTTCTTTGCATATAGATGATCAGTGAAGTTATATTCCGTCGAAACATTTGTAATTGTATAGACTTTTCCAGGGATAAATATGGCTTTCACCTTGCAATCGCTCAGTACGTCTACAACTTTTGTCGTCTCACTTTTTGCGTCCAAGATAGAGCAAGAGCCCGATGCGACTTCCCAGTGGTCAAAAACATTGTCCTTGTCCGGCGTAGCGTAAATCTTGGTGGAATCAGAATCGATGACCTTGTCGTTCAACTGGACTTTTGTCCCCGAAGAATCAACCAAGGCACTTCCATTTCCCGACGCCACAGTTTCCAAGGAATGCGTTTTAACAATCCAGATTGCGGCCGAATCCTTCATGTTGTGATCGGGATAACGGGCAAGATAAACAACAAAGTAATTCTTGATCTGAGCAGGTGCATTGAATAAGCACTTTATGCTCCCCGGATTATAATTAACACAGTTTTTGCTTGCGAGAAAAGAGTCGGTAGGAACAGCAGTTGTGAACGTAGAATCTAGAAGAAAATCCACGATACCAAGAACCTGGTTACTTTCATAAACCATCGCATACGACCCGGCCTCTTTGGTTTCATAGAAAAAGCGTAAGCCATATTGGTTATTTCTAGGAATATTCGCACTATTCTTATAAAAATTGAAAATGGTCTTCTGGTCGGTCACCACATAGATGGGCAATGTTTGGACAACCATTCTTAAAACAGCATCGTTCGATGACGGAATAAACGCAGAAGAATCTGCGGTCGAATCAAGAAATACCCCCGTTCCCGAAACAATTTCCCACTTGATGAAATTTTCTCCGGGCGAGAGTCTTTGCCGAGCTGCAATAGAAAGTGTATCGCCGATGGAAACATCATAGGAAGTCGTATCGCCTTCAATCGTAACGGTTGCGTTCGCGCACACCGCAAACGCAAGGAAAAAGAGTAAAATCTTTATATATGTCCCCACCACAATCCAAATCCTTGATTCAGCAAGATCGAAAACGAAACCACTATTGCAAACAAAATATATATTAATTTTTACAAGAGCTCTCATTTCCTTAAATTTTAAAAATGCCGAAATCCGTCAAATTTCGGCTTTATGTTGCATTTTCAGCATTTTTTTGTATATTTGACCCCAACCACTAATGACTGGGGGTGCTCTGGTTTCGACAGGGTCGCCGAAGTGTTAGTTGCAAGCCGAGGTCTCAGACGGGGGCACTCGTTAAAAAGTCTGAAAAAAAATAAGTGCTGACGAAAACTACGCACTCGCTGCCTAATTAACGGCAACGCCGGGCCTCATTCCGCTCCCATCGGGATGTACGTCCGGACGCAATATGGGATAGGGGCCGGCCATGCCTAGGGACTTGCCCCGAGATTTACTGGGCTGGTCGAAATTCGCGCCGACCTTCTCGGGCGTGGACAAGACGAGATCTTAAATTCGAAGGGAAAGCTTGTAGGAATGGACATGGAAGTGATTTTGGACAGGGGTTCGACTCCCCTCACCTCCACGAATACTCTCAATACAGAATCCCCGGCTTTAAAAAGCCGGGGATGTTTTTGGGGGTAGGAGGAATTGAAACTCAAATAAAAAAAGAACCCTCCACGCCATCAAGGCGCGAAAGTCGCGATTAGACTATATCGTGAAAAAAGGCAAGCAATGCCTGAAAAATTACATCCCATACTAAAACAGTCCTTATAACTACGGTATAATATAACAAAAAAAGTGGACCGACAGCAATTTTTTCGCATACGATTCACATCCATTTACATACCAAAAAGCTTTTTTTTCAAAAAAATGCCCGGCAAGAGCCGGGCAAAAGCCTTATATAGCCATGAACTGCGGGTCACGGTTCAGCTGGCGCAGGAAATCCTACGCGTGGAGCTGCGAACCGGAGCGTTCGATATCGAAAAGACGACGCAGATACTCCGTCTTGGCGGGATCGCGTTCATCGGGGAGCGTAAGCGGACCCATCGACAGGGCCACCAGGATGGAGCCCGGATAGTTGTTGACGCGCTTGATGAAATCGCTTTCCGACACGCCTTCGGTGTAGAAATCAACGACGAACGTATCCCAGTCGTCGGCCTCGATTTGCTCGAGAGCCTCGGCTTCGGTGGCCACGGCCTTGATGGTCGCCCCCATGAGGAGGTCGGACAGCACCTCGAGGCAGGCGTTGCGGCGAGCTTCGTCCTCTTCCCAAATCAGGATACGGCGGTCGCTATAGTCGCGGACCTGCGGGACAAACCCTTCTTCGGGATCCTCGTCGAACTTTTCGAGGGCAGCCTCGTCCATTTCGTCGTCGTTTTCAAATTCGTCTTCAAATTCTTCTTTCAGCATAGTAACCCAAATATAGTAAAAATCTCACTTGCGGACAACTTTCGTCACGGGAGCAAGGCCCGACCCCGATGCGCGGACGATATACGCGCCCCTAGGCAAGCGGTCCGGCACGACGAATCCGTTCGACGTGCCGAGGCAATTCCCGTTCAAGTCAAAAACGGCATAATCTGCAAAAGAAGCGCCAGGCACCGACGGGGTCCGCGCTATTCCCACAGTCCCAGACGAATCGCCTACGGCCGACGAGTCCGCGGCCGACGTCGAATCGGGCTTATCGCCGCCGCCAACCTCCCCCGCCCGTGCCTTCCGGACCTTCAAGCTAGCCACCATGAAGTCCACGACAAACGTCCCATCGGACTCCGGAGCGATAACGACGCCGTCCTGTTCCACGACAGCGTCTTCCCCGACACCTTGCGTATCGATTTTAACACGCAGCGGGACCTTCTCGGGCATATGCTCATCCGGAATTTTCCAGCTAACGGTAAATCCGTCATCCGACGCGACCGATTCCGCCGCATCCATGACGAAATGCGCCCGGTGGTATGCGGCGACCGTACCGAAGCTCGCCGTCCAGAGCTTGTTCTCGACGGCCCGCTTCATGATTTTCTCGATATCGGAAGGGTTGATGGAGTAGTCGTCCCCAGCATCGTCGGTGACACCGTGGTTCAGCACCACCAGCCAGGAACCACCCGTCACCTGGACATCCCACGGATTCGCCCCGCTAAAATCGCCAATAAAGGCCGCGGTATCCATGGAAGAGAGCATTTCTGCCGCCGTCGCCCCGGAACGAGTCCAAATTTTCGCCTGGATGTTGAACATCTCGGGCTCGGTTTCCCACATGTTGCGTCCGTGCCAGCCGCAGTTGCGGTTGTTGAAGTGGCGTTTGGCAATAATCTTCTGCACAGATTCGTTCGTTTCGCAGAACGGGGCCGCAAAAGACACCACCTTGACATTAGCCCCGGCAGATTCAAGAGTTTTCTCGATTGTCCCTGCAAAATCCACGATTTCACTGTTCAATTCGGACTCGCTCTGCCCAGTCATGTGCCCATGCGACAGCGTGTGGTTCCCGATTTCGTGGCCCGCATTGGCCAAGGCGGCGAACCCGGCGGCATTTCCCTGCAGCCCGTTACTCATGTTCGTGACAAAAAAAGTCACTTTCACATCGGGAAGCCCCTCAAGTATGGGTTTCAGGTTATCAATCTGGTTCTTTAGAGCATCGTCAAAGGTAAAACTGACCGCCCCTACGTAGCCATTCCAAGGCACAGTCGTGACCGGCCCGGCCCAGGCCACAAAAGTGCAAAAAAAAGCCAGCACAGGCACCGCAAAAAACGGATTCCTCTTGAGCATAAAACCATCCTTAATCAGTCACAACAAAATATAACTATCGCAGACCACGACTGGGGGACGCACCGCAAACTACGTCCCAGTTTCATTTCCGTTATTTTACCAAAATATCCGATCCATTATCCTCAATTTTTTATATTACTTAATAGGATATGTTATATATTTAATGTATTACAAAATACGAGTTGTCGATTTTACTATTTGGGAAAGAGGTCTACGTGCCAGCTTTTATTGTAATGATTTTGTGTTTCCTTGTTTTTACAACGGAATCCATAGCAAATGTCCTTATTGAAGGGGATTCGGCGCCCTTGACAGCCTCCAAAGGCGACACCGTTTCCCTTGTCGCCCGAACACGCCTCAATTACGGAGAAAACCTTATCAAATGGGAAATCGTCTCCGGACAGGGTAAGTTCATCGACGAAACCGCCGATTCGACAGGATTCATCCTATCGGCAGATGACGTAATCATCAGGATGGTAACTCAGGAGCTCCCCATTTATGAATTGACGGAACAGAGGACGAAATACAACTTCGACAAGAACAGCGTCCGCGTCCCCAGATCGCGCTCTTGGGGCGGAGATTACGGAATCCGTTTTTACTTTGACGTTCAAGAAAGTGGACAATACGCGCAAATCAGCGAAATCGACCAGTCCATCGGAGTATTTAATATCGGAACCGATTCAACATTCAAGACCAACGATAGTAGGACATGCTTTAATCAAAAATGTTTCTTCACGGCGAAGGCCAACACTAAGCACTATACATACATCTATGCCTCCGGCTACCCCAACGTATTCATGAAGGACTCCGTATTCGTTCGGCTTTCCAAGACATATTCCATAAGCGCTTCGCACACGGGCGAAGGAACGGTCTTCGTTGATTCCGCAAATAAAGTATGGGCAATTGATTCTGCTTCCGTAACACGGACTTACACCAAGGTCATCGATAACGATTCCGTTAAAATATATGCCAAAGCAGGCACAAACAATGCATTCGACCATTGGGAGAAGGTGTCGGGCTCCTGCGTCATCGAAAACGACCAGAAAGACACGACACGAATCATGAGCATACACAGCGACTGTAAGGTCAAAGCCGTGTTCCGTGCGGGCACCGTCTATCCCATCTCAAGCACCCCCACCCAATACAATTTCGTTGACCACATATACGCAAAGAACGTTTCCAGCGGAGCTGCTGGAGTGCGTTTCCTGTTCACGGCCCCGAGCGCCGGCACCTATGCGATTGTCGTGTCAAGCAAGGCTACGCAAGATTCCGCCAAATACATCCGGTACACCGCGACCGACTACAAGACGGCCTCGGTAACAGAGCGTTTCCTCGGTACCTATTCCGAAACATTGACACTCACGGCAGGACAGGAAGTTGCAATCGTCATCGCCAACACGGGAAAAGACGCCAACCCCTTCTACATCAACTACGCAACGCAGGCATACAAGATTACTCTCAGCTCAGACGGTAACGGCCATGTTTTGCCCGCAGGGGGGTATACAACAGCCTACACCGGCTCTCGCTACTCCATTTCGGCAGAAGCTTCCTCGGGCTACCGCTTCTCGAACTGGCAGACCGTATCGGGCGCGCCCACGATCGAGGACGCCAATGATCCTTACACGTTCGTCACGATCAAAGACAACGTGGAACTGAAGGCCCAGTTCAAGTCAAGTGCCATCTACACGCTCTCCAATAAGAAGCAGACATTCAACTTCCTGCAAAACTACTACAGTGAATCGACCCATTCGGAAATCAGGTTCACGTGGACACCTCCCGACACAAACTCCTACGCATTCCAAATCGCTCCGAGCGGTGATATCAATGGCATTTTCAAGGAATACGACGGAGACAAGACCTTTACAACGACATCGTCGGAAAGCAGCTTTAGCGAAGCAAGCAGCTTCATATTCAGGGGAACACCGGGCGTTCCGCTTTACTGGGTCATTCGAGACAGCTCGAACAACATCCCGAACACATCCTTCTCGGTCTGGATTTCGTCGCCCTATATTCTGAACATAAAGTCGGCCAAGGAAGGAGCCTCCAACCCATCCGGGAAAGTATACACAAGCCCCGGCGTCAAGAATATCATTACTGCCTGGCCTCATGGCGGCTACACATTCAAATCTTGGGTAGACATCGACGGCGACATGACCATCACCGATCCCAAAAGCTCCAGGACAACGGTCATCCTGAAAGATTCCGTCTGCACGATCAAGGCGACATTCAAGGTCGACAAAGCAGCAGAACCCTCGTTGAACATTTCCAAGCTCGACATAAGCAACTATCCCGAAATCTGCGCCCAGGTTTCCGTCACGGACAAGAACACCGGAAGTTCATTCTACGGTCTCGTCTCCGACGATTTCGTCTTGACGCAGGACGGAGAACAGCTGCAGCCCCAGGTTACCAGCATCAACAACGTCACAGGTGTTTCCGTCGTCATCGTTGTAGACCAAAGCAACTCGATGCAAACAAATAAGCGCATGGACAAGGCGAAGGACGCCATCCGCTCATTCGTCAACAACATGGGCCCCTATGACAGGACAGCCATAGTCGGCTTCGTCGGTAACGTGTATGTGAAGGATCCCTCCCCGACAGCAAGCGACACGGCAAAAAACAAGGTAGACTCCACCATCGTCCACCAGGCAATGACCTCCAACAAGACGCTTCTGCTCAATTCCATAGACGGCATCAAGGCCGTGGGCGGATCGACAAACATTATTACGGGAACCTACATTGGCGTACAGCAAATCGTGAACGAGACCAACGCGACGGCGGTCATCGTATTCTCCGATGGCGACAACAATAGCGGAACAACCAACCTGAACGACGTCATCAACCTAGCTCAACAGAAAAACACCCCCATTTATTCCATCGGGCTTGAAACAAACACCAAGTATCCGCTGGAAAACCTCGCAACAAGTACAGGCGGAACATTCTCCCTTGCAAGCGACGCCAGCGAACTGGGTGGCCTTTACGCAGCCATCCGCGACAACGTTATGTCGCAGTATGTCGTATGCTTCCAGACTCCCGACACGACACAGAACGGCGAGACGCACGATGTCGTCATCGGCATGACATTCAACAAGATCAAGACCAGCGATACAGCCCAATGGGACGAAAAGGCGATTCCGCCTATCATCACGCTTACAGAAGACACCTGGGACCTGATCAACCACACGCAAGCCTCGAACACGCCGCTGACCATCGGTGTCTACATCAGGTCGCCGCTAAACATCACATCGGCTAACCTGTACGTCAGGGCGTCGAACTCCATGAGCGAGCAATTCACGACCTACACATTGCAGCATGTCCGCGACAGCCTCTGGACATTCACCATTCCAGCAAACATCGTCGTGGCCCCGGGCCTAGATTTCTACGTGACAGCTAGCGATGAGCTCGGGCAGCTGGGTAAGGCCCCGAAGATCACGACCCCGTCCATGGAGCCCTACACCATCTTCATCGACAACGACATCCCCAACGTAGAGGTCGCATCCGTTGCGTGCGAAGATTCCACCAAGGACACGAAAACATTCTCATTCCGGCTTAGCGACAGCGACGGTATCGGAAGCGCAATCCTTTATTTCAGGGATTCCAAGCAAGTCATTTTTGATGCGCTCATTCTTTCCTACTCCGACAAGAACGATACATGGACTGCAGAAATTCCCGCCAACGTGCGCGACTACACGAGCATCGACTATTACCTGCGCGTGACAGACCTTACCGGTGCAACCATCCGCTACCCGGGTAAAGAGAACCTGAACACGGACGCATGCGAAATCAGGATGGTTATCCCTCCGGAAGATACGGCCAAGACAGATCCGATTCCCGAGGATTCCATATTGCCTCCGTCGCCGCGCGATTCCATCGAATATTCGCTCTTCGCCGACACTGCTGAGATATACGACCGGAACCTGGACGGCCGTGCGGACTTCGTCCGCGTCCACTTCAAGGAAGAGAACGACAGCAACATCACAAGCATCGACTCCATCTTCTGGAGCTCGAACCAAGGCGAATTGCGCTACGTACCGAAGGGAACTATCAAGAAGAGCAAGAAAGACGGAAAATGGTACGAGGCCTACATCAACAGCCCCTACAAGTACGGCTTGACCAAGGCCGACACATTGCACAAGCCTTTCCTGAGCTTCACAAGCATCCTTTCCGACAAGGTCGAGAACGTCAAGCTCTCCGATAAAGTCGGTGCAGTCCCCACGAAAGCAATCAAGTACCCCGGAAAAGTCGGGCTCGAAGAGTACATGGATCCGGACTCGAGAATTCCTCCCGACACGCTCATCGTCAGGCTGTCCGAACCCATCACGAACATCGGCAAGGAAAAAGCGTGGAAGGACCTGTTCCGCTATTCAACATCCTGCAAGGACACCGCATCACAGCCGCTCAAGCTGAAGGAAGCCCCAAAGATTAACGACAATGGCCAGCAATGGACCCTTATTCTTGAAGATTATTCACTCAAAGCCGGATACTGCCTGTCCACGAACCCATCAGCCACATACGAAGACCTGGCGGGGAACTCCCTCGGTCGCGGCGGCATCGAAGTCGACGGCAAGGATGGCTCAATCTACCTGAGCGAAGTCAAGCCGGTAAAGCCTGTCAGCGGCAAGGGCAAGAATGCAAAATGGATTCCACCCAAAGCTTCCGACTGGGAAGATCTCCCGGACTCCATATCGGCTATCAGCGTAAAGACCATGAAGCCCTACAAGGCCGAAGTCTACATTTTTGACGGAATCGGAACGTACGTAACGGACTTTAATCAAAAGTTCGGCTATGACGACGAGATGGACGACCCGATACGCGGCAACTCCAATGACAAATTCAAGCAAAGTTATCTGCACTGGGACCAGCGTTCCAAACAGGGCCGTCTAGCCGGTACAGGCGTCTACATCTGGAAGATTAACTTCAAGTTCAAGGACGGCCATAAGGAAACGAGAAACGTCAAAACGGGCATTTACCGTAAAGGCGACAAGAAAAAGAAGAAAAAATAAGGCATTTTCGCCATTCTTTTGGGCAAAGCACTGGGCAAAAAGAGGTCCGGTGCTTTTTTTTGTTCTTTTTGTACAAAATAAGTATATATTCTTATTGGGCTAAACAATTTTCCATTTGTTTTTGAGAGGGGTGAGGGTGTTTGTCTTTTTCATACTATTTCTATGTTCCCTGGTCTTGGCCGCAGGAGCCAACGCAGCCACAGTCACAATTGAAGGTGACAAGACCACCCATGAAGTTGCCATCGGAGATACACTATCAATCTCGACGTCGAACATCCTCAAAATAGGGGAAAACTTCGTCAAATGGGAGATTGTCTCGGGAACCGGACGTATCATTAACGAAACGGCTACTGCTACTGGATTTATCCCATCGTCCAATTCCGTAACCTTGAGACTGGTTACTCGGGCAATGCCTCCCCATAAAATAAGCGAAACCGTGTCCACGTTTCAATTGTACGAAAATAGCGTCCTCGGCATGTATAGCCGTTATGGCACGAACGTGTACTTCACCGCCACAGAAACCGGCACATACATAATCAACTACAAACTAAAAAATTCTCCCGGTATTTACACCTGCACCGACAGCACTGCACTTTCTTGCAGGGAATCGCTCACATCATGCGCAAATTCGAAGTGCACGATCTCGGCAAATGCAGGCGAAACCAAATATTTCCTTTTTTGGTATTTAAACTATCCAGACATGCCTTTGACCGATTCCATAAAAATCTGGTTAACCAAGACCAACTCCGTATCCATCGCCGCTTCAGAAAATGGAACCGCGTATATCGATTCCGCACAAAAGAAATTTACTGTTCGTCGAGGACTTTTTGAAACAGACTCCGTGACCATCGTACCAACCCCCGGTGCAGACCATATTTTCGACCATTGGGAAGTTGTCTCCGGCACCTGTTCCATCCGGAATAGCAAAAAAGATACAACAACCGTATATAGCATAAAAACGAGTTGCCAAGTCAAAGCCGTTTTCGGTCCGGGAAAAATCTACGATATCACGAGCACACCAACAAAGTACAATTTCAACGAGCACTTGTACGCAAACTCAGTCACCCATGGCCGAGTCGGCGTACGGTTCACCTTCAAGGCTCCCAGCAGCGGCACATACGCCATTGTCTTGTCAAATTCATTAGCACAAGATACCATGAACTACATTCGTTACACATCTAGCGACTACACTACGGAAGCCCTATCAAAAAAGGTATGTGGGACCGGCTCCGAATCCCTAACACTCACGGCAGGCCAAACCGCCTATATTATTGTCAATTCAGATCGCAATGCCCCAACAGATTTCTATATCAGCTATGCAACACAGACATACCGCCTCACGTTGAATTCAGACGGGAAAGGGACTGTCAGTCCGAATGGAGGCTATTCGGCGGCCTACGCAGGCGCAAAGATTTCCATCAAAGCAACAGGAAACACGGGTTACCGCTTTTCCAACTGGCAGATTATATCGGGTTCGCCGGTAATTGAAGATAACGAACAAGCCTACACATATGCAGTCATCAACGGTGATGCCGAAATTAAAGCCATATTCAAGCCAGTCAGCATAAACACTCTTTCCTTGGCAAAGCAGGAGTTCAACTTTTCGAAGGACTATTATCATGAACAAAGCGCCGCAACAACGCGCTTTACCTGGACGCCGACCGATACATCCACCTATTGCATTCGAATTGAACCCATTGATGAAGTTTTCGGGTATTTCAGTGATTATGGGAACGACAGTTCATTTACAACAACCATTAATGGTGGCATGATAACGGGAGCAATCGATTTCTATTTCAAGGGTGAACCGGGCAAACCACACTACTGGTCAATCATGTCATATACAAAAGAGGTCTTTCCTGATGTAAGGTACAATGTGTGGGTTTCCATTCCGTACTCGATTGAAGTTCTAGCCACAAAGGGTGGCTCCACCAATCCGTCCGGGAAGACGAACTACCGCATCGGGGAAACAAGTCAATTGACCGCATGGCCCCATGGCGGTTACAAGTTCGATTCCTGGGAGGTCGTCAAGGGCAAAGTCGACCTTTCGTCCAAAAAAGACGCCAATATTATAGCCACCCCAAGCGACTCGATATGCGTCGTAAAAGCAAAATTTATAGAAGACACTTCCGCCATACCGGTGTTAGACATTTTACAACTCGACTTAGGCAACTACCCCCAAATCTGCACACAAGTTTCCGTTACAGACAAAAATACAGGGCTTTCATTCTATGGGCTCGAACCAAGCGACCTTACCCTGACCCAAGACGGGAACGAAATCAAGACACAAGTTACGGGCATCAAGACGGTCATGGGAATATCCGTGGTCATCGTTGTCGACGAAAGTTCTTCGATGCTAACAAACAACCGTGCCGAAAAAGCAAAGGATGCCATCCGTTCGTTCATCAACGAAATGGGGCCATATGACAAAGTTGCCATAGTCGGGTTCGTCGGGAACAAGGACTCGACCGTAGTCCGCCAAGCCATGACATCGAACAAGACTCAGCTTCTGAGCGCCGTGAATACCATTACAACCAGCGGAAGCTCAACAAACATCATCTCGGGAGCTTATGCAGCCTTGCAGCAAATAACGAACGAGAGCAATGCGACCGCAGTCATTCTTTTTTCGGACGGAGATAACAACGACGGTACAATCAAGCAAGAAAGCGTCATAAACCTTGCAAAGTCGAAAAAGACGAGTATCTATACGATTGGCCTAGAAACCAACACGAGAAATCCCTTGGAAGCCCTAGCCAAGGGGACCGGAGGTATATTCACCTTTGCCAAAGATGCTAGCGAACTGGGAGGCATCTACACGGCAATACGCGGCAATGTTGCAGAGCAGTACATGGTCTGCTACGAGTCGCCGGACAAGACCCTGAACGGCGAAACGCACAACGTCGTAATCTCAATGACATTCAACAAAAAGACCACCAAGGATTCCGTCCAATGGAACGAGGCGGCACTCCCGCCAACAATTACACTCACGGAAGACACGTGGAAACTGATAGACAAGACCCAAAACGCAAACACACCGCTCACAATCAGCGTTTACATCACATCCATGCTCGACGTTGCCTCTGCGACCCTTTTCCTACGTGAAGGTGGCTCTACGGACGGTCAATTCACGAGCAAAACGATGAAACACGTCCGCGACAGTCTCTGGGAATTTACCGTTCCTGCAAATCTTGTCACAAAACCGAGTCTGGAATTCTACGTCACCGCAACAGATACTGCTGGGCAAACCGGGAAGTCCCCAAGAATACCGACCCCGGGCAAGGAGCCCTACACGATATTTATCGACAACGACATTCCTGTTGTCGAGACAGTTTCCATAGCCTGCGAAGATTCCACGACGGACATCAAGACCTTTACCTTCCGGCTTACCGACAACAACGGAATCAGCAGCGCAACAATCCACTACAAGGATTCCCACGCCATCATCTATCAGGAGCACCCCCTCGCCTACTCCACCCAGAACGACACATGGACCGCAAATTTTTCAGCGGGTGTAACGCAATTTTCCGGCATAGACTATTACCTGCGCGTCACGGACTCCTTGGGATCAACCGTCCGTTACCTGAGCAATGGATTCTCCACCACGGACGCATGTGAAATCACGGCGGTGCTCCCCCCAGAAGACTCAACCGTAACGGATTCGACCCTATCGGATTCAATTCCCGAAGACACTATCACAAATACATGGCGCGATTCCATCGTCTACTCGCTCATCGCCGACACTGCCGAGATGTACGACAAGGACCTGGACGGCAAGGCGGATTTCGTCCGCATCCATTTCAAGGAAGAACGAGACGACAATATCACAAGCATCGACTCCATATTCTGGAATTCCAACCGCGGCGAATGGCGCTACGTTCCGCAAGGAACAATCAGGAAAAACCGCGACGACGGGAAATGGGTCGAGGCAAAAATCAACACTCCCTACAGATACGGCCTAACCAAGGCTGATACCGTTCGCAAACCGTTCCTTGGCTTCACGACAATCCATTCCGACAAGATGGAATACGTGATGCTCACCGACAAAGTTGGTGCAGTTCCCCAAAAAGCAACAATTTTCCCCGGGAAAGTCGGTCTCAAGGAATATATGGATCCGGAGGCGAAAACACCTCCCGACACGCTCATCATCATCATGTCCGAGCCCATCAAGAATATCGGCAACGAGAAGGCATGGAAAGACCTGTTCCGCTATTCCACATCTTGCAAGGACACGGCCTCGCAGCCAATCAACCTGAATGAAGACCCGCAAATTCACGACAATGGCCAACAATGGAAACTGATAATCGAAAACTATTCCCTCAAAGCCGGTTTCTGCTTGTTCACCGATCCCTCGGCCACATACGAGGATCTCGCAGGTAACACCCCCGGGCGCGGAGGCATTGAAATCGATGGAAAAGAAAACTCGCTGTACCTCAGCGAAGTCAAGCCCGTGCTCGCCATCAGCGGAATAGGCCATGCCGAGTGGATTCCGCCCGAAGGATCCGACTGGGAAGATCTTCCGGACACCCTGTCCGCCATCAGCGTAAAAGCCTTGTCCCCCTACACAGCCGAAGTCTACATCTTCGACGGAATCGCTTCCTACGTGACAAATTTCAAGCAGAAATTCGGTTATGACGGGGAAATGGACGATCCGGCTCGAGCAAATCCAGACAATCGATCCAAACTCGGATTCCTGCATTGGAACCAGCGTTCAGACAAAGGCCGCCGTGTAGGCACCGGAATCTACATCTGGAAAATCTTTTTCAAGTTCGAGGACGGCCACAAGGAAACGCGGGTCGTCAAGACCGGCATTTACCGCAAAGGCAAAAAGAAGAAGAAATAATCGAAGGACCTAGTCGGAGGTCTGCTTGTAGATCTTGTCGCGAGAAACTTCGATGTTCATCGCCAGCATGATTCCGATACGGAACGAAGACACCCTGAACTTGATGTCGTCATCCGTAAAGGACTTTTGCATGGAAGAATAATCGACACTGGCTTCCAGCGTAAATCCTAAAGGAAAGACAACGCCTACGCCGCAATTAGCAAAATAGTTGAACGGGCGTTCCCACCAGCTCGACTCCACCGAGACCGGAGCAAGATAGCCACCTTTCACAGACAGATACGGAGAGACAAAGCTTTCTCTCTTTATTCGGCCAAACGAAAGCACAGCCCACAAGGGAATTGAAGGAGGCGTCGCTTCCGTACCATCACTCCGCTGCGCACTGCGAAAGCCCATGCCCATGCCATAGCGCATTGAACTGAACTCAGCCGAGAACAAAGCCTCGATACCGGCCTCGATGATAAAATCGGATTCCCATTCCTGTTCCGAGGACACATCCATTGAATCCCTGGAAACAGTAATATCGGTCGGTAAATAGAACTGTGTGAATGGTTTCAAGTCAAAAGAATGAGCGAAACCAATCAGGCAAAAACTGACCAAGACAAATAAAAATTTTTTTAGGGACAAATTTAATCCTCCGGTTCACACATAAAATAAAAAAAGATTTCAATTAAAAGCAAGATAAATAAAAAATATATCGCGAATCCGCTTGTTCTAAAAAGTTTTTACAACGGAGCGCTGCCGCAGGTCCGGTTTAGCTTGACAAAAGCGTTTACCGGGTCCGCATAATTCCAAATTCCTCCAAGGCTAGCAACTCCGGCAGGGGCAAACCTACGGAAGTCCTCCAAGGAATCCACATCCACGCCGCCACCCAAGATAAGCGCAGGCGGACAATTGCCCCAGCATTCCATTTTACTGATCTTTTCGACAAAGTCCAATCCAAGGGTTTCTGCAGGCCCCAGCGCAGACAGCGGCTGGAATACAGGTCCCACCAGCACACCGGAAACCCAGTCCGGCAATGCGGCATATTCATCGACACTCGAGACCCTGGCAATGCAGTTTATACGTTTCAAGCGTTCAGGAACATCGCCCATAAGCAGCCGGGCATCACAAACGCATCCACGAAGATCGAGCCGTTCAGCCATATCAGGCGTACCGGACAGCCAAATGCGGTCTCGGCACTCCATCGGGAGTCCAAGCAACCAGCGTTCGTATTCATCGGTTCTGGCAAATCCATCGGACCTTGTGCGTTTATCCAAAATCAGCCGCGTAAGCCCACGACGGAACATTTCCTCGATGTCGTCGTATTCCGAGGCGAAATCATCCGGAGATGTAATTACCCATAGCCGCATAAGCAAAATATAACAAAGATACAAGTTTCAACCGATAAATCGAGAAAATAACACAAGGCGACCCCTAAAATTAATTTGTCAAATAAAATCGAAGCAGGAGTGGTTATCGAAAGGATGGAGAGAATGTTACAAAATGCTATCTTTGGGTTCTCTTATAGAGGTTTTATGAAACTGAGCAAATACCCTAGTGTCGTTGCATTTCTACTGTTTGTATTTTGCAGCATTTTCGTACAAATGGGACTGTTCGTCCACTTCCAGCGCTGGCTGTCGTTTTCGTTCGAAGGGTCGGCGTTCTGGTGGCGCAGCATGTTGCTCCAGGTTGCCATTTTCTCGCCCGCCATCTTCATGATGCCCGCGGCAAGCTATTTTGCAGGGCATTTCCGCAAGGGCCGAGTCATGGCCTGGTCATCGGTGGGGATGCTTGCCGCCGTTATCGCGATCGTTGTTTGTTATGTGGCAGGCGCCGAATGGGTGGCTTATGGCCTACTTGGTCTTTACGGCGTATTCCTCGCCATCCTCACTCCGGCCAAGCTCGGTATCATGAAGGAAATGGTCGAAAGCGAAGATCTGGTGAAGATCAACGCCTGGTACATGGCCCTTTCCGTGCTCGGCACGGCAGGCGCAGCATTCTTTGCCATGGGCCTTTCCGGCAGACCGGACTCCCCCGTCAGCATCGATCTTACCCTCTGGATCTACCTCGGACTGAGCGTTCTCGCTAGCATCAGCTGTTTCTGCATCAAGGTGGGAAAGATGCAGACGAGGCTCCGGATGCGCTCCACTCGCCGTAACTTCGCAGCCACCTGGAGACACCCCATCGTCCGCCTTTCCATCCTGGGCCTTTCCGCATTCTGGGGCGTCACGCAGATATTCCTCATTCTCATCCAGAACATGACGGACATGCTCAACACGGCGGTCATCCCCATTTCGATGTTCATCGTCACCATGGGCTACGTGTTCGGATCCCTCTCTGCCAGCTGGGCATCCAAGGGTTTTGTCGAAACAGGCCTCATCCCGTTCTCGGCCGTAGCATCTTCCATCACCATGTTCGCGCTCCCCTTTGTGCACAACGGCTGGCTGCAGGCAGTTCTTTATGGTATCATCGGCTTTAGTGCCGGTTCCGCATTCGTCATCTTGCGTACGGTCATCCAGAACTTCACCCGACCCGACACGGCCGGGCGCATCCACGCCGTAGCGAACATGATCCAGATGGCATTCCTCGTGCTCATCATGGGCGGACAGACCCTGCTCCTGATATTCACGCCGATTACGCTGGATTACTGCTTCATGATTCTCGCGGTCATCCTCGCGCTCAGCTTCATCATGAACCTCCGGCACACCCCCATGCCGCTTCTGCGTGCCGCGCTCCGTTTCGCATTTGCATTCGTATTCCGCTACCGCGTCAAGGTCGTCGGCGTCCAGAACATTCCTGAATCCGGCCCGGTCATTCTCGTAGGTCCGCATTTCAGCTTTATCGACTGGGCCGTGCTGCAGATGACATCGCCCAGGCCGCTCCGCATCGCAAGCAACCGCAACACGTTCGCCGACTGGTACCAGCGCTGGTTCTCTCACGGAAAATTCTTCATCAACATCAACCGCCGCGACCCCGCCCCCGCAATGGAGCGTATCCACGAAGCACTGAAGAAGGGCGAAGCCGTCGTCATTTTCCCCGAAGGCGAAGTTTCCAAGAAAGCGTTCATGTCGTCGTCGTTCTCGCTCGACTATTCGAAGGCATTCGAGGACACGAACGCTCCGATTGTCCCGTTCTACATCCAGGGACTGTGGGGCAGCCGCTACAGCCACGCCTCCGAAAGCGTGAATCGCCCGCAAGTATTCAACCGTGTCATCAGCGTCGGCTACGGCAAGCTCCTCCCGGCAAACACGCCCGAAGAGGCCATCCACAAGGAACTGGAATTCCTGGGAACCGACATCTGGAACGTCGCGATGGACCATTCGGAAACGATAGTCCCACTCTGGTTCAAGGCGATGCGCAAGCGCCGTTTCCGCCCGATCCTCATCGATCCCGCTGGCAGCCATGTGAATGGCTACGGCATGATCCGCCTTTGCCACTACTTCGGCCGCATCATCAAGTCCGCTACCAAGAGCGACAGGCACGTCGGCTTCATGTTGCCCACGAGCAGGGACGCGGCCCTCGGTATCATCTCGATTCTCGGCACGGGCAAGACCAGCGTGAACCTGAACTACTCAGCCCCAGTCGACATCATCCTCGGATGCATCGACAAGGCGGACGTGAAAACGGTCGTCACGACACATGCCTTCTTCGGCAAACTCTGCGCAAAGAATATCGCCTTCTCGCAGATTGCAGGCAAGTGCGCGATGATATACCTGGACGAAGAAGAAGCGAAGATTTCTACGATAAGCAAGATTCTCTCGACCGCGATAATCATGGCATGTCCGGGAGGACTCCTGCGCTGGCTCTGGTTCTCGGCAGCAAAGCTGAACGACGATGCCGTCATCCTGTTCAGTTCGGGTTCCGAAGGTACGCCTAAAGGCGTCGAGCTCACGCACAAGAACGTCATCTCGAATGCGCAGCAGGGTGACTACGTCATAAAGCTCTGCCGCACAGACGTCATGACAGCGCTGCTTCCGCTGTTCCATTCCTTCGGCTTTACGCTCACCTTCATCTTGCCGCTCCTGGACGGCGTGCCGATGGTACTCTGTCCCGACCCGACCGACATCAAGACGCTCGCCCGCGTGTGCGCCCAGTACAAGACCACCATCATGATGGGCACGCCCACGTTCCTGCGCGCCATCGCCATCAACCGCTGGGTTCACCCGATGTGCCTTGATTCGCTGCGCTACATTATCGCCGGCGCCGAAAAGCTCCGCCCCGAAATGCGCGAGGCGTTCAAGCTCAAGTTCGGCAAGGACATCTACGAAGGCTACGGCTGCACGGAGCTTACGCCGCTCACGACAATCAACGCACCCAACGTGTTGCTCGACGACTTCCTCACGATGGAAAAATGCAGCGACCCCACGAGTATCGGACTTCCGACCCCGGGTGCCGTATGCGCCATCATCGACCCCGAAACGAACGAGTTCTTGCCGCAAGGCGCAGAAGGTATGCTTGTCGTGACCGGCCCGCAAGTGATGAAGGGTTATCTGAAAGACAAAGAAAAGACCGACAATGTCATCCTTGAAATCGATGGCCGCCGCTGGTACAAGACGGGCGACAAGTGCTCCATCACGAAGGATGGATTCGTTTTGATTCTCGGACGTTACAGCCGTTTCGCGAAGCTCGGCGGAGAAATGATTTCGCTTACTGCGGTCGAGCTCCGCATTGCCGAAACGAAGATTCTCGATGGTTCGGAATTTGCAGTGACGGCCGTTGCCGATTCGTCGAAGGGCGAACGCATTGTACTGCTGGTCAAGGGGAACCTCGATACCGAAGAAATTTCACGCAGTTTGCGCAAGTCCGGCATGCCTCCCCTGATGCTCCCCGGCTCGGTATTCTGCGTCAACGAAATTCCGAAGCTCGGTTCCGGAAAATGGGATTTCCCCGGAATGAAAAAAATGGCGACAGAACTCGAAGAGAACCGGAAAAACTCTGCAAAGTAATTAGCACATGGGAATCGTTGAAATCATCATCATCGCGATAGTCGAGGCAATGGACTGTTTCGCAGTTGCCATCGCCACGGGGCTTTCCAAGTCGGGCATCCCCTACAGTCGCGCCGCGCTCCAGGCCGTCAGTTTCGGCGTGTTCCAAGGCATGATGACGCTCTTCGGATACTTCCTCGGCAGTTTCGCAGAACGCTGGTTCAACGCCATCGGGACTCCCATCGCCTGCACCATTCTCTGCATTTTAGGGGCGCGCATGATCTGGGGAGCCGTCCGCGGAGATACCGGCGAAGAAGAAGGTGAAAAAATTGCGGCCAAGAACCTGACCATCGTGAACATCCTGCTTTTGTCCGTCGCCACAAGCATCGATGCATTCGCAGTCGGCATATCGTTCGCCTTCGTGAACGCCAACATGGTTTTCGCCACGTCCGCCATCGCGGCAGCGAGCTTTATCATGGGGATCGTCGGCTACGAAGCCGGGCGCCATGCAGCCAAGCGCTTCAAGACGAAGATACCGGAAATCATCGCCGGCATCATCCTCATCGGCATCGGTGTCAAGATATTAGTGGCCTGACTTTATTCCAAGCTTGTTCATGCGGTAGTTCATCATGCGCGGGGAAACTCCCAAATCGCGGCCTGCCGCAGAAAGGTTCCCGTTATTGCGCTTGATGGCCTCGGTAATGATTTCACGTTCGTAATTGTTCATCATCACGTCGAGCGGAGCACTCTTCGCCCCGGATACGTCCACCGTACCCACGCTGAGGCTAGTCTGCAGTGACGGTGGCAAGTTGTAGCTGTGAACGCAGTCGTCGGTCGCAGTGAGCACCGCACGTTCCATGCAGTTCTCCAATTCACGCACGTTACCCGGCCAATGGTAGCTCATCAGCAGGTTGATAGCCGTCGTCGAAAGGCGCTGCACCTTCTTGCCGTAGCGGACATTCATCTTCTCGATAAAATGTTCCGCCAGCAAGATGATGTCGGACTTGCGCTTTGCCAAGTCGGGCATCGTGATGGGGAAAATGTTCAAGCGGTAGAAAAGGTCCTCGCGGAACTTTCCCTGCGCAATCAAATCTTCGAGGTTACGGCTCGTAGCAGCCAAGAAGCGCACATCGGAATGCAGTTCCTCGTTGCTGCCCACACGGCTAAAGGTACGTTCCTGCAGGAATCGCAGGAGCTTGACCTGCGTCTGCATGGTCAAATCGCCAATTTCGTCCAGGAAAAGTGTGCCCCCGTCAGCAGCTTCGGCTCGGCCGATACGGCGATTCACCGCACCTGTGAAGGCGCCCTTCTCATGACCGAAAAGTTCGCTTTCCACAAGGTTTTCAGGAAGCGCTGCACAGTTCAGCGTAATGAACGGCTTGTCCTTGCGAGCGGATAGGTTCACAATGGCACGGGCAATCATTTCCTTACCCGTACCGCTACCACCGCGAATAAGTACGGTCGCATCGCTCGGGGCCACCTGGCGCACCTGCTCGTATATCATCTGCATTTCGCGGCAGTTGCCAACCAAGTCACCGGGGTTGTTCGAAAGCATGTCGCGGAGCTTGCGGTTTTCCTCGAGCATAGCCTCGCGCTCGTTATGCAGTTCGATGCATTCGTTCGCGGCATCGCCCGTGATATTTGCGATAATTTCCAGCAAGGCAACGTCACGATCCAGGTCCGTCGACCCGTCAACCGGGCGGTCAATCGAGAGCGTCCCGATAATCTGCTCGTCATGAATCAGGGGAACGCAGATGAACGCCACCTGCGATTCATAATGGCGCGAGCCCGTACGGTTCAAAAAGCGGGAATCCTTGCGAAGGTCCGGAATCACATGGCTGATACCGCGTTCGGCGACATGGCCCGTGATGCCCTCGCCCATACGGTAAAAACCTTTCTGCTTTTCGGATTCGTCCAATCCACGGGAAGCTTCGATCTTGAGTGTATCACCAAAAAGGAGCGCGAAAGTGCCGCGCAACATTCCCAGTTCAGATTCCAAGATGCCAAGTACGTTTTCCAGCAATTTCTCCACATTGCGTTCGTGGATAATCGCGACGCTAATCTTCTGAACCACTGAAATTTCTGGACCTATGGGAGATGGCATGTGCATAAGATAGTAAATAGGAGGTAGGGGTTGGAATTTAGGGGTTAGGATCTAAAGGTTAGAATCTAGGGGCTAGGATCTAGAGGCTAGAATCTAGGGACTAGGGGTTAGGGAGAAATTTCACGGCTCCGCCGTCTGTTACTAACGCACGAAGTGCGTGAATCTTATTCACTAGCCTCAAGTCTCCCCCTAAGGGGCCATGCCCACATAAGTGCTGAAGCACTAAGTGGTCAAAGGTATTCTCTAGCCTTTTTTTACAATTTCTCCTTTATTCGCTGGAGAGCGATTTTCGTGCGTTCATGGTCACCGAAGGCGGTCAGGCGGAAATATCCCTCACCGCAGGGGCCGAATCCGCTACCCGGGGTGCCCACCACCTCGCATGTAGCCAGGAGCCTGTCGAAGAAATCAAAGGACTTTTCGCCATCGGGGATTTTCCACCAAATGTACGGGGCATGTTCGCCGCCAAACACCGTGTAGCCCGCAGCCGTGAGTTCCTGCCGGATGAGCTTCGCCGTATCCATGTAACCCTTGATGACGCCCTGGGTCTGCTGCCAGCCCACTGGCGTGTAAATGGCCTCGGCGGCACGCTGCGTCACGTAGTTCACGCCATTGAACTTAGTACACTGGCGACGGTTCCACATGGCATGCAGTTTCGAAAGTTCGTGCGGGATGACCGTATAGGCACAGCGCACGCCCGTGAAACCGGCCGTCTTGCTGAAGCTGCGGAACTCGATAGCGCAAGTACGCGCTCCCGGAATCTCGAAAATGGAATGCGGCAGCGTTTCGTCCTGGATATAGCAGTTGTAGGCGCCATCGAACAGGATCAATGCCCCGGTCTCGTTTGCGAAATCGACAAATTTCTGTAAAGTCTCGCGGCTGAGGACCGTACCCGTCGGGTTGTTCGGGCTGCAAAGGTAAATCAGCTGCACCGGATTCTTGGGCAAATCCGGCTGGAAATTGTTCTCGGCAGTCGAGGCGAGGTAGGTCACCTCGGAAAAATGACCGTCGGCCTGGAGCGTTCCGGTACGGCCAGCCATCACGTTAGAATCCAGATAAACCGGATAAACCGGATCGGGAATGGCAATCTTTACATTTTCTGAAAAGAGTTCCTGGATGTTCGCCACATCGCACTTGGATCCGTCGCTCACGAAGATGTCGTTCGGGTCCATTTCGATGCCGCGGGCGGTGTATTCCCCGCGGACGATAGCCTCACGGAGAAAGTCGTAACCCTGTTCGGGGCCGTACCCGCGGAAGGTGTCCTTGACGGCCATCTCGTCGACAGCCTTGTGCATAGCGCCGATGACCTCGGGGATAAGCGGCGTGGTCACGTCGCCAATACCTAAGCGGATGATGTCGGCATCGGCATGCTCGCCCTGGTATTCCTTGATTTTACGGGCGATTGTGGAGAAAAGGTAGCTGCCAGGCAGGCGGTCGTAGAAGGGGTTGATGTAGGATTCGTTCATAAGTTAGGGGTTTGGATCTAGAGACTAGAATCTAGGGGTTAATGGTTAGGAATAGACGAGAGAAAGTAAACAGTGGTTAGGGGTTAGAATCTAGGGGCTAGGGAAAAATTTCACGGCTTCGCCGTCTTTTATTGACGCACAAAGTGCGTGATTCTTATTCTCTAGTCTCTAGCCTCTATTCTCTAGTCTCTCATTACAATCTCTCCTTTAAATACTTCTTGTGCGGGGCCGGTCATGAGGACGGGTCCGTCTTCCTCGTGCTTGATGTGGAGGACGCCTCCGTCCAGCACGATGTCGGCCTCGACGCCCACGCGGCCCGTTTTCTGGGCCGCAACGAGGGTTGCGCAGCTACCAGTGCCACAGGCCATGGTGACGCCGCAACCCCGTTCCCAGACCCGCATGCGGATCTGGGTGGGCGTCACCACCTGTGCAAACTCGATATTGCATCTGTCGGGGAACTGCTTGTCGACCTCCAGGATGCTCCCCCACTTTTCCAGCTGGATCTTCTCGATATCATCGACAAAGATGACCGCATGCGGGTTGCCCATCGAGACCGTCTCGGCAGTAAAGTCGTAGCTATCGGCGGTGAGCTTGATGGAGCCGAGGAAATTTCTGGGGAGCCCCATATCCACGCACACGCGACCGTCTTCCAAAAGAGCCGGTTTCACGAGCCCGCTCTTCGTATGCAGATTGAAAACCTTGGTGTCGGCCGACTTGGCAAGCCCGCGGCTGACGATGAACTTTGCCACACAGCGCGTCGCATTCCCGCACATAGCCGCCTCAGATCCGTCGGCATTGAAAATGCGCATCTCGAAATCGACGCCATTCGCGACCGCCTTGGACGCGGGACCCACTCCGGCCTTGTCCAAGACCAGGCACCCATCGCCATCCATCGGAGTCACGATGACCACGCCATCGGCTCCAATACCGAACCGCCTGTCGCAAAGGCGGATAACATTTTCCGTAAAGCCCTTACCAAAATCGGGAGTCTGACCAGGCTCCAGGAGCACAAAGTCATTACCCAGACCGGTCCATTTTGAAAATTTCATAGGCATTTTTCTCGCTATGCTTAAATTTGTCTTTTAACTAGCAAAGAATATGCCAATTTTACAGAAAATGTTAAACTAGCCCAAAAACGCCATTTTTATCAAATATTCACCAATTAAGCCAGTATTTTACTTTACATTTTATGTAAAACAAAAGCCTAGTTTTTACATAAAATGTAAATAATTACTCTTTTTGTATAAGTTCAATCGCATTCAGTAGCGAATCCAGCCGCCGGGTCAGCTTTCGCGCCCCACTAACGCTGAGGTGGTCGCGATTCGCCGCATCCTCATCGACGTAATCGTGCAGGCCCATCTTGTTTTCATCCATAAAATGGAAATACGGATTTGCCGCAGCAAGGGAATCGAATCTCTCGATAATCCTTTCCGCAACAGAACGCTGGATACCATAAAGCCCAAAGCTCCCCGTCTCGCTATACTTGGGCGCCTGGGGGAACACAATCCCTATAAAATGGATTTGCCTTTGAGCACATTCTTCGGCCAAACGGAATATCTCGGCAACTGCAGCATTGATATAGTCCATGCGCTCCTGCGTAACCATGGAATCTTCAAGTACCTCGATACCGTCCTTGTCCCAGGAGCCGGACGCAAGAAGCCCAGCCCCGCTCTTTGAATAGCTCTGCCTGATTTCGGCACTCGGGGCATAGGAGTACTCCACCATTTCCAACAGTTCAGGCGGAATTCCCTCCTTCCAAAAACCATGATTCCGGTCGTAAATGTATCCAGGATAGAAGATTAAATTATTCAAGATTCCCCCGGAGGGGCGCCAATTATCGAAATCCAAGGACATCGCAATCGCCTTCAGATTTCCCGAATGGTTCATCGCGTAATTATTGATAAAATACAATTCACGGTTTACATCTATGCCCATGGCCCCCAAATTCAGCATTTTCCGGTGGGGACAAACATCAGGATCGATTCCCTGCTCCACACGAGAACTGCCATATACCAGCACCTGCGAAGTATTGATATTTTTCCAGAAGAGTTCCATCTTCAGCCTATAGACTGCGGCCTCCTTGGAATAGAACGGAAGCAGGTAGACGCCGGCACTGTCCAACGCCAACAAGGACAACGTCGGGCCAGAAGCCGATCCAGCCCACAAATTGGGATGCCAGAGTTCCTCGCCCTCGACAAGTTCCGTGAGGAGCCCGTCAGAAAGATTTATTAGCACAAGTTTTTCGTGAGCCCCTTCGAAATTGGCTAAAGAAGCAACCGCAAGCCCCGAGGGCGAGACCTGGGTATAGCCAGAAGATGTCCACTCGCTATGGTCAAATGTATAACCGGGCGGAGCAGGAACCATTTGAACGATATTTCCAGCAGCATCGGCTACAAGAAGCTGTTCATGCGTTCCGTATCGGTGTCCTACGAAAGCCTGCCCCGTTGTCCCACCAAAATCCAAGAAAAGCGTACGTTTCGTTCCATCCTTGGAAAGGCTCGCATTGCAAGCCTGCTCCCCATTGTACCACACGACATCGGTAGCCGATTCGGGACCAGTGACATGCGCCCGAAGAAGCCGGGCACCCGTCACGGCAAGCATGCCGTCATCGCTGACTCCACCATGATAGTTGCCGTCGAAAAGTTTTGTCGGAATTCCAAACTGCCCGTTCGAGAAAGGAACCTGCCATGTACCGTGTGCCAAAAATTCAGCATCATTCTTATTATTCCCAGCATCCGTCACATAGATAATTACCGTATCCCCTTGCGGAGTCACCTTCCAACGAGGAATAGCCGCAGATTCCACATCCAGCTTGACAAGGTTGCTTCCTGACGCACTCAAATTGCGGACATACAGTTCAGACTTTCCACCTACACCCTCCGGTTTCGTGCAGAAGGCGACCTTCTTCCCATCGGGAGAAATTTCGGGATGGTAGGAATCTATGGTATCCAGTATTTCCACAACAGTCACTTTTGACCCATCAAAATAGTCTATGTAAGCCAAATTTCCGGTCTGGTCATTTCTGAAGACCAGTTTCACTTCATAAACTCCAGTAAGGTTCTGCAGAGTGAGCGAATTTGCAACCGGGGTAACCGGGATCGAATTTTGTTTCTCGTCTTTAGCCATCCAAACGGCATTCGGGATGGCCCCGAACGCAAGACGGAAACCCACATAATCCGCGCGGGTCGATGAAGTCACCGTATAGACGTCTCCCCGGCTAAACGCGGCCATAGAAGCAGCCGCATTGCGGTAGCTCCCCCCTTTCAAGACCCTTTCTCCGAGGCCACCGCCATCGGAAGCCCCCACGTAGTTCACGACCGTCGTGTCACGAAAAGAGCCAAGCCAATCGTTCGTCCATTCCATGACATTCCCGGCCATATCGCACAAGAGCTGGGGAACGTTCTCAATAGGCACACCGAGCGACGAGCAGACACTGTGCACCCTATATTCCGAATTTTCGGATGTCCATCCAAATTGGGGGTTCCAGTTATACTGCGCGGCAAACATCCATTCCGACTCCGTCGGCAACCGGTAAGCTTCCACTTCCGGGCGAAATTCCAACTTGTCCAAGCCAACACAGTGTCCACCGTCATCGTAAACGGTTGCCCCGTACACATAGGACGTGTCACGGCCTTCCTGACGGCTGCGGGCATTGGCTAACAGGACAGCATCGTAAAAGGTCATGTTCGAAGCAGGGAGCGAATCATTGACGCAATCCAGCCGAGCCATTTTCCTAGAACCGGAATTCATCAAATCGATCAGGGAATTGTACTCCCCACAAGTTACCTCGTGCCGGCCAATCATAAAATCGTACGAAAAGGCGACACTCATCTGGGGCTGTTCTTTTTTCTTCGCCGAACTCTGATTCGTCCCCAGCACGACCGTCGAACCCTTCGAAGCCATTTTCACCAGTTCCGACCGCAAGACGTTCAGGACTGTAACACTGGATGAAGAATTAACCGGGATGTCTTCTGCCGAAGAAGAAAAAGACGAATATTCAACGATTAGGCTAGAAGAACTCGATTCAGGAAATTCCTCCTCGGGAACAGAAGATACGTCCTCGTCCTCGGAAGAACAAGAAGCAATCGCAATTGCGATTAGCAATATAAAGAACCGACCTACCATCTACCCCCGGTTGGGTCTCAAACTATTCTAAATATATTTTTTGTTTACAATATAGTGTAAATACAGGGTTTAGGCAAGCCTAGGTTTACCCGTCCATCCGAGTTTTTCACGGAGTGCGCCCACGAATCCCGTATGGCGCATGCGGATGAACGTCGTCACAGAGGCACTCTCGCTCAAAGTCACGTGTTCACCTTGTTTCATCTCGACAAAGCTACGCCCATCAAAGACGAGGTCAAGCGAACCGTCCACGGCCGACTTGATTTGCATCTTCTTGTCGGTCAGCGAAAGCACGAGGGGACGCACCGAAAGACTGCTCGGGGCAACAGGGGTCAGCACCACGGCAGGAGTATTCGGATGGATAATCGGTCCGCCCGCAGCCAGATTATAGGCCGTTGAGCCGGTCGGAGTCGAAATCAGCAGGGAATCGGCCCAGTATTCAGTAAGCTGGGTGCCGTTGTAAGCCACGTTGACGTTCACCATGCGTTCGGGCATGTGCGGGCGGATGTGGAGCTCGTTCAGCACAGTCTGTTTGGCAATGCACTTCTTGCCGCGATAGACGGCGACATCGATCATCATGCGCTCGCGTGTCGAAAAATCTCCGGCCAGCAAATCGTCAAGAGTCTTCGTGAGGCCTTCCACACGGGATTCCGCCAGGAACCCGACACGCCCCACGTTCACACCGAGAATGGGCGTATTGTGGCCGAGGGCGATATGCGCAGCCGACAGCACGGTACCGTCGCCACCAATAGCCAGGAGCATGTCCATCTTATGGAGTTCGGACTGCTTGACAGCGACAATCGGCTTCTTGACCAGACCTCCGAGCGTATTGATAGCGCAGAACTTGATTTCAGGATGCTCTTTCGCCCAAGCACCGACCAGTTCCAAGGCAAGAACCAGGTCCGCACTTTTGTCCTTGAACCCGACGATGCCTATTCTTTTGAACGGAGTCTTCATGCGCCCTCCTTTTCAGAATTTTCCTGGACCAACACGCTCTTGAGTTTATCGGTGATTCCCGGGAAAATATTTTCCACCAGATCGCAATTCTTTACCGGTTCCTCATTCTGCAGTGCAAGCGAAAGCACTGTAAGCGCAAGACCGACCTGCGGCCACTCGCCGCCATCGAAATCACTGCCGTTGACAATGTTTTCCATACCGCGGATGACAATCCCGTCGTCGTAGACGCCCACTTCCACGCCCGTCTTGCGTAAATTCTCGGCCAAAAATTCGTTCACAGAGCGCATCGAGTCGCGCACTTCCTTGGGCAGGCGGAGAATGGTTTCGCCCGAGGCAAAGCAGGCTGCCACAGAAAGCAGCGCATACTCCTCGAGAGCGGTCGAAACCAGTTCCTCGGAAAAACGGCGTCCCTGCAGGCGCTTGCCAGCAGCGAGCGGACGAATCTCCAAATCCCCGTAAACGTCGCCGAACTTTTCGCGACGCGATACCGTCTCGATGTTTGCGCCCATGCGCTTTAGGCAGCCGAACGCTCCGGCACGGCCACCGTTCAGGTCGACATTCTTGACTCGCACGACGGTTTCCTTGTGAAGAGCGCCGATAGTCACAAGCAAGGCAACCGCAAAGGCTTCCGTCGCATCGCCGGGAATGTAGTACTCTCGGGCAGTAATCACCTTCGTTTCCGAAAGTTCCGTCGCCTGGGTACGCTCAATCTTTTTTCCCTGGGCCATCATCAAGCGGCGTTCAAATTCACTCAGTTGTTCCATGCCGCGGCCCTCGTACTTGAGCGCCACACCGAAATACTGGAGCATACGGGTCAACTGGTCGCGCACCACGGACGCTTCTTCGAAGGCAAGGTATTCGCTACGGACAAGCGTGCGCAACAGCAGGCGGTTACGCATGATATAGGGAACGTTGCCAAGGGAATCCTTGCGAATCGCAGGTTCCGCAATCTGGAAACAGAACGAAAACTTCGCCGGTTCGTCGCCCTGCACGTCCACCTTGAAATACTTCTGAAGCACATCCTTGGCCGCATTCACGGATGCAATGCCGGCCTCGTCGGCTTCGGCGGCAAAGGTAAAGACGGTGTCGCAGGACTTGCTCGCAAGCGTCCACAAAAGAACGCTCTCGTATTCCGGGAAATCTATCGGGAGCAATGTCGGGGCAGAATACTGGAACCCCTTGCCGGTCAAGACCAACTGGTGTCCCTGCTGTTCGTACTCAAGTCCGAATTCCTTTAAAGCGGTGGCAAAACGCTCGGCCCCCGTAGCCCATGCAAAATCTTCAAAAACGGTCCGGCCGTTCACCAGCAGGGCCATAAGGAAAGCAAGTTTCGAGCGTTCGCGGTCCGGGTTAATAAACAAGTCCATTCTCAGCAAATCTCTTCGTCAAAAAATGATAAACTATCGCTCCTTGACCTCGTATTCAAGGTAGCGAAGCACGTTAACGGCACGGGCAGCCTCCTCGGGAGTCTTGAACGCAAGCAGCAGCGTTCCGGCCACATTCTCGCGGACCTTCATCAGTTCGATATCGCGGATGTTCAAGCCTTCTTGGGCAAGCGGCTGCATCACGCTGAGGAGCGCACCCGGTTTGTCCTTGAGCTGCACCGTAATTTCGGAAAAAGACGCGGCGGCGTTCCTGCCCGGCGAAAACAAGCTTGCACGGCCATCGTTGCCGGCCTTGAAAATCTGGGCCAGGGATTCGGAATTGTCTCCGGACACATCGGCGACTGGCTTTGCTCCATCCACCACGGCCAACTTGTCCATCGCCTCGATGGTCTCGCCGAGGCCGTCGCGAACCTCGCGCAGGGCAAGCACAGTCTCGTCACGGTTTGTGACGGCAATGTCGTGCCACATTCCCCAACCGCTCGCGGCGATACGGGTCATGTCGCGGAACGCGCGACCCGCATAGTGCTGGTAGTTGTGCTTGAGCAAGCGTTCAGGCAACTTTGCGGCAAGCGTAGAGCTCAGCATCTGCGGCATGTGACTCACCCAGGCCATGGTCCGGTCATGATGTTCCGGCGGGAACACGACCGCATTGGCCCCTAAAAAGCGCACTAGTTCCAGAAGCGGCGCATAAACGGATTCGTCCGTTCCTTCCGGCGGACACACGAACCAATAGGCGTTCTCAAAAATGGCCGGATCGTTAAACTCGCAGGTTCTCTTCTCGGAGCCGGCCATCGGATGGCTGCCCACAAAGCGGAACGGTTGCGGGAGCCTTGCCCCCGCCTTGCAAATCTGTACCTTGGTACTGCCGATATCGCTCACCAGGCACGTTTTATTCCCACAAGCTGACGAAGCCCAGGACACGTTGCCCAGAGCATCAATCGTCCTAAGGATATGGAGAATCGGGGAACAGAGCAAGATGAGGTCACAATCCTTTGCCCATTCCTCTACCTGGTCGTACTCAAAAAATTCATCCGCCAAGCCAAGTTCTCGTGCACGCTTGAGCGTCGAAGGCGAACTCACGGCGCGGATTTTCGTCGGCAATTCAGCCTGCTTTATCGCCGAAGCAATGGAACCGGCCAAAAGACCAAAACCGACCAGGGCAACACGCCGGAGCGAAAGCCGAGCAGCAAAACCTTCCGCCATCTACTCCTCCACCTTCCGAGTTTCTTCCATAATCACACTAAAAATTTTCTTGATAGAATCCGGCGTAAGCGGACCGCCCGCTGCACGAGCCTTTTCGGACACGCAATCCAAAACGCTCTGTTCACGCGAAGCATCAAAAACAGGCAACCCCTGCTGCCGTTTAATTTCACCAATCTTCTCGGCGTAAGATGCCCGCTTGTTCAGGAGGGCAATCAGTTCATCGGTCAACCCGTCAATCTTTGCGCGCAAGTCATTGATATCCATGCCCACGAATGTAGCAAATAATTCCATACGGCCATGCCGTGCCATACCCAAATTTGCTAAATTTGGCGTCATGAACAAGTCAGTACCTATTACGCTGCTCACCGGTTACCTCGGAGCCGGAAAAACCACCCTCCTCAATTTCGTCCTCAACAACCAGCAAGGCTACCACGTCGCCGTCATCGTGAACGATATCGGTGAAGTGAATATCGACCAGACGCTCATCGAAAAGGGCGGAAACATCACCAAGGAAGACTCCGGCAAGGTCGTCCCGCTCTCCAACGGCTGCATCTGCTGCTCACTGAAGACCGACCTCCTCGAACAGATTGCCGAGCTCCTCGAGATGGGAAAATTCGACTACATTCTCATTGAAGCAAGCGGCATCTGCGAGCCCATCCCTATCGCGCAGACCATCTGCATGGCCGGTGGCCAGCTGCAGAGCCGCGACGGACGCCCGCTCCGCTGCCACCTGGACAACATCGTGTCCGTGGTCGACGTTGCCCGCCTCGCCGACGAATTCTCCGGTGGACAGAAACTGCTCGACGACAACCTCGAAGAAGAGGACATCGCAAACCTGCTCATCCAGCAGATTGAATTCTGCAACACCATTATCATGAACAAGGTCGATTCCATTTCCAAGAACGACCTTGAACACGTGAAGGCCGTGGTGCGTGCATTGCAGCCCGAAGCCAAGATGATCGAGACGAACTACGGCAAGGTCGAGATGAAGGATATCCTCGACACCAAGCAGTTTGACTTTGAAAAAGTCGGGAACTCCGCCGCCTGGGCCAAGGAACTCATGAAGGAAACGGCTCCCGAAGACGTCGATGACGACGATGAACACGACGAGCACGAGCATCATCATCACGACCATGACGAAGATGAACACGAACATCATCACCATGATCATGACGAACATGACCACGATGAGCATGACCACGAGCACGAGGACCACAGCCATTGCGACCATGAACATGGCGTGTGCCACT
>JAEEGG010000803.1_pt1 | contig 91500 bp, 72 predicted proteins | sample 9134161 | NCBI WGS metagenome assembly JAEEGG01 (sample SAMN16246543, study PRJNA631951) | gut metagenome | biome: gut microbiome; feature: rumen; material: CR-attached | host: Bos | place: Iran: Karaj | collected 2018-10
TCGCCTTCCTCATGAGCGGGCTTCGCCTGACGCTTACCGACGAGCGCGATCCCGAAAACAAGCAGAGCGATACGTTCTGCTTCCCCGGTGGCGTCTCGGAATTCGTGCGCTACGTGGACGAACACCGTACCCCGCTTTTCCAGGAACCCATCCACCTCGTGCTTCCCGACGGACAGTACCCGCTCGAAGTCGCCATGTGGTACAATGACGGTTACCAGGAAAACTTCTTCAGCTTTGTGAACAACGTGAACACCTACGATGGCGGCACCCACGTGACGGGCTTCAAGACGGCCCTCACCCGCGTCATCAGCAAGTTCGCGCAAGATATGCCCAAGGGCAAGAAAGAAGCCCAGATTACAAGCGACGACATCCGCGAAGGCCTCACCGCCGTTATCGCCATCAAGGTGTCGCAGCCGCAGTTCGAAGGCCAGACCAAGCGCAAGCTCGGCAACTCCGAAATTGCAAGCTACGTGAACTCCGCGTTCGGCGCCAAGCTGGAAGAATTCTTCCAGGAAAACCCGGCAGCTATCCGAGTCATTCTGGACAAGGTCTACAATGCGGCTCTCGCCCGCGAGGCGGCGCACCGCGCCCGTACCCTCGCCCGCCGCAAGAACGTCCTCGAAAGCGGTGGACTTCCGGGCAAGCTCGCCGACTGCAGTAGCCGCGACCCGAAGGAATGCGAAATGTTTATTGTCGAGGGTGACTCCGCTGGTGGTTCGGCCAAGATGGGCCGTAGCCGCGAATTCCAGGCCATCCTCCCCATCCGCGGTAAGATTCTGAACGTCGAAAAGGCAAGCCTCCACCGCGTGCTCGACACCGAAGAAATCCAGAACCTGGTGAACGCCATCGGTACGGGTATCGGTACGGAATTCAAAATCGAGAAGCTCCGCTACGACAAGATTATCATCATGACCGATGCTGATGTGGACGGCTCCCACATCCAGACGCTGTTGCTCACGTTCTTCTTCCGCTACATGCGCCCGCTCATCGACGCAGGCCACATCTTCCTCGCCATGCCGCCGCTGTACAAGCTGAAGGTCGGCCAGAAGGAACGCTACCTGTTCGACGAGAACGAGAAGGACAAGGTGATGGCCGAAGTCGAAGACAAGAAGAACGTCGCGATCACCCGATTCAAAGGTTTGGGCGAAATGTCTCCCGAACAGCTGAACGAAACGACCATGGACCCGAAGACCCGCTTCCTCAAGCAGTGCTACGTGGAAGACGGCGTGCTCGCCGACCAGATCTTCAGCATGCTCATGGGCGAAGACGTGGAACCGCGTCGCAAGTTCATCGAAGAAAACGCTTACAAGGTCCTTGGCGAACTGGATATTTAAATGAGTCCAACGAAGGCCGACTTTCAAATCATCCTGGGACAGGCACGCGAGCTCGTGCACGACCAGCTGGACCTCACCGACGAGGTCATCATGCAGGTTGCGCAGACGGCTCCGGCTGGCATATCCAAGCGTCTCGTCTCGCTGTTCGGGCGCAAGGGCAAGCGTATCCGCTCGACACTGCTCTGCCTCATAGCGAACTGTGGAAACACTCCGGCCGAAAGCATCCGAGTTGCACATGCATGCGCCAGCGTGGAGCTGCTGCACCTCGCAAGCCTCGTCCACGACGACATCATCGATGGCACGGAACTCAGACGCGGACAGATTACCGCGCACAAGGAATGGGGCACGCAGGTGGCCGTCCTCATCGGCGACTACGTGCTTTCGCAAGCCATGCGCTGCGTCATCAACGAGAACGACCGTGAAGTTCCGGTCATCATCTCCGACGCCGCAGACAAGTTAATCGTAGGCGAAATCATGGAACTGGACCACTGCGGCGAAACGACGCTCTCCAGGTCCACGTACAACGAAATTATCGACGGAAAGACAGCCGCCCTCATCGAGGCCGCGACACGCATCGGCGGCATCATGGCCGGGTTCGACAAGCCCCTCGTCGACGAATGCGCCAAGATGGGCGCACACTTCGGGATTGCCTTCCAGATTATAGACGACCTGCTGGACTACGGCTACGGTTCAAAGAACCTGGACAAGGCGAAGTTCACCGATCTTTCCAACGGGCTCATCACGCTGCCCCTGCTGTACTATTTCGAGGACTGCGATGCTGCGGAACGTGCCGAAATGGAGACCCTCATCAAGAAAGCCTCCGAAGAAGGCGTCGCCGAAAAGATACTGGAACGCCTGAACGCGAAAAAGAGTTTTGACAAAGCGAAGGCCGAAGCCCAGGAACACCTGGAAAAAGCCCTCGAGATTGCGGACAAGTTCCCCAAGAACACGTTTACCGAAGAGATTGTCGCCATGTTCGCAAGCATGAGCGACCGCGGAAATTAGATATTTAGAGGCTAGGATCTAGGGGCTAGAGGCTAGGGGGGCTAGAGTAAAATTTCTCGGGCCTCAAACCAGGTTTTACTTCTTCCGCATCCAGATACTCAGGAACACAATCACCGAAAGAATACAGACGGCGATGATTCCCCAGAAGGCAATCGCCGAGCCGGTAATCGCGTCCCCGTTCATGCCGAAGGGGAGCTTCACGTTCATGCCGAACAAGCTCGCGAAGAACGTCGGAAGCGATATGGAAATCGTCACAATGGTCAAGTTCTTCATCAACTGGTTCACGTTGTTGTTGATGACGCTTGCGCGCGCATCCATCATGGACGTCAAGATGTTTGCGTAGATGTTTGCCTGTTGCAGACTCTGGCCGTTCTCGATCTGGATGTCTTCCAGCAGCTCCCGTTCGGCCTCGGTCCAGTTGAGGCTACGGCCTAACTGCAACTTGCGGAGCAACGTGTCGTTGCTGTTGAGGGCGCTCACGTAGTAAATCAAGCCCTTGTTGAGGCTGAACATGGAGAGCAGGTACTTGTTCTCCATCGACGTATTGAGGCGCTGTTCCAAGTCGTCGTTGATGCGGTTGATAATCTTCAAGTGTTCGTTGAAGTGTGCGATGGCATAGCTCAAGACGCGCAAAACGAACGTATTCAAGCTGTCGATCTTCGAGAACTTGCGCTCGTCCATCACGGGCATCTCGCTGTCCGTAAGGAGCAGCACCCAGTCCTTGAAAATAAAGATGCCAAAGGATTCCACGCGGAACTGGAAGTTGTCCTCGGCGGAGTAGTTCTTGGGCTTTTTGAACACGATGGTCGTAAAGTCGTCGTCGTACTCGATACGGGAAAGCTCGTCGGAGTCGAATGCGGAGGCTATAGTATGCTCGGTAATCTCGTATTCTTTGACTAGAACGCTACGCTGTTCCTGGCTGAGGGAGCCCATGATGACGATGTCAGCCGCGTCTTCGTTCGGGGCGACAGCAAGGCGACCCGATTCGATTTTGTAATACTTGAGCATGGAGCCCCCTTTGATCGAACGGGTCAAATATAGTAATTAGTCGGCAATAGGCATTAGACTGTAAGAAGTAAATAGGAATGGAATGCTCATTTTTTTACGGAAAGGGGCATATCAGTCCTTGAGGCAGCGAACCGGGTATTGACTATGCTTTTCATAATCATCAACAAATAGCGCCAAATCTTCACTATAGCCCATTGCAACAAGGTAGCTAGAAATCTCGTCTTTCTCGGTAGTACTCCAAAACATGGTCATATATCCATTATCTAGATACTTTGATATAGGAAGCGCGGAGAACCCGAAATCATCCGTACCACTTCCATTGTAATCCCAACCCGTCTGCGACTTGAGAACCTTGCCCGCTGTCGCAATGCCTCCCACGGCAGCGAACAACTCATTCCATTCGTCATTGTCGGGAAGGTGCCAGCCGTCAGGACAAATCCCCTGCACACGGCCTGTTAAACCACATGTTTTTTCGAATCCACAATCCAACGGATTATCCGTATCGTCAGCAAGCTTCACCGAGTCAACGGCTGCCGCCCAAGAATAAGTACATCCTCCCACATCGGTATAAAAAGTGTCTAATACAGTAGGCCTACTAACGCCCCATATATCAGTATAAGAGCCCATTATATTGCGAAGGACACTGTTGGTGCACCAGACATTGCCATTCAAACTCGGTGTTTTGGCACTATCAGCATAATTCAGATTTTCAGCCATCCAAGTCTGTTCGCCAATCTTTACCGTCTTATAGACTTTACCATCTCGTTCATCCTTTATGCTATCATAAGCAATATCCGGATTGAAGCGAACCTCTTTCGGAATAGACCAGTTCCAGCCATCCGTCATACTGACCCACCCCCCAAGTGAACAATAGTATTTATCACTCGCCGGACCTGTAATAACACGCCCCTCCACATCCGAAACGCATCTTTCTCCATAAAGTACATCTCCGTTTTCTGGAGCAATCTTCCACTTGAGTTTTTCGCAAACATATATATTTCCGTCACTGCCCGTATCCACTTCGCCTTCTCGCTTGGTCGTACACCCTCTTCCCATTATAACTAGGACCTCATCATTAGTTTTCGCCCACATGCCATGGTTATCCGATACATAATACGGATCAATCCATTCATTTAAGACCTCATCATACTGGTAATACCTTCCGGTCACAAGCCCTTCCCAGATTTCGCCATCTTCACCACCATCATCTTTTCCCGAACCGTAAAAATCCTTCTCGATGTCAGTCGCCTCGACCCAAGCGCCATCCCGGCAGATGTAATAACCACTTGTATAACAATAATTCATCGCAATATGTTCATTAGGCCTATCTCTCACAAAAGTATAATCACATACACCCTTGTTTGTTACATCCGACACAACACCCTCTTCTTCAGCACCGCATTTACCAAGTCCATAAATCTCGTACCAAAAGTTTCGCACATACTTTTCAAAATCAGGAACCGTCCCCAAATTCCATGATTCTATATTTTCACGGACTTTCGGTATTGTACCATAACGATTTGCAGGATTCGCCCATCCAGCAATTTCCACTTTTGAGGAATCATCATCCCATTTACCGTCAATTTCGATGTCAGCAGCAAACTTGGCCAAGAACTCGGTAAATTCAGCATCTGTAAGATCCCTAAGCATCATTACGCTAATAGCGAGCAACGCGGCACTCCCTTCACCTTCGCGGAAAATATCCAAATCTTCGGCATTCGCGAAATCACCCTGTATTTCGAAAGCATTGAAAATTTCTGCCTCGGCCTGATTCTTGGCATCATGAAAACTGAGGCCCGTACCCATCAGATAAATCATGCGATCGTACTCCAGATGCGTAAGCAAATTGATATTCACAGTATTCCTATCGGAAAGATCCGTCAGTGCACGAAGCGTTATCATTCCCGTAGATTTTTCAGATTGCATGAGAGCACCACTGATTTCCCTGCGATAATACCCAGTCACTTCAACAATTGCATATTGCGATGCCAGACTGATATTATTGATGACAAAGTCGCCCTTGTCACTTTTTATAGTACCCTTGAAACTCTTGCCGGTCTGCTTCAGCGTCGCACCATCCAGTTCCTGCACGGTCACAGTAGACCCACTCACAAACGGGCCCTTCTGCGAAACACCTGCCACTTCCTTGTCCTTGATGGCGACAATGCCCGCATCATCCGAAGATCCACCAGCAACGTCGTCCATTACGTGAGTTTCTGTACACGCCGTTATCGCTATTATGGCAAGGGCCAGCGACAAGGGCAAAAACAGTCCAGTCCGAGCAAACTTACAAATGCCATTTCTCATTTTTTTACCTCATTTTTAATTTCTTTTTTCAACGATTCGCTCATCGGGAACAATTGCACGTTCAAACGGTACACCCGTTCCGTTTCATCGTCTTCTGTCGCGATTGCAGCAACACGACGGCGAAAGTCGACAATTTCTTTTTTTATCCGTTCATAGGATTTTTGCGTAAGGCCCAAAACTGTCCCCGACATATCTCGTTCCGAAAGTGGCAAATCAAGCGCCTTTATGGCAAACTCACCCATCTGGCGCTGCATCTCGCGAGCCGCTATAGGGACTGCATCCACGGTCCCCATCGATACAGACTTTTCTGTCTGCCGGTAATTCCCGTTCCGGTCCCTTTTCAAAAGGTTCATCTTTACCAAAAAATCGAGCGTCTCGGAAACCTCTGCCGCAGTAATTGCAGGCTTGCAGGCATGCGCCATCTCAAGCGGCTTTGCTCCGGGCATGTGCGGAGCCAGTTCTCGTAGCACAGGGTTCTTCCAAGACTTAAAGTAATCAAACTCCTCAATCCCGAGCGCATGTACCTTGTGGGCACGCGCCAAAGCACACCGGGCCTCGAAAGCAGCACGCTTCGCGGAATCCCCCTTCGCATGAGCGTACGAAACCATCAAGACAAAATATGTATTTTCGAAACCGGCAAGGCCCATAGCGTTCGCCACCGACCCGGCCACCCCAAGACTCAAATTCCTCTTCCCTTCGCAAACATACTTCAAATAAACAGCAGACGAGAACCCGGCGGCCCGCGCAAAGTCACGCCAAGAAAAAGCAGAACAACGCTTGTGTTCTTCGTAATAATCTTGGATATACTTGCGATAATCTGTATATTCAACAATTTCCTTCATAAGCAAAAATATATACCCGTTTTCTTAATTTTGTGTACAAAAATTGCGTTTTTAAACAAATTTTACCATTTTTGCAAAAATTTTGAAAAATTCAACAATATTGGCTACACCCAGCGTGTCCACTGGATACAAAAAAAATCCCCGGCCGGAGCCGGGGAAATTCTTTCGTCTGTAGCCGCGCAGCGGCGTTCTACAAGCGCAGCGATCTAATTACACGCCCTTCTTGAAGCGCTTGGACCACCAGAGGACCACCGGCGAGCAGACGCACACAGAAGAGTACGTACCGATGAGGATGCCGAAGCACTGCACGAGACCGAAGTCACGGATGGAAGAACCGCCCATCACAGCGAGGATCACGCACACGAACAAGGTCGTGAGAGAGGTCACCATGGTACGGCTGAAGCACTGGTTCAGGGACTTGTTGATGGTGTCGGCAAAGTTGGCAGAACCGAAGATTGCCGTATTTTCACGGATGCGGTCGAAGTTAACGATGGTATCGTTCACAGAGTAACCGATCATCGTAAGGAGCGAAGCAATCAAGGCGCCATCGAAAGAAAGACCGAAGGCGGAGATGAAGCCGAGCGTGATGACAGTATCGTGCACGAGGCCGAGCACGGCGGCCACACCGAAGCCGAGACCGAACTTGCCGAAACGGAACCACACGTAAAGGAGGATGCCGAGCCAGGCGAGAATCACAGACAAAATAGCGTTGAAGCGGAGTTCCTTACCGATGGTCGGACCCACGCTGTCCTTAGCGACGATTTCGCACTTCTGACCAGCCTTCTCGAAGGCCTGAGCCATCTTGACTTCGAACTGTGCGTCGTCGGAGGCGCGCATGCTCACCTGGTAGGAGTTAGCGGAAGTACCGCCCAGCGTGCGGACCTTCGCACCGGAGATACCGGCAGAAGAGAGAGCACTGCTCAGGTCCTTCTCGTGCTTGGCATCATCCTGATACTGGATGGTGTAGACCTGACCACCAGTGAAGTCGATGCTGAAGTCGAAGCCCTTCACAGCGATGAAGGCGATGCTTGCGATAATAAGGATTGTCGAAATGAGGCCGAAGCGGCGACGGTTCGGGATAATCTGGAGGTTCGCTTCGTTGATAGCCTTGAAACCGTTACCGATAGAAAGCGTCGTGGCGTCACGCTTGGCGAGCTTCCAGTCGAGGATGGCGCGGGTAAGCGTAATGGCGCAGAAGAGGGAGGTCAGGATACCGATGGTAAGCGTAAGACCGAAACCCTTCACGGAACCAGTACCAATCTTGTAAAGGATAAGACCCGTAAGCACAGTCGTCAAGTTGGAGTCCAAGATGGCGCTGAAGGCGCGTTCGTAACCCTTGGCCACGGCGGCGCGGGCGGTCAGACCGTTCTTGAGTTCTTCACGGATACGTTCATAAATAATCACGTTCGCGTCGAGAGACATACCCACCACGAGGATGAAGCCCGCGATACCGGGGAGCGTGAGGGTCGCATTGAACACGGACATCACAGCGGCGGTCACGAGAGTGTTGATGACCATACCGAAGCTTGCGATAAGACCACCGAGGCGGTAGTAGGCAACCATGAACACCAAGCAGAGGATAAGACCGACGGCACCGGAACCGAAGCCCTGGACGATGTTTTCTTCACCGAGGGTGGCACCGACGCTGCGGCTTTCGATAATCTTCATCGGGGCCTTGAGGGCACCGGCGCGGAGCACGACAGCGAGGCGGTTGGCTTCGGCCATGTCGTCGAGACCAGTAATCTGGGCTTCGCCGTTCGGGATACGGTCACGGATCACCGGAGCCGAAATCACCTGGTTGTCGAGCACGATAGCCATCTGCTTGCCGACGTTCGCGGCAGTCACAGCGGAGAACTTCTTAGGGCCGATGCCTGCAAAACGGAGGCTCACAGCCACTTCACCGGCGTTGGTACCATCACCCACGCGGTACGGACGGGCGTCGGAAATGTCGTCACCGCCCATCTCGGCGCGGCGCTTGAGCAAATAGAGGCGCTTGGCCTTGATCTTGGAATCGCGCTGCACCGGTTCGAGGCCGCTACCGAAAGCGAAGGCCACGTCACGCGGAATCAGCTTCTGCACGCCTTCGGTCTCGAGGAGCTTCTTCACCTTCTCGATGTTTTCTTCGGCGATGAAACCACCGTTGCCGAAGCTCAGGTAGTAGGCAGAGAGAGCCATACCGACTTCGCCAGCCGGAGCGTTGTCCGCAGCGGCTTCCTTGGCGGAATCTTCCGTAGCAGGCTTTTCTTCGGCCTTGGCACCGGCACCGGCGAGAAGTTCTTCGTCGGAGAGGTCGGACTTGGCAGCGACAGCGCTATCCGCAGGCTTGGCGGCGGAATCGGCGGCCACGGTAGAATCAGTGGCAGCAGCGGAATCCGCACCGACGATGTCGGTCGTCTGGCGGGTCAAGTACTGGTCGATAAGGCCGATGACCTGGGTAAACTTATCGGATTCAGCCAAAATCTTGAATTCGAGTTTTGCGGTAGAACCCACGAGGGCCTTTGCGGTAGAGTCATCCACGCCCGCCAGTTCAACCAAGATTCGGTCGTCGCCGCTCGGGGAAATTTGCGGTTCAGAAAGACCGTACTGGTCAACGCGGTTACGGATGATTTCGAGCGACTGGGCCTGAATATCCTTGATGTCTTCGCCGTCCTTGAGGCCGGACTGGTCAATCTGCAGCGTGATGCTGGTACCGCCGGCAAGGTCCAAACCGAAATTGATGGACTTGGCGCCCAGTTTCGGATTTTCCTTGAGGAACGTCTTCTTGGCATCACCCTTCTTGGAGTGAACCTGGATAGAGGGCCAAACAGTATAGGCCGAGAGAACGATGACTAGGAGAATGATAAATTCTCGCATGCCGAATTTTTTGTTGTTCATTTGCAATCCCTTAATAAGGCATTAATACGCGTTAGTTGCGGGTCAAAGATAGAAAAATAGCAGAAAGATTAAAGACGACAGCCGGGAGAATGCGGCAAAAGACGTCTCCAAATCTCGGTATTTTCACAAAATTTCGGCATTAGCCCGCCTCTTTCCGTTCTGAACAGGCAGCATCAGATTACGGATCAGCGGATTTCAAAGGTCGGCTGCTTGCCCGCTAGCGATACTGCGAGCGTCATCTTCTTTTTGCCGAGGGTACGCACGACGGTAAAACCGTCGCCATCGCAGGCGATTTCCATCTTGCCGTCGCGAAGGACGGGGTTATCTTGGCGCATCCGGGTGAGTTCCTTCACCAGCGCATACACCGGCGCTTCCTGCATTTCAGACAACTTATTCCAAGGGACACTCCGGCGGTTGTCGGGGTCCTTGCCACCGTGCATTCCGAGTTCTTCACCGTAGTAAATGCAAGGAGCCCCCGGCATAAAGAACAGCAGCGTGAGCGCGAGCTTGATGCGTTCCCAGCTGGTGCAGGGCTGCGACATCAGGCGCGTGGTATCGTGACTCCCGAGCAAATTCATGGGCATGTCGCCGCGGCCTTCGGGGAATGCCGCCTGGAGTCGCTTGCAGAATTCTTCTGTCGAAATCGGCTTCTCGTCAAAAAGGTACTGCATCACCGCTTTACGAAAAACGTAATTCATCACACCGTCAAACTGGTCACCTTGTAGCCAGCGTTCCGGGGCATCCCAGATTTCACCGACGATATAGGCGTCTTTATTAATGGCCTTTACGCGGCGGCGGAATTCCTGCCAAAAACTATCGTCGTCGATTTCGTTGGGCACGTCGAGACGCCAGCCATCAATACCGCGCTTGGTCCAGTATTCGGCGACGGAGAAAAGGTATTCGCGTACGTCGGGACAGTTTGTATTGAACTTGGGGAGCGCAGGGTAGTTCCACCAACATTCGTAATTGGGCTTGCCCGAGTAGGCGTGTATTGGCCAGGAATGCACATGGAACCAGTCCCTGTACGGGGAATCTTCACCGAGTTCCATAAGGCTGTTGAACTGGAAGAACCCTCGCGAACAGTGATTGAACACGCCGTCCAGAATGATGCGCATCCCGAGCTTGTGCACTTTTTTCACGAGGCGGTCAAAGTCCTCCAAAGTGCCGAGCACCGGGTCGATTTCGAAGTAGTCCACCGTATGGTAGCGGTGGTTGGAATTGCTCTTGAAAATCGGGCACAGGTAAAGCGCAGTCACACCGAGCCCCTTGACGTAATCAAGTTTATCTTCAATGCCCGCGAGATTCCCGCCGAACATGTTCGAACGAGTGGGTTTGCTATCCCAATCAACAAACTTGCCTACGGCATTATACTTCGGACTGCGGCAGAACCGGTCCGGAAAGATTTGGTAGAAAATAGCGTCTTTGACCCAGGCAGGAGAATACATAGTAGCTACGAGGTTCGAGGTATGAGGTCGGGGCTTCGCCCCTTTGAGGTATATGGTGCGAGTTTGGTTGCATCCGGCTCCCTTGAGGTCTTTCGCCCAGAGCGAAGCGACCTCAAAGCGAGTTTACGAGCGACCTCATCGCTCACAGCCTCTAAATTTTCCACATCGCACGGCGCTTGCGTTCATCGACCAACTTCCTGATTTCGGAAGAAAGCGAGGTGAGCTTGAGCAGTTCATCCACAAGGCAGGGCAGCTGGTAAGTCCAGTTGTTGCCACCGACCGTTCCGGGCACGTTGATGCGCTCGTTTTCGGGGTTGCCGGCAGAAAGCGTCGACGACAGCGCGAAATAGTCCTGGATAGGCAGGATGCAGAACAAACTGTTCGTGGAGAACACGTGCGTGAGGAGGTTGCGGACCACGGGCGGAGTGAGCTCGTCCGGGGCGGAGCCCATCTGGTGCGCATGGGACCAGTACAGGTTCTTGTCGAAATCCGGTTCCTTCCACAGGCCGCGAAGCGTCGAGGTGTCGTGGCAGCTTGTCGTGCAAACGGAAAGGCGCGGGTATTCCTCCATGTCGTAATACGGGGAATATTGCACGTTCCAGTTGCGGGCCCAGCGTTCGATGCGCAGGGACAGGATGTTGAGCTTGTTCAAAACCGTCGGAACGCACGGGGGAACCGCACCGAGGTCTTCGGCGCACACGAGCATGTCCGTCTCGTTGGCAAGCACGGAAAGGAGCTTCATGGCGTTCTGTTCCCAGAGCGAATTCTGCGCCTGCTCGTTCGCATGGATAATGTCGTGCAGCTTGTCCTGCTCGTTCTGGGGCAGCGTGTAGAGCACCGGCTGGTTGTACCAGTACCAATACGGGTAGAACACGTCGTCGCTGCCGGTGGGGATGAACACGCGGTTCCAGTAGACGCGCAGCATGGCGTCCTTGACGGCCTGCGGTTCCTCCATCGCAAGAATCTGCTTTTCGGAAGAATAGTTGTCGCACAGGATAAAGCGGTCCGTAGTGCCCGGCAGATTTTCAAAGCACTTCGCCACAAGGCGTTCCGTGTCATCGCCCAGGAATCCGCGGAGTTGGTCGACGGAATAGTTCGGGTTGCGCAGGTATTCCAGAGACTGCCTGCAGAAACCAGCAGCATGCAGCACGTCCCAGGTCAGCGGAACAGACGGTTCGAAATGACCGAGGATTCCCGTGACTTCCTTCTCCGGAATCGTCCAGATGCGGAAGAATCCGAGCACGTGGTCAATGCGGTACGCATGGTAGAACTTGCTCGCCTGCGCCAGGCGCTTGCGCCACCAGGAGAAGTCATCCTTCTCGATGACGTCCCAGCGGTACGTGGGGAAGCCCCAGTTCTGGCCGGCATAGCTGAACATGTCAGGAGGTGCGCCCGCCCTGTCGGCCAGCGAGAAATACTTACGGTCGGCCCACACGTCGGCGCTGTCCTCGTTGATGAGGATGGGAATGTCGCCCTTGATGTGCAGCCCCATCTGCGAAACTTCGCTCACGGCCGTGCAGAACTGCATCTCGGCGACATACTGCATCCAGGCGTGGTACAGGCAATCCTTGCGGAACTTTGTCCAGAGCTTGCCCACCTGCTCGGCATCCGGGTCGCGGTAGTCGCTCCAGTCTTTCCAACTGGCCTCGTTGTTCTGCTGTTTGAGCGTACAGTAAACGCAGTAGGGCTTGGCCCAGTCATTACGCTCGATCCAGGTCGTGAGCGCCTTGTCGCGCTTGATCTGGTCGTAGGCGTTATCGAAAATCTTGCGGAGAATGGCGCGCTTCCAGGTAGCCACGCGGTAATACTCTACGCGGTCGGATTTCTCGAAGGATTCTTTCGCCTCGTTGATTTCGTTCTCGAAGGCGGACGAGCCGGCAACCGACTGGATGTTGATGAACGCGGGATTCAGCGCGAACGCACTCCGTGCGCTATAAGGGCTCGATTCGGAGCCAGTGTCGTTCACCGGCAGCAACTGGATGATATCGAAGTTGCAGAGGGAGGCCCAACGGGCCAGGGGAATCAGGTCAAGGAAGTCGCCGATGCCGATGCTCGCATGGCTGCGCAAGCTGAACAGCGGGACGGCCACGCCCGACTGGAAGGAGGAAATATCACCATATCTCATATTGCAAAATATAAATAGACAATAGATGAACTGCGTATGACGAAAGAGATTTATAAGGAAGAAAGGGCGCCGGAGGCTAATGGACTGCAGATTTTTCGCCTCATTTTCTCCCATTTTTTGCAATTTTCACAAAAAATCCCCTATATTTATAAATTGAGATAATATGAGCTGGGAATGCAAATATTTACGCGAAACCTTCTGCGACAAGCGAAAGAAGGAATGTTGCCCCGGGGATGCAGGCTGCGTCCTGTACGGGAAATTCGTGTTTCCCCTGCGAGAATCCACAGAGAAAAAAGCTCCCAAAAAGGCCGCTAAAAAGAGTCTTTCCTCAAAAAACGCCAAAAACCGCGATTAACGACGCGATAGAACCACTGACAGAAAATGTCCAGTCGAAAGCAAGTCCGCTACTAGAGCGGGTTCTTGCGGGGGCGGCCGCGACCGCGTTTCGCGGCAGGAGCCGGCTCTGCCTTCTTCTCGGGAACGGCCTGGGCCTTGAACGTGAAGCCCATCTTGCCACAGAAGGACGACTTGAGCACGCGTCCGGACACCGGGCGCGGCGGCACCGCCGGCTTCTGGGAGGCCTTGCTTTCCGCCGGAACGGCGGAAATAGGCCTCTTCGCGGCCGGAACGGGCTTTTCGGTGAAAGAAGCGGGCTTCCCGCCTTGTACAAAGTCGCGAATCTTGGGCATCGGGAGCGATGCAGCCATCGAAATCGGCCTATTTGCCCTCTTTTCGCCATATTCCGAGGCGATTTTCCTCATTTTGGCGGCTTCGGCGTTCAATTTACGCAGAATACGTTCCTTTTTCGATGGGCGGGCCCGATAAGACCTTTCTCCCCCGGATTCGGAGTTCTTGATAATATCTTCATCGGACAAACCCCGCAATTCCAAGGGGACTTCTATAATAGGCAAATCGGCCACAACATTAGATTTCATAAGCATTCGGGCGAGTTGTTAGAGAAAAAATCGAGTTGTCAAGAGTGTTTTTTGACTTTTTTTTGTCACGTTTCTGTCAAAAGATAAAAAAAATTAAAAAATCTTTTTGTCAAGGCCTAGAAAATAAATTGTTTCTGGACTATTTTTGTAACAATGCTTCGCTTTACACAAGAAATATTACTCGCGCTCCGCGCAATCGCAAACGAAGAAGAGTCGCACGAGATGTCTAAAAAAGCTCGTGAGCAGTTCGACTTTCTCGGGGTCAAGCTCGTCCCCCGCCGTGAAGTCACCTACCCCATCTTCGACAGGAACCCGCCAAAGGACGACGCCGAGCTGGTCAGCCGGATTGAGGACATGTGGGCACAGCCGTACAGGGAAATCCAGTACGCCGCCTGCGACTACCTGTTCAGGCACCGCCACATGCTGGGCGGCCAACACCTGGTATTCTTGAAAAAGCTTATCAAGACGCGCGCCTGGCACGACACGGTCGACACGCTCGCCGCCTGTATTTTGGGCGACCTCGTCTGGAGGCTCCCGGTGCTCCGCACCAAGATTGCTTCCTGGATTCGCGACCCCAACATCTGGATTCGCCGAAGCGTCATCATTTTCCAGATCCAGTACAAGGACCACACGGATTGGCCGCTTCTGCGCCAGTTCTGCCTCTCCTGCGCCAAGGACGACGATTACTACATCCGTAACGGCATCCGCAGGGCATTGTCCGAATATGCAAGAATCAACCCCATCGAGGTCCGCCGATTCGTGCAAGACAACACCTTCGCCGAGCAGACGACCCAGGAAATCCTTCGCTGGATCTAGTATTAAAGCAAAACGATTTTTTAAGGTAGCCTCCGGGCTACCTTTTTTTGTGGTCCGGCACGGAACTTGCGGCCTTCGCATGAAAAAAAACGACGTAATTAAAAAAAGAGACTCCCTCGTTTAAGAGGAAGTCTCCAAGAGGCAACGATCAGACTCGAACTGATGAATAAGGCTTTTGCAGAGCCGCCCCTTACCAACTTGGGTACGTCGCCAAAGATGCGGGTAATATAGGTAAAAATCGGCAAATTTCCAAGGGTCAGCCCTCAAAAAAAACGAAAAAACAAAGCTATCTTTGACCACGATGAGCAAAATCCCGTTAAAAACAAAGTTTTTTGCCAAATTAGGAGCCCTCTGGATGCGCAGCCTGCGCATTCGTCTGCACACCCCGGAAGATTTCCGCCCTGGCGTGCTCGGACTGTGGCACCGGGACCTGCTCGCGAGCTGCGCCGCCTTCAAGGACAAGGGAGTTCACATCCTCGTCTCCAAGTCCGGCGACGGGGAAATTCTCGCCCTCGCAACAACATCACTCGGCTTCGAAGTCACCCGAGGTTCCGATACCGACGGCCCGTTGAATGTCCGGCACATCCTCCGCAGCCTGCGTTCAGGAAGGTTCGCCGGGATGGCTCTCGACGGTCCCCGCGGTCCGGCACTCGAAGTCAAACCGGGTTCCCGGTGGCTCGCCGAAAGCAGCGGCACCCCCCTCTGGCACATCGTACCGCACTACGGGGCGCACTTCACGCTCAACACGTGGGATAAGTTCATCGTGCCGCTCCCGCTGTCATCAATTGACGTCGAAATTAAGTATCTTTAGGGCAAGCCCAACAATTTGATTTATGGTTCCAAAGAAAGGAAGAAATCCGTGATCGCATTACCTCCGAAATTCGTAGCATTCGACCTCGAAACCACTGGCCTCAGCAACGTAAAGGACGAAATCATTGAAATTGGTGCGGTAAAGTTTACCGTCGAGACTCGCGATGGCAAAGTCGTCCCCAAGATGATTTCGGAATTCGAGACGTTCGTCAAGCCGAACATGCTCATTCCCGCCGAAGCCTCTAGCGTCAACCACATCACCGACAAGATGGTCGAAGACGCACCCCCGGTAGGCGAATGCCTCAAGAAATTCACCGCGTTCTGCGGCCAGGGCACCATCCTGCTCGCACACAACGCAAACTTCGACGCAAGCTTCCTCCGCGAAGCCTATGCAAAGAACCCCCAGCTCGTCCCCGGCAACCCGGTCGTCGACAGCCTCGCCATCAGCAAGACCATCCTGCCCGAGCTCCCGAACCACAAGCTCGGCTACATGGCCGGCCTGTTCATGAAGCGTGGCGAAATCTCGATGAAAATCGACTCCGAAAAGATGCACCGCGCGGTCTACGACTGCGAAATGCTCATGGAAGTGTTCGTCGCCCTGCTGCGCAGGAGACTCAAGGAAAAGGACTGGGAACTCGGCAGCATCATGCAGAGCATGGCCAAGTACAAAGGCGTGCCGCAGTTTATTAAAAAGTGATTAGAGTGATGAGCTATGAGCTATCAGCAATGAGCCTCACCGCTCACTGCTCACCGCTCATTGCTCATCGCTCATTGCTCACCGCTCATTGCTCATCGCTGAAGGCTCATTGCTCACGGCTCACAAGATACACAAAACACCGCCAAGGGCTGCCTTGGCGGTTAAATTTCGTTCCGAAACGGGAATTAGATTCCGAGTTCCTGGGCGACGGCCTGGATGCCGAGCTTGCTGATGGTGCGGAGACCGGCAGCGCTCACGCGGAGGGTGACCCAGCGATCTTCTTCAGGAATGTAGAAACGCTTCTTCTGGAGGTTCGGAAGCTGCTTCATCAACTTCTTACGGTTAGAGTGGGAAACCATGTTGCCCACGAGGCCGGCTTTTCCGGTGACTTCACAAATACGGCTCATAATTAAACTCCGTTGTTTTTTACGGACACCAATTTTAGTTAAAAGTTTCGAAACTGTCAACCATTTTCATTGCAATTTCAATTTTGCAATTCTTTCGGAAGGTTAAATTTGGTCGATTCCACCAATTTTACGAAATTTTCGATAGTTATCGGTCCAAAACGGTCCTTGAGCCACTGAACGACCTCCTGGACCAGGATTTCGGGCGCACTGGCGCCGCTGGACAGCCCGACAGTGTCGATTTGATCGAACCAGGCCGGGTCGAGGTCGTCCACCCCGGCAATCAGGTGGCTCGGAATGCCCTGTTCGAGCCCAAGTTCCATCAATCGGGAAGAATTCGACGAGTTCTTCGCCCCGACGACCAACAAAAGGTCGATTTTCTTGCAGAGGTCGAGGACCGCGGCCTGACGATTGCCCGTCGCATAGCACAAATCGCCCGCATCAGGACCAACAATATTGGGGAAACGGGACTTGAGCGCAGCAATAATCTTGCGCGTCTCGGCTACCGAAAGCGTGGTCTGAGTGATGTAGGCCAGTTCCTTGCCTTCGGGGACGACCAGGTTTTCCACATCCTGCTCGTTGCGGAGGAGCGTAATGGAACCTTCGGGAAGTTGCCCCAGGGTGCCTTCCACCTCGGCATGGCCCGCATGCCCGATAAGGATAATGTGGCGGCCAGCGGTGTAGTGGCGCTTTGCGCTATAGTGTACGCGGAGCACCAGCGGGCAGCTCGCGTCCAGCACGTGCAAGCGCCTTTTCTCGGCATCGACATAAATGTGTTCGGCCACACCGTGAGCCGAAAAGATGACCACGGAGCCTTCCGGGACCTCGTCGACCTCGTCGACAAAGACGACACCCTTGCTCTTGAGGGAATCGACGACGAACTGGTTGTGCACAATCTCGTGGCGCACGTAGATAGGCGCACCAAATTTTTCGAGGGCTTTTTCGACCACATGTATAGCACGGTCCACGCCGGCACAGAATCCGCGGGGCGTAGCAAGGACTAGTTTTTTCATCAGAGCAATTCCTTCAGGTAATCCAAAAGCTGATTGTAGGAATCCATAATTTTAGCTTGTTCGTGAGCCAGGAAAGTGCGTACCAGCCGAACATCGGGCAGGGGGCGTTTCGAATAGCCGGCGGTCGACTTCAACTGCGTAACGACGCCCGCGCGGACAAGCGACTCGACACATTCCTTCTTGCCCGAAGCATACGGGCCAATACAGGTGGCCACCCCCATCTGGAGCGGTTCCCAGAAATCGTGCACACCGAGATTCCTGCAGAACGAGCCACCAATGACGCAAGTGCGAGACGTCGCAAAGACTTCCGTGGTGCGTCCATACTGGCCCACCACCGACACAGAACCCTTCTGCACCAGCGGCCAGTCCAACACCATGAGTTCCAGGTCGTGCAACGCCTTGCGGAAGGCGTCCAGTTCGGAAAGGTGGCGCGGGACAAGCACGACGGCTTCCTGGCGCTTGATCGAAGACACCAGCATGCGGGAAAGGCTCGCCCATTCCGCCATGTGCATTGAAATGAATGCCGTATCCACAGTCGGTTTTTCGGGAGGCGCGATTTCGGCACCAGAGCGGGCCCAAGGCAAAAGTTTCCAGTCGCCCCCAATCATCATCTTCGAGATGTTGCCTCTCGCAGCGACATTCAAGAAGCGCGCAAGGTCGGCGCCAGTCTGCATGCAAGCAAAGCCAATGGCAGACATGTCCACGCCCGGAAGCGAGGAGCGGTACCGTCCGGAAACAAGCGCCACGGGAGAAAGTCCATTACGACGATGCATCGCCGAAAGGTAGCCTGGCCACAGTTCGTTTTCTCCGAGGATGAGCGCAATCGGTCGGACGCTCTGGGTAAAAGTTTTCATTGCGCTCGGCGTATCGACCGGGGCAATAGCGGATTCCACGTTAGGCGCCGATTCCTTGAGGAAGGTGAGGATTTCCGCCTTCTGCGTCGTGAGCAAAATCTTGGGGCAGCCGGGCAAATCCTGCTGCAGGAAGGTCGCGAGGTTCAGGAGCATCTTGCATTCCCCGAGGCTAGCCCCATGCATCCACAGGAACGGGCCCTCGGGCCACGGACCGTAAAGACGTTCCTTCATATGGAACGTCTGTTCGACAACCGGCACCTTCGCCGCCGCCTGGGCGACAGAACCTAATGCCACGCGGGCTAAATCAACGACCTTGAACATACCACAAGAAAATTAACAAACACGAGCCACGCCCACGTGGAGGCATCGGCCGCAAAGGCCTTCCAACGGGTGCGTTTTGCCAGTTTCGCCGTCCGGCCACCGCCCACACGGCTTCTCAAACCAGGGAAAAATGGGGGTGTTTCCTTTGCCCAGGCTTGCCAAGCATCCCCGAAACGCCCTTCCAAAAAACGATCCTCCGCGCGGGAAAGCGCCACCTCGAAAAGGACGACGGCCAGCACGAAAGGGAGGGCCAACAGAGAAATCCCGAACTGGAGCAGCACCAGCCCGCAGGCAAAAACCGTATTCGACACGTAAAGCGGGTGCCTGATATAGGCGTAAGGGCCGCTAGTCACAAGGGATTCGGCATCATGCACGCTCCCGCGGGTATGTTCCCCGATATAGCGACGCGCCCACACACGAAGCACAAGGCCCAAAGCGTTACACAAGAGACAAAGCACGATGGCGGCAAGCCCAAGAGCCGAGCCGAACGGGTCAGCAGGCCGAACGTCCAGAGCAAACGGGAGCAGCAACATGGCAAGCGCCATGACGGCAAGGATGTACCCGCGATACCGGTAGATGAACGGGCTAACCTTCGGCAACGCCACCTCCCACCAGGGCTTCCATGTCGACAACGCGGAAGCGCCCTTCGACGGAGGCGCCCAAGCTGTCGTGACTCACGACGATAGTCCACTTGTGAAGCGCTGCCGCCGCATCCAGGAACGACTCCAAAAGCGGTTCCCTGTCGGCGAGGGCGATAGAGGCGAAAGGCTCGTCCAAAAGCACCGTACTCGAATCGGAAGCAAGCGCCCACAGCAAGGCGACGCGGGCACGCTGGCCCCCGGAAAGGCTTTCCCTGGGCACGAGTTTTTCGGTCCCGGAGGCTTGAATAAACTTGTCGATGGTGCCGGATTTCCGCTTGAGAAGCTCTTGCAAAATAAACCTTGGCGGGAGTTCCAGGTCTTGCGCGACAAAGAACACGTCCCGAGGCATCTTGGCTTCCCCTTGCCATTCTTCCAGGCCCGCCGCAAGGCGCAAGAGCGTCGACTTGCCCACCCCGTTGCGGCCACGCAGCAGCACCGGCTTGGAGCGGTCCCACGAAAAAGAAATCCCACGGAACAGGGCGGCATCGCTCCCCTCGTACTGGAAGCGCCCGTCATCCACATGCAGGCCGTCGTCGCGATTGCCCCCGCACGGCTTGCGCTTGGGGAGATTGCCGAAGCGAACAAGAACGTTGTACGCAGTGGCCGAGGCACGCATCTGGGGCACCACCCTGGCGCATTCCTTGACCGGCTTATAGCAAAGCAGCACGGCCGAGCAGAACAGCACGAGCCCCGTACCGTCCATCCAGCCCGAAGAAATTAGCTTGGCACAGAACGCAAGAACCACCACCATGGCAAGCACCGAGACCGTCTCTGCCGTGAGCGAAAGCGCCCCCTTGCGGACAGAAGTCGAAAGCCCGCGTTCCCGCAGCGAGCGCACCGACTGCATGAGGCCCCCGGAAACATGGTTCCGTTCGTAACGCGAGCTCCACCGGCGGAACAGCTTGCGGGCAAGACCCAAATCTTGGCGGAACACGGCCCGGGCCTCCAAAAGGGATTCTTCTTCAGGCCCCATCCGGTGAATCTTGCGCTGCATCCAGCCAATCAGCGGCACGACCACCACGAAAAGGAACAAAGTAAGCGGCCACGAGATGTAAAAAAGCACCGGCAAAAAGACGACAAGCTGCAACACCGCCTGCACCGCCTGAAAGCACACCGAACTGTTGGACTGCAACACCTGGGTCGATTCGTAGGCCGCCTCAACAGCACGTTCCCCCTCCGGACCATGAAAAATCGAGGGGGCAAGGTTCCTCAGCGTGCGCAGGAACCACCCCATGACGAGCGCCCCCACGCCATAGGCCCACTTTTCGGAAATGCGGACCTTCCAGAGCATGAACACGAAGCGCAAAACGGTCAAAAGGAGCATCAGGGCAATCCATTCCGTAAGCCCGACAACCGGCTCGCCCGACAGAATCCGCATGAAGGCACGGATTCCCCAAAGCAGGGCCGCATCCGACGCACTCGCCAAAAGAGCAACGGGAATAAACCGGAACAGGCCGCCGAAAATGGATTTTTTGAGCCGCTTTTGCAATATCACGATAAAAAATTAAAAAAAAACACTGGGGGGCCTTGACTAAAATGCATATTTTCCTATATTTGGCCCTACGCAAGACGCCCCTATCGTCTAGTGGCCTAGGACTCGGGATTTTCATTCCCGCAACAGCGGTTCAAACCCGCTTGGGGGTATAAAAAAGAACCTACCGAAAGGTGGGTTCTTTTTTTTTGTGCCTTTTTCACCCCAGAGAAAAGGGCGATACACCATTATCGCCAAGCCGCCCCCAATATGTACAAATGTACGTTTGCAAGCGATTCTGTATATATTTATGATATGACCAGCCTTGGTTATTCAGCGCTGATATATATGCTAAAAAGACTGCTGTACATATTGTGTATTCTCTTTTTATTGACGGCTTGTACGGGTGAACAAATCCGGTTTTTAAATAGATCTCTTGGTTTTTTCAAAGTTATGAGAGTCTATCCGATTGATTTGTCCAATACGGAAAAACACGTGTTTCATATAAGGGAACATGATGGCAGAAGGCGGGTTAGTATAAATTTGTACTTTGACTCCATTCCAGATGCGGGGAATTTGCGTACTGTTGAAGGATTAAGTATTAAAACTCGAATTTCTATGGACGGCTTTTCTCATGAAATAATGACGGACAAGTCGGGATCTAGTTCTGGCCATTGTTGGATGTACAATGACAGCTATGGGCTGCAACTTCTTAGCTGGGTTTTGCCCGCCGACATTGATTTTGACAACCCTTTAACTATTGAGTTCCAGATAATGGAAAGCGACAGCGTTAAATGGACGTTTTATGGTAATTCGCTAAAACTGGATGAATGGGGAAGGGCGGCTCCATTTGTCGAAATTAACGTTGTAAAAGGCGATACAGTTGCACTGCGCAAGTTCGTAAATCCGCGTCTTGTCGTCGTGACCGGCGAATGATTTTTGATACATAAAAAATAGCTAGATGCAAGCCTCTTATGGGGGGGGAACTCCATTATAAGCGTACGCTTCCGGAGCCGAGTTTTACTTCAACTTAACAATTTCTTCAAGGCTTACTAGATGGATATTGCGGTTCTTGCGAACTTCCTCGCCAAGTTTCTCCGCAAAGCCAAATTCGGAAAAAAGGTAATAGTAAAAATCAGCGTTTTCTTTTTGCGGAGAAAGCTTTACCGCCGTATCAAGAAAATCACCGTAAGTAAACGGCTTGCCCTTGAACTTACATTCTCCTACAAGATACTTTTTCTTATCTGCGGATATCGCAAGCAAGTCAATTTCCGTTTCTCGAACATCCGCTTCATCGCCTCGGCGTACAGTAGTTTTACCCCACCAGCGTCCCATCCGCTTATAACGAAACGGCAGTAACCCTGCCTTCTGTTTTTCTTGGACGTATTCACGGCAAACATCCTCAAAAGAAAAAGATGCGAATTCATGCAAAGAGGGCTTAACTACATGTTCGAAAACGCCGTCAACATCGCCACTTTCCAAATCGGAATAGCTGGTAAACACGTATGCATACCAGAAGCGAAAAAAGTTGTCCGTCAGGCGGTAAAGTCCACGATTCCGGTTCCCAGCTTCCTTTATACCGTCATCGACAGAAAATTCACGTTTCACGATGGAAAGTTCGATCAAGTTTTTTAGATAAACGCTCGTCTTCGAGGTGTCGTCTATAAGCGATTTTTTGCTGATATCATTCAGCTTGGTCGCCCCAAGCGCAATGGCTTCAATAATGGAATTGTAGAGAATCGTTTCACGCAGTTCCTGCCGAAGCAGGAATTCCACCTCGCTATAAAGTGCACATCCCTTGGTAAGAATATTTCGCTTGATGTTTTCTTCAAGGGACAAACCGGGATTGAATTGGCGCAGGTAATGCGGAATTCCACCAAGTATAGAATAGGCTATAATCTTATCGCGAGCGGAATATTTCGGGAAAAACCGCGTTGCATCGTAAAATCCCATAGGCTCCATCTTGAAAATTCCCGTAGCACGTCCATAAAGCGGATTTTTCTCGGCAAGCAGTTCCTTTTCAATAAAACTCATAGAGCTGCCGCACAAGACTATCATGACGTTGTCGTCCTTCAGGCGTTCATCCCAAAGGGCTTGTAAGACGGACGGAACACTGCTGTTGTACTTGCACATGTAAGGGAATTCATCGATAACCAGTAACTTTTTCCGCTTGCCGTATGGCAAATCCGAAATAGAACCAAGCGCCCCTTCCCAGTCATCAAATTCAGAGATATATTTCGCCGCTGGGATCTTTTCTTGCAACATCTTCGAAGAAAAACTGCGTAGCTGCAACTTATCGGACACTTCTCGGCATGAGTAGAACACATGCGGTTTGCCTTTGCAAAATTCATGAAGAGTCTCCGTTTTGCCCACGCGCCTGCGCCCGTAAAGCACGACAAGCTGACCTCCCTTGCTTGCGTACCGTTCTTCGAGAAACTGCAATTCCTGTTTTCTGCCAATGAACATATTCTACCCTGTGCCCTTTTTTATTTACCAAATCACGATTTAGCAAATCACGATTTGGTAATTATTATACATTATTTTTAACAAAAAAGCAAAAGATTTTTCTTCTTTTTGCATAAACAGCTTTTTAACGAAGAATGGGATGGACTGCGCTTCACTTCGTTCCGCAGACTTCTGTCGAACCCTCTTCGAGGGTTCGGAGTATCCCTTATGAAAAAATATGGAGCCCACAAGGGGCTCCATATTTTTTCAGGAGAGAGAGGGATTCGAACCCTCGGTCCTGTGACAGACTCCGGATTTCGAGACCGGCCCAATCGACCACTCTGGCATCTCTCCGAGGTTCGCACAATGTAGAAAAAAAACATCCCTTTGTCTATCCCCCTAACAAAAACCCTTTGATTCCGTTTTTTTATTTCTACATTTGGCCTCAAATCCAATAAAATCGGATCCAAAAAGACTTCAGGTTTATAAGCGCGAGTGCGCTTCGGGGCTTTTCTAGGTTCATTTTCCCGAAACTTTCAGGAATTTTCGAACCTTTTGATAGTGCGGCATGGGCCGCAGATGAAGTTTACGGGTCCTGAAGGTGCATTATGACGACGAATACCGAAGAACGTATTCCTGAAGAATCTATTGACCCCAAATCCAAAATCGCCCGCGAGGCCAACGCCTTTCTGGACGCGATTGCCGGCGGTGCCGACGAGGACGAGGCTGACGAAGCCGCTTTCCTCGCACTGAACCCGAACGGTGTCGTCGTGGACGAAGAAGGCGACGTGCTCAAGAAGGGGGCAAAATCCGCCATCGAAGTCGGCGAAAAGGTCGAATTCGAGGAAGGCGAGGTCGAACAGCCCGACGAAGACTACGCAGAATCCAAGAAAGACTGCGCTGAGCAGCCTGTAGAACAGGAGATGCCCGGCCAAGCCGGGCATGACAATGTGGCCGCAGAGCAAGACAATGCAACAGCCGAGCCTGAAAACACGGCTACAAAAGAATCCTCAGACGAAGAACCGGCTGAAGAATCCGATAACGATTCTGACGACGATCTGGGCGACGAAGCCCTCGTGACCTTCGAAGACCTCGGACTTGCGGACGAAGTTCTTGAAGCCATCAAGGCCCTGAACTACGAGACGCCCTCCCCCATCCAGGCGAAGGCTATCCCGGCACTTTTGCAGGGGGCAAACCTGCTCGGCACGGCACAGACCGGCACCGGAAAGACAGCAGCATTCTCGCTTCCGCTGCTTTCGAGGCTCAGTTTCAACGGGCACGAGACCTCGATGCTCGTACTCACCCCGACCCGCGAACTCGCTATCCAGGTGGCCGAAGCTATCCAGCAGTACGCAGTCAAGATGCCGAAGGTCCACGTGGTCCCCGTCTATGGCGGGCAAGACATCGCCGTGCAGCTCCGTGCTCTCAAGCGCCAGGCGAACATCGTGGTCGCCACCCCAGGCCGCCTCATTGACCATATCAAGCGCGGTTCCATCGTGCTTTCGGGCGTGAAGGCAATCGTACTCGACGAAGCCGACGAAATGCTCGACATGGGATTCATGGAAGACGTGGAGACCATCCTCAAAGAAATCCCCAACGATGCCCAGCGCGCGCTCTTCAGCGCCACCATGCCCAAGGAAGTCAAGAAGATTATCGACCAGCACCTGGGCGAATACGAAGAAGCCCGCATCGAAGGCAAGACGACCACCGTCGAGAACATCCGCCAGCGCTACCTGCTGGTGAAAAACGAGCACAAGCTCGAAGCGCTCGCCCGCGTGCTCGAAGGCGAAGACTTTGACGGCGTGCTGATTTTCGTGCGCACCAAGCAGAACACCACCGAACTTGCCGAAAAGCTCGAAAGCCGCGGTTTCAACGTGGCCCCGCTGAACGGCGACCTCGCCCAGTCCATGCGCGAACGCACCATCAACCGCCTCAAGATGGGCAAGCTCGATATTGTCGTCGCGACCGACGTGGCCGCCCGCGGTATCGACGTGGACCGCATCACGCACGTAGTGAACTACGACATTCCCTTTGACACGGAATCTTACGTGCACCGCATCGGGCGCACGGGCCGCGCAGGCCGCAGCGGAAACGCCATTCTCTTCATCACGCCGCGCGAAAAGAGGATGCTCAAGATTATCGAGAAGGCGACTCGCCAGCCTATCGAAGCGATGGAAACGCCCACGGCAGACGTCATCAGCGCCAAGCGCGTCAGTACGTTCAAGGAAAAGATCAAAAGCGTCCTCAGCTACGGCGAGCTCGACAAGTTCAAGGAACTCGTGCAGAGCATGGTCGCGGAAGGCTGCAACATGGAAAACGGAGTCGCTCTCGAAGACGGTTCCGTGCGCGAAATTACGGCAGAAGATGTCGCCGCCGCAGTCATCAAGGTGTGGCAAAAGAAGCAGCCGCTCTTCCCGGAACTCAAACCGCTCGACGCCCCGCGCGAACGCGGTGGCCGCGATAGAGGCGACAGGGGCGACAACTTCGGGCTCGACCGCGAAGAAAAGAGCCGCCTCCGCAAGGAACGCAAGGAAGGTTCCAACGGTGTCGAAGAAGGCTACCTGCGCTACTACCTGGGCGTGGGCCGACGCGACCACGTGACCCCAAAGGACATCGTGGGCGCCATCGCCGGCGAAGGCAATATCAGCAGTAGCAACATCGGACGCATCAAGCTGTTCGACAAGTTCAGCACTGTGGAACTCCCCGAGACCATGCCGCAGGAAGTCCTCGACATTCTGTCGGGAATGACCATCCGCGGGAACGAAGCCCGCTTCCGCCTGATGACCGACGAGCCGCCCAGCGGCCCCGCGCCGGGCACAAGGCCCCGCACCAGCCGCAGTTTCCATCGCGACGGCGAACGCCGTGGCCGCAAATTCGACGGGGACAAGCCTTTCGAGAACCGCAAGGCGCGCCGCGAAAAGGCGTTCGGCGACCGCAAATTCCACAAGGACCACGACGAGCGCAGCTTCGGCGACAAGCCCTTCCGCAAGACGCGCCGTTTCGGCAGAGTGTAAGACAATTTCTATACTTACGGCATGTCCTTTTCGCTAACGACTCTTCTCGGTTTAATCCTGCTGCTTGCCCTTATCTTTTTCAAGATCAAGAGCAAGGCGCCCAGGAAAAACCCGAAGATGTATCATGGCGACGGACGCCGCAAGACATTCCGCGATTTTGAGCACGAACGGCACCAAGGCAGCAACCTGCACGAATTCGGGCGACCCTACGAATTGGGCGGTTTCGGCGTGACGCAGGCGCCCACCCGCAGCGAAACCTTTTTCAAGCCCGACCCGAAATTCAACGACGAACGCATCGTAAACGACCCGCGAGGCATTTTCGGCGAAGCGGCGATGGCCGCCCTCGTGGCCCGCGTCTGCGACACCGACAAGCGCAAGTACGTACTGCTTCGCAACCTCTACGTGCCTGCACGCGCCGGTTACACCGAAGTGGACGCATTGCTGTTACACCAGTCGGGAATCTACGTTCTCGAAAGCAAGAACCTCTCCGGCGAGATTTCCGGAGATTTTGAAAGCGAGCGCTGGAACCAGCACCTGAACGCAAATACCGAGCACACGTTCTATAACCCGGTACGGCAAAACATCGGGCACATCCTTTCGCTGCAACGTTTCTTGAAAATCCGCCGCGAGCAAGCGCACTTTATCTCGATCATCGTATTCAGCGACCGCTGCACACTCCGCAAGGTTCCCAAGAACAACGAATTCTGGAGCATCGTCCATTGTAGCGAACTGCAAGAAACTCTGCTCAAGCGCATATCGGACCGCAAGACGATTTACACTTCGAAGCAAATCGAAGACTTTTATTACAAACTCCAAGAATGCACAAACGTCAGCGAAGAAATCAAAGCAAAGCATCGCGAGTACGCCAATAAGAGAGGAGATCTGCCCCCTAGATCCTAATCTCTAGATTCTAGCCCCTAATATCCTATGAAGCAAATTGTTAAAAAGACTGTTCTTGATAACGGAATTACAATTCTCACAGACTACATGCCGCACGCCTATTCCGCCGCCTTCGGCGCATGGATACCGCGCGGGAGCCGCCACGAAGCAAAAGATGAATTTGGATTGAGCCACTTTTACGAGCACCTCGTGTTCAAGGGAACCGAAAACAGAAGCGCTCTTGAAATCGCCCGAGCCATCGAGGACCACGGTGGAAACCTCGAAGCCTACACCACCCGCCAAGAGACTGGCTTTTACGCACAAATTGAACGCAGCCACCTCCCCACCGCTGTTGACGTCATCGCCGACATGCTCATGCACCCGCGCATGGACAAGAAGGAAATGGAAAAGGAACGCCGCGTCATCATCGAGGAAATCCACAGCTACGACGACATCCCCGAAGAAATCGTGGGCGACGTATTCAACGCCATTCACTTCAAGGGCTGCGGCATCGCACATTCCATCACGGGCAACATCAAGCAGGTCAAGGCCCTCACGCACAAGCAGATGCTCAAGTACAGGGAGCAGGTGATTAGCGAAATCCCGTTACTCATCTGTGCCTCGGGCAAGGTAGACCACGAAGAACTTGTTAGACTTTGTACTGAAAAATTCGCACAAAAGAAAACAATCAGTACAGCACCAGCGGATACTTACAAAGCTCACAACAGCGTAAAGGTCGTGCAAAAGCAAGACATCGCCCAGTCCAACCTCTTTTGGGGGTTGAGCTTTGACCGCAGCATGATGGACGACCGGGCCCGCTGCGCCCTCTCGCTTTTCAACGTGGCAATGGGTGCTGGCATGGCAAGCCGCCTGTTCCAGAAAATCCGCGAAGACAAGGGGCTCGCCTACTCCGTGTATTCCACCGCAGACATCTACTGCGACTGCGTGGACTGGGGTGTGTCGTTGGCCACCGACCCGCACCAACTCAAGACGGCGCTTGACCTCTCGCTCTCCGAGACACGGAACTTTTTAAAGCACGGATTCAAGAAGGGCGAATTCGAGCGCACCAAGGCAAACATCCTCGGTAGCATGTACCTCGGCGCCGACAGCCCCGAAAAACGCGTCATCCGCATGGCCGAGCAGACGCTCCACCTGGGCGAATTCCGCACCATGGAACAATCCGAGAAGACCATCCTCTCCATGACCGAAGACGAAGTCGTCGCGACAACGGACAGCCTGTTCAAGGCAGCGAAGTTCTCCGCCGCCGTCATCGAGCCGGCCGGCCGCAAAAAGACAGAACTGTCCACGGGCTTTTTCTAACGAAAGAAATCGGAAGCCTAAACAAAAAGCACCCTGCAAAGCAGGGTGCAATTTCTCGCGTTTTCGCTAAGTCAGACTTAGGCAGCCTTCACGACTTCGACGACCTTGGCGAAAGCTTCAGGATCGGCGACGGCCATATCGGCGAGAACCTTGCGGTTCATCTTGATACCAGCCTTGGAAAGCTTGTAAATGAACTGGCTGTAGCTGATGCCGAATTCACGAACAGCGGCATTGAGGCGGACAATCCACAGAGAGCGGAAGTCACCCTTCTTGTCGCGGCGGTGAGCGTAGGCATACTGACCGGCGTGGGCTACGGCGTCAATGGCAAGGCGAAGGTTCGACTTGCGACGGCCATAGAAACCCTTGGCGGCCTTGAGGATTTTTTTGCGGCGTTCGCGGGAAGGAACTCTGGTTTTAGCGCGTGGCATTCTTACACTCCTTATGCTTGGACAAGCAGACGCTTGACGTGGAACATGTCGACCTTCTTGACGAGGGCACCCTTACGGAGGGTACGCTTACGCTTGGTGGTCATCTTGGCAAGAATGTGGCGCATACCAGCGCGCTTGAACTTGACGTGGCCGGAACCCGTCACGCGGAAGCGCTTCTTAGCACCGCTATGTGTTTTCATTTTAGGCATTTTTACCTCTTCGGTTATTAAGTTGAAGCCTCACCTGCTGCCTTTGGCTCGGTTACGGGCTTTGGTGCCTGGTCCTGCTTTTTAGCAGCACCTGCACCGCGTTTCGGACCGTAGATAGAAAGCATCGTGTTGCCTTCCACCCGCGAATCCATTTCCAAATCGCCATACGGAGCGAGGTCGATCTTGGCCTGTTCCATGAGGCGCTTGCCGTAGTCCATGTGCGCCATCTCGCGCCCACGGAACTGCATAATAAGCTTGACCTTCATGCCATCTTGCAGGAACTCCCCGGCCTGCTTGATGCGGTACTGGTAGTCGTTGGTCGCAGTCTTCGGGTGCATCTTGATTTCCTTGAGCTTCACCACGTGCTGCTTGGCCTTGGCGGCCTTGGCCTTCTTCAGCTGCTCGAACTTGTACTTGCCGTAATTGATGATACGGCATACAGGAGGCTTGGCGTTGGGAGAGACTTCCACCAGGTCCAGTCCGGCGTCTTTTGCCATCTGCAGAGCCTTGCTGGTCTCGATGATGACAGCCTCGCCATCTTCCTTCACGAGACGGATCGGGGAAATACGAATATCTTCGTTGGTACGGGTCCCATCGCTCGGCCTGTTGGGCATGCGACGGTCGCGGGGGTTTTGGAACGCCAAGTTGAGCTACCTCTGAAAAAATGGTTAATGTGGGGCTAAAGATAGCATTTTTTGAAAAAAACTCCAATAGCTTTTTGGGGACCCCTTTAAAAACGGACATATTTTTGTATAATTGGTCATGCTCGCGGCGGTAGCTCAATGGTAGAGCCTTAGCCTTCCAAGCTAATGGTTGCCGGTTCGATCCCGGTCCGCCGCTCTTGGACCTCCCATTCGGGGGGTCCTTTTTTGTGCCGAAATTTCTAAATTTGGGGCTATGCTCTTCGAACAAGCCATCGCACATCAGATTCCGAACTACACACGCGAAGCCGATTCCGCCCACGGCGAATCGCTCGCCATGCTCGACTACAAGGACGAGCTCCGCATCAAGGACCTCGCCATCCGCGAATTCTGGGAAGTGAACCGCCTCGCCGGCAACCCGCAGAAGGTCATCGCAAGCCCCATGCCCCGCGGCTACCGCACCACGAGCAAGCGTCGCGTGTTCATGGAGCCGGGCAACCTCCAGTTCGACCGCCAGGAATCGATGCTCGAGCCCGAAGAGCACAACAAGATTTACGATTTCCTTTTTGAAAAATTGATTTCGCCTGCGTACAAGCCGCTCGCCTACGCGCTCAACTGGATTATCATCCGCGGCACGTACAAGTACCGCATCGTCATTTTCAACATCAAGAAGATTGACGCGAGCATCGTGCGCAAGCTCAAGCTGATTTCGGACGCGCTGAAGGATTCCCCCCTCCACGTGACGGCGGCGCACGCCTACGTGGACACCACCGAATCTGCGTATTACCTGGAAGCGAAGCGCCCGGCAGACGGACTCAACTTCAAGCAGCTCTACGGCCCGCGCGAACTGAGTCTCAACCTCGGGAAATTCAGCCTCAAGTATCCGGTCACGGGATTCAGCCAGATTAACGAAAGCCAGATCCACAACCTCATCAAGGCTGCAAGCCGCATGCTCTCGCTCACCAAGGAAGACCACTTCCTGGATTTGTACTGCGGTTACGGCCTGTTCAGCTTTGCGCTCGGCGAAGCGGCCAAGTCCGTGCTCGGCGTGGAATGGGAAGGGCTTTCCATCGAAAGCGCGAAGGCATCGGCCAAGTACCTCAAGAAAAACTACCGCTTTGTCGCGGGCAAGATCGACGAGGACTTTGTCCAAACCAGGCTCCCGCGCCCCATCCCGAACGAACCGGAAAAAATCCTGCTGGACCCGCCGCGCAAGGGCTGCGAACCCGGCGTGATTCATGCGCTCGCCATGCGCAAACCCGTTCGCGTGGCCCACGTGTTCTGCGGCACCGATGAAATTCCCGCCTCGCTCAAGGAATGGGAACGCTACGGCTACCGCGTCCGCGAAGTGCAGCCGCTCGATTTATTCCCCGGTACCCCGCACCTCGAAACGATTGTGATGCTGGAAAAGAAATAAACCAAGAATTAATTCTTGACAGGCAAAGTCTTCAGCAAGGAATCCAGACGTTCGGAGAACTGGATGGCGCCGAGGTAACTCACGTGATACGAGTTGGCCGCCATTTCGTCCGTATAGTCGTGCAGGCCATCCTTGTTTTCGTCAAAGATTAGGATTCCCATGTCGGCAACGGTCTGGATCAATTCGTGAGCGACGTCCCTTGGGGGCCCAAAAATATCGAAGGCTTCCGTATCTTTATACGCAGGGTTGCGCGGAGTAATCACGGCAACAAGCGCGATGCCGCAGGAGTCCGTCAATTGCTTGATGGACCGGAAGGCTTCCAAGCCAGCCTGGACATTCGGCAAATCCGAAGTCATCATCGAAATATCAACAGCTATTTCGGGCGAGTTCCAACCACCCGGAGGCAACAGGAACGTATTCTTGAGATATTGCTGCGAGAACAAATCCCTTGGATATTCCTGGTCCAAGCTGAAATCGGCAATCTCGTTCTTCGTCTCCTCGGTCAGATGATTCTGGTCGTACAGCATTCCCGGCGAATGGTCGATTAGCCAGCCGGCATTCTCCTCGAAGCTTCTGAAAAGCAGTCCCGGGGAAAGTTCCACGACAACGACCTTAATCTTGGGAGCGTACGGCAAGACATAGTGCCTCAGCAGGTATTCCGCAAGATGGATATCGCTCAACGACACGCCCATGTTCAAGGTAAAGTAAGACGTCATGGCATTTTCGATAACCGCATCCAATACCATGGAGCTTCCAAAGGCGACCGCCTCCACTTCGCCACTATATTTCCAGAACGACTTTAGGTGCATCGCCAGTTCCACGGACGAGAACACCACCGGATTCGAAGCATCGTACTCGAAATAGGCGCCGGCACTGTCCTTGTCGACAACAGGCTTCGGGTGGCTAGCATTTTCCTGACGGACCCACAGGCACGGCTGCCAAAGGTCGCCGCCCTGGACAAGGAGATGGACGCTATTGTCCTTCAAGTCCACCAGCGCGATATATTCATGAGCCTCGTTGACATTGGTCAGCGACACAACAACCAGGTTGCTGGCGGAATCCTTCAATACGCCGCCGGCCCACTCGCTATGATCAAATCGGAATCCCGTAAGGGTCGGTACGGCCTGCACCAAGTTTCCGGTGCTATCGGCAATCAGCAATTCCTCGTGGACCCTGTAATTTGTCCCGACAAAGGTACGGCCGGCATTGCCACCAAAATCAAGGAACAAGGTGCGCTTGGAACCATCCTTCGACAACGAGGCATTGCAAGCCTGTTCCCCCTCGTACCAGATAACGTCATTGCCTAGCGCCTGGTCCGATACGATGCGTGCGCGAAGCCGAGTCGACCCCGAAACAGCCAGCCGGTCGTCGTCGGATATACCCCCGTGATACGCCCCGTTGAAAAGCTTTTGCGGAACGCCGAACTTACGGTTAGCGAAGGGAACCTCCCAGGTGCTTTCCTGTTCAAACTGTGCGCCTTCGTTATTGTAGGGAGATGTCACATAGACAATTACCGTATCCCCATTGGGTTTCACCCTCCACCTGGGTATGGCAGCGCCGCCCTCAACATCGAGTTTTACCAAGTTGTGATTGAAGTCGTCGAGATCGCGGACATAGATGGAAGAACGTCCCGATTCCCCCTCCGAAGACGTACAGAAGGCAACCCGCTGCCCGTCAGGAGAAATTTCCGGGTGGTAGACATCGATGGTATCCGGGATTTCAACAACATTGGCGCCCTTCGAAGAGAAACTTACATAGACCAGGTTGCCGGATTCCTCGTTTCTAAAAGCAAGCTTGGCTTTGTAGGATTCCGTAAGGCTCCTGATTTCGGCATCGCTGACCAGAACCGTTATCGGAGTTAACGAAGCATCGCCATTCTCGGAAAGGTACGTTGCATTAGGAATCGAGCCGTACGCAAGGCGGAAGCCAACATAGTCGGCCCTGTTCGAATAAAGGATCGGATAATCGTCGCCCCTCTTGTACAGAAACATTTCATTGGGAGCCTTGCGGAAACTGCCTCCCTTCACAACACCCGCCGTAGTATTGCTGCTGACGACACCACCCACAAAGTTCGTCACTGCGCCATCGTTATACAGGACGCGCCCATCATTTACCCATTCCAACATGTTTCCAGCCATATCGCAGAGATACTGGGTATCTTCAGCAGATGTGCATACCTTATGGAAGGTAAAATTCGAATTCAGGAAGTTCCAGCCCTTTTCCGGATCCCAGACCTGTTCCGCGGCAAACACCCATTCCGCTTCGGTCGGCAACCTAAAGCCATCGGCCTCGGGCTTAAAGGAGAAACCATTCAAGTTCATGCAGTGGTTTCCGGCATCAAATTCCGCCGACGAAAAAACATAGGCGGAATCGAGCCCCATCTTTTTGCTCATGGCATTCGCATAAAGCGCCACGTCAAAGAAGGTCACATTGGATGCGGGCATGGAATCCTGGGCACATTCCAATTGCAGTCCGGAAACATCCTTCATCACTTCGTTAAAATCATTGCAGAGGACTTCATGACGGGAAATGGAATAATCATAAGTAAAATTGACACGCATTTGCGGGCGTTCATCCACTTTTGCAGTCGGTTCGTTCGTCCCCAGAACAACGCTCTTTCCATTAGCAAGAACATGCACCATGCCCGGGATGCGGTCATTTCCCAATATTCCGTCTTGAGTGGATGCAGAACTGCTCGAAGAATCATCAGAACACGACGCCATCAAAAAGGCGAACACACACAAGAGAACAAACTTTGAGGGAAACTTCATAGAACACAATATAAATAAAAAAGCTCTGCGAAAAAAATGAATGCCGAAAAAACGTGATTTGAGTTTTTGACCACCCATTATTTTTTTCTCACCATTTATGGACGCGCGTTAATTGTTAATTTTTGTTTGTTAATTGTAGGTATAAGATGGAGAACTCGACATATTCTGAGAATACGCAACTTCCAAAACTTTGGACAGCGACCTTCGTAAAAGTCGCTGCAGCAAACTTTTTACTGTTCTTCAGTTTTTACCAGCTGTTGCCGATTCTCCCGCTCTACATCATCGAAAAATTCCAGACAGACAATGCAACAGCAGGCATCATCATCTCGCTCTACACCATCGGAGCGCTCGCATGCAGGCCCTTCGCCGGATTCCTGGTCGACACGCTCAGCCGCAAGCCTCTATACTTCTGGACGTTCTTCGCATTTACCGCATGCTTTGTCGGATACAAGGCGGTAAGCATCATCGCCATCCTTGCCGTAGTCCGCTTTGCGCACGGGCTCTTCTTCGGGATTTCCACCACAGCAAGCAACACGGTCGCCATCGACTCGTTGCCCGCAAGCCGCCGCGGTGAAGGGATTGGTTATTTCGGCATCAGCGTGAATCTCGCGTTCGCCACCGGCCCCATGACAGGCATGTTCCTGTACGAAGCCTTCGGCGACACCATCGTTTTCGTGATTTCGATTATCCTGTGCATCATCGGGCTCATCCTGGTGCAGACCTTGAAAATCGCACCCAAGGAAAAGAAGCCGCATGCGCCTCTTTCGCTTGACCGGTTCTTCCTCACGCGAGCCGTCCCGCAGTTCATCAACTTCATCTTCGTTGGCTTCGCCTATGGTCCCGTCACGAACTACATTGCGCTTTACGCCAAGGAACTCGGCATCGGGGGATCGGGCTGGTTCTATGCACTGATTGCCGCAGGACTGATTCTCAACCGCATCATGACCGGGCGCCTTATCGACAAAGGTTACCTGATCCATCTCGTCGGCACCGGCATGACGCTGAACGTAGCCGCCTACTTTATCCTGACCTTCTGCCACACGCCCGTTATGTTCTTTGTATCGGCATTCCTCATCGGGACAAGCCTCGGGCTCATTTTCCCCGGTTACCAGACCATGTGCGTGAACCTCGCCCGGCATGACCAGCGCGGCACAGCAAACAGCACCTACCTGAGCGGGTGGGATATCGGCATCGGTGCGGGAATTTTGGCGGGAGGCGCGATGGCGGCGCACTTCGGCATGCACAAGCAAGTCTTTTTCACCTGCGGCGTAGCACTCATCATCGCCGACATTCTGTACTTCACGTGGACCGCAAGGCACTATCTGAAGAATAAATTAGAGGGATAGGGGTTAGGATCTAGAGACTAGGATCTAGAGGCTAGAGGTTGGGCTAAGATCTAGAGGCTAGAGGCTGAAAGCTGGGCTCTAGGGGCTGGACAGCAGAGCGCTTGTCTTCGTACATTTTCTGGTCCGCAGCGGCGACACTATCTTTAAAGCTTGCCACGCGACCACTCCAACGGGCATAGCCCATGCTCACTTCGATCTTATAAGTCTGCGAACCTTTCCGGTTCATGATTTCTTCATCCAGGCATTCGCGAATCAGCTTGACCACATCTTCGGGTTTCTTTGTCCGAGCAATCAGCATGAACTCGTCACCACCGTAACGACACAGGAATATCGAAATTTTCAGGCGGCTGCACGCTTTCTTGAGCGCCTGCGAGACAAGCACGAGAGCCCGGTCGCCCTCAACATGCCCATAGGTGTCGTTAATCTGTTTGAAGTGGTCCACATCCACCATAATCACATAGGAACTCTTCGGATCGCGCTGCAAGTACAGATAACGCCGCAGCTGGTTACGGTTGTTGAGCGAAGTCAGCGGGTCCGTCGAAATCAACATGTTCTGCGAGCTCAAATACACAAACAAGATAATCATCGTGCACCAGAAGCAGAAAATCGGGGTTGTCATCGAGAAGAAGATCTGCGCACCAGCCGCCACAATACAACCCGGCGTGTAGCTGGCCACAACCAGAAACTTTCTCAAGTGCGAACGATTTTCCGGTCTAAGCCCGCGTGCAATGCAACGGAACGTCACCGTCATGATATACACAAACGGGATGAATGAAAGGATGAAGTAGTAGAGATCGCATGGTTCCAGATTCTCGTCAAGCCAGAATCCGGGCATTGTCAAAAACGAGACGAACAGCAGCGCCATTTCCACGAAAATCGGGATTCGCAACTTTGCCTGAAGTTTGCGGATCTGTATACGAGTCATTTCGGGCCGCGTACTCATTTCTGCATAAATAAAGCAGCTGTAAAATAGGATTGCCGCAATAATCGCATTGGAGTAATTCACAGCCAAAACCGTGAATGTGTTTTTCGGAATGACACTGTCGTTCACCAAGGCCCAACAAGCATCGCTCACAAAATAGGCAATATGGCAAAGCACCAGCCGGTGGAACAACATGAACTTCAGTTGCGGAGTCGGGAGCCTGTTTATACTATACAAAAGAAGCATCAGGATGCACGCGCACCCGACACTGACTTCTGCATAAAAAACAAACACGCTCATAACGAATAAAATACTCTTATTTCCTGAAAAATGTCCACACCCAGCCTAAGTTCCCCGAACTATGTGTTTGGGGTCACCTTCAAAAAAATTACAGCCAATTTATTTGAAAATTTCGGCACCTTGGACTCGCCATGATTTGACCACGCTCACGTTTCTAGGGCCGAGTTGCGTAATACAAATAGCGGACAATCTCAAAGTCATCACTCCCTAGCCACTAATCCCTAGATTCTAGTCCCTTATTTACTACATTCTCCTCTATGAAACCCTGGAAACTACTTGACTCGGAATACCTGGTAAACGCACCCTGGCTCAAGGTCGCGAAGGAAAAATGCGAACTCCCTAACGGGAAGATTATCGACGATTTCTATACGCTATGGCAGCCCGACTGGGTGCTAATTCTTGCCCGCACAGCCGAAGGCAAATGGGTCATGACAGAGCAGTACCGCCATGGTTCCGGAAAGATTGCGCTGGAATTCCCTGCCGGGATTATAGACAAAGGAGAAACACCCGAACAGGCCGCACTGAGAGAATTGCAGGAAGAATGCGGGTACGGGGTAGAGGCTCGAGGCGCGAGGTTCGAGGCGCAAGGAACGAAGTTCGAAGGATTGGAAAAGAACGGAGTGGTCTACCTTGGGGCTTATCCGGTGAATCCGGACAGGCATCGCGGCGTATTCCACGTTGTCTTTATCGACGGAGTCGTCAAGGGTGGCGACACGCACTTCGACAGCACCGAAGATATCGAGTCCTGCGAAATGAGTGACGAGGAACTGCAAAAGAAAATGGCCGACGGCAGTTTTAACCATCCGCTGCAAATGGCGGGGTATCTGAAGTTCAAGTTAGAGACATCTACTGCCTTCTAACAAATTCCCTATGAAGTTGTTTGTCGCCGTACTTGTCTTCGGCACCTTCTTTTAAATCTTCGGCAGTGTAGCCGCTCGTGATGCGCTGCAAAAGTACGCTCCGGGCGGATTCGTCATAGTTGAAATGGATGCGGAACGTGCGGTAAGCGAGCACACCCGTGCGGGTGTTTTCGTCAATGGTCAGGCGGCGGCGAGAACTGTCGAAAACGTCCTTCGAGAAATTTCCGCGAGAAAGCTGAACCTGCGCAAAGCTGAACAGGTCGAAGTCACTACGCTCCGCGATCCAGCGGTTTTGCATGGCAAACTCCTCAGATGCACCGACCGTCCACAGGTCGCCCACCTGCTCGTCGACCCATCCCGCCTTCGCGTCAGGGAATGCATCTGCCATCGGGATATAGGGTTTGATGTCGAGTACAGGAGTGCCATTGAGCAGGTCGGCCTCGTCGACATGCAGCACGAGCCCTTCCACGCGCAAAAGGCGCACACAGCTGAGTCCTATCGGGTTTGGCCGATAGGGGCTCCTGCTCGCAAACGTTCCCACGCGATCACGCCCCTCGGCGGGGACCGGCGGGCGCGTCGTGGGCCTCCAGCCCTCATTCTCGTGGAACTGGAAAATCACCCAGAGCCTTTCAAACCCCTCGAGGTCGCGGAGTGCCGTCTCGAAATTCTTGCCGCGCGCAAGTTCGATACGCCCGGGATGCCCCGCAAACAGGCGCCCCTGCCTCGGAGCGTCGTACTTGTAGACGGCATCGCCGTAAAAAAAACCAATCGGTTCAACGATCATATTTCTAGGCCGGGTTAGTTACCGACAGAACAAACATAGTATAAAAAGAAACGGCGCCCCGAAGGACGCCATTCCATTAAATGCATTGCGAAAATGATATTAGTTGCCGCACTGGCCAGGGGCACCGACCTTCGAGATCAGGAAGGTGCCTTCGCCATCATCTTCACCGACGGCAGAGCCCTTGACCTGGAACTTGATGGCAGCGAGCATTGCGGCAGCTTCCGGACCGGTGAGAGCCTTCGCACCGTCCCACTGCTGCTTGAATTCGCTCCAAGCGATATCAACGGTCGTTTCGCTTGTTGCGGGATCCAGGACATAGGCAGGGAGGTTGTAGCCGTAGGATTCATCCTTGGAACCGAGGCCCATGTCGACTTCGATAGCCATGGTGGACTTGTAAGTGACGCAAATGCCCTTGCTGCTGGTAGCATCGGCTGCAGTCTTGTCGGTCTTGCCGTAGTTGAAGGCAACCGCTACATAGGGAGCGCAGTCTTCGTTGCTGCCGGCAACCAGGTTGAACTTGCCACAGAGGCCGCCGCATTCAGCAATGATCGGGGAAAGGTCGTCGTCGCTATAGGTAGAGCCAACCGCAGCGGTAGCATTCCATTCGAGCGTAGAAGCACCCTTGTTACCCTTATCGGTATAGGAGTACCAGTAGCCACCGTCCTTGTTGCCGGTCGGGACCTGGTTCGTGCCCTTAGAGCCGTCCCACAGACCGATCTTGAACAAGCCATCATCAGCCGGAGTGTCGTCGGCTGCCGGAGCGGAGGAAGTCGGAGCCGGAGAAGAAGAAGCCGGAGCCGGAGCAAGCGAGCTGCTGGAAGCAGCCACCGGTGCGGCATCGGAAGAGGAAGAGAGGGCCGGAAGGGCATCAAGCGAAGAAGAGCTCTGACCCAAAGTCCCATTCATATCGCTGGAGGACTGCACCGGCGAAATGCAGGCAGACACGCCCGTGGTCGGGTCGGTATAGAATACCATGCTCATGGACTGGCAGAGTTCCGGAGTCACCAGAGTGCTGCTTCCGCTATCCACCGGAGCGGCGGGAGAGCTGCTTTCATCGTCAGAGCAAGCAGCAAGCATAACCAGAGAACTTGTCGCCAGCAAACCAATAAGTTTTTTCATAAGAACCTCAAAAGTGTTTTTTTTGAATGATGAGTAAATATATAAATCTTTATAAAAAAGACACCCCCAAAGGTGTCCTTTTTACAATTATTTATCCTTGACTAAGGCTTATTTGCACTGGCCCCAGCCACCGACCTGTGTAATCAGGAAGGTGCCTGTGCCTTCGTCTTCACCGACGGCAGAGCCCTTGATCTGGAACTTGATGGCAGCGAGCATTTCTGCAGCTTCCGGACCCGTGAGATCCTTCGCACCTTCCCACTGCTGCTGGAATTCATTCCACTTGGCATCTACGGTGGTCAAAGTGGAGCTCTTCGGCAAGACAATAGCCGGGAGGTTATAACCGTAGGTACCGTCCTTGGAACCGAGGCCCATGTCGACTTCGATAGCCATGGTGGACTTGTAAGTGACGCAAATACCCTTGCTGCTGGTAGCATCGGCCGCAGTCTTGTCGGTCTTGCCATAGTTGAAGGCAACCGCTACATAGGGAGCGCAGTCTTCGTTGGCGCCGGCAACCAGGTCGAACTTGCCACAAAGGCCACCGCATTCAGTAATGATCGGGGAAAGATCATCGTCGCTGTAGGTAGAGCCAGGCACAGCCGTAGCATCCCATTCGAGCGTAGAGGCACCCTTGTTGCCACTATCGGTATAGGAGTACCAGTAGCCACCGTCCTTGTTGCCGGTCGGGACCTGGTTCGTGCCCTTAGAGCCGTCCCACAGACCGAGCTTGAACAAGCCATCATCTTCGTCAGCAGGCGTCGTGGTCGTCGGCGTAGTAGTCGTCGGCGTCGTCGTGGTCGGCGTAGTAGTCGTCGGTGTCGTCGTGGTCGGCGCAGCAGGCGCGGAGCTGCTGCTCACGGTCGTCGACGGGACAATGTTAAGTCCAGAAGAAGAAGACTGCGCCACCGGAGTAATGCCCGGCTGAGTCGTCGGGGTCTGGGAAGTTCCATACGGATCGAAAGAGGAACTGGACAAGCCCGTCTGCATGTCAGGAGAAGACTGCGTTGCCGGACCACAGTAAAGCTGGCCCGAAGCCTGGTCAAAGTTCAGAGCCATTCCCATAGCCTCGCAGGACTCTTTTGTCGGCGTGCCATTATTATTACTCGTCGAATTATTAGCGATCGGAGTAATAGAGTTGTCGTCATCGCCAGAGGAGCAAGCGGCAAACATGCAGAGAGAGCCGCAAGCCAGCAAACCAATGAGTTTTTTCATAGTAAACCTCTATAAAAAAGTTTTTTCATTCTCTAAAGGCTAAATATATATCATTTTCTCAAGAACTGATTTCAAAAAAATTTTTATATCGCTTCAAAGGCAAAAATGTATGATATACAACACTTTACAATGTAAAAACAAAATTAACATTGGCATTTTCCCAAGAAACCGACATCTAAGTAGGCAATAAACCGAGAATATTCTAAATTTAGCCTGATGAAAGACAAAGCGCGCAAACTCATTGAAAAGTACGAAGAACTGGAATCGGAGCTCGGGAATCCCGACGTTTTGGCCGACCAGGCCCGTTACAACAAGATTCACAAGCAGTACAAGGGTATCGAAAAAGCCGTTTTGAAGGCCAAGGAATACCTGCAGATGCTTAACGACCAGGAAGAATGGAAAATGGCGCTCGGGGATTCCGATCCCGAGATGGTCGCGATGGCAAAAGCAGAACTTGCGACAATCGAAAAGGCTCTCCCCGAACTGACCGACGAACTGCAGATTTTGATGGTCCCGAAGGACCCGTGGGACTACCGCAACGCCACGCTCGAAATCCGCGGCGGTACCGGCGGCGACGAATCGGCCCTGTTCGCGGGCGACCTGTTCCGCATGTACCAGGGCTACTGCAGCCGCATGGGCTGGAAGATGACCGTGCAGGACGCAAGCGAAGGCACCGTGGGCGGATACAAGGAAATCCGCGTGTTCATCGAGGGCGACAGCGTGTACGGCACGCTCAAGTTCGAAAGCGGGGTACACCGCGTACAGCGAGTGCCCGAGACCGAAGCGCAGGGACGCGTGCATACCTCTGCCGCGACGGTCGCCATCCTCCCCGAAGCCGAGGAAGTCGACGTGGAGATCCGCGAAGCCGACATCCACATGGACACCTACCGTTCCTCGGGCGCGGGCGGACAGTACATCAACAAGACGGACTCCGCCGTGCGACTCACCCATATCCCGACAGGCGTGGTGGTGAGCTGCCAGACCGAAAGAAGCCAGCTGCAGAATAGATTGCACGCCATGGAAATGCTGCGCTCCAAGATCTTGGACGCGGTCATCGCGAAAAAGGAAAAGGAAGAGGCCGCAAGCCGCAAGGCGCTGGTGGGTACCGGCGACCGCAGCGCGAAAATCCGCACCTACAACTTCCCGCAGAACCGCGTGACCGACCACCGCATCGGCCTTACGCTGTACAACCTGGACAAGGTGATTACCGGAGACCTCGACGAGATTATCAACGGGCTCCAGATGGCAAACGCCCAGGAAAAGCTCGGAAAGTTTAACGCTTAAGGGATTGCCGCCACCACGCCTTGCTCGTGGCAGGCTCTGCAACGCTCCTCGCAATGACAATGCAAATTTAAAGGTAGTCTAATGCCGCAGATGACCGTACTTGAAATTCTGAACCGTACCAAGGCCTTCTTCGAACGCAAGGGCGTTCCCGACGCGCGCCTGGACGCGGAATACATCATCAGTCACGGTCTCGGCATGAAAAGCCGCATGGACCTGTACCTGAATTTCGAGAAACCCCTGACGGCAGCCGAACTCGACACGCTCCGGCCGCTGGTCGCACGCCGTGCGAACCGCGAACCGCTGCAACACATCGTGGGCGACACGAGCTTCCGCGGGCACATCATCAAGTGCGACCCGCGGGCGCTGATCCCGCGCCCAGAAACCGAGTCCATTGTGGACATGGCGATCGAGCGCCTGAAGGGCGCTGAAGCACCGTTCATCGTCGAAGTGGGCACGGGAACAGCCGCGATTTCCATCGCCTGCGCGAAGGAAATCGCCGGAGCGAAAGTCCTCGCAACGGACATCTCGGACGACGCCCTTTCGCTTGCCCGCGAGAACGCGCAAGCCAACGGGCTTGACGGAGCCGAGGCCCTGCAATTTGCGCAGGGCGACTTGCTGGACGCGGTGACTGGCGATGCCGTGGCAACGGCCGCAGGCGACGCTGCGGCAAAAATTGATTGCCTTATCGCGAACCTCCCCTACATCCCCGACGGGGAAAAGGGCAAGCTCCAGCCCGAAGTCGACAAGTACGACCCGGAACTCGCCCTCTACGGCGGCCCCGACGGACTGGACCTCGTGCGCAAACTGCTCCAGCAGACCGAAAACAAGCTTTCCGCAGGCGCCCCCATTCTCCTCGAAATCGGTTCGGAACAGGCCGAACTTCTAAAAGCCGAAGCCGGGAACTACCCCTGGCTCGAATTCGAGGGAATCCACAAGGACTACTGCGGCAATGTCCGCTTCGTAAGCTACAGGGCTAAATAGGGAAACAGCGGCAGGCCCTACATCCCGACAGGACAGCCGAGGGCCCCGAGCACATACGTCTCGCTTTCGCCCATGCGGTAAAAGGGCAGCAGTGTATCGTCATCGACAACCCCGTCCGAAAAACCGCACAGCTGCAGCTGTTCGCCAATGCGCCGCTTGAATGCCGAAAAACCCGTATTCCAGAGGCTGGGCTCGACCGGAGCCATAATTGCGCTGCCAGAATTTCCAAAAGGAGTTTCCTTCGTTCTTTTCTTCATTTTTTTACCTTCCTTTTCCATACGTTCCTTTTGAGGGCTGTTTTTCAAGCACAAAAAGCAAGTGCTCTTCTGAACACCAAATATAAATACGCCGGAATGTCAAAAAGTGACAATCCGGCTTTTCCCGAAAAATTTTTTATTCGATGACTTCGGCCTCGACCTCGGCGTGGCCGGACTTGTCTAGCCCGAGTTCCTTGCCGGCGGCCGTACTCAAGTCGAGGATGCGCTTCCCGGCGTAGGGGCCGCGGTCGTTCACGCGCACGACGACGCTCTTGCCGTTGCTCTTGCGCGTAACCCTAAGTTTTGTCCCGAACGGGAGCGACTTGTGCGCACAGGTATAGGCGTTCTGGTTGAAGATTTCTCCGCTTGCGGTCTTCTTGCCGTCAAAGCCCTTGCCATAATAGCTCGCGCTCCCGGTAATCTTTGTCCCCACGGGAGCCTTTTTCTTGGATGTCGGGTGCTTGGAGGAAGAATACCCCCTGTCATAGCCCGGACGCGAGGCGATGCTTGCACTCCCGGCACATCCCGGGAACACAAAAGCAGATGCAAGGAAACACACGAGCAACGTGATGCAGGTCCACTTGCGCGGAGCCACCCCCTCTTTCTGGAACGTATTCCTCTGCATCGCGAATCCAACCTACTCGAAGTCGTACATACTATTGTACGTATTCTCGAGCACCTCGTCTTCCTGGCTCTTGACTTCGGCCTTCTTTTCTTCGGGCTTCTTGCTCAAGGACTCGTAGTACTGCTTGGAGAGTTTATCAATATGTTCAACAGACTGTTCCACCCTGCGGCGGAGGCGATTGATATCGTCATCGGACAGCGACAGGCGCGTATTTAAAATCTTGGCGGCTTCCTTGCCCCACGGCGTAGAACCATGATCCTTGCGCAACTGCCTGTAGATGGCCGCAGCGCTATCCTTACGGTCCGGCGTCATCGAGAAATACACGGCCTTCATGTACAGCGCCTGGATACCGGACTGCGTTTGCGGGTATTCCTGATAGAGGCTGTCGAATGCGGTAAATGCGGCAAGATAGGCGGAATCCACACGTTCCATCTGGTCTACAGGCATCTCCGTCGCCGCGGTCCAAAGGCTTTCGGCCTGCAGGTAGCGTTCCTTCGCCTTGTCCTCGTCGGTCTGCATCGTGACGCGCATACCAAGGTTCACCTGCGCCTGCTTCGCATAGTCCGTATTCGGGTACTTCTCGATAATCTGCTTATAGAGGATTTCCGCCGAGTCCGGGTCATGCTTGAATTCATCGTAAATGAAGGCCCTCGCATACGTGGCGCGCATGACCTTCAGGGAATCCTCGTCCCCTTCGATAACGCTGTTCAGGCGCTTGACGGCGCTGTCCACCTCGGAAAGCTTGAAGAGGAAGAGTTCCGCAATCTGGAATTCCGCATTGAAGAAATTCTTCACGTTGGGAATGGAATCCTTCTTAAGGTCGTCGTCGTTCTGCTGGCGCATCGCAATGAGGCGCTTCAGGGCGTCGCGACGCTCACGGCTCTTGCGAGCCCATTCCGACGCAGAATAGGAGATATAGCTGCTATCGTAATAGACCATCGCATGCGCATAGTCCAGCGTGATGGACTGCTCGTAATCACCCAGGGCGAAGTAGCTCCTTGCGGCATGGACGGAGCGCACATATTCGTTGTTCACCTTGTTCAGCACGATAATCGCATCGGGATAGCGCTTGGCCAATAGCAGGATTTCGCCTATGCGGACCAGATAGTCCGGCCTCTTTTTCTCGTATTCTTCTTCTTTGTAGAGCGCCTTGTATTCGTCGGCGGCGGCCAAATATTCCTGCTTGTTGACGAGGCACTCCGCGGCATTTTCGGCAGCAATCTGCTTCTCGCGTACGTTCAGGTTCTCGATTTCCTTGGCCCGGTAATGTTCGCGGGCCTTGTCCCAGTTTTCCTTGCCGAAATAAAGCCCAGCCAAGCGGAAGTGCGCCTTGCCGCGCATGAAGGGGGTTCCCGCCGTATCGGCAAGCAGCGCCTCGAGCGCATCGATGGCCTGGTCCGGGGACTCGGACTGCTCATCCAGGAGCGACATCAGGTTCAAGCCCTGGAAATAGTAGGGATGGTTCTTGGAGGCGACAACCGGTTCCAGCGCGAAGCGGCTCAGGTTGTATTCCTGGGTGCGGTAAAGGCAGTAGGCCCTCTGGTATTCGACCGCACGCATGGAGTCGTAATCGGCAAAGTAGCGCTCGTACTCGTCGTACTTGACGATAGCCTTGTCGAACTCGCCCTTGTGCCTGAAGGATTCACCGATAAGGAACACGGCCTCGGCGGTACGCTTCTTGTTCTTGGGGAAACGTTCGAGGACACGGGAGCCCTTCTCTATAATCTTGTCGTACTTGGCGCGCTCCTCGTTGCCGGGCTTAGAGGCAGTCTCGTCCGGGACACTGTCCAGACGGGCCGTGCGCATCTCCGTCGCCTCGTCGTAAAGACGCTCCGCATTGAACATGTGGTTCAAGTACGCGCAGCAGGTACAGCCCTCGAACAGGAGGACAATAAAAGCGAGCGCAATGTAGCGACAAAAATGCATAGCGCAAAGATACAAAAAAGTAAGGCGAAAAAGAAACGAAAAAGGGGCCGGAGGCCCCTAAGTTATTCAATATCGAATATCTTCATCGGTATCGCATGGCGTTGAATACATCCGTGTTAGAAACATCGACTTTTTTTATTTTTTTAATCATGTATACAAGGCCCTGTCTTACAAGAATTCTCGCAATCCTGATGTTCGCGCTTTCCCTATGCCACTTTAACGGATGCTCCGGAAGCGGCACCGACACCGAATCCCAGGACGAAGAAGAAATCAGCGACACGGACAGCGGCAAAGACAGCAAAAACGGTTCAAAAGACAAGTCCGGCACAAACAAGGGCAAAAACGACATTACCGTCGAAGTGTCGAAGGGCTCGTTCAAGGACCGACGCGACGGGAAGACATACTCGACAGTCACCATCGATGGCCATACCTGGATGGCAGAAAACCTGGATTACTCCAAGGGCCTAGATTCCACGGTCCAGAGGCCTTACGGGACCGCTTACCTATTAAAAGAAGCGAAGAAGGCGTGCCCCGACGGATGGCACCTGCCCTCGGTAGCGGAATGGCGCGAACTGATCAAATCTGTCAGTAAAGACTTCAATTACGACGAGGCCTGGGCCCTCAAATCCAAGACCGGATGGATAAGCGATGGAAACGGCGGGGATGTCTACGGATTCAATGTCCAGCCTGGAGGCAGAGGTTACAACGGAGAGTCTTTTGGAGAATATGAAGACATATCCATATATTTCTGGACAAGTTCCGATTCTGTAACGAAAAATGATGTTGAATGGATGGCCTTCTATTTCGATAAAAACAATGTCGGTATAGATCTCATTGGGTACCAAAAGGAAGTCTCGTATCTGTTCGTACGCTGCATTAGCGACATCAATTCGGCATTCGGCGCCTTTGGCCAATGCGACGATGCCCGGAAAGGCGAATTAAATATGCTTGACAGCGTTTACTACATCTGCACGGAAAGAAGGGACTGGGACCGCGCCACCACACAACAGTACCTCAACCACGAGTATGGGGAATGCAACGAGAGCAACTCCGACTACGAGAACAACGGGGACGTCATCGAAATCAACAAGGGAATATACAACGATACCGCGTTCGTCTGCAAGTGCAGGCGCCCCGATTATCGGCTCAACGAATGTCAATGGTATCACGGGACATCGAAAGACGCCCTGCCCCCATGCGCCAACAACGGCAGCAAGACAATCACAACTTATCTTGATTCCACGTTCACCTGCTATTCAGACACATGGAGGCCCTCCAAAGTGGAAGACGTATACTCCGAATGCAATGCGGAGAAAAACGGCCAGATTGTTTCCCTGAACAGCAAAAAATACACCTGCTATAATCCCACATGGCGAGAAATGATTATGCCGGATAGCGCCATCGGAATATGCAACGCAGAAAGAAGCTGGACAACCTACACTAGGAAAGTCGTATGGGATATTCCGAAATCCTACCAATATCAATCATTCGTCTGCGAATATGAATACTGGAGGCTCTTCACCCCCATCGAAGACGAGCTGGGCTATTGCGAAACAGACGGGGAAAAAGGGGACATCAGCGGGTACACCTTTGAGTGCGATGCGTCAAAGCACAGGTGGTTTACCACCTTTACAGATGAGCGCGACGGGAACAAATACCGCGCAGTCATAGTCCGAGACCATCTCTGGATGGCCGAAGACCTGAGATATGGTGGAAAGAGTCGCTATACCTGGTCCGAAGCCCTGGACATCCCGCTAGAAAACGACACCCTGTTTTGGACCAATGCCATAGACGCCGATTCAGTCGGCATATGCCCGGACGGCTGGCACATTCCCAAGAGGAAAGAATGGGAGTACATTGCAAACGCACCGAATCCGACAGAAAATCTCGGAAGCCTGTTTGAAGCAGGCAATCCGCAAACAACCCCAGGGCGCGATTCATACGGATTATCCCTTGTACTCGACCAAGGCGATACGGTCAAATCAAGCATCCGAACCGAAAAGGACGCGGCCTGCGAAAGCAGCATGAGGCAAAGTGGCGAATACGGGAAAATAGTAGAGACAATCTGCTCGAGACAAGTCGGAGGGGAACCGGCGTATTATCATCATTATGCTACCTATTGGAGCACCGACGACATCGTGGAACTCAGGAGCAGCACCGGCTACCATCATAACGTCGCAAGCTTCAGCGAAATCCTCAATGTTCCAGACGGACCTGCATATAACGAAAGGGAACTGTCTTTCAAAATCATAGACGACGAAAGAACCACGCCTCGACCGATCCGCTGCATGAAAGCCGAGTATATCAGTCCAGTAACGAAAACATACCCAGTAGAAGAAGAATAGCCCCGCTTACGGGCCCCGAGCCTAGTACTGGTTCAGGTACTTGACGTAGTCGCAGAGCTTGATGCCCGGTGGGAGAGCGCTCTTGTCGAAGCGGACCATGCGGACTTCGGCAGGTTTGCCGATGAAGCGGGCCAGGATTTCGAAGTTGTCCTGAGTTTCCCACACGGCGGCATCCATGACAACTCCATCGCCGCAGTCTGTTTCGCCCGTGCTGTTGCCAATGCCCGAAATGCGGGAGTTCTGCTTGAGCAGGCGCGTGTAGACTTCTGGAGCAACGCCCAAGTGGTTAGATGCCGACGAAGAATCGTACACCACTACGTGTACCTCGCGGAACAGCTTCTTGGAATCGAACACAACCGTATAGCGGTGCATGTACGGCGCGATATAGAAAGACTCCTGCCAAACGTTGTCTGCAACGGGACGGAAGTTGGAGATGGAATACTTCTTGAAGAACTCGCGCGGAGTCACACCATAACGAACAAGGTAATGACCGAGCATCGTGGAGAAGTCGTGCGTCGTCGCGGGTTCCATCGACTGGCGGAGGCTGTCGACGGCGCGGTTCAAATCACTGGCGAGCCCGGCGTTGTTCGTCTCGACCACCACCGGCTTCTTGACCTTGGTTTCTTGGATGCGCTGGGCGATATCGGGGTATTCCGGATCGCGAGCCATGATTTCTTGGAACTGGTTGCGGGCCAAATCAAAGTCGCGACCGTTGAGGTAGGCAAGGCCAAGGGCCTCGCGCAGCGGGAGGTTTTCGGGATAACGTTCCACCAGCGGTTCAAGGATTTCGCAGGCGACCTTGGCCCTGTCACGCGGAGTCAGCTGGGTGCCCATGCCGCCCACAGGCGACTGCTTTTCGCCGATGGTCGCCACGGCCATGCGGGCCGGGTTGAAATCCGGACGGATGGCCAGGATGCGCTGGTAAAGTTTTTCGGCGGAATCAAAATGACCCTTGTATTCTTCCAGGTAGCCCTTCAGCAAAAGCAGGCGGACGTTCACCGGGTACTGCGAGAGCGCATAGTCCACAAGGGAGGCGCAACTGTCCAAAATACCCTGGGAATGGTACATGCTTGCAAGCAGCTCGAAGGCTTCGGAAGATTTGCCGAACGAAAGGCTCACGGCGGTGTGGGCCTCGGCGAACGCCTCATTTACACGGGAATGTTCGGCAAGCAACTTGGCATACCAAAGGCGAGCCTCGTACAAGGCCGGGGCCTTGTCGCAAGCGATACGGGCCAGTTCCAGCGAAGCATTGGTATTGCCAACGGAGTAGGCCTTGCGGCTATCCATATAGGCCGCCACGCCCGAGCCGGGGAAATTCGCCTGGATTTTTGCGACCAGCATGTTCATGCGGCTCTGCTGGGCATCCGTTAGGGTGTCCATTTCAAATAAAGTATTGGCCTCGCCCCACACCGCCGGTATGCAGTCGGGGAACAACATCACGATAGCCTCGTAGATGTCGTAGGCGGCTTTCAGCGAACCGGAACGGGAAAGTTCGGTAGCCCGGCGCAGTTCGGCCTGCGTCTGAACCGGGAGCGAAGACACACCCTTCTGGAAATCCGGGGTATCACCCAGCATCAAGGACGAACCGGCGGAAAGCCCGAAGGGGACCCCCTCGACCGTGACCTTGGACGGGCCGTACATGTCGAAAAAGTAATAGCCAACAAACGCGATTGCCGCGCCAACACACAGAACCAAAAATAAGTAGGCAGCCTTTCGGGCAGATGCCGACGGAGTAGACATTACAGCTCCAGGAAGTCCACGAGTTTTTCTTTATGCTCTTTGCTCTTCTGCAATTTGCGGAGGGTCTTGTTCTTGATTTGCCGCACGCGTTCGCGGCTGAGTTTCAGGTCTTCACCGATATCCTTGAGAGTCGTGTCCTCAATGGTATCCAGGCCGTAGAACATGCGGAGGATTTCTTCTTCGCGCTGCGGCAAGGACGACAGCGTCTCCTGGATGAGCTTGCGGCGCTCGTCGCGCTCGAGGTCCTCGTCCTGGTTGCCGTCGGAACCGAGCACGTCCATGAGGGTGCTCACCGAATCCGCACTGCTGGAACCACCACCGGCATCGTCGCCGATCGGGGCGTCCAAGGAAATGTCGACGATTTTTTCCATGACCTCGACAATATCCCTCTCGTACGGAGCAAATTCTTCCATCGCGATGGTCTTTTCGTAGTCACCGCCGTTCTGCATCAAAGCGCGCTTGAAGCGGTTCACGAGGGCAAGCTTGTTCGGCGGAATGCGGACCGCGCCCACCTGTTCGAACAACGCCTTCTGGATGGACTGACGGATCCACCACACGGCGTAGCTGATGAACTTGACATCCTTGTCCATATCAAAACGTTTGGCAGCCTTGAAAAGACCAAGGTTACCTTCGTTAATCAAATCCAAAAGGGAAAGGCCACGGCCCTGGTACTTGCGCGCAACGCTGACCACAAAACGCAAATTGCCTCGGATAAGGCGCTGCAGTGCGGACTTGCGAATCTCTTCCGTCTCTCCAGTCTTGATGATCTTCAACAACGCCGATTCCTCCTGCGGAGTCAGCGTAGGATACCTATTCAAATCCCGGAAGTATAGCGCTTCGTTAAAATCACTCATAGACACACACCTATCAATCCCTCAGGAAAAAAACCATCGGTCAAACAAATATGGTTTTTTACTCACGTTTCGTCAAATTGAACAATTTATCGTAAGGGTAAATTCCCGAATTGTGACCATCGCTAAAGGATAGTCCCGCAGCATACCGACCGATGGATTGAATCCTTGTAAGTTTTATGTCCGCAGGAATTGTGGAATCGTCCAAAAGTTTCTCTCCCGTATGCTCATCGACGCACAACGCACAGGGACATGCGAGGCGAAGTTCGCGAATGCCACATGTACCGCGAGTCCCGTCGCTCCATTCAAAGCCGAGTTTACCGTCCTTCGTCCTGAAAATCTTCTTGGGCTGAATCATGCGTCCTCCACCGGAAGTTGTTCAAACTCGTAGTTGAAGCTCTTGAGCACACCGTCACCTTCGGATGCAAACATCGAGAGCGTGCGCACCGTGGCATCGGCCGCCTGCATAAACGCCTTCGCCGATTCGGAGTTCGGGTAGCGGAGCACCGCAGGGGTGCCTTCGTCGCCACAGCCCGCCACCGCAGGTTCCAGCGGCACCTTCGCAATCAGCGGCACGCCCCAGCTCTTCGCGATGCGTTCGCCACCACCTTCGCGGAAGATGTTGTGGTGCTTGCCGCACTGGTCGCAAATGAAGTAACTCATGTTCTCGACCACGCCCACCACGGGTACGCCCACCGAATCGAACATCGCGAGCCCCTTGCGGCAGTCGGCGAGAGCCACCTCCTGCGGGGTCGTCACCACGACGGCACCGGCCATCGGGCAGTTCTGCGTGAGCGTAAGCTGGATGTCGCCCGTTCCTGGAGGAAAGTCCACCAGCAGGTAGTCAAGCTTGCCCCACCGCACATGGTGGATAAAGTGCTGAATCATTTGCGATACCATCGGTCCGCGCCAGATGGTCGCCTTGTCGGAGTCGGCAAACATGCACATGCTGACGATGCTGATGCCGCCTTTCGCTTCCACAGGCGCAATCGTGTTGTCATCAAAAACTTCGGGAGCCTTGTCGATGCCGAACATGAGCCCCATGCTCGGGCCGTAGATATCGGCGTCGAGGATGCCCACTCGGGCGCCAGAAAGGCTCAAGGCCATGGCGAGGTTCGCCGTCACGGTGGACTTGCCCACGCCGCCCTTGCCGCTTGCGACCGCGACCACATGCGCCACTTCGCCGATGTAGGAGACCTTCGGAGCCTGCGTCGCCGCATTGGAGCCGTCCACGCGGCCCTGCGCCGTAAACGTCACGTTCACCTCACTTGCGCCGAGGCTCTTGACAATAGCGATGCACTGGTCCTTGAACTGGTCACGAATCGGACAGGCGGGAGTTGTGAGGCGAAGATCGAAGCTCACCTTGTCGCCCTCTATCTTCAGATTCTGAACAAAGTTCAGTTCCACGATGTTCTTGTGCAAGTCCGGATCCTGGACCGCACGCAAGGCACTTAGAATATTTTGTTCACTCAGTTGCATAATCACCCCGAAAACTTAGGCATTCTCAGCAGATGCGTCATGCAAGGCGGCCATTCTTCTTCGTAGTGGCTCACCAGGATAATGGTCGTCTCTGTCGAAAGCAGTTGCAGCAGGTTAAAGAGTTTCTCGCGATATTCGCCCTTGAGCCCCTGCGTGGGTTCGTCGAGCAGCAGCACCTCGGGCGGACGAATAGCGGCTCGAGCCATGAGCACAACACGCTTGTCGATAGGCGAGAGGTTGCGGAAGCGCGCATGCACGTCCGAAAAGCCAAGGTATTCAAGCCACTCCTTCGCCTTCGCACGTTCTTCCCAGGTGGTGTTCTCCGCCTTGCAGAGGTTCGCGGTAAAGCCCGTGCAAAGCACCTCGGAAAGGTCCAGGTCTTCGCGGTACTGGAGCGCAAGTTCCGGCGAGAAGAACCCGAGTTTCGCCTTGTGGTCCCAAATGTTGAGGCCATGACCCGGACGTTCTCCTAACAAAGTAATGTCGTTCTTGTAGATTTGCGGATGGTCGGCCGTGAGCATCCCGAGGAGCGTACTCTTGCCAGCACCGTTCTCGCCCATCACTGCCCAGTGTTCGCCCTTGCGCACCGTCCAGTTGAGGTTCTTGAGCACCGTCGTATCGCCGAATTGGACGTTAACATTTTTCAGGTCGAAGAGGATATCGCCCGCCGCGTCATCAGGAAAAGCGGCATTCTCACTCTTTCGTCTTTCGTCTATCGTCTTTCGTCTAAGCTCAACAATCTCGTAGTCCTTCAGCTCGGCCTTCGTGTACTTGGGTTTCGCGGCGGCACTCGGGAGTTCTCCTGCGTACTGCGTAAAGGTCTTTTCCGCATAAACGAACGCAGGAATTTCTGGCAGCAGTTCGTCTTCGCGGGCAAGGCGCACGGCAAGTTTCACGCCGGGACGTTTCGACAAGTCCACCACGCTCGATGCCAGGTGGCTACGGAATTCCGGGTCGAGTCCACCGAACAAGTCGTTGAAGTAAATCCATTCCGGTTTTTCCATCCACATGCGCGCAAGCAACACGCGGCGCAGTTCACCATTCGAAAGGCTTAGCAGTTTGCGGTCGAGAATTTCCGGCGAAAGTTCCGCAATCGAAAGCGCCTCATCCAATTTCTCGGGATCGGTCTCCGGCCAAGCCATATCGTCGATGTAGCGGTCCGTCTGCAAGAAGAACTTCTTTTTCAAAAGCAGGTGCCGCACCAACGGAGCTTCTTCGTCGTGCAGGCTGATGAACCGCTGCTGGAAAAACGGGGCAAGCGCATGCTGGATTTTCCGCTGCATCGCTTCCGACATCGTGGAGACGTTTTTCTGCTGGTTCAAAAAATGAGTAATGACCCTATCCAAGTCCTCGCCTTCGGTGCTAAAAATCTGCACCTGCGGGAACATCTCTATCAGGGCCTCGAAACGTTTAAATTCCATAATCCCAAATGTAGAAAAAGACCCAAAGAGGCGCTAAATCACCCCACACCGGCAGAACACGAATGCATCGTTCCGCATCGCCACAAGAGCCTTTGCCATACGCAAATATGCAAAAAAACAAAAATAAAAGGGAACCAGCCGAGCCGGGAGTCTCGGTCCCCGAACCTCTTTCCTAAGAAACCCAAAACAAGTTTTTCAACTATTGCAACTTCGTTTATTTGTTAAATAGTAAACAAAATTATACGCACAACATTGCATTTTTCAAATAACTCTGTTTTATATTAAATAAAAAATTCACAAACAAAGGAAGAAAATATGAGTGCCTCATCCAAAAAAACACAAGCCTTTTCTATCAGCACGCTGCTGAAGAAGCCCACAAAAATACTTCACTTTAACGAAATTATATCCGTTAAACAAGGCTCTCTGACAAAATCCAAATCAAGAGCCAAAGTCTTGATATCAAGCGGTGGCACAATCTATTCTGCACTAGCAAACGCATATACTTCCAACATCTATTCCTTTGAAATCACTCCGGACATTCACAAGGTTGTCATTTCTAACGTAGAAGCAACCGAAGATACAAAAAAAGAATACCCCGATAGAATTCTCGCAGGAATCTCCATAAAAGACATCCCGGACATCGGAGACCCCACCGGCCTTAAAGAAAGCTTTTTCACCGAATTGAAAAAATATGGGTATTCCGAAAAAGAAGCCAACAATGAAATCGACGCAGTCAATCCTTACATCAAAGCCAGTGCCGACCCCTTCATTGACACAAACACTCTCTTTTTGCAAACCTTCCTCACCGTCGGCGAAATCGAAAATGGAAACGGCACCCATGAATTAATAATTCCACCCGGCGTATTCAAAGGAAGAAAAGAAAAAAAGGTCTACCTGTTCGTATCGAGCACGAAAGAACCCTCCGTCACCGCCTACACCTACCCCACGGACGTCGCCTATTTCTACGAAGAGCCTGCCGCTGAAGCGCTTACCGAAGGCGACTACCTGCGCAATTCCAGAATTATGCTCGGTGAAGTTTACCACAAGGGCAACACCCTGTCCGGTCTTTACTTCTGGGAAAAGCCGTCCACTAGAATAAGAACCTCTAGCGACGACCTGCAAAAACATCCCTGTCTGTTCATCACGCTGGATACTCTAGATGCATTGACTGAGGCATTGAAATTTCTGGAAACAGAAACCAACCGAAAAAAAGGCACAACGCTTCTCACTTTGCTCGATAGGTTGCTCGAAAAAATAAAACTTCCCCTATCAAAACTCCAGATATTCAAATTCGACATCAATGTTCCGGTTTACCCCAGAAACAGCAAACCTTTCTACTCATTTGTTTGGAGAACAAACGATCTCGCCAAAAGCGAATTCATCGAAAAGAAGATTTCCCGTCCGCAAAAGCACCACACCCACCCAGGACTCTTCGACAACTTCGGGCTTGCGCAAATCTACAACTCCCCCGCATCCATCAGCACCACGACGACATCTTACGCCGTGGAACAGATTACAAGAGGACTTCTAGCCCAACCCAAGGGCAAAAGGAGCATATCCGTTGATGGTTTCCTGCTGCAGTTGCTAGGTGGCGCCTGTTTTGAAGCTCAGGAACTCAAAATTGTCCCCACTTGTCCCGAGGCAAAAAAAGTAGATTACGAAAACAAGGAAATTCGCTTGACACGCGACTACCTTTACTCCATGATCTATTCCGGTTCCGCAGACAATTCCACAACGGACAACTTCAGCGGAGAAGGATTCCTTTTCTACGACTCGCCCATTCATTACAACAACCCCAAGGTAGTGCCGGGACGCGAACTCGACGAGGGCCTTGTCGAAAAACTCAAGAATTACGATACTGGAAAAGAAGAAAAAAAGAAAGAACATCCCTTCATCCGTTATCTCATTTCGAACAACAACCGGATTAAGCGTGCGAAAAAATACTTCTCCGAATGGCTGGATCTTGGCGACCCGGACGACAAGAACGACAAGCGACCGACATCGGGCAGCCACGCCGTGCAAAAACTCCTAAACGAAATCTTCACGGGGGTTCACCAATACGGAATAGAAATCGATTACATCTATTCCGACCTGGAAAGATTGTACAATACGGCTTGGCTCCTCCGCACAAGGCACCGTCTAGAGCACTTTTATGAAAAAACCGACACTTCCACTGATGAATCGAGGTGCCCGAATTTCTACAACATCGACCTGTATAAGAAAAACGGACACTTGGAATGCAAAAAGATGTGGGACAGCGTCTGCGAAAGCGAACGTTTCCAGAACGAAATCTTGCCCAAGCTCGAATCCAGAGGATTCACCCCCTATATCAAAGGCAAGATTACAGACGATATTTATCTATCCGCAGTCAACAACTCTTTCTGGAGGAACCTCCCTACACAAAGACCCATTTTCGGATATTGGATTAACGAAAATTTCGCCCAGAGACGTGAAATCAACATCTGGGACTGCGTCATGACAGAGTACACTGCAGAACTGCAGCAAACCTACGTCATGGATCCTATCCTTAAAAACAATCCCAAGGCAAAATACAGCCTTTACGCACATGTCGCCGCCAAGGGACATTCACAATACGGGACATACGCCATGTTCTTCGAGCCCTATTTGGGCGGGAGCATCAAACTCCCCAAAGGAATGAGTTCTTCCACTTCGATATACGGAGGCCAGGCGAGCGAAGGTCACTGCAAATTCAATCTAGACGACTACCGGTGTTTTGCACAGGACAACTCCGCATTCACTCTCTTTAAATATGAAATCAACCACATTCGAATAGCCCGGAATGACAATCCGAACGGTTTCATGCCATTCTACTCGTGCCGGCATTACAGAGAAATCCACAACGATCTCCTAGATAAAGCCACGTACTATAAGGACACCCTATTCCATTCCTGGCTATGCCAGCCAGAACAGATGATTGCCTATTTCCACTATGACAGCGAAATCAAGGCAGCCTTCACCAGCTCCTATCCAAAGGAGCCGCAACAAACATACTTCAGGTCATGCTACGAGGACACGCAGCAAATCCTGGACGAACTCAATAGCATCGTCAAGCGTCCAATCGTCAAGACACTCGACACCCCCATCGTCAACGAATGCGATCCGTTCATCTTGACAGGAATCGAAACCAGCCAGGAAAGGATTTGGCGCCTCACATTTGACAACCGCAAGTGCGTGAAGACAGGGTTCTTCTCCAAAAGCCAGAAAAAGGAATTGAACATCAAGATAGGCAAGAAGAACATCTGTTTTTCCAAGGGAGTCATCCGCAAGGCGGACGCAACAGGATTCTGGATTGCCGCATCCAAAAAAACAGAGCCCAAGATAACCACCGAAAAGGACTTCTTCGAAACGGCACCTTCATATTACATTGACAACCCCTTCGATACGCTCTTTAAGCCGCAAAACAACCGTAAATATTACACATTCGAAGAATCCGAGGGAGTCACAATCTTTGGGGAAAGCGCCCCATTCCAGATTTGGGAAGCCAAAATCAAGTTCGACAAGATTAGCAAGGGCACCCAGCTTTTCAAGATCGATGTAAACAGGCTAGGCATCGAAGAAGGGAAATGGTACATCTTCACCGCAAGGGTCCGTATTCCAAGGCCCGAGTTCATTTACGGAGAAGCAGTGAACCGCGACGACAAACGCTTCGAAATAGAGCTGACATACGAAGGAGATGGCAAGAAGCGGGTCTATAACGATTCCTTCGCCGTGAATATAGATCCCGATAAGAAGTGGGAACATTATTACACGCCCATCACCTCTATTGAACTGGGCGAAGATAAAAACGGGACAAAAGCCGATTCCATCCATTGCGAGTACTTCAGGATTCTCATCGACAAAATGAACATCCGTGCCGACATATTCCGCGAAAGCGACGGCGTGAACATCGCCAGGGTGAACAAGCAATTCGAGGAATTCAAGAACACCCTCATGGCAAAAACACGCTGCACGGACTCGTTCGATGTAAGGATTTCTTGGTTGAACGCATTAGATACTGGGGAAAACTACACCATATGGCTCGAACAACATTCAGGAAAACAAGCAATATCATCAAAAAAACTGGATACAATCAAGGTACCGCCCATTGACCAAGGCTACAAAATACTGAAATTGCCCAAGCTGAACAGCGGAATTTCCAAAATAAGCATTGTTATCAAGGACAGCACCGAAAAAACCGTATTCAAGATTTCCGCCCCCATATTGGCCTAAAGTAGTCCGGCAACCTCCGGCAACACCGGAGAGCCTTTAATTAAAACACCTTCCCGCAGTTAATGCGGAAAGGTGTTTGTTTTTGGAGGAGTATCTTTATTTAGAACTTATTGAAGAAATCCCATGTAGTCTCAGGAACCCAAGACTGCTGCTGGCCCGGATCCTTGTGGTCCCAGATATGGCCACCATTCTGCGTGCACCAGCGAACCGGGAAGCGTTCCTCGACGGTCGTGTAGTCGTAGCACACATGCGGACCGTTTCCACCATATTCCTGAGCCTTTTCGTTCTTGGCCTTGCCGCCTTCGGAGTTGAGTTCCAGGATAATGTCGCGAGCGGCACGTCCCATTTCCGGGCGGCAGAGATCATCCTGCAAGCCGAGCACGCCCATCCAACCTATACCCATCTGCTTGCGCTGCGGCAACCAGATGTTGCGTTCGGCGGTCTCGTACACGGCCACCGCACGGAGCACTTCCTGGTGGTTCCACGAAAGTCCGTTAGAGAACATGGAGCCGTAGCTGAAGCCTGTCGAGAATACGCGGCTGGAATCAATGCAGAAGTTGCCTTCGAGATAAGCGAGAAGTTCATCAAAAAGCGTGTAGTCATCTTGAGCCCACGGGGCCTGGTTTCCGTTGCCCTCAGGAGCGACGAAGATGACAGTCTCATCCTTGTCGAACTTTTTCAAACCATAGTAGCCTTCGTCCTGCACGCCGCCGGCCCAGCCGCCCATGCACTGCATTCCGAAAATGAGTTTGTACGGTTTATTCTTGTCGTAGCTTTTGGGGATATCGATGCGCACGGTGCGCGTTCCCTTGCTCCATTTGAATTCGATGTAGGGCTTGTCACCACGGTACTTGTAGTCGAGCTTGGTGTCTTTACCGCAACCGCTACTGGGAACGGGGTCGTTCTTTAAGCCCCAGCCGTAAGCATACTGCGGTTCTGGCGGCGCAGGCTTTTTCAAGACGAGCGTCAAGTTCGTATCTAAATTGGTCAAATGGACCGTGAGCGTATCGTAGCCATTCGCAACTACGCGAAGGTCGTCGTTGTCGCCCACTTTGAGGAGAGCCCGTGCGCGGGCCTTTTCGCCGAATACGGCGGAGAAGCTGCCATCAGCCTTGAAGCGGAAATTCTGCTGCGCATTGCCGACCCTGACGCGGGCAAAGTATGTTCCCTTGGCCTGAATGGAAGACTTCATGTCCACCGTTCCCGTGCCGTACAGGGTCTCGTCAAGCAAGCGGTTACCCACCATGTCGAAGACCTGTACACGGACAGGAGCGCCGGAACTCTGTGAAAACGAGAGAATACCGTCATTCACCGAAAGGAAGCCCACGGAACGCGATGCCGCAAGACTATTGATTTCGCCGCCCTCTACCGGGAACTGCGTATCGCCAGGAATCTGGCCGACACCCGGGACCTGGCCGGAATCACCCGGAGTCCCTGGAACGGCCTCGTCTTGATGGAGGGTAAACGAACCCGTCGCATCGGTTTCCGCACGGAGGCCTTTGCCCAAAAGAGTGACCGAAGCCTTTTCGATTGCCTTGCCACTTTCGTCATTGACCTTACCGGTTACGGTAAACGCGCTCGCCTCAACTGCCGAGAGAGCAGCAGAGAAAACGAGCGGCACTGCTATTGCTAGTGTACTTTTCATACCAAAACATCCTCATATTGCCAATACTCCTCATATTGACATTATGAAAATATTCTCATAACGTGCGAATCGTCACACCCCCCTATGCGTTTTTCATGGACAATAAATCCATGGCGTGAAGTTTACAACGGGCAAGAAAAGAATTATCTTGTTTGCGTGAATTCCATTTTGCTGAAATCTGTGCAGGGGGAACGCATAGCCCCCGCCGAAGCGCTCGACCTGCTGAAAAATGCCCCGTGGACCGAAGTCGCGGAAGCCGCCGATGCCGTGCGCAGGCGCATGCACCCCGAAAACAAGGTGGGCTACACGGCGTTCTGTATAGTGAACTACACGAACGTCTGCGAAGTCACGTGCAGCTTTTGCAGTTTTTGCAGGCCCGCCCACAGCCCCGAAGCCTACGTGCTCAGCCTGGACGAAATCCGGCAGAAGACAGTCGAAGCGAAGGCCAAAGGCGCCGACCAGATTTTTTTGCAGGGGGGCGTGAACAAGGACATTCCCCTCACCTACTACACCGACGTGCTCAAGATGCTCACGCAAGAAATGGGCGTGAAGGTACGCGGGTTCTCGCCGGTGGAACTCGTGCGCATCGCGGAATTCAACAACATTACTTTGGACAAACTGCTCGACATTTTTAAGGAAGCAGGGCTCAGTTCCGTGCCGGGCGCAGGCGCCGAGATTCTCTCCGACCGCATGCGGCAAATGTTGAGCCCCAAGAAGCTCCCCGCGCAGCAGTGGTGCGACACGCTCGCGGCCTGCCACAAGAAAGGGCTCCCCGGCAGTGCGAACATCGTATTCGGCAGTGTGGAGACGCCCGAAGAAATCATCGAGCACCTGGATTACGTGCGCAAGACGCAGGACATTGCGCAAGGGTTCAAGAGTTTCGTGGTGTGGACGTTCCAGCCGCAGACGGACAAGTTCCCCATCCGGCATGTGCGCGGCGACGAATACCTCAAGTTGCTCGCGCTCAGCCGCCTTTACCTCGACAATGTCCCGCACATCGAAGTCTCGCTGCTCGGCATGGGGCTTTCGCTCGGCGAACTCGGGCTGCACAGCGGCGCCGACGACATCAATAGCATCGTGATAGAAGAAAACGTGTTACAGAACCACGGGCTCACGACCATCGAGGCTGCCGAAGAATTTATACGGAACGCAGGATTCACGCCGTACCGGCGTTCACTTAATTTTGACTAAGGCGAGAGTCGTGGCCATGACAAGCGAAGCTTGTCGATGGGCATGACCGAGCCGTCACAAAATGCATACCGAAGGGATGCCATTTTGACTAAGGCTTTCAACCTAAAAAAAATTAAGCACACTGGGCTAGCCGGAGTGTGCTCGTCTTGAGAGTGAATTAAAAATCAGTTTAACTCACCACATTCTGGACCGGAATTTTCATCACAATCGCTACCATAAAGAAGCGCCACTTGCTGATACCGCATGTCCACGACCTTCATCTCGGGAGCAACGTATTCCTTCTTTTCTTCCATTTTCTTCTCCTTCGCCTGTTTCCGTAAAAACAGCCATCTATATAAAGATAACGCAAAAAAATGGAATCGGCAACCGGAAACGCCGTTTTTACCCCAAAAAAACAACCCCGGTCATAAAACCGGGGGCTTAACCTTTCCAAAGAATCCCAAAAATCTAGCCAATTTCGCCAATTAGGCGTGCTTAGCGTACTTCTTGAAGCTCTTGACCAGCAGGACAGCGAGTATGCAGTACATTTGTTCTCCTTTTAACCTTGTTTTCCGACGTTTTATCGCCGTTTTCTTTTGTCGGCGCCAATATTAACAATTTTTTACTAACGCTTCAAGGGAAAAAAGTGTATAAGAAATGCTTTTTTTTCATTACCTAGCATTTTTTTCCCTGGCAGCCGATTCCACGGCTCCATTTGCCCGCCCCCGACTACATTTCGCACAGCGAAAATTGGTAAATTTTAGGGCATGAAACGCGTTTTACTTACTTGCCTCGCCCTCGCAGCCCTCGCAGTGGCCGACGCATCGTTCCAACTGGATCGCGAGCGTATCGAGGCCGGGCAGACATTCGGTCTTCAGTTTATCATCCCCTTAAATGAACTCCCGGCCAATAGGGATGTTCTCCAGATGGAGGCTAAAAACGGCTTTACCTTCATGGGCATCGACAGTACGGACCAGCTCATGCGTCCCGGCTTCGAAGAAATGTTCTTCGGCGGTGGCGGAAGGCCCTACAAAGCGCGCATTTACACATTCAAAATTCGCGCCCCTAAAAAGACAGGACAGATGGACGTAGGCCAAATTATATGGACCATCGATGGAGAGCCGCGCATTATCCGCAGAAGCTCGGTCGTCAACGTACAGCGTTCCTACAACGACGACGCCCTGGCCGTGAGCCTCACCCCAAGCAAGAAGAGCATCTACGAAGGGGAACAGTTCTACGTCACGCTTGGCTTCCACACCTTTGAGCATTTCGAAGGGAACCTCCAGGCCACCGACATGAACACCGGCAGCGATTTTATCGTCCACAGGAGTGACCTCTCCAACATGGAATTCAAGCCGGTCGAAGGTGCCCGCCGCGAAATGCAGGCGAGCGCGAAATTCGCTTGGCTAAGCCCCACCAAGAGCGGCAACCTCCAGATTCCGCCGTTCAAGTTCAAGTACACCAAGCGCGGTGAGCCCAAGGTTGTCGAAGAGAAAAAACAGATGGGCAACATGTCGTTCTCGAGCCGGAGCGTGAAGCAGGAATCCATCGAGACCGAAGCGACCACCCCCGTAGTGAACATCAGCGTAAAGCCGCTCCCTGCCGAGGGAAGGCCCGCAAACTTCTCGGGAATGGTGGGCAACTACAGCTTTAACGCAGACTTCGACAAAGACCACCTGAAGGTCGGCGAAGCGCTCACGCTTTCCATCACCATCCGAGGCGACGGAACACCCGGCACCATCACCGACCCGAAACTGCCTAGCTTTGACGACTTCCGTTCCGTGCCGCCCGAAAACAGCATCGACAAGAAGGTATCCGGCAACAAGGTCGTGACAACCAAGAACATCAAGATATTCCTCTACCCCAAAAAGAAGGGCACGTTCGAAATCCCAGAAATTTCGTACTCGTGGTTCGACCCCGCCAAAAGGGCCTACCAGTCCGAAACGCTCGGCCCCTGGACCATCGAGGTCGAAAAGGGGGACGCTGCAGCCGAAGCAACATTCATGCCGGCAGCCACCCGCCCCACCAGCGTGCAAAAACAAGAAATCGAAGCGCTCGGTAGCGACATCCGCTTTATCCACGCAGTCAAAGGCAACGGGGAATCCCCGGCTCCGCACAGGAACATCGTTTTCTGGATTCTCTTTGCCGCAGCCATCCCGTTCTACCTCGTGGCGGTCGGCCTCATCCGCAGCCACCGCAAGCATAGCAGCGACGCGGCGCTCATCCGCAAGGGCAAGGCGAAGAAGATGCTCAAGGGCAAGTTCGCGAGCGCACATGCGGCCATGAAGAACGGCGACACCAAGGCGTTCTATGCGGCACTCGAAGCAGGCCTCATCGACTACTTGAGCGACATCAACAACCTGGAGTTCAAGGGCATGACCCGCGACCAGATGAAGCTGGAACTCGGGAAACTCGGGCTTGACGAGGGCGCCATCGACAAGATTGACAAGTGGCTCGAGAAGTGCGCGTTTGCACGGTTTGCGCCAGTGTCCACCACCCGCGACGAGCAGGATGCTATGCTCAAGAGCGTGGAAGAGCTGTGTGAGTTAGTAGGAAGTAGGAAGTAGGTAGTAGACAGTAGGAAGTGAGGTCGCTTCGCTTTGAGGTATGAGGTATGAGATATCGAACCTCGTGCCTCGAGCCTCGGGCCTCGAACCTGATTGAAGATGTAATTAGTATTTGGAAGGAACGTAGTAACATGAAGTTGAAATCTTTTCTATTCGCATTGATCGTACTGATTGGAGGTACTGTCGCTAGTTTTGCGGAGAGTGCGGGTTGTGCCGGGATCGACGCCGGGACAAAGGCCTACAACGAAGGTGAATACGAACGCGCTATTGACGAATGGCAGAACTGCGTCGACAACGGTTACCAGAACGCGGACCTCTACTACAATCTGGGCAACGCCTATTTCCGCAATGGCCAGCTCGGACTTTCCATCTATAATTACAAGACAGCGCTACGACTCCGCCCCAACGACGAAGACTACATGCACAACTTGGAATTCGCCCAAGCCATGACCAAGGACAAGGTGGACGACGAAGAGGAAAATCCGATTCTCTCGGCGCTGTTCAAGGCGCACCACGCGTTATCGCTCAAGGTGCAGCTCTTTGTGCTGCTCGGCCTGTTCTGGCTCATTGCTATCGTCTCTGTATTGCGCATCCTTGTCCACGGGGACCGTGCGAAGAACGCCTGCACGGGAACGGTGTTCTTTGTCGCCGTCGTATTCGGTGTCATCGGCACAAGTGCCGCCTACAAGGCGTTCGTTGCCGAAACCGAAATCACGGGAGTTGTCACGGCAAAAGACGCCGACATCACCAGCGCCCCAAGCGACAGGTCTCAGACACTCAACACGCTTTCCGAAGGCACGAGTTTCGAAGTGCTCTCGGAACAGGGCAACTTCGTCGAAATCCGCCTGGGCGACGCCATCCGCGGCTTCGTGAAAAAGTCCAACGTGGGAATTGTCAGATAATTATTTCGGACAAACTTTCGAAACGACTTTGATTCGCGTTTCGAATTCTACATCGCCGAAACATTCGATCTTTGCATAAAGGAATTTTGCTATTCGCTTCGAGGCAAAATGATCAGAGAACCAACCATCCTCGCGAACAGCATAAGATAGTTTCGGGTCCAACGCAATTGTCACACAACGGCAGCCCGGGACAGAAATCTCGGCGTTCGAACCATGTAATGCCAGCGACGCATCCGGATGCAGATGGAACGGTATTTCCAAAGAGACCGGATGCGAGCACTGCAAAGAATCCTTGATCAAGAACTCGTCCTTGTCTCGGTCATACTTGACCTGGCGCGTATGCATCACTCCTTCGGATGCATAGCCGTCATGGGTAGCTGTCGCCTCCCCCGCAAATTCATCGCTAGAAAGGACATTCACCCTATAATGATTCAACCACATCACAGGGCCGATATGTTCGGCCTGATTTTTTCCGTTCACGCAAACCGTATTGTGAGCTAGCGTACCCACAAAATAGCGGCGCATATCCTCATGGGTATGGTCGGTGTACGAACCCGGATCGACAAGGACCGGATGACCATCTACATGCAAGACAAACGAAAGGGCATCGGCATGGCCATGAGCAGCAACGTTCAAGTAACCCAGCGGAGCCGCATCGAAATGCATAAACGTCTCGCGTTCCTGTTCAATCTTCCTAAAGATAAAGTGTCCGCTTTGCGGAAAGAAATTGTTTCCGTCCGGAACGGGTGTACTTGCAAGGGCATCGAACTTCTTTTTGCCCTCATTTCCAAAAAGGACACTGTTCTTCTCGTCCCAAGAAAGCCCCTCGCGCTTGAACGAGGAATCACCGAAATATGTGGCAAAGGAAACTAGGAGTGACTTGAAATGGTTGAATTGCCCATCGGCATCCGTCCGCAACACGTACTCATCGTCGATGTCGCCGTACATGGGGCTGTTGCACTGGCAATCCAAGAAAGCATTCAAGTAACGGGCCATGGCATACAGGCGATCGTTGTAAGACTTGGAAAATTCTATCCCGGCACTCCGGCCCACGACAGCCGCTATCAGGAACAGTTCCCCTACGAACTGGACGTGTTCCGCAGATTCCTCTCGGTTTACGCCCTCCGCCGTATTCTGCCTGAAAATTTCGCGTTCCAAGCCAGCGTGTGCATACTTTTGCCGCGACGACCAATGCGGGAACTTCCACGCCACCGTAGCCAAGAATAGACCCACATATTCTACCACCAACTGGCTATTGGCCGAAGAATAAAGCGACGGATGAAGGTACGAATACTCCGTATGTTCGCAAACAAGCGGCATCCACGCATCACAGATAAACTCATCGACAGCGCTGTCACGGTTACGCAAGTCGTCTACATTGAGTAAATGCCAACAGAAATACCAACAAATAAGCCTTAAATTCACCTCGATGTTACTGAACCAGTTCACACCGAGCATATAGGGGTTCGATTCCCTCCAAGTAGCGATATAATGGCAAAAGAGCACAAGGTACTTCAAATCCTTGCTTGTCTCGTATGTATACGCGAGGTGCAGCAGGAACTGCATCCGGTTCACTTCCCATACGTACTTCACGTTGCCGACACGGCCACTGAACACATCGATGTCGTTAGCGAACAGCGCGGGGAAACGCTTACCCGTCGACACATCCAGATGCCAGTCAATTTCCTTGAAAATGTCGACACACGAATCAAAGATCCGATAAAACTGGTGCGCATCGGGCGTATTGATAATGCTACAATCGGGTATCGGGAGTGTAACGCCTAAACCATCTTCGGCAAGACGGTCAAACAAACGATTCCGGACAAACTGCCGAACACGGTATAGGAACTCCCCTGCAGAAACTCCACGCATATTCTTTATTTTCCCAGGTAAAGACATCGTTATATAATTATAGGTATTTTTTATAAAAAAAGAAAGTTTACCCAATACAACACCAAAAAAAATGGTGCCAAAACACAAAAAGGCCCCAAAAACGTTTATTTTAAGTGGGGCCTAAACTTTAAACAGATTTTTTAGTGTTTGCGCTAGTTGAACCTGAGCATCAGCGCGATTTCGAATTGCAGTATCTGGCGAATGTGGGCTGTTTCGTCGTCCAGTTTTTCATGAATCTGCCTATACTCGATGTAGCTGCTCATGGTCGCAATCTTGTTGAACTGGTAGCCAGCACTCGGGCGGACAAACCATTCGTGCGTACGAGAGGGTACAGTACGGTCCGTCTTCGACAACTTCGGCTTGTAGGCCACAGGGTTCCAGTCGTCAAATTCCCATTCCCTAAAGACTCCATCGGTACCGCTATCCTCGTTCCACATGTTGTAACCCGGGTCCGGATCGTACTGCTTGCGGATACTCTTCTTGTAGTCGTAACCGGCGGTGAGCCTCAAGTCGATGTCGTTTTCCAACTTGAAGTACCACTTCCACAGCTGGAATCCGCGCTTTGTCTTGAGCGGGTAGGAAATAGTGAAATCGTCCCCTACGTTAATGTCGAAGTCGTTGTACAGCGAAGTGTGGATCCACGGGGTTTCCCAGAAATACTTCGTCGTGTCAACACCGTCCGCAGTGGAATCGGGCCAGCTTGTGATGCCGATGACCTCTTCCTTGGGCCTGCGGTCGACATTCAAAATTCTCAGACGTACCGCATTCTCGATACGGATATTCTTCTGCGTGAGGAAACTCAGGCGGATAAGCGGGTTGAAATTCCATTCCGTGCTCCAGGAATCTTCGGCACTCTGGAACGGACGGACCGTGGTGATGTAGGTGTAGTCGAAGCGGCTGTTCGCCGAAACACTACGGAAGCCGTTCAAGAACGATATTCTCTGCGAGAAGTTCGGCACGTTGACACCAATACCAATCTTCGGCCATACCGTTGTCGTGTCGAGATACAGCGGATACTCACGCGCCTGGGCGAAATCTTCCTTCCATTGCAAATCCCCATTCACGCCAATATCCCAGAACGGAAGCGTGATGCTGGTCCCAGTCTGGAACGAACGGGACACGGAATGGCGGAAACTGCCCTGGTAGACAAGCGTATCGACATGGCGGTTGCGGTATTCCGCGAAATCTTTAAAGTCGTCGCGATGGTCAAGCCCCATATCGCCCGAAACAATATTCCAAACGCCGCGGTTACGGTAGCCGTTACCTATACCGAGACCGTAGAGGTAATACTGGAACGGTGTCACGTTCTGTTCTTCGTACAACTGAGCGAGCGTAAAGTTTTCACCGACTGTATTGGTCGTGGCGTTCCATGCGAAGCGTATTTCACGCCAACGAATCTTGTCCATGCCCCGAGCGACAATGTTATTCTTGCCAAAGGACTGCACGAAATCAAGAATCTTGAAAGTCGGGTTGAAGTCAAATCGGTTTGTCTGGGAAATGGTCCAGTAATTCTTGTCTATGTTCGTTTCATCATAAAGGCTATAGTTGTCGGGAATCGTCTTCAACTGGTTGAAATCCGAGGAGAACGACGTGTTGAAGGGGATAAAGGGGATGATTGCAGGGTTGAAGTTTATCCGGAACTGCTGCGTCCTGGAACGTTCGTTACGCAGGATACCGTAAGACTTGCCGTACTCCCTCGTGCCGACACTGTCCACCTTGTAGAACAACGTAGTATCGTAACGGATTACATAGCTTTTCGGATTATGCATGTCGATAGCCATGGGTTGCCCGTTCTCGTCCATCTGCGGGATGGTATCGTAGGGGACAATCACCGAACTATCCCTCGAAACGTACACCTTGCGGTCCGTGTGGTCGTAATCAAAAACAACGTCGCTAGCAAACAGGCCGCCATCGTCGGGAGAGAAGAAATTCTCCTTGACAAACGCTTCACGGTCGCCGCCGCCAAACATGTCACGCTTGACGTTCAAGCTATAGGATGCCGACAAGAAGTTGAACACATTCCAGCGCATGTTCAGCTTGTGGCTCAAGTCGGTCGTGTAGGTCACAACCTTGTCCACTTGCGGTTCCACGAAATCGGGGTCACGGTCCTGGTCCACGTAGCGGATGTAGTTCAAGTCGAACAGAGTGAGGTCGAATGTCTGCGGCCACGGTTCAAATTCAATTTTCGAAAGGTCCGAAGCCCAACCATACCGGGCCAATCCTCCGAACGGAGTCAACTTGAACATGCTGAACGTACCCAACTTATACTCAATCATCGTATGGTACGAATAGGTGGAATCAGAACTCGTCGTCGCACGGCCCTCGGACTCGCGGTATGAATAGCTCCATGCCGGGCGTTCCAAGAATACCTGAGAAAGCACCTCGCCCATTGCGGACTCGTTTGCCTTGTAATCCTTGCTATAGCTCAAGCCTAACGTCTTGTCGCGAGTGTACGACTCGTAACCCTTGGACTTGCCTTCGTCGCGGAGTTTTTGTTCCTTCTTGTTGGAAGTTACGCTCAAGTCGTTCTTGAACATATCTCCAGTAATGTCGGAGAAACTGCTCCTGTCGAGAATCATGTCGTCCGTGGGTTTCATATACGGACGCTTCGTGGAACTTGCGTAACCCAAGCTCAACGGGATATGGAATCCCATACTGTCACTCAGGAACTTGTTCAAGGCAAAGGTAATGTCGCCCGAAATGTCAAGCTGAGTTGCGGCCTCGGAAAGCTTGGGCTTCGGCGAACCGCCGGAAGTGGAGAGCGTCGCGAAGTCTCCGTCCTGATAGCGCACGGCACCCGAAACAGAGATAAAGTCCGCGAAGTCAACCTGGCCACTCACACGTGCGGCATAGCCCCATTCCGTATCCATGTCGGAAAGGCGGAGGTCGTTTATCCAGAATTCACCTTCCAAGTCCTCCGGAGCGGCGGAAGAGTCGGCAATGATGACAAAGCGGACCCAGTCGATATTCGTAATGGAGGGGTTACCCACCAAACGCAGACGTTCATCGCGTTCACCACCGAGATCCTTCACGACCGGTTCAAGGAAGGGCGGGCGGCGTCCGCGCTTTAACTGCGAGAAATCCAGGATGTTCATGGAGAACGCGTTGTCGAGCCAGTTCTGCTCGTGGCAATCCTGATTGCGGCCACCACAATGTTCATCCAGCTTTACCGGACGGAAGCTCCATTCGTAATAGTCGTTCGAACCTTCAAGCGAGCCTTCGCCGAACTGCAAAGCGAAACGCACAGGCACATGGTCGGCCTTGGTATCGTAATGGATTTCCATCTTGACAGACCGGTACATGGAGAAGTCTTTCTTTTCCGTATCGAAAATACGGGTCACGCCCACTTCTTGTCCGGGCTTCATGTCTCGGTACTCTAGCTTGAGCGCAGTCTCTTTCAACGGAGCGTTCGTGTCGGTATCGCGTTCTGTCTTGATATTCGGCGACTTGACATAGGTGTTGGAATTTTCGCGGTTATTAAGAGTAGAAACCTTGATATAGCTCGTATCGCGGGATGTCACCAATCCAGACGTCATCATTTCGACGCCGTTCACTTCCACCACCTGCGCATTCTCGGACGTTGTAGTCACGTAACGATCGGCAACCGTCGTCTCTTCCCAGGAGTTGCCCATGACACCCAAGCTCACAATCTGCACCTTGGCCTCGGCAACACCCGGATTCAGGTTTCCAAGCCAGAGACGCGTGAACTGGGCACCAGCAAGGATGCTCAAATAATCGGCAGCCAACGGAGAAACAATCGTATCGTACTGGTTCAACGGAATAACCCACTTGCGCCAGCCGTTCCTCAATTTTTCAATGTACGGGGAAGTCGTATCGGACAAGTCGATTCGATAGCGGACAAAGTTGATGTCCTGGTCCAACGAACCGTTACGGTTGATATCTTCGGTATCGTACTTGCGTTCGCCAGAGTTGTCTTCGGTACCGTTGATGTACACCGGCGGGTCGCTGTCGTCGTCATATTTATCGGAATAGTTATCACGGGCAATATCCACCGTCGAAGCATCGATCACGTTGCTCTTGAGTTCGCAATCGTCGGCGCCACGGCAGGTCCACACATGCATGGAGTCCGCTTCTTCCGAACCGGATACACCGTCTATACCCTTGTCATGGAGCGCCGTCGTCGTACCCAAATCGTTTTCGCCGTCATACTGACCATTCGGGGCCGCTCCATTGATAGAGATGTCTTCGCTAACAAGACCCAGGTCGATGTAGATAGAACCCACGTTACCGCGAGCGACAATTTCGATGTACTTCATGTCGCTCAAATCTTGGTAATACGAACTGTTCGGGCGCATGATACCACCCCAGGAATTACCCATGAGGTTGTCATTTGCGCGAAGCGTCATCTTGAGCACGGTCAGGTGCTGGTTGTCGACATCGGAATTGCCCACATTCGGGTAGATATACTTGTACAACTCGGTGCTGTTGCTGTGCCAGATGAACTCGCCCCTATGACGATAGTCCTGGCTTGGAATATATGTCTGGGCTTCGGAAGAAACACCGCCCGGAGGAGACGCCGGATACCAAGAGAGCCTGGACAACGGGAACACCAGGCCAGACTCCGTCGATTCGAAGTCCTCGACCAAGGCGTCATTGGATTCGCTCGTGTTGGCGTTGTGACGGCTTGCTGCAAATTCGGCCTCGAATCTCCAGTTGGACATAGCCTGCGTCTCGATGAACGGAATCATGTTGACAAGCGTCGTCAGTGCAGAAATAGTATCCTGCAAGCGGAGGTTCATGCCCCAGAGGAAGCTATGGTAGGGTTCGTTACCGAGGGTCGGCGTCCTTGCCGTAGTGCTCTGGCTCTTGTACAGCGCCGTAACACCGAACACGGAACCGGAGCCAAACCCGTAGCGTTCCAGCGGGAGCTCGGCGCGGGCACCGAGCAAAAGCTTGTTGTCTATCTCGAACAAGGGTTCACATTCGAACGTCACCTTAATTTCCTTGTTGGGATCGAGGGCGCGTTCACTCAAAAGTTCAATCTGTCCCAGTTCGTAGTTGACCTCGTAGTCCACGTCGCGGACGAGCACGGTGGAACCGGCCGTCAGCTTTTCGGAACCCGGAGAAATATCCATACAGGAACCCGCACTCACGGAATAGCTGGAATTGGGATCACGCACACTGATAGTCGTATTGCGGCGCTTACCCACAGATTCAAAGTAGAACCTGCTAGCAAAGCGGTTCAAGTTGTAAACCGGGAGTGTGTACAGTTGCCTCATGGCGGCCGTTGTATCCAAAGCCCGCAATGGTTCCAAGCAGTTTTCGGTGGCCATTTTTTCTGCGTCCGCTTGCGAGATTCCCTTATCCTTATTCTTATAATATTGGATAGTCCTACAAGGCAACCACATTTCGCCTGTATAACTACCCGAATTGTCTTTCTTGAATATCTTAGAATCGTTAACGAGGGGCGCACCGGAGATCGAATCGGCCAAGCCGAGCTGTTTCAGGAAAGAATTCGTCATACCGGCCTTGTTCTTCAGGCGCAGCACAAAGTTACTCGAGCTCCCATCGGAAACGCCTATCGAATACACGTTCCTGAGCATCAACTTGTCGATATCAACCAGTTCTGAAAGAGTCGCATCCCACTGGACAAGGACCACTTCGTCGCCATGACGGACAACGCGCTCCTTGCGTGCGGTGCTATCGCTATCCCAGCTCGCGGCAATCACTGTGTTGCGGTTCACCCCGGAAATTTTCAGGATACCGGTCATTTCGTCAAAATCGTAATCTTCCTTAGGAATCGCAATCATGCGAGTCACTTCTTTTGTGACCTTTCCTCCATCGGGAGTCCGATAGACGAGTTTCAAATCTTTAAAGATATTATCGCCCTTGTCAACTTTTGTCGTAATGCGCTTGTAAATCTTCAGGTTATTAGCCTTGAATTGAGGAGGCGAGCCCCCCTCCTGCGTGACACTCGAAATATAGCGCCGTCTCGCTTCGTAGGTCAAGAAGTAATAACGATAAGCCACGAACTGCTTGTCGAGCACCTGGAATTCCGTCGTCGACTCGCTTGCGTTGATAGAGTATTCTTCCTGGCTTCCACCATCCTGCGAGGCAATCGTCGTGAGGCGCCAGTCACCCAGTTTCCAGTCGGCCTTGATACCGAAGAGCCCCTGGTGCTGTTCAGAGTAACCGGTCAGTTCTGTACCCGAAAGAGTAAGCGAGGTCGTACCTGCTTCCACGCGTTGCAAGATATAGTCCTCGAACTCGTCCTTGTACGATTCCTCGTAAACCACGCGGACTTGGTTCTTGACCCCGAGGCCACTTTCGACGTTATTGATTTCCACCGTGATGTAGGGGCCAATCTTGCCCTTCACCATGAAACTCGGGTCGTATGACAGCGTCGGGGACGGCCAAAGGCTTGTATTGTCGCTACCCGGGGCGTCGTCCTTTTCGCCGTAGCCCTTGAGGCGGATATCCATCGTTCCCTGAAGCATGAGCTTGGGCTTGTCGAGACCGAAATCCCTCATCCACGCGGGCATGTTCACCGGGATAGTGATGTCGAACACGGAACCGGTCTCCGGGGCCTCGTACCCGCCATCCGACTGGCCAACCAGCCCGTTCAACCACAGACGCCTGCGCCCCACGTCGTACATGTCGGAGACGTAGTCCGCCAGTTCGGGATAGTGCGCAGTCCAAAGGGTCGTCGTATCGCGGGAAACGGAATTCACGCGTTTTTCGCTCACATCGAGTTCACGGGTAGCGATGTCGATATCGTGGCTGAACACCCTGCCCTTGCTCGTATTCATCAAGTTCGGCGTCGCACCGACCCCGTTGAACGGCAACAGGTTGTCGAGCGGAGCGGCAGAAGGCGGGAGATCGATGTAGTGGAGAGTCGGTTGCCATTCCGTTTCGGCCGGATCCGGCTGGGATTCCGCCGAATCTGCATCCGAAGACTGCGCCTCGGACGCGGACGTCGCCTGAGCATAGGCGAAACCCACCGCGATAAGCGCACCAGCAAGACCATTCAAAAAGGCCCTATGTAACCGTCTTCTAAAAATCAATGACCTCAAAATACAGAATTAGGCGATATAAATCCAGAAATATTTGGCGCAAATTTAAAAAAAAAGAGAAAATTACGGATTACCTATAAAAAAAAGATTGCGTTTCTACCCATTCGCCGATTGCACGAGAAAATAAATCCGCGAAAACGGCCCGCAAGTTTATGCCGGACACAGAAAAATTTACACGAAAAAGACTAGGGAGACGGCTGCGTCTGTTGTGCCGGGACCATGACTGCCTGACCAGGCTGCACCGGAACCATGACGGCTTGACCCTGCTGTACCGGAACCATGACCGCCTGCCCTTGTTGCACCGGGACCATAACCGTCTGCCCCTGTTGCACCGGAACCATAATCATCTGGCCCTGCTGCACCGGAGCTGTTTTCTGCCGAGAACTTGCGGCCTGCGATGCAGCCTCGTTCATACATGCAAACAAGAAAGAACGGTGTTTCCTGCCCACGAGGCAAGCGGTTTTCATTTCCGTGCCCCGCGTAAACTTGGACTGGGCCACCAAGGTCCCGTTCATGGAATACTCGAACCCACCATGCATCATTCCTTGGACGCACCTTCCAACAACATCGACACGGTTGCCGTAAGAGTCGTTGTAAACCCACTGCGCGTTCCTCATGTGCAAGCCGTCGCAGTTCGGGAGACCATGCATCGGCATGGGCCCTGGATGAGATTCATACGTGGCGCATGCACCCAAAATGAGCGGCATCCCCATCAACACCGCAACGACCATACAAAATCCAATACCCTTTTTCATTTTTTACCTCACTTCCCAATATAGCATTCGCTTGTTCTAGCCGTCACCATAAATTTCCCCTCGCCATCCCATATCCAGATTACTTCTTTGCCAAAGCCTGGGCGCGACGCGCTTCGAGCACGTCCTGCATTTCCCGCGTCAAGAGTGCCGCGGCCTGGCTAGGCGGATACCCCAGAAATTTCTCGATGGGGATAGGTTCCAGCACATCCAGGTCGTAGTGATAGCGTTCCGTGGGAGGAGCACTGAACATGCGGTCGTGCTTCCTGAGCCCGACAGGATCGTTGCCACCTATATAAATAGGAACGACATCGCACTTGGAGTGGAGCGCAAACCTCGCGGCACCCTTCCGGAATTGCCAGCGTTCCCCTGGAGTGGAGCGGGTCCCTTCGGGGAAGATAATCAGGCAGTTCCCCCGCTTGAGCGACTTGTCCGTTTCGACCAGCTGTTCCTCGAACGTCTTGGTATTCACGATATAGATGGAATTGACAATGCCCTTCACGAACCGGTTCTTGCCTAGGCCTCCCTTTACGATGCAGTCGGCATTGGGAATCAGCGAGAACAGGATAACCACATCCAGGATAGACGGATGGTTCGCCACGATGACCTTGGACCGAAGCCCCTTCAAACGTTCCCGGTGCTCCACGCGGAACCGCCCCGTCCCAAAGACGGCGACATGGGCAACGGCAAGCTTGTGAGAATAATGCACGGCAAGCCTTGCAAGGCGGCTGAACCGCACCTTAGAAAAACCGGACACCACATAAAGGACGGGAAAGAGGAATGTCGCAAGGAAGAGGCTGCCCAACCCGAACCAGAAGAACGTCATCAACTTGATGAACACGCGCCAGCAGTAGGCAATCTGCCGCAAGATAAACATCACGCGTTCTCCACGAGAATTTTCTTGAGAAGCCAGAGCGCCTGCTCGGCGGCAAAGTGCGTTTCTGGAATCTCGTCGATATCCAAATCGATGCAGCCGGGCTGTTTTGTAGACGATAGTCGCAGCGCCATGGCACAGGGCACATTTGGATAGCCATCGACGATCGACGCGTAGGTCTCGGGCACCAGTTCGTCCGAAAAAAGGAATATGCGTTCGCTGCCCTCGCCCGTATCCAGAGCATTGGCACAGTCCCTCAAACCATTTATAAAGGACCCTGCACCCGCATAGGCCGCAGAATAGCCGGCCATGTTTTTTTCGACAATCGTCGCGCACGAAACAGGGGCATTGAACACGGAAAGGCTGAACGCCGCAGGAGACACCGTATCCGTCTCGATCAGGTGTTCCGAAATCTTCAGTTGCTGCCGTACTTCCCCAAATTCCGAGGCAAACGTAATTTTTGCTTCGGGGAGGCCCTCCGAAACATAGTGGTTCACAAAGACGGCCATCTTGGACACATCGCTCAACCGGCGGCGCATGAGCATCGGCACGAACGGGAGCGCAGGCACCGCGGATACACGGGAAACATCCTTATCCCCACGTGCAAAAGCCGCCAAATCCTCGGCGGCTTCCAAACCCGGAGCCCAGAAACTGTATTTGACAATATGGACGAATCTGGACATTTTAAGCAGAAAAAACAAAAGAATAGTATGTAAATATAATTTAAAAATATTTGACATTTTTTCTATATTTGGTTCGGAAAAAAGCATAAATAACACAAAAAGAGATTTATGGAAGACCTGAACTCGAAAATCAAGAACGTCATCATTAGCTCCTTGGAACTGGAAGATATCACGCCGGCCGACATCGACGACGACGCCCCGCTTTTCGGTGAAGGAGAAGGCCTTGGTCTTGACTCCATCGACGCATTGGAACTCGGCCTTGCCATCAAGGAAAATTTTGGAGTTTCCTTCACGGCCGTAAACGACGAGACCCGCAAACATTTCGCCTCCGTAAACTCCCTGGCCGCCTTTATCACGGCCAACAAGCAGAATGGCTAATATGGAAAAGTCGGAAATCTTGAAAAGACTCCAGGACGCCCTTGTTACCGAATTCGGCCTGGATAGTAGCAAAATCGTACCGGAAGCCCGCCTCTACGAAGACCTCGACCTCGATTCCATCGACGCCGTCGACCTCATCGTAAAACTCAAGTCCATGCTTCCGCGCAATATCAACCCCGAAGTGTTCAAGTCCGTGCGCACGTTGCAAGACGTCGTCGACGCCATCTACGACCTCATCCAGGAACCGGGCGTGAAAAAATGAGAATCGCGGCGGGAAAGATTTCCTTTGCCGCCCTTTCGGTTCTTTACCCAGGGCTTATCTTTTGCGGTCTCTACTTTTGGGGACTGCGGCCAAGAATCTTGAGCCTTGTCCTGTTCGCAATCGCCCTTGTCAACCTCCGCCCCCTCCTAAAAAAATCCGGCCAAGGCAAGAGACAGGCCCTGAAAAGCGGCTTGCTCGTTTTAATCGCTCTTGCCTGCTGCGCCCTCGCCTGCATCACCGACAATATCCTTTCCCTGAAATTCTACCCGGTCGCCGTCAGCGCAAGCCTCCTTGTCCTTTTCGCTTCCACGCTTTTTTCCGGCCCAAGCCTTGTGTTCCGGCTGGCATGCATGAGCGATAAGAGCCTGGACTATTCCGCTTTACGCCAATTCGTAGAACCTTACTGTCGCAAAGTGACTATCGTCTGGTGTAGTTTTTTTATTTTTAACGGGATAGCCGCGACATACACGTGCCTCTCCGGCTCCGACAAAATGTGGGCCGTGTACAACGGACTTATTTCCTACATTCTCATGGGGCTCCTTTTCTCAGGGGAATTTATCATTCGAAAAAAGATGCAAAAGAAGATGAACCAATATAAATATGTATCTAGCTTCACCCGCGACTCCAGAGACTCCGATTCCCTTTTCGCCTTCGACGGCAACGGAGACCACAGCATAAAGACATGGGGCGATTTCGTAGCCGATGTCTCCAAGGTCCGCCAGGAAATCGAGGCAAAGCCGCAAAGAGCTTGGCTACTGAACTGCGAGGACAGCTACTACTTCGTGGTCGCCCTGCTCGCCGTGATGCAGGCCGGGAAGACGGCAAAGATTTCCGCGAACCACTCTCAGGAATTCGTCAAGGAGATTTGTTCGGAAGACGTGTCGTTCATAACCGACCACGCTGCCGGGGAAGCCTCCCAAATCCAGGACATCCTCAGCAGGCGCGAAGATGACGGCAATTGGGTCATGTTCGACCCGAAAAAAGCCGACGTGGACGTGTACACCTCGGGAACCACAGGAAAGCCCAAGGTTTCGCCCAAGAAGTTCATCCAGTTGGAAGACGAGGTTAACATATTCGCGAGCCAGTTCCTCGGGAAATACGAAAACGCATTTGTTATCCGGACTGTAGACCATCACCATATTTTCGGGCTCACTTTCGCGCTCCTGATGGCGCTGATGAGCGGTGCCCCGATCCGCAGGAATATCGTCGCCTTCTCCGACGAACTCAAGGAACTCAAAAAACGCAAACTCGTGATTATCGCAAGCCCGGCATTCCTGAAGCGACTCGCCGGTTCAAAATACGAAAGCATCGATTTCGCCGAAGCCCCGTTTATCCTGTCGGCGGGTGGCGCACTCCCCGAAGATGCCGCAGCCGCAACGGAACGCATTCTCAAGTACTGGCCCACCGAAATTTACGGCAGTACCGAAACAGGTTGCATGGCCCACAGGCAAAGCAAGAACGGCCCCCTCTACACCCCCTTCCCGCACAACATCATCACGCTTACCCAAGACGGATGCCTCCACGTAGAATCCCCCTATATCTACGACGAAGGCGGATTCACGACGGCGGACCTCATCAAGCTTGAACCAGACGGACGTTTCATGTTACTCGGACGTACCGGTTCCATCGTCAAAATCGAAGAAAAGCGCATTTCCCTCCCCGAAGTCGAAATGCGAATCCGCCAGACAGGACTGGTGCAAGATGTACGCGTCATCGCCATGTCCGGCAAGCGCCAATACCTGGCGGCAGCCGTTGCCCTCAACCAAGACGGAAAGGAAAAGTTCAAGGGAGCAAGGAAGCTCGAAATGAACAAGTTCTTCCGGAACTTCCTTTCGCAGTACCTTGAACTGATTGTCATCCCCAAGCGCTGGCGATTCCCCGACGAGCTCCCGCAAGATGCCATGGGCAAAATCAAGACCGCCGACATCCAGGCTCTGTTCGAAGACAAACAAGAAGACCCGAACTACAAAATCCACAACGTGAACGTGCAGGGAAATACAGCGACTATCGAAATGGAAGTCCCCTCGACAAGCGACTTTTTCGACGGCCACTTCGATTCCTTCAAGTTGCTCCCGGCTGTGGTCCAAGTGAACCTCGTCATGAATCTTGCACACAAGCATCTAGGGAGCCCCCTCACGATGCATAAAATCCAGCGGACCAAATTCATGAGCCCGATTCCCCCCGACACAAAAGTTATCCTGGAAATCTCCTACGACAAGGAAACTGGGCGCATCGCGTTCGATTTCAGAAATGCCGAAGGCAAGAAGTTCTCTAACGGCAGCGTCAAAATTGGAGCGGAAGCGTAAGCCATGCTGGATTCTACCTATTGTGCGGTTATTCCGGTCTACAGGCACGAACACACCGTTGAGGCGGTGGCCCGTGAAATTATCAGGAAAGGTTTCCCCGTGTTTCTCGTCGACGATGGAAACACTCCCGACGCAAAGAAAATCCTCGAAGATATCGCCCAAAAAATTCCGGGAATCACGCTCATCTCTTACGCCCAAAACGGCGGGAAGGGCTATGCCGTAACCCAGGGGCTCGAAGCCGCACACAAAGCCGGTTTCGAATACGCATTGCAAATCGATGCCGACGGGCAACACGACCTGGGAGGAGTGGAGTTTTTCGTCAAGGCATCGAAAAAGCACCCCGGCAACCTCATCTCGGGATTTCCGCAATACGATGCCTCCGTCCCCAAAAGCCGCGAAAACGGACGCAAGATAACGAACTTCTGGACATTCATCGAGACACTCTCCTTCGACATTCCCGATGCCATGTGCGGGTTCCGCGTCTATCCGATTAAACAGACGCTCCCCGTCATCCGCAAACTTTCCAACCTCCGCATGGGCTTTGACATCGAAATCCTCGTAAAGCTCAAGTGGAAGGGCATGGAAATGAACTTCTACCCCATCCAAGTCACGTACCCGAAAAACGGAATTTCCAATTTCCGTATGGTCGAAGACAACATATCCATTTCCTGGATGCATACCAAGCTCTTCTTCGGCATGCTCCTGCGCCTCCCCGTCCTCCTTGCAAGGAAACACCGGAAGAATGGCTAGCACCCAGACACAGTGGTACGATCGGAAGGAAGTGTCGGCAGGGACATCCTGGACGTTCACCTTCATGTCCCTCATGGTGAAGTTCCTGCCGCGGCCACTGCTTGTAGCCATCTCGGCTATAATATGTTTCTTCTTTTTCCTCGGAGCAAAGCCGGTCCGTAAAAATTCGATGGCCTATTTAAATAGGGTAGCGAAGGTCACCGGGCGGAAAAAACCAACTCTTTTCGACAGCTACAAGCACGTTCTCAGTTTCGTTTTGCAAATGCTCGAAAAACAGCTCAGCTGGATGGGACGCTTGAAAGTATCCGACCTAGAAAATAATGCGGAGCGGGAAGAATTCCTGAAATACATCACGAGCGGACATGGAGCCATCCTCCTGACATCGCATCTCGGCAACCTGGACATGTTCCGGTCCCTGGGCGACATCAGCGGGAACGCTAAGATAAAGAACTTGCGTATCTGCCCCATCGTCGATATCGAAAATTCCTCCAGGTACAACGACCTGCTGCGCAAGCTGAATCCGAAGCTGATGGACAACATCATCAACGCCAGCAACATCGGTATCGACTCCGCCATCATGCTCAAGGACAAAATAGACCAGGGATACCTTGTTGTCATTGCAGGGGACAGGACATCCGCAAAGAACCGCGACCGCACCGTACGAGCAAAGTTCCTCGGCGACTGGGCGGAATTTCCCGAAGGGTCGTTCATACTCGCAAGCATCATTGGCGCGCCGATCTATTTCGGCGTAGGAATCCGCTGCAAGAACTTCAGCCTAAATTCCAAGTACGAATTCATGATACACAAGGCGACAACCGATTTCTCGGGCAGCCGCAAAGAAAAAAAGCAGAAAATCCAAGCGCTTATCGAAGAATACATCGGATTTATCGAGGAACATTGTAAAGAGCATCCCTACCAGTGGTACAATTTTTTTGATTTTTGGGAAGAGAAGGAACAAGAATCATGAACGAACCCTTTATCGAAGCGTCCATCGACATCGAAGTCGCATTCTACGAAGTCGACCCGATGCAAATCATGTGGCACGGGAACTACATAAATTTTATGGAGCGAGCCCGCTGTGCGCTCCTTGAAAAAATCGGCTACACTTATGTGGACATGGAAAAAGACGGATACGGCTGGCCAGTGGTCGATGTACACGTCAAGTACCTGAAGCCACTCCAGTTCCGCCAAAAGGTTCGCGTCACGGCGAGAATCACCGAGTACGAATTCGGGTTACGCCTCACCTACACCTTCGTCGACATCGAAACCGGCAAAGTGACCACCCGAGCCGAAACGACACAGATGGCAATCAACATCAAGACCCGCGAAACAAACATCGTCTCCCCCAGGGAACTCGTCGAGAAAATCGAAGCCTACCGGCAAAAGCTCGCCGAAGCGAACGCATAGGTACGCCATGCCCTCCCCGCTGAAATTCGCCGCCGCCCTGTTCTGCGCCTGCATGCTACTTGCCACCAGCGGATTCGCTGCAGATGGGGAAATCTGGAAACACCCCGTCAAAGATACCAGTTCCACGGCCATCGACAGCACCTTTGCCCCCATGACCGCACACAAAGTCGTCCGCGGGGATTTCAAACAGACCAAGTTCATCGCTCAACTCAACCGCGAGTTTGTATCTGTCGGGAACTTCGTCATCGCCAACGAGAAGGGAATCCTCTGGAATACCGAAAAGCCTTTCGCAAGCCAACTCGCCATTTCCGAAACTGGAATGGTACAGCAGAACGCAAATGGTACGCGCAGCGAAATCAATGCAAAAGACAACGTTGTCTTTGCACAAATTGCAAAAGCAATTCACTCCATTTTTTCGGGAAGCACGGCAAAATTGCAAGCCGGATTCCACGTATTTTTCAACAGGCAAGGAAAAACCTGGACAGTGGGCCTTGTCCCGAGAGAGTCTTCTGTAAAGAAAACGATCCAGTCAATAGAGTTGACCGGCAGCACCTGGCTGGAACAGATCAAACTGGTAGACGGGAGCGGGAGCCCCCTCCTGTACGAACTTTCAAACCCCAAGCCCAGTAGCGAGCTTACCGCCAAAGAAAAGGCCCTCCTTGAAAAATAAGTCAAAGTTCATAGGAATTGCCCTTTGGAGCATCGTGCACGCCACCATGCTCGTGCTTGCGCTGTGCGCCCGCCCTTGGAATATCGATACCTCGCTCTACACCATCCTCCCGACAGCGAGTTCGCTCCAAGAAGTCGCCGATGCCGAAAAGACGATGGGCGAACAGACCATGAACCAGTTGAACATTCTCGTAGGCCACGAGGATTTCCAAACTGCACGCAATGCAGCGGACTGGTTCGATTCCACATTGAAAGGCGACCAGCGATTAGAATCCATCCGTTATATAGTTTCTGACAAAGCCATCGAAGAAACCGCCGACTACACCTACCGTCACCGTTTCTCGCTGCTCGGAGATTCTTACATACAAGCGCTCTCCGACACGGCGGGGGTACAATTCGCACGCGGCGAAGCACTCCAGCGCATTTATGGAGCATTCAACCTGGACAATCTTTCCCACCTCGACGAAGACCCCTACCTGCTCGGTGCACAAGCCTTTGACCGGTTTACGCTACATTCGCCCCTACTCTCGAACAAACTTTCCCTCAAGGAGGGTCGCCTCGTTGCAAGCGATTCTACCAAAACATACATTCTCTGGAGCGCACGTATCCATCCCAGCGAAAAAGGGATAGCAAGCGAAGGGCATGTCCTGGAACGGATAAACAAAGCCATCGACACGCTCCGCGAACGTTATCCAGAAATTTCCGTCGCCAAGTCAGGGGTGCCATTCCACAGTTTTGAAAGTTCCAAGAACGCACAAAAAGAAATCACCTGGATTTCAACGATTTCCATCATTCTTGCACTCACCCTCCTCATTGCCGTATTTAGGACGTTCATCCCCATCGCCAGCACACTCTTCTCCGTTTTCATGGCTGTCGTATCGGCTCTCGCCATCACTTGGAGTACATTCGGGGAAATCCACATGTTCACGCTGGTGTTCGGCACAAGTATTATCGGCATCAGCATCGACTACGCCATCCACTTTTTCACCGACTGGAAATTCGCCAAGGAAAATCACGACGGTCGCGAAGTTCGCAAGCGCATCCTCAAGGGAATCCTTCTCGGGTTCATGACAACGGAACTGGGCTATATTGCGCTTTCTGTAGCACCATTCCCGCTTTTGAGGCAAATGGCCCTATTCTCCGCCACTGGGCTTGCAAGCGCACTTTGCACAACATTACTCCTTTTCCAGGCATTTCCCAAAACAGCCGTATCCCGTGCTGGGCGAGCAACGCGCATCGCTGCATCGCTTGCACACATGTACGACTGGTATTACCGCCTGCGCTGGCCGCTAAAAATCGCATTGCCGGCTCTACTCTGCATACTCGCCATCCCGGGGCTTATCCGCCTGAACATTCAAACCGACTTGCACAACCTCTACACGGTATCCGAACCGCTCAAGGAATCCGAGACGCTCGCCAACAAAATCATTGACTTCGGCACAAGCGGCAGCTATTACATTGTCAAGGGAACATCCACCGAAGACGTTTTGCAAAAAGAGGAAGCGTTCATACACAAGATGGAACAAGCGAAAAAAGATTCCGTCTTCCTCAATTACCTCGCCACGAGTTACTTTGTCCCATCACAAAAAAGGCAGCAGGAATTTTTTGCGACCATCAAACAAGCACTGCAAGGCGACGCGGCCGATTTCCTAAAATCGCAACAACTCGGCAGCGACTCCCTGTTCCAAAAGAGCCTTGAAAACTTCAGCCCCATCACTCCCGAAGACTCGTTCCCCAGCGACTGGCAAAATGCACTCCAAACGCTCTGGCTCGGAGAAATTGACGGAGCCTACTACAGCACCGTTCTCCCCCTTCACGTGAAAAACGCAGAAGCACTATCTAAACTAGCAGACAGTTGCGACGGAGTCTACTTCGTTAACAAGGTTCCAGAAATCAGCAGGTCACTCACAGAAATCTCGCATATCCTGATTATTCTCGTCGCCATCACGAACCTGCTCATGTTCATCATCTTCATTCCCGTGTACAACCTGAAGACCGCATTCAAGATTGTCCGCATTCCCGTCTGCGCAGGCATTGCGGTCGCAAGTGTTTTCGGGCTTATCGGCATCGACTTCAACTTTTTCGCTATCGCAGGCGTTATCCTCACCTTGGGAATCGGGATAGACTACTCGCTATTTTTCCGCGAAAGCGGAAACCATGCCGACACAACAGCACTCGCCATCGCCCTTTCGGCAGCAACGACCATCCTTTCGTTCGGAACGCTCTCCTTGAGCCAATTCCAACCTGTATGCGTTTTCGGGCTATCGATATTTATCGGTACGCTCACCTGCTTCCTCCTTTCGCCGCTCACACAGAAGCGGAACTGAGCCGTCAACTTTTCTATCTTTACTCCGATGAAACCTGCAGGCAATCGTCACGGAACATTGGGTTTGGGGCTCGCGCATATCGTAGCGCTAAGCCTCTTTTTGTGCTGTTGCCACAATAATCAAAACAGACTTTCTACAGAGCCAGTCTATTACACCGACGACACATTCGTCCACCTGCTCGACATTTCCGGCAACGGGATTTCGATGGATGCACCCCAGCACATCGACGGGCGTTATGGGGAAAAAGAATTTTCGATGGATGCCTGGATGCGCGTGAACGATTCCCTGTTAAGCCTTGTCCTGTTCAGTTCCTTCGGCAACACACTGGCCGAAGTCACATACACGCGAGACTCTATCCGGTTCAACAGCACTGTTATGGACATGGGGAAAATCAAGGCAGAATACATCGTTGCCGATATACAACTCTGCTATTACGACATGGCCGTTCTCAAACCGCATTTTGAATCGTACGGGTTCACGCTGACCGAGACCACCGATGGGGGCACGATGATTCGCAAGCTGTCCAAGGGGAATACGGACATTCTCACCATCCGAAAAACTGGGAACACCATCAAACTGAACAATTCCCTACGTCATTACAGCTACACAGTAACCGGAGGGCAGGTATAATGAACCAGTCCCTCTACATACAGGATTTCAGTTTCCACTCCGTACTCGGCCACGACAAGGCCAAAGTGTTTGACAAACTCATTAAAGGGCAGCGTGGGGATTTCACCACGCTCATACACGGCGAAGACCATTTCTGCGTTTCGAACATCGATACGACAAACTTCCCCGCACCCAAGGACCCTTACTACAACGAACGGATAAACCGTCTCGCCGAAATTTCGTTGTGCGACATTGAACAAAGCGTGCAGGCGGCTATTGCCAAATACGGAGCAGGGCGCATCGGCACTTTCATTGGTTCGTGCGACAACGGTTCCGAAATATCTATCAACGCGCTACGTTATAAAAAACAGCACGGAGAATTCCCAGCGGGCTACAAACTGGACAAGCAAAAAGCAGATTTTCCGCTGGAATACATCATGTCCAGATTCGGCATCCATGGCCCGTGCGCATTGCAATCTACGGCATGTGGTTCCAGTGCCACAGCCATCGCGACCGCTCGCCACCACATTTACGCAGGAGATTGCGACGCAGCTGTCATCGGAGGCGTAGACATTGCTTCGCTAGCCGTCGTCCTTGGATTCAATGCCTTAGCGGCTGTATCCGCAACGCCTACCAACCCCTTCAGCAAGAACCGCACAGGAATCACCCTCGGCGATGCCTCCGCATTCTTCCTTGTCACCAAGGAACCCGCTAACGCAAAATTCAAAATTACGGGCATCGGGGAAAGCGCCGATGCCGACCATATCACGGCCCCGAGAGCCGACGGCGAGGGCGCTCGCCTTGCCATGGAAAAAGCGCTCGACGACGCTTGCCTAAAGCCAAGCGACATCGGCTACATCAACCTTCATGGTACGGGCACCCGCCTGAACGACTCCATGGAAGGCACCGCCGTACACAAAGTGTTCGGCGACAACGTCCCCTGCAGTTCCACCAAGGCGCTCACAGGGCACACACTCGGTGCGGCCGGTGCCCTGGAACTCGGCTTCTGTTGCCTCGTCCTCTCCGACGCAAACCCCGAAGGGTTTTTGCCCGTCCATCTTTACGACGGGGAATTCGATCCCGAAATCCCCGCAATCCGCCTTGTGCGCCAAGGCGACCGATGCCAAGGCATCCGTCGCATCCAAAGTAACTCCTTCGCCTTCGGCGGCTGTAATGTTTCGCTTATCGTAGAAAAGGTCTAGCATGGAAGAATACAAAACAAAAGAATCCATAATGCAAATCGTTCCCCACTCCGGGAAAATGTCCCTGCTCGACAGGGTCATCGACTACGACTTCGAAAAACTCGAAATCCACACCGAAGTCGATATCGTGCCAGGCAGCATGTTCTTCGACAAAGACCTCGGCGGCATTCCGGTCTGGATCGGTTTCGAATACATGGCACAAAGCATTTCTGCGCTCTCCGGGCTCTATGGCAAGACAAAGGGCCAAGAACCGAAAATCGGGTTCATCATGAGCGTGAACAACTTCACCGCAAACAAGCCCCTGTTCCCGGAAAACTCCATCGCAAAGATTTTTGTCAAGCAAACCATGCGCATGGATAATGTCGTTACCTTCGACGGGAACATCAGCTTGGATGGCAACATCGTCGCAACAGCAGTCATCAACACCATCGAAATGGACGACCCCAAAACGGTACTGGAAAAATAGGGAATAATAGGGAAAACAAAGGACTAAAATGGACAGCAAGAAACAAGTTCTCATTACAGGAGCAAGCGGAGGCATCGGCAGCGCCATCGCCATCGCCGTAGCCGAAGCAGGCTATACCGTGATCGCGCACTACAACCGCGGCAAGGCAGCCATCGACTCTCTCGTCGAAAAAGTGCAAGCGGCCGGCGGCAGCATCCGCACTTTGCAATTCGACATCTGCAACCGGGAACAGTGCAAGGAAGTCCTCGAAAAGGACATTGAAGAAAACGGCGTTTACTACGGCATCGTCTCTAATGCAGGCATCTGCGCCGACATGACTTTCGCCGGCATGAGCGACGAGTCCTGGGACAAGGTGCTCGACACCAACCTGAACGGGTTCTTCAACGTCGTCCGTCCACTCGTCATGCCCATGTGCCGCAAACGCATCGGCCGTATCATCACCATTTCCTCGGTATCCGGCGTCATCGGCAACCGTGGGCAAGTGAATTACAGCGCCTCCAAGGCAGGCATCATCGGTGCTACAAAGGCGCTCGCCACGGAGCTTGCAAGCAGGAACATCACCGTCAACAGCGTCGCCCCCGGAGTCATCGAAACCGAGATGATCAAGGAAGCTCCGCTCGACATCATCCTACAGACAGTCCCCATGAAGCGCGTCGGCAAGCCCTCCGAAGTGGCAGCCACCGTAGTGTTCCTCCTTTCGGAAGGTGCCGCCTACATCACCCGCCAAGTCATTTCTGTCAACGGAGGCCTCGCATGACCCGTAGAGTCGTCGTCACCGGCGGTTCCTGCATTTCCGCCTTGGGCAGCGAAGTCGACGAAATTTTCGATAGCCTTCACCAGCTCAAGAACAAGGTCGTCCGCATAGACGATTGGGACCGTTACACACAAATGAATACGCGCCTCGCCGCGCCGGTCAATTTCGAAGTCCCTGACCTGCCCCGCAAAAAAATCCGCGGAATGGGACGCGTCGCCTTGCTCGCCACAGCATCTGCCGTCAGAGCCCTCAAAGATTCCGGACTCGATCAAGACCCCGCTTTTTTGCAATCCGGGCGCGTGGGTGTTGCCTACGGTTCGTGCATGGGGAGCGTCTACCCGCTGGTGGACTTTTTCTCGATGCTTGTGACCGATGACTGCTCCAAGATTACCGCGACAACCTACATCAAGTCCATGCCGCAGACCTGCGCCGTGAACATTGCAGTGTACTTTGGCCTCACGGGGCGCCTCTACACTTCCAACACGGCATGCACTTCTGGCAGCATCAGTATCGGCACCGCTTACGAATACATCAAGTACGGCAAGCAAGACGCAATGATTGCCGGTGGCGCCGAAGAACTGAACCCCACCCAATCCGCCGTATTCGACACGTTATTCGCCACTTCCACCAGAAACGAGCACCCCGAACTCGCCCCCGCCAGCTACGACAGGGACCGCGACGGACTCGTCATTGGCGAAGGCAGCGGCACGCTCGTCCTCGAAGAATACGAACACGCGAAGGCCCGTGGCGCAAAAATCTACGCCGAACTTGTCGGTTTCGGTACAAACACCGACGGCGATCACCTCACCTCGCCCAAGGCCGAAACCATGCAGCGCGCATTGGAGCTCGCCATCGAAGATGCAGGTATCTCCCGCGAAGCGATCGGCTACGTAAACGGCCACGGCACCGCCACCCCGCAAGGGGACAACGCTGAAAGCTGGGCCACCTACAATGCACTCGGCAAGCGTGCAGTGCCTATCAGCAGCCTCAAGAGCTACATCGGCCATACGCTCGGTGCCTGTGGCGGTATCGAAGCCTGGACAAGCATCCACATGATGCACAAGGGTTGGTTCAGCCCGAACTTGAACCTCAACAACATAGACCCAGCCTGCGCTCCGCTCGACTACATCACTGGTAGCGGCCGCGAAATGGACGTAGACTACATCATGAGCAACAACTTCGCCTTCGGCGGAGTCAACACCTCGCTCATATTCAAAAAAATCTAGGGTTTATCCAAATACAGTTAAAAGGGCAGTGCCAAAGCACCGCTCTTTTTGTTGTACATCCAAGGGAACATAATATTTATTAAACAAATTAAACCGCCATCGGCGGTCCGGGCAAAAAATTTGTTTATTATCTTTTTAAGGTAATCTTACACCCCCACTCTAACAAAGGAGAAAATAATGCCAATAAAAGACCCCGGTTTAACACCAAAGCCCCTTAAAGGATTCCTCATGCCCGTTGATGATGCATTCACCATTACGGGTCGTGGCACCGTCGTCACCGGCCAGGTTGAACGCGGCACACTCCAAACAGGCGCAACCGTTGCATGTATCGGCTTTGGCAAAACCGCCGAATATGTAGTCACCGCCATGAGCACCGACGCAGGCCAAGTCACAAAGATCAAAAAAGGCGACAAAGCAAGCCTGCTCCTTCGGGGCGCCGGCACCAAAAGCGTTGTCCGTGGCATGGTCGTTGCAACCCCGAATTCTGTGAAAGAGAGTAAGGAATTTGAAGCTGAGATTGAAGTAACAAAGCCCAAGAAAACTCTTCTAGAAAAAACGCCCCTCATCGAAAAATCAAAGCTGAAACTCCAATTTGCAATCCGTACAGCCTTGGTAACTGGAACAATGAGCACTCTAGAAATAATCAGCAAGACTGCAACGAAGGTAAGGGCGAAGGTCCGTGTAAAATTGTCGACATCCGTCGCACTGGAAGTAGGCCTTCCCTTTACAGTCAGCAACGGAGATCTCATCAGTGCAAAGGGTGTCGTAACAAAAGTCATCCTCTTGCTCAAAGGGATTAAACCTTAAGTCAATAAACAAATCTATTCAATAAAGGGAGCGGTGCCAATGCATCGCCCCCTTTATTGTATTGCAAATGTAATACAATGTTTATACATCATTTTTACGCTACATCTAACAGAACATAATATTTATAGGATAAATTAAACCAGCAACGACAGTCCAAACAAAAAAAATTTGTTTGTTATCTTTATTTAAAATAAACTTACAAAAACTTGTTTTTAGCAAGGTTGGAGACAAATTACCACCCCAAAAGGAAGGAAAAAATGGCAAAAGAACATTTTGACAGAAGCAAGCCGCACTGCAACATCGGCACCATCGGCCACGTTGACCACGGCAAGACCACCCTCACCGCCGCCATCTGCACGACTCTTGCTGCACGCGGCCTCGCAAGTGCCAAGCGTTTCGACGAAATCGACAACGCACCCGAAGAAAAGGCCCGCGGCATCACGATCAACACCTCGCACGTGGAATACACCACAGCAAATCGCCACTACGCCCACGTCGACTGCCCGGGGCACGCCGACTATGTGAAAAACATGGTGACCGGCGCCGCCCAGATGGACGGCGCCATCCTCGTTGTGGCAGCCACCGACGGCCCGATGCCCCAGACCCGCGAACACATCCTGCTCGCCCACCAGGTGGGCGTGCCGAAAATCGTCGTATTCCTGAACAAGTGCGACATGGTGGACGATACGGAACTGCTCGACCTCGTCGAGATGGAAGTCCGCGAACTCCTGTCCAAGTACGAATTTGACGGCGACAACACCCCGGTAATCCGCGGTTCCGCGCTCAAGGCTCTTGAAGGCGATCCCGACAATCAAGACAAGATCATGGAGCTCATGGACGCCTGCGACACCTACATTCCGCTGCCGCAACGTGAAGTCGACAAACCGTTCCTGATGCCGATCGAAGACGTCTTCTCGATTACCGGCCGCGGCACCGTTGCCACGGGCCGTATCGAACGCGGCAGGGTCCGCCTCAACGACAAGGTCGAACGCGTCGGCCTCGGCGAAACTACCGAATACGTCGTCACGGGCGTGGAAATGTTCCGCAAGCTCCTCGACGACGCCCAGGCCGGCGACAACGTGGGGCTCCTCCTCCGCGGCGCCGAAAAGAAGGACATCGTCCGCGGCATGGTTCTTGCCGAACCGAAGACCGTGACCCCACACTCCGAATTCACAGCCGAGATTTACGTTCTCACGAAGGAGGAAGGTGGCCGCCATACGCCGTTCATGAACGGCTACCGTCCGCAGTTCTACTTCCGCACCACCGACGTGACTGGCACGATCCAGCTCCCGGAAGGCGTGGAAATGGTGACCCCGGGCGACACCGTGACAATCCAGGTGAAACTCATCGCCCCGATCGCCATGGAAAAGCAGCTCCGCTTCGCCATCCGCGAAGGCGGCCGTACCGTGGGTGCGGGCTCCGTAACCTCAATCGGCCTGTGCAGCCCCGGCCCAATTCCCAACCCAGATTCAGAGCCCTTCTATATGACAGTAGAAGACGCATTTATCATCACAGGGCGCGGACTTCTCGCCTGCGGCATTCGGAAAAGTGGCAGAGTCAAAACGATGACTCAACTTGAATGTTTTGGTTGTGGCAAGTCAGGCATATACACAGCCTACGGCGAAGACATGACAAAACAACTCGAAGGATATGATTCCAAATATTACGGAGTGCTCTTCCGCGACGCAACCACGCACGACATCGTCCCTGGTATGATTATCGCAACCCCGAACAGCGTGAAGCGGTTCAGCAAATTCGACGGCGAAATGTCATTGACAACAAAGGAAGAAGGCGGGCGGCATACTCCGTTTATGGATCAAAGGAGAATTGTAAATCCGAAATTCCACATCGGTGGCGAAGTCGTAGCTGGGACAATCGAATTTTCGACTGAAATGGTCATTCTCGAGCAGCCCTACAAAATCCATGTCGAATTGGCGCAACCCATGATAATAGAAGCCGGCCTTGCGGTGGATCTCTACGATGGTGATAGATATGTCACAAAAGTAATCATCAAGAAAGTCTACTAAACCAGTCGAACAACATAAATAAATTAGTCCTACACTAGCCTCTAGTGCAGGACTTTTTACATACAAAATAGAAATTAACTAAACATTCACAAGTTATAAAAAAACTACGTCGTAAAAATATCTTTACAGTAAATTCAAAGTTCGCATGACACAATAGTTACGTTGTACGCTCTTTTATGTACAAATTACCAACAAAATCGCAACAATGTACAGTAAGACATTTTATCGAAAAATCAGAAAGATATTTTATCTTAAATTTTTCATATTGCTTTATTCAAAATGTTATTTTATTTTGCACGCAAAGAAACGAATAGAAAGTTATGATCAACGCCTCTTTGCAATTTTTAGTTTCACAGCTAAACCAATATTTGCGTAGAAAGTTTTCTGCACAAGAAAATGTCGCTATTGTGTCGAAGATGATGGACAACGATGGGCGAGAATCCGAAAGTGCAACAAACAAACTGGTCATGTTCCTCGCTAACGTCGAAAAAGATTCCATGACGCAAGCCAGCACAAAGCCGGAATTCGACGGATTTCGCAACATCATTCATTCCAAACCGATTTTCTTGAACTTGCACATTGTCTTGGCGGCCAATTTCAAGGCAAGCCATTACGAGGAATCGCTAAAATACCTTTCTCGAGCCGTGGGCTTTTTCCAAGACCATAGCGTTTTCGACCGAACCTCCTTCCCGGAACTCAACTCAGGGCTCGAAAAGCTGATTGTCGATGTGGAAAACCTGAACTTGCAGGAAATGTGCAACTTGTGGAGCCTAGTGGGTTGCAAATATGTCCCTTCCGTCATGTACAAGGTCCGCACGGTCGCACTCGGGAGTGGCTACTCGTACTACCGTCCTTACGTTGTTCACGTTCCAGAAGAAGCATCTATTGGAGCCTACTGATGAATTACGGGATTTGGGCAGACATCTTTATGGAACACGAATACGTTGGCGGCAGGTGCGAAGATTTCACCTTCCGGCCAGACCCGCCAACAGCAGAAACCATGAAGCGCGAAGGCATCATGATGCGCGAAACCGCTGGAGGCTTCCGGCTGATTGCAGATGAAGCCGCATTCTCCCACGAGATAA
>JAEEGG010000804.1_pt1 | contig 91451 bp, 72 predicted proteins | sample 9134161 | NCBI WGS metagenome assembly JAEEGG01 (sample SAMN16246543, study PRJNA631951) | gut metagenome | biome: gut microbiome; feature: rumen; material: CR-attached | host: Bos | place: Iran: Karaj | collected 2018-10
CTGTCCACGAGATGGCAAAATAAAAGCCCTCAAAATTCTCCGCGGTAGAAATGCGTTGCAAAGGTAAGCGGATTTTTGAGAACCACCAAAAAGCAAGTCCGAAGTGTTAAAATCTAAAAGTGGTTGATATACAGAGGTTTATCTCTATGTGTTTTTCATTATTTATGGTTGTTTAGAGGACTCTAAATACATTCCTCAAAAGCATAATTATTTATTTCCTTTACACTATTTGGAATAGTTATGGAATTAAGGCTTGTGCATTTTAAAAAGGCATATTTACCAATGCTTGTCAAATTGTTGGAAAGGGTAATGGAAGAAAGATTTGAGCAATATGAGAAAGCAGCGTCTCCTATGGTAGTCACGCTGTTGGGAATGGTGATGGTGTTAAGACTTGATTCCCTGAAAGCACTTTCTCCTATGGTCGTTAAGTTGCTGGGAAGGGTAATAGTGTTAAGACTTATACATTCCCTGAAACTTTCTTTTTCAATGCTTGTGAGGCTTTCAGGTAAGCTAACGGAACTTAAGGCGTGGCATCGTTTGAATGTTCCTCTCTCAATTTTTGTTATGCCTTCGGGTATGGTAACAGATTTAAGGTTCCTGCAGTCAGTGAATGCCCCTGCTTCTATACTTGTAATGGTATTTGGAAATGTTATGGAAGTAATATAGGAAACGTTGAATGCACTGTTTCCTATACACGTTATGGTATAAACCTTATTGTCATAAGTAATTGTTGATGGGACGACAAAGTCTCCTCCAGAATATTGTGCTCTGTATATTCCCGCCACCATATTTTCGGTGTCGAGCATATACTCTACGCCATTAATTTCATACTGTGTATTTCTATCAAAATCAGCATACGCATCGAGTCTTTCCCCCAAAGAAAGTAGGATTACAAGAAAGATAATGATTGATTTTTTCATATTTCTCTGTTTTTATTAATTATACATTTAGATTGATGCTCCTGTAGTAAGTTGGATATAATTCATAGATTGTTTCTTTTAAATTGTTATTATTACGATGTTTATTTAATAGGTTTATAAGTTAATTAGACCTTTCTGAGTGCAAATATATATAAAAAAAAATACTGAACAAAATAATTTGAAAAAAAAGTTCTTTTGTTAAAAAATAATGAAAAAAAATGATAAATCCTTTCGTTAATTATATGTTGTGGAAAATCTTTTCTGCAATGATGTTGGAAAATGGAAGAAAAATTGTAATTTTGCAGTTGAAAGACAGAAATCATGAAAGATAGAAACAAGGAAATATATAAGGTGACGCTTGTGGGTGGCACAGTCAATGTAGTGCTGCTCGTTTTCAAGTTTGTGGCTGGCATCATGGGCCACAGTGCTGCCATGCTGGCTGATGCGATACACTCGCTCAGCGACTTCGTTACCGATGCCATAGTGCTCGTTTTCGTGCATATCAGTGGCAAGCCAAAGGACAAGTCGCACGACTATGGTCACGGCAAGTATGAAACGCTTGCCATGACCATCATCGGTGTGGCATTGCTCGGTGTTGCCGTGGGAATAGTATATAGTGGCGCTGTGAAGGTGGTGGCATGGATGCAGGGCGCTGTGCTGGAGGCTCCCGGAACGCTCGCGTTGTGGGCGGCACTGCTGTCGGTGATATTGAAGGAAGCAGTGTATCGCTATTCCATGGTGAAGGCACGTCAGTTGGATTCGCAGGCAGTGGAGGCTAATGCGTGGCATCACCGCAGCGATGCATTGTCGTCAATAGGTACGGCGGTGGGCATCGGTGGCGCCATATTCCTCGGGGAACGCTGGACTGTGCTCGACCCCGTGGCGTCGGTCGTCGTGGGATTGTTTATTGTAAAGGTGTCTCTCGGCCTGTTGCGTCGTGGTATCGGCGACTTGATGGAGGAGTCGCTGCCTGACGACGTTGAGGCTGAGATGCTGAGGCTTGCTGCATCGGTGGATGGCGTGGCGGAGCCGCACGACCTTCGCACACGTCGCATAGGCAACCACTATGCCATAGAACTGCATATACTCATGGATGGAAACATTACACTGAATGAGGCACACGACAAAGCCTCAGAAGTGGAGGAACTTCTGAGGCTTCATTATGGAAACGATACCCACATTGCCGTACATGTGGAACCGAAATAGTTTCTTTATATACCCTTAATGGCTTTCTTGACTTGCGCCATGTTGCTGCGCGAGACAGGAAGTGAGTCATGACAATGGTTCATGACCAGATGCATGGAGCCGGATTGCGACACTACATGCTCCACCTGTGCAAGGTTTACGAGGAAGGCACGGTGGCAGCGCACTATCATGGGATAGGGTCGCAGGTCATCCTCCAGTTGTTTTGATGTGGCGCGCAGCATGTCGGTGCGCACCTTGCCGTCGCATAGGCGATACACCTTGACGTAGTTGCCTACGGCTTCTATGTACAGCAGGTTTGAGATGTCAAGCGTGATGCTTTCGCTTGTGGTGCCCTTGAGCATCAGGTGACTTTCTGTAACCTTCACGGGCAGGGAGGTGTCAGACATCAGGGGAGCACTTGCTTCTTCACTGGGAGGACTGGGTAGGACAGGCTGCACCTGTATCTTCTTCAACTGCTCGTTAAGCATGCGCGTCTCCTCCAGTTCGGCCGCCAGGAATTTAATGCGGAATTTGAAACGCCAGTACAGTCCGATGGCGAAAGAGCAGAAGGCGAGGATGACCAGTGTTTCGAGATAGTTGAACAATGACAGCTGGTTGCCCTCTATATAGTTGTTCATCACGAAGTGACGGTAAAGGCAGATAAACAGGGAAACTGTTGGAGTGTTGATGATTTGGAACAACATGTTGCGCCTTATGATGTAGTCGATGCCTCGTTTGTTGGTGTGTGGCATCTTAAACACATATTTCAGGATGGTGTCCGTCAGCATACATACGAGTATTCCCGGAAAGATAAACGCCAGCAGGTGTATGTATGTCTGCCATTGGCTGACATCAAACCCGAAAGGTTGGAACACGGTAAGTGCTCCAATGACAAACAGCGTGCTGAGAATGCGTATCTTTAGTGTTTCTTTCTGTCCTTGTTTCATTGCTTGTATGCAAAATTACGAATTATTTGCGAGAAAAACAAAGAATTTGTTTTAAATATGATATATGTGTGGGCATAAAGAATAAATTTATAATGTAGAGTGAGCAAAAGAAAAAGCAACCATCCTCACGGACAGTTGCTCTTAATCAAAACCAATAAATGTATAAATATCGAGTTAGAAATTGATGTCTATGCCTATGGCGCCAACACGGTTTGAGCGTGTGAAACTGTTCTGCACTCCTGTTGCATCCATGTTGGTTGTGTAATCGTCGTAGCATGTCTTGAAGTAAGCTGCATTGACAGCCACTTTGTCTGTAATCTGATATTTCAGACCGAGACCATAGCTCCAAGAGTCAACCACGTATGATATGTCGTTGATGTATTCGTCAGTGTTTCCGTAGCGTGTTATCTGGAATCCGCCGCTGACAGTCAGTTTCTTTGTCACGTCCCACTCAGCACCGCCGAGGTATTCGTTAGTGCCGCTCTTGAGCATGTCGTTCTTGTTGTCGTAGCGTGTGGAAACGCCTGCCTCGTTCATCTTGTAGTATGTTTTTTTAGCAGCTTTGTCGTAGAAGTGGTGGTAGCCAGCGTTGACGCGTACACACTCTACAGGACTATACTGCACGCCGAAAGCAAGGAGTGAAGGCTGGTCCTCACGTATTGATGTGCCGTCACGGAACACGTTCACTGCATCGATGGCATGAGCATCCTTGACTGTTGACTTGTTCTCCATGTTCATCTTTGTGCGGAACTCATACTTCACTGCAAAGTTGAATTTGTCAAGTTTCAAGTCGGCACCGAGGATTGGTGCAAAGCCCACACCGCTCTGGTCAGACTGAAGGTTTACGCCTTCGCGATATGACTCAACTGCCTGGAGTTTTCTTACTGAGGTGTAGCCGTTTATAATATCTGCTGGTATCTCCTGGCCAGCTCTTGCGTATGTTGCTATAGCTGCCTCATAATTCTGTGCTGCACCGTTGATATAAGGCTTAAGTTGGTCATAGTATTCCCCAAAGTCCACTCCGTTTGGATTCATACCATTGATAACCTTGATATTGTCAATCTTCGCTTTATATGTGGCAGAACCATAGAGCACACGGATGCCACCATATACAGAGAAATTGTCTGTAACCTTATAAGCCGCACCCATGGTGAAGCCAAAGTAATACTGCTTTCCCTGCATGTAGCTGCTGCAATCATAGCCGTTGCAAATTACAGCGTTTGGTAGTCCTGCAGCAACTCCGAACTTATTCAGTCCTGCTGCAATCTGTCCCACTGCTCCCTCGAAAGAACCCAGTCCGTTGGCAAACTCACATTTGCCACCGCCGCCGGTAACAGAGAAATTAAACTGGAACGACCATTTGCCGGTATTGTAGGCTGCCTGTACAGAAGGTACGAATGGTGCAGAGGCCTTGCCTTCGTATGTCTGAGGCTGACCGTCAAAGTCTTTTGACAACTGGAAGACAGGATTCGTTGTTTGGATGGTTCGTGTCTGCCATGCTGCCTGCCAGTTTATTGATACATACTTTCCCTCGCCAAGGAGTGCAACGCCAGCTGGATTGCTGTACACTCCGTCTATGGCAATGGCACCCTCACGGGCTGGATTGCGTAGAAATGCCACGCTTTGGTTCGTGTTTGTCAGTATGCCTCCGGCATGACTGCTTGTGAATGTGGCTGCCGCAAGGGCAACGGTGATGATAGTTTTCTTTGTCATTCTTTTCAGATAAATAGATTGTTCTATTTGCGCATTTTTGTTTTCGATGTGCAAAATTACTACAATTAGTTTAATTGTAGTAATAATTCAACTATTTTTCTGTTATGAATTAACAAATATTTATAAATTGCTTAGATTTCTCTTGATTGTGATACTTGTTTCATGATGCGTAACCAGTTGCCGCCCCATATTTTACGAATGTCGTCGTTGTTATAGTGGCGGCGTAGCAGTTGCATGGTGAAATTGATGCACTCTGATGCATCTGCCATGCCGGGCACACCGCCGTCACCGTCGAAGTCGGTGCCTATGCCTACATGGTCTATACCCATGATGCTGATGGCGTGTTCGAGGTGTGCCACTGCATCGAGGATGTCGGCTTCGCCGCTTGCGCGAAGAAAACCTGGATAGAATGTGGTGTGCGCCACACCGCCGTTACGGGCAAGGGCACGCAGCTGGTCATCGGTGAGGTTGCGTGGGTGGTCGCACAGACTGCGGCAGTTGGAGTGCGAGCATACTATCGGTGTGCTGCTTATCTCCATGGCATCATAGAAACTCTTTTCGCCTGCGTGGCTGAGGTCAACCATGATTCCGAGGCGGTTCATCTCCTTTATCACCTTCTCGCCAAACTGTGACACGCCGTTGTTCATTCCTGCCCCCTTGGCGGAGTCGCAGATAAGGTTGTCGCCGTTGTGGCACAGTGTCATGTATGCTATGCCACGATTGGCAAAGTGCTGCAGGTTGTTGATGGCGTCTTCGATGGCAAGTCCGTTCTCTATGCCGAGCACTATGCTCTTCTTGCCGTCGCGTTTGTTGCGTTGCAGGTCTTCCTCTGTGCGTGCGAAGGCCAGACGGTCGGGCCTGCTCTCTACAATCTTTGTTATTTCGTCGAAGATGAAATCGGTGTATGCCTTCGGCGATTCTATGGGGAAGTGCACCAGTTCGCTGAATGGCTTTCCCTTGCGTTCCTCTGAGGCACCGTTGTTGTCCATGTATGGTTGTGGCAGGTAGCACACCATGAATGTGGCGTCGAGCCTTCCTTCCGTCATCTTGTGCATGTCAACAAGGATGCGTGGGTCGCGCTTGGTGAAGTCCACACCCTGATGGAAGAACATTGGTGTGTCGCAGTGTGTGTCGAGTGTCAGCAAACCGTCGTGCAGTCGCTGTGCCTGCCGGTATTCTGTGGCACGCTGCACAAGCCACTGGAACAGCGGTAGTCCGTCTTCACCGAGCCATTCGGGATGCCACTGCACTCCGATGATACTTTTCTGTTCGGTGCTTTCCACGGCTTCCACTATGCAGTCGTCAGACATTGCCGCAGTGCGAAGGTGCGTGCCGGAATTGTCCACTGCCTGATGGTGGAATGAATTGACGGTTATCTTCTCCTCTTTATATATGTCATACAGCACAGTGCCTTGTTCTATCTTCACCGTGTGTGTTGGCTCGGAACGGTCGGCATCCTGAGAGTGCTTTATGATTGTGGAGTTCTTTATGTCTTGCATGACATGTCCGCCCAAGGCAATGACGAGTGTCTGGATACCACGGCAGATGCCGAGCATCGGCATCTGGCGGTTGAATGCAAGTCGTGTCAGAAGCAGTTCGGCACTGTCACGCACGGCGTTGATGTTTCCGAGTTTCATTGAAGGCTGTTCTCCCTGCCACAAAGGGTTGTGGTCGCCTCCCCCGGAGAGGATGACGGCATCAATGCGGTCGAGTGTCGTACTGATGGTTTGCGGGTCGTCTATCGGGGGTATGATGACAGGCACTCCACCTGCGGCTTCTACTTGTCGGCAGTATGCCTCGCGAATGGTGTGGTCTATGCCTTCGTGGTTGGCGGTGATACCGATGACAGGACGGTGGGGTGGGGTGGAGAGTGCTGTATAAGCCTTGTCTGTAAGTGATTGTAGGGAGAAGTCTTTCATCTGGTTTTCGATAATAGAGTGAAAAGCGGAAAGTGAAAAACGAAGTTTTGTCATTCGTTTTTCACTTTCCGCTTCCGCTGTTGGGTGGATGTTATTCTTCGTTGATATGTATTGGGAAGTCTCTCTTTATGCTCTGGTCGAGTGATATGAGCGTCTCGGTAGATACCACGCCGTCGATAGACTGCAGTGTGCCGTTGAGCAGTTGCATGAGCTGTTCGTTGTCGCGCACGTAGAGTTTCACGAGCATGGTGTATGGACCTGTGGTGAAGTGACACTCCACTATCTCTGGTATCTTCTCCAGTTTCTTCACTACGTCCTTATACATAGAGCCGCGCTCCAGTCTTATTCCCACGTATGTGCATGTGCCATAGCCTACAGACTTTGGGTTTACGGAGAAACCGCTGCCTACTATCACACCCAGTTCCTTGAGGCGCTCCACACGCTGGTGAACGGCGGCGCGTGATACGTCGCATGCCTCAGCCACATCTTTGAACGCTATGCGCGCGTTCTTTGAGAGTATTGACAGAATCTTTCTGTCGAGTTTGTCTATTTTTTCCATTGACATATTTGGTAATGTTACGTTCTGAAAGCAAAAGTACTGCTTTTTGTTGGATTATGCAACAAAAAGCAGTACTTTTTTCATTATTTACGATAATTTTCTGACGTTTTGCTATTTTTGTGTTTCTTTGAGCATGGCGAGGGCTTTGTTTTCTGCCTGTTCCATTATCTCGCGTTCACCGGGTCCCTTGTCGTTGATGCCGCACAGGTGCAGTATGCCGTGTATGATGACGCGGTGCAGTTCCTCGTCGTAGTCTTTGCCGAACTGCTCCGCATTGGTGCGCACGGTGTCGAGTGATATTACGAGGTCGCCGTTTATCTGGTTGCCTTCGTCGTAGTCGAAGGTGATGATGTCTGTGTAATAGTCGTGCTGCAGATATTCGCGGTTCACCTCGAGTATCTTCTCATCGTCGCAGAAGAGGTAGCCCACCTCTCCCACGGTCTTGCCGTATGTCTTTGCTACGCTGCGTATCCATGCCGTGGTGTCGCGCTTGCGTATCTTGGGCATCTTGACGTTTTCTGCAGAGTATGTGATCATTTCTTTTTCTTTTTATAGTTTCTATAGTGCCTATAGTAACTATAGTTTCTATAGTTTTTTATAGTTCTTTATAGTAATTTCTTAAGGCAGAAACCTTGAAACATCCTTGCCGAAGTGCTGCAGGGTTCTCACTGCGCTGCTCGATACCGCTGCCAGCTGCGGACGGGCGAAGAAGAGCACCGTCTCCAGTCCGTCGCCCAGCAGACGGTTGTATTCCGCCTGGTTGCGCTCGTATTCATAGTCCTGCACCGTGCGCACGCCCTTGACCACCGCCACGGCATTGTGGCGTGCGGCGAAGTCGGCGGCCATGTCGTTGTACGCCTCCACTGTCACGCGCGGCTCATCCTTATATACGGCCTTTATCTGCTCTATGCGTGTTTCCACGTCGCTGTGCTCCGTCTTGGCGGGGTTGTAGCCTATGCCAATGACCACATGGTCGAAGATGGCGAGTGCGCGGCTCACGATGTCGGCATGTCCGATGGTGAAGGGGTTGAACGTCCCTGTGAATATTGCTGTTCTCATAGTTTTCCTGTTATATGTCGTTTAGTCAAAGAACGTAGGCGACAAGATGTTGCTGCCCTGCTTGTAGGGGTTGCGTCCCAGGTGTGCGTATGCCAGTTCGGTGACCACGCGGCCCCTCTGCGTGCGCTTTATGAAGCCCTCCATGATGAGGTATGGCTCATATACGTCCTCCACGGTGCCGGCATCCTCACCGATGGCAGTGGCTATGGTGCCTACGCCTACCGGTCCACCATTGAATTTGTCGATGATGGTCAGGAGTATCTTGTTGTCTATCTCGTCCAGTCCGTACTCGTCGATGTTCAGTGCCTCGAGCGCCATCTTCGCAATGGCCATGTCTATCGAACCGTTGCCCTTCACCTGGGCGAAGTCGCGCACACGGCGCAGCAGTCCGTTGGCTATACGCGGCGTACCGCGTGAGCGGCGTGATATCTCGTCGCAGGCGGCATCGCTGATGGGCACCTTCAGCAGGTTGGCAGAGCGGCGTATGATCTTCGACAGCGTCTCGGGGTCGTAATACTCCAGGTGCATGTTGATGCCGAAGCGTGCGCGCAGCGGAGCGGTAAGCAGTCCGGAGCGTGTCGTTGCACCAATGAGCGTGAAGGGGTTGAGGTCTATCTGTATGCTGCGTGCCGACGGCCCCTTGTCTATCATAATGTCTATTCGGTAGTCTTCCATGGCGGAGTACAGGTATTCCTCCACTACGGGCGATAGACGGTGTATCTCGTCGATGAACAGCACGTCGTTGGTCTCGAGCGATGTCAGGAGTCCGGCAAGGTCGCCGGGCTTGTCGAGCACCGGACCGGAGGTAAGCTTGAATCCTACGCCCAGTTCGTTGGCGATGATGTTCGACAATGTTGTCTTGCCCAGTCCCGGAGGTCCGTGCAGCAGTGTGTGGTCGAGCGGTTCGCCACGGTATTTCGCTGCATCCACGAACACGCGAAGGTTTTCCACCACCTTCTGCTGTCCGCTGAAATCATCAAACTGCAGAGGTCTCAGCGCCTTCTCAAATTCTTTTTCCGCCGAGCCCATCCGCTCGTTATTATGTATGTCAAAATCTTCTGTCATTCAGAATGTGTTTTATATCTTCCTACATTAATTCACGGGAATTCATTCTTGCCTACGGCGTACCATTAATTATCAAAATAAACATTAATTCTTGCGCTCCGTAGGTGCTCAGGCGCTTCGCGGAGTCCTCCATAAATTTAATTTATGAAAGAATTTATGGCTTTTATGGAATTTATGGTGCCTCGCAGAGAATATTATAATTCCATGCTCCGAGTTTGCTCGTCTTAACCTTGGCGCGTCAGAAAGTCAGTAAGGTTTTCATCTGGTAACAATTCATACGATGGCCCTTCCTTCGCTTTGTCCACACGGGCGAAGAACTCCTCTTTTGTCATCAGCGTAGGGTCTTCACGGTATAGCTCGGCATTTAACTGTAATGCTATCATAAATATAGTATTATGCGGTTTATGGTGCAAAGATACAACTTTTTTCCTAAATACTAAAACAAACAAGAGAAAAACACTTTTTATCTGCTTTTTTTCATTAAAATAATTAAGGGAAATTATGGTAATTTGTTTCAAAAATTTCGTATTTAACTGCCGTTTCCTTGCGATATTAGTCACCAAAGTTCATTTTGGTCTCAAATATCGCAAGGATTTTTTTGTTTCTGCTAACTGCTTGTCTGTTAATGTGTAACGAGGATTTGAAAGGGTAAATTGCTCCTTTAGAATTGTAAAACGATAGCTTTCACAGTGTAATATGATAGCTTTTACACTCTGAAAGCGTTCATTTTGCAGTGTAAAAAGGCTGTTTTAGCAGCGTAATAAGGTAGCTTTTACGCTGAAAACACGAAAAAACCGAATCAGCGCCTGTTCTATTTGCTGGTTCGGTTGTTATATTTTCCGACGATTTTTCTCTAGTTTGCGTTTTTCAAAAGAGCTGAAATGTTCACAAATTATTTTTCAAGTTCCGCAAGTTTAAATTTGCGAAACTTGAAAATAATTTTGAATAATGGGGAATTTTTATTAACTTTGCAACCATTAGATATGCAGAAGGAACGAATACTCATAACAGGTGCATCGGGCTTCATAGGCTCCTTCATCGTGGAGGAGGCGCTGAGACAGGATATGGAGGTATGGGCGGCTGTGCGCAAGAGCAGCAGCCAGAGATACCTTCAGGATGAGCGCATATACAAGATAGAACTCGACCTCTCGTCAGTGGAACAGATGGAGGAGGCGCTCAGTGACGTCGCACCAGACTATGTGGTGCATGCCGCAGGAGCGACAAAGGCATTGCGGCTGGAGGATTTCTTCAAAGTGAACACCGAAGGCACGAAGAACCTTGTGACGGCACTGCAACATACCTGTTCCTCGCTGAAACGGTTTGTGTTTATCAGCAGCCTGAGTGTGATGGGCGCGATACGCGAAACGGAGCCATATACGGAGATAAAGGATGCAGACACGCCGCAGCCCAATACTGCCTATGGAAAGAGCAAGCTGGCTGCAGAGGAATGGCTGAAACAGGAGTGCCGCCTGCCCTTCACCATACTGCGCCCCACTGGCGTGTATGGCCCGCGCGAGAAAGACTATATGCTGATGGCCGACAGCATAAGAAAAGGTCTTGACACTGCCGTAGGCTTCAAGCGTCAAGACCTTACTTTCGTATTCGTAAAAGATGTGGTGCAGGCCGTGCTCAAGTCGATGAAATCAGGGCAGGCCATAGGCAAGGCCTATTTCCTCAGCGACGGTGATGTATATACGTCAAGGGATTTCAGCGACCTTATCATAAAGGAACTGGGCAAGCGCCATGTGCTTCGCATAACCTTCCCCCTGTGGGTGCTGCGCACGGTGTGCGCCGTGAGCGATGTGTGGATGCACGTCACAGGAAAACTCTCCACACTGAATAACGACCATTATAACATACTGAAGCAGCGCAACTGGCGCTGCGACATCACCCCGGCGATAAGTGACTTCGGATACAGTCCGCAGTGGAAACTCAGCGACGGCGTGAGAGAGATGCTCAGAACTTGAACATGTCGTCGATGGTCAGCAAACCCTCGTGCTGGGCAGTGTATTCAGCGGCGAGTACGGCACCCAGGGCAAAACCCTGACGTGAGTGCGCATCGTGTGTGATGGTGATCTGATCAGCTTCGCTGTTCCATGTTATGGAGTGTATGCCCGGCACCTCGTCCTTGCGGATGGAGTTGATGGTGAGCTTGTTCTCATCAGTGCCTTCTGCAGGCACTACAGTGCCGTCAGGCTGCGTCAGAGTACCCATCTGCCAGTCGCTCTTGCGGTCAAGGTTGGCAACAATCTGCTCTGCGAGCGTGATGCCGGTACCTGAAGGGTGGTCGAGTTTGTGTATGTGGTGTACTTCTGTTTCCTCCACGTCATACTGTGGGAAAGAATTCATGATCTTCGCCAGGTATTTGTTGACGGCAGAGAAGATAGCCACGCCGATGGAGTAGTTGGAAGCCCAGAACAGTGTCTTGCCTTCCTCCTTGCAGGCATGACGCACCTCGTCACCATGCTCCTTGAGCCAGCCAGTGGAACCGCTCACCACCTTCACGCCTTTCTCCCAACATTTGAGATAGTTGCCGTATGCCACCATTGGGGCAGTGAACTCAATGGCCACGTCGGCCGATGCAAACTCAGGGCTGTCAAAGTCCTGCTGGTTGTCAATGTCGATGATGCTTACAATCTCATGACCACGCGAGAGGGCAATCTGCTCAATCATTTTGCCCATCTTGCCGTATCCTATCAATGCTATTTTCATTTCCTTATTATATTGTCTGTTATTAATCGTATGCCTGTGCCTCTGCCTCGGCGATGATGTCTTCGCGTGATTTCTCCGCCTTTACGTCGTCAAGGCTCATGTCGTCGATGGTCTGCTCGATGGCGGCCACCTTGTTTGTCTGCTCCTCCTCATCGGTATTGTCAGGAGTGGATATGACGATATCGTCGATGGTGGGTTGCTCCACATCGGGTGCCACGCTGATGGGCTGCTCCTCCATTTTTGTGCGTTCTGTCTTTGCTGCGAATACAGAATCAAGGAACTTTGCATCGTTGCGCAGGCGTTTCAGCGTTTCTTCGCTGGCACGCTGCTGGCTTTCCTTCTTTGAGAAACCTTCGGAACGGCAGCCCTCTACACCTTCGAGTACTACGGTGTAGGCAAATGTGGGTGAACCGTTCTTGTCTTGCGACTGTTCCTCGAGGCGGAACTCGATGTTCACGCGGTTCTTCTGTGTCCACTCCAGTATCTTTGATTTGAAGTTGACCTCCTTATACGCCACCTTGTCGGTGTTGAGATATTTTCCCATCACCCTATTTGTCCAGAACTGTTGGCACGCTTCATAGCCACGGTCAAGGTATATGGCACCCACGAGTGCTTCGAAGGCATTGCCGCCCATGTAACTGTTGTGGGTGGAGGTTCGTCCGCTGGCCATGATGAGTTTTGTTATACCCATCTCCTTTGCCAGTCGTCCGAGGGTTTCGCGCTGCACCATCTTTGAACGTGCGTTGGTGAGGAAACCCTCTGGCTTGCCGGGGAAGCGCTGATATACAATGTCGCCCACCACCGCATCGAGGATGGCATCGCCGAGAAATTCCAGACGCTCGTTGTTCAGCTGCTTGCCCAGGCGTCCTTTCTTATCGAAGCGCCCCTTGCGGCCCTTACGTCCGTATTGGTCGTTTTTCTTGCTCTTCTTACCCTCAAGCACACGCAACTCCTCCGCCGTGGCACGGTGTCCAAGGCTTTTGTGCATCAGTGCCACCTTGTAGTATGTTATCTTGCGTGGGTAGAAGCCCAGTATGTTATATAACGCAAAATAAAGCTCCTTCTCCTTGCGGAAAGGGAGCTTTATTCTGTCAATAATATTATTCAGCATATTTCTTGAATATCACGCAGGCGTTGTGTCCGCCGAAGCCAAACGTGTTGCTCAGTGCTGCACGCACCTCACGCTTCTGCGCCTTGTTGAATGTGAAGTTCATGTTGTAGTCTATCTCTGGGTCGTTGTCGCCCTCCTCATGGTTGATGGTTGGCGGGATGATGTCCTCCTGCACAGCCTTCACGCATGCCATAGCCTCCACAGCACCGGCAGCACCGAGCAGGTGACCAGTCATAGACTTTGTAGATGATATGTTGAGTTTGTAAGCCCAGTCACCGAAGAGAGCCTTGATGGCCTTGGCCTCAGAGATGTCGCCTACAGGTGTTGACGTGCCGTGCACGTTGATGTAGTCGATGTCCTCAGGCTGCATGCCTGCGTCCTTCAATGCTTCAGACATCACGATCTTTGCACCGAGACCTTCTGGGTGTGATGCAGTGATGTGGTGTGCATCGGCACTCATGCCGGCACCTACCATCTCGCAGTATATCTTAGCACCGCGAGCCTTTGCATGCTCCAGTTCCTCAAGAATGAGGCAGGCAGAACCCTCGCCCATTACGAAGCCGTCACGACTTGCAGAGAATGGACGACTGGCCTTCTGTGGCTCGTCGTTGCGTGTTGACAGTGCGTGCATTGAGCAGAAACCGCCCAGTCCCGGGTCTGTGATGACAGCCTCAGAACCACCACTGACGATGATGTTGGCCTTACCCAGACGGATAAGGTTGAAAGCGTCGGCAAGTGCGTTGGAAGATGATGCACATGCAGATGTCGTTGCATAGTTAGGACCATGGAAACCATAGCGGATGGAAATCTGGCCAGGTGCGATGTCGCCAATCATCTTAGGGATGAAGAACGGACCGAACTTAGGTGTATCCTTGTGCTCAGAATAATACTCCAGCTCGTCCTGCATGGTCTTCAGACCACCGATGCCCACACCGTAGATGACGCCGATGCGGTCCTTGTCAACTGTTTCAAGGTCTATTCCTGAGTCTTTTATTGCCATGTCTGCACCGGCTATTGCCATCTGGCAGAACTTGTCCATCTTGCGAGCCTCTTTGCGGTCAATCCACTGCTCTGGGTTGAAATCCTTAACCTCGCAGGCTATCTGTGTCTTGTAACGTGAGGCATCCATCTGCTTTATGATGTCGCAGCCGCTGACACCTGCCAGCATGTTCTTCCATGTCTCCTCGGCAGAAAGTCCGAGTGGGGTCACGGCGCCAATGCCCGTTACTACTACTCTTTTCAATTCCATAAGTTTATCTTATTTTACAATTCATTTATTTACTATATACAGTATATTACTATTTGTATCATTTACTATTTCATACCATCCATGTTATGGTACAGACGGTATATTTACCCAATTGTAAATCAATCGTAAGTAGTAAATTCTGAAATAGTAAATAAAAAAGGTGATGGTAGGGGCGAAAAGAAATCGCTACCAACCATCACCTACGTGTATCATGCGTTGAGATACGCATGAAGCAAGCTGTTGAAGTTTTAATTACTTGCTTGCGTTCTCAATGTAAGCAATAGCGTCGCCTACGGTCTGGATCTTCTCTGCGTCAGAGTCAGGAATTGTTACACCAAACTCTTTCTCAAGCTCCATGATGAGCTCTACTGTGTCAAGAGAATCTGCACCAAGGTCGTTAGTGAAGCTTGACTCCATCTTTACCTCTGCTGCGTCAACACCCAGTTTGTCAACGATGATCTCTACTACTTTTCCGTTAATTTCAGACATGATTTTTAAATGTTTAATTAAATTGTTAATTGTCTATTCTTTACACCTTTAAACCGTGAGCTACAACCCCACTGGTAAAAATTCGAGTGCAAAATTACTCCTTTTCTTTGTAACTACCAAATATTTTAGCATAAAAAACGCTTTGAACTGCACATTTATATATGTTCTGTGCATTTTTTGACATATATATATTACAATATCAGCATTTTTTGTTAATGTTATGTTTTCTTTGGAAGTTGGTTTGCAAAATGGCGTCTATTGCCTGTCATTTCAGTTTTTCCAATGCACATTTCACGGCATCGTTGTCTTCGTTCATTACGCGGAAGTATTCCGTCATGCTCCATAGGTCGCGTGCTATCAGTGCTTTGAGTTGCTGTGTGAGATAGCGTGTGGTCTGTTCCTTCTCCTCCTCGTCTTTAGGTTCTATGCCTTGCTTCTTGCCTTCGGCATATATCTCGTCGATGAGTTCCTGTGGTACGGTGTATGTCTCCGTGTATGCGTTGAATCCCATGTTTCCTGTGGCATCAGGATCCTTGCCGTACTGTTTCCATAGGTTTTTGCGGTTTTTCTCCGCAAAGCGCAGATTGGCGTTGATGATGATGCTGCGTGCCGCCAGTTCACGGTGGTACCTGGTATAGCGTGTAGTGTCCAGAGGTATGAAGTAGTCGGGCATGATGCCGCCGCCGCCATATACCGTGCGGTGTTTCTTCAGTGTCTCGTATTTCAGAGAGTCGGCGAAGTGTATGCTGTCAGCATTGGTAAACTCTCCGTGCTTGTATCGCTCTTCGATGTCGTTGTAATAGCCTTTGGCATCACCCATGGTATAAGGTTTCTGGATGCAGCGTCCAGAAGGGGTGTGGTAATGGGCCACCGTAAGACGAATCATGGAACCGTCGGGAAGGTCGATGGGGCGTTGCACAAGTCCTTTGCCAAACGTGCGGCGGCCTATCACGATGCCGCGGTCCTGGTCTTGGATGGCACCGGAAACGATTTCTGCGGCAGAGGCAGAGTATTCATTGACGAGAACCACTAAGCGTCCCTGACGGAAAGTACCGTCGCCCTGTGCCCTGAATTCCTGTCGTGGCACGGAGCGTCCTTCGGTGTAAACCATCAAGTCGCCCTTCTCGAGAAATTCGTTGAGAACATCTGCTGCGGCTTGCAGGAAACCGCCGCCATTCTCTTGAAGGTCGAGTATGAGGTCGTGCATGCCTTGCTTACGCAGTTTCGTGAAGCAGTCGAGCATCTCCTGGTGTGTGGTCATACCGAATGATGACAGGCGTATGTAACCAATGCCGGGACGTATCATGTATGATGCGTCAACGGTATTGACAGGAATCTTGTCGCGGATGATGGTGAAATACACAAGGTCTTTTATTCCTGCGCGTTTTATACCCACCTTCACCTTCGTTCCTTTGGGACCGCGCAGTCGTCGCATTATCTCCTCCTTCGACATCTTCACACCTGCTATGGCGGTGTCGTTGACGGTCACGATGCGGTCGCCGGCGAGCACGCCGACTTTCTCAGATGGTCCGTCATTGATGGTCTGAACTACGAGCAAAGTGTCGTCGAGCATGTTGAACTGTACGCCGATACCGTCGAAGTTGCCTACCAACGGTTCATTGAGAGCCTGCACTTCTTTGGGTGTGGAGTAACTGGAGTGTGGATCGAGCTTCTCGAGCATGCCGCGGATGGCATCCTCCACGAGTTTCTTTTCGTTTACACTGTCAACGTAAAGGTTGTAGATAGCCATCTCGGCGATTGACAGTTTCCTTATCGGTGAGTCTTCGCCGAGGTTGATGCGCATCTGTGCATGTGCGGCAAGGACGCATGTCATTGCTATTGCAGCACAAAGTATCTTTTTCATTTTCTTCATTTTCTTTCCTTATAATATATAAAGGTGTCTTTTGTAATGCATTCCGACTTGCAAAGGTAGTAAAAACATTTCATATATGCAAAAAGCCTCGAGGTATTTTTCACTTCGAGGCTTTTTTGTTTCTATTTTCGTATGTTATGTCACCTTCATTCGTCTGCAATGGATTTTGCCACGACATATCCCATGCTCCATGCAGCCTGTAGGTTGAATCCTCCGGTGATGGCATCCACGTCGGTTGCCTCGCCTGCGAAATACAGCCCTTTGTGCTTCTTGTGCTCAAGGGTCTTTGTGGATAGTTCACTGAGTGCCACTCCGCCGCAGGTCACAAATTCCTCTTTGTAATGGCAGCGTCCGCTTATGGTCAGTTGCTGCGCCGTCAGCGTATTGACAAGACGGTTTATCTGTGTGGCATTGAGTGCACCGCACCGTTGGGTGTGAGGTATGGCGCACGCTGCGAGCATCTGCAACCAATGTTTCTGCGTAAGAAATGTGGGGTAGGAGTTGGTGATGTTCTTGTTTGCGTTTTTCTCAAGCATTTCAGAGAGCCGTTCCCGCACTTCTGTTTCGTGCATGCCACCGCACCAGTTGACGGTCAGTGTACCTTTATATTCTCGTTCAGCCAGTAAGCGTGCTGCATATGATGAAAGTTTCAGTATAGCCGGTCCGCTTACGCCCCAGTGGGTCCACAGGAGCGGACCGCGAGCCTTAATCTTCGTGCCGCCCAGTCCTACCACGGTATCTTCCACAACGGTGCCCATCAGTTCCTGACATGGCGCACCAGTGAGGTTGAAGGTGAACAACGACGGTAGTGTTTCGGTCATTTTAATATCCAGGGACTGTAAAAAAGGAGCTTTGCCGCCACCGCTCGTTATTATTACATAATTCGATGAAATCGGGGATTTATCTTTTTCAAAGAATAGATTATAATCCATTTCATCGTTCTTCTCAATATTCACCAGTTTCATTCCGAGATGTAGATTTACGCCATTTCTCCGCATCAGTTTCAACAGCGTATTTACAATCTCCATAGCATCCTGTGACTGTGGAAATACACACTCATCCGTCTGCGTAACGAGTTTTACTCCTTCTCTTTCAAACCATTTCATCGTGTCTTCGTGCGAAAATATGCCGAGCATGCGACGCATCAGTTTGTCGCCTCGCGGATAGGCAAGCTGTAAGTCTGTGTACCTTCCATAATCATCGATGAAACCGGAGAAACTGTTTGTGAGGTTGCACCTGCCACCACCTGTGACAGCCACTTTCGCCAAAGCCTTCGTACCACGTTCATATACGTGCACATCCATATTAGGCATGCGGCATTTCAGTTCAATGGCGCAGAAGCATCCAGCAGCTCCGGCACCGATTATTGAAACAATATTTTTTTCCTTTTTCAGTTCTTCCTCCATACATATATAACCGCGCATGTGAAACTTTATTGTAAAAACATTCTTTTTTCTCAAAAAAAATCATTATTTTTGCAGTCAATATAACCGACAGAGAATGCAACTAATAAAAATGTGGAGAATAGTGCAAATAGTATGGCGTTTTTCTATAGGAGCGGTAATAAATTACCTGCCCTTGTTTGTTGCGTCTGTTATTTTGCTCAGTCCTGTATGCTTCAGTGCGAATGATTCGTCGACATATTTTACGGGATTAAGTAATCTGTTATATCTTGGAGACGATTATGTAGTCAGATTGACCAGGAATGATCTGTATTTTGTTTTGTTCGTTGCTTTTGCGGCAGTCATGGTTGCCAACCTGCTAAAGAGATATACAAAAGCCTCGCTGTCGCTATCAGTGCGTATCTTCTGCTATGTGCTGCTTATATTGACTTTTATGGTGCGCAGGTTTTTGTTGTGGACGTTTGACATGGACATCACCACAGAAACTCTCAGCATGTTTGTTGAAACCAACGGAACAGAGAGCATGGGATTTGCCAAGACATTCCTGTTTACATGGCAAGGTGCAAAGTATTTTGTTAAGATGTTGCTGATTGCCTTGGCAATCGGTGGTGCCGAGTGGTTGTGGACGACAAAGAAATGCAAGAGCATACTCAATAAACGATTGACAAAGGGACTGGTGACTTTTGTTGCAATCATGCTTGCACCTGTCGCTGTTATTTCTGCAATAGACTATCCAGAAACGAAAGGAGTGACGGGACAGAATACTGTGTCGTGCATTGCTGCGGCGATGAAAGGAATGAAAGAAAGTGCGGAAGATGCTGGAAAATTCTATGTCATGACAGAGCGTGTGGCCCGTATGCCTGATGTTGCAGAGTGCGGTGATGACAGTATAGACGTGGTGCTGGTGCTTGGTGAAAGCCTTATCAGGCACCATGCCTCAATATATGGGTATGGTATTCCTACCACGCCATGTATGCAACGAGAGAATGCAAGTGGTAATCTTGTGGTGTTCAGCGATGTGATGTCTCCCTTCCCATCCACAACACCGTCAATGAAGAATATGTTTTGTCTTAACAACTATGCGAAGAATGAAAGATGGTATGACTCAGTGTTCTGGCCTCTTTTGTTTCGCAAGGCAGGATATGGTACATACGTCTTCGACAATCAAAGAGGGGCAGACAAACATTACAATGGTTCGTTCTACGAAATGTATAACGTGAAGGTGGCACGACCAAGTTTCAGTCATGTTGCCGATGAAGCCCATTACTTTGACATGGAGATGCTATCGTCGATAAGGTCTGTGGCAGCGGCATCAGAAAAGAAAACATTTTTGTTTTTCCACCTTCTGGGACAGCATTTTCCTTTTGACAACAAATGCCCGGATGATGAAAAGGTGTTTACCTCGCGTGACATAAAGCGTTCGGAATCATGGCTGACAGAGAAGATGAAATCATATATAGCAAATTATGACAATGCAGTAAGACATACGGATAAGACCCTCGGTGCTCTCTTTGAACTGTACCGTCACCGTAAGGCGGTGATAGTGTTCTTTTCTGATCATGGTGAGGAAGTGTATGACTATCGGGATCGTTCCGACCGTCCGCCTATGAATGCCGGCATGAAACGGCAGTTTGCTCTTTGTCAGCATGCCATACCGTTTGTGGTATGGATGTCAGACAGGTATAAAAGCGCATATCCGGAAGCGGCAATGCAAGTGTTGAAGGCAAAAGACCGTCCGTACAGCCACGACCTTATTGGACAGATGATGCTGCATCTGGCACGCATTAAGTCACCCTATTATCGGGGTGCAGATGATGTGCTTAGTTCGGATTATCAACAGAGCAAACGTGTAATTCATGTGGGTGAGATGACACTTGACTATGATAGTTTGATGCAGGGACGCTGAGTGGCTTTTACTTGAAAAATGTGGCTTTTTTTCATGAATAATAAAAAAATATAGGGTTCTCCTACTCATATTTCAAAAAATATGAGTAATTTTGCATTTGAAACCGTATGGTGCGATGAAGCATCGACAGTTTACATACATTAAGCATAATGGCAGAGAAAAATGAATTTGTGCGCCGCGTGGCGGAGCAGAAGTATGAGTACGGCTTTACAACAGACGTGCATACGGAGGTCATACCCAATGGTTTGACCGAGGATATCGTGCGACTTATTTCTGAGAAGAAAGGTGAGCCGCAGTGGATGCTTGATTTCCGACTGAAAGCCTTCCGCCACTGGCAGGGGATGAAACAGCCGGAGTGGGGACATGTCACTCTTCCGCCGATAGACTATCAGGCAATATCATACTATGCTGACCCGATGGCGAAGAAGAAAAACCCCAATCTGACAGAGAATGGAGAGATTGATCCCGAATTAGAAAAGACTTTTGACAAACTGGGCATTCCGCTTGAGGAACGTCTGGCACTCAGTGGCGTGGCAGTAGATGCCATCATGGACTCTGTGTCGGTGAAAACAACCTACAAGGAGAAACTGAAAGAACTCGGCATTATATTCATGTCGATAGGCGAGGCCATCAAAGAACATCCTGACTTGATACAACAGTATCTTGGGACGGTGGTTCCTTACCGTGATAATTTCTTCGCTGCGCTGAACTCGGCAGTTTTCTCCGACGGTTCTTTCGTGTATATACCGAAAGGCGTGCGATGCCCTATGGAACTGTCTTCATACTTTCGCATCAATGCGGTAGGCACGGGACAGTTTGAGCGTACGCTTATAATTGCCGATGATGATTCGTATGTGTCATACCTTGAGGGGTGTACCGCACCGATGCGCGACGAGAACCAGTTGCACGCTGCCATCGTGGAGATTGTGGTGATGAACCGTGCAGAGGTGAAATACTCTACCGTGCAGAACTGGTACCCTGGCGACGAGAACGGCAAGGGTGGCGTGCTGAACCTCGTTACGAAGCGTGGTGACCTGCGCGGCATTGACTCCAAACTGTCGTGGACACAGGTGGAGACGGGTTCTGCCATCACTTGGAAATACCCGTCATGCGTGTTGCGCGGCGACCGTTCGCAGGCAGAGTTCTATTCTGTTGCAGTTACGAACAACTATCAGGAGGCCGACACCGGCACGAAGATGATTCACATGGGGCGCGACACGAAATCAACGATTATATCGAAAGGTATATCTGCCGGACACTCACAGAACTCATATCGTGGACTGGTGCGCGCCACAAGCAAGGCAGATGGTGCACGCAATTATTCTTCTTGCGACTCGCTGTTGCTGGGCAGCCATTGTGGAGCACATACCTTCCCATATATGGACATACACAACAACACCGCTGTGGTGGAGCACGAGGCAACAACGTCGAAAATCAGTGAGGCGCAGCTGCTCTACTGTAATCAGCGAGGCATTTCGACAGAGGATGCCGTTGGATTGATTGTCAATGGATATGCCAAGGAGGTGCTGCAGAAACTTCCTATGGAATTTGCGGTGGAAGCGCAGAAACTGCTCAGCGTGAGCTTGGAAGGCAGCGTGGGGTGATTATGGTTTACGGTTTACTGTTTACCGTTTATGGTTTACTGTTTACAATGCGCAATCCTTAATTGTAACTCATATTAAAATCGAATTTATAATTTACTATGTTAGAAATACGAAACCTGCACGCCAAGGCTGGCGATAAGGAAATATTGAAAGGCGTGAACCTCACTATCAACGACGGTGAGATACATGCGCTGATGGGTACCAACGGCGCTGGCAAGTCAACACTCTCCAACGTCATCGTGGGTAATCCTGCATACGAGGTGACAGAGGGCGAGATACTGTTCAACGGACAGAACTTGCTTGAGATGAGTGCTGACGAAAGAGCTAACGCCGGCATTTTCATGTCGTTCCAGATGCCGGTGGAGATACCGGGTGTGTCAATGACTAACTTCATGAAGGCGGCAGTCAACGCCCGTCGCAAAGCGCGCGGTGAGGAACCGATGAAAACGTCCGATTTCATCAAGATGATGAAGGAGAAACGCCAGCTGGTGGAGATTGACCAGAAACTCATGAGCCGTTCCGTTAACGAGGGATTTTCTGGCGGTGAGAAGAAACGCAATGAGATATTCCAGATGGCTATGCTGGAACCTACCTTCTGCATACTCGACGAGACCGACTCCGGTCTTGATGTTGATGCTCTGCGCATCGTGGCCACAGGTTTCAATAAACTGCGCACCGACAAAACATCGGCAATGGTCATCACGCACTATCAGCGTCTGCTCGACTATATCAAGCCCGACGTTGTACATGTGCTTATCGACGGTCAAATCGTGAAAACTGGAGGTCCAGACCTTGCGCAGAAGATTGAAGACGAAGGTTTCGACTGGATAAAGGAACAGCTATGAATCAATACGTAAAGCTATACAACGAGATACGTCCGCTGCTTATGGGACATACCCATGAGTTGCTTGATGCCAAACGTGACGAGGCCATCAGTACGTTTGAAGCGAAAGGCTTTCCAACAAAAAAGGTGGAACGCTACCGCTATACCGACGTGGCAGAGGCTTTCGCTCCCGACTATGGCATGTCACTCGCTCCGCTTACCATAAAGGGGGTGCCATATACCTACACGATGAAATCGGCACCTGCACAGGCTATGACGTATTACAACACCGTGGCAGACAGTGACGATTCCCTTACTGCACTCAATACAGCCCTTGTCAGTGATGTTGTGGTGATATATGTGCCACGCAACACACACGCTGAGATGCCCATACGTATAGAGAATACAATGGGTGGTGAGCAGGATACAATGTCTGTGCGCAGGGTGCTGATAGTTATGGAAGAGCAGAGCGAAGCCACTGTGTTCCTGGTGGACCACGCAAAAGGTGAGGAAAAACAAAAATTCCTCAATCTGCAGGTTGTTGAGGTCGTGTGCAAGGAGGGTGCACACCTTGATATGTATGAGATAGAGGAGACAGACGAGCGTTGCCGACGTTTTAGCAACCTGTATGTACATGCTGAGGCCAACGCCTCGGTGCGCCACAACAATGTTACTCTGTCTAACGGTACCACACGAAATGGCATAGACATCTATCTGAAAGGTAGTGGTGCTGAGACAGTTCTCAACGGTGCAGTAATAGCCGACAGACAGCAGCACGTTGACAACAATACGCTTATAGACCATCAGGTGGCCGGTTGCACAAGCAACGAACTTTACAAGTACGTGCTCGACGATGATGCAGTATGTGCCTTTGCTGGAAAGATATTGGTGCGCGAGGGTGCGCAACAGACTGCATCGCAGGAGACGAACAACAACATGGTGGCATCGGAGAATGCTCGTATGTACACTCAACCGATGCTTGAGATATATGCCGACGACGTGAAGTGTGCACACGGATCTACGGTCGGAGTGATGGATCAAGCCGCCCTCTTCTATATGCAGCAGCGTGGCATACCACTCGAAACAGCACGCACTCTGCTGAAGAATGCCTTTATATCACAAGTGATAGACGAAATGAAATGGACTGCGTTCCGCGACCGTATGCACATTCTCGTTGACAAACGTCTGTCAAAGGAGGAACGTTGCGGCACGTGTAAGATTTGTAAATAAAGCATGGAAGCAACAATGAACATAGAAAAGATACGTCAGGATTTCCCCATTCTATCGAGAAAAATCTATAATAAATATCCATTGGTATATCTCGATAATGGGGCTACGACGCAAAAACCGCTCTGCGTACTTGATGCCATGCGCGAGGAATACCTCAATGTGAATGCCAACGTGCATCGCGGGGTTCACTATCTGTCGCAGCAGGCAACAGACTTGCATGAAGCTGCGCGTGAACGCGTACGCCAATTCATAAATGCAGAGAAGTCAAGTGAGATTGTATTTACCCGCGGTACTACCGAGAGCATGAACCTCGTTGCATCCAGTTTCACCGAGGCTTATATGAAGGAAGGTGACGAAGTCATCGTCTCAACCATGGAACACCATTCCAACATTGTACCATGGCAGTTGCAGGCGCAGCGCAAGGGTATCGTCGTTAAGGTGATTCCAATGAGTGATGACGGGATTCTTGACATCGAAGCCTTTAAAAAGTTATTTACCGAGCGCACCAGACTTGTCAGTGTTGCGCATGTAAGTAATGTGCTCGGTACGGTGAATCCGGCAAAAGAGATAGTAAGTATAGCTCACCAGCATGGTGTGCCGTGTCTTATTGACGGAGCGCAGAGTGCTCCCCATATGAAGATAGACGTACAGGACATAGACTGCGATTTCTACGCTTTTTCAGGTCATAAAATGTACGGTCCCACCGGTATTGGCGTTCTTTATGGCAAGGAGAAATATCTTGATGAAATGCCTCCTTATCAGGGTGGCGGTGAGATGATTGGTACTGTGTCGTTTGAGAAAACCACATGGGCAGACCTGCCGTTTAAGTTTGAGGCAGGAACGCCCGACTATGTAGCTACGCATGGATTGGCAAAAGCCATCGATTACATGGAGGAAATCGGACTTGAAAACATTGAGAAGCATGAGCGTGAACTGACACGTTATGCCCTCGAACAAATGCAGACAATACCAGATATGCGTATCTTTGGTCCACTTGACGCAACAAAGCGCGATGCAGTTATATCTTTCCTTGTAGGTGACATTCACCACCTCGATATGGGAACATTGCTTGATCGCCTCGGTATTGCCGTGCGCACAGGTCATCACTGTGCTGAACCGCTGATGCACCGCCTTGGCATACAAGGTACGGTACGTGCATCGTTTGCACTCTACAACACGAAAGAAGAAATAGACGTTCTTGTCAATGGGATAAAGCGCGTCAGCCAGATGTTCTAACAGTCATGCAGAAGACTACGATACTTGAAATGAACCGCCTTACGGTGGATGAATTCCATGAGGCAAGAAAAATACCGCTCATTGTCGTTCTTGACGATGTGCGATCGTTGCATAATGTAGGCAGCGTGTTCCGTACCGCCGATGCTTTTCGTGTGGCGGCAATATATATCTGCGGCATTACCGCAACACCGGATGATGTGAAAGATGTCGATGGAACCGTAATAAAAGAATGTTCATTGAAAGCCTCGCAGGAGATACATAAGACAGCCCTCGGTGCAGAGGAAAGTGTCAGCTGGCGTTATTTTAAGGATGCAAAAGATGCTGTGAAAGCATTAAAAAACGACGGTTTTACCGTGTTGGCAGTAGAGCAATGTCATGGTTCCACTATGCTTCAGGAGTTCGCTCCACGTTTGCAAGGTGGAGATGCCTCTGAACAGATTTCCTCTTCCTTGAGGGAGGGTTATGCCGTCATTCTCGGCAATGAGGTGAAAGGTGTTCATCAGGAGGTTGTGGACATGTGTGATGGTTGCCTTGAGATACCACAGTACGGCACGAAACACTCACTAAATGTATCAGTGACCGCAGGTATTGTTATTTGGCATTTTGCCCAACAACTAATAAAATAAGGCAATGCAGAAGTAGCCATATTATTCCTGTTTTACCTTAACCTCAAGAAAAACAAATTGTCATAAAAATAGGTTTTTGCTTACAAATTGTAAGTAAAAACCTATTTTTTTGTAACGCAAATATCTAACGAATGTTAAATTGTATAGGGTATCGTAATAGCTATGCTTTTACATGGTAAAAGCTATCATATTACACTGTAAAAGCATAGCTATTACAAGGTAATATGATAGCTTTCATTTTGTCAAAGTATATCAGTAACATTTTATGTTTGTACCTACTGTTATATTATTGCCTAAAATAAAGGAAACAATCTGTCAAATCTTCTTCAGTTTCATGCCGCCAAGCAAGAAGAAAAAGGCGATTCCAACGAAGAAGCCTGCGATAGCATCAATGGCATAATGGGCATATATATATACGGTGGACATACAGAGGAAAAGGTATGGAACCGCTAATATAAGCATATATTTCCACATTCGCATTCGCATAACCATGACCATCACCAGGGTGGCTATGGCTACATGACTGGATGGAAAGGCTGCTGTTGGACGCTCTCCTGTTTGATGCGCCATCTGACAAAGGCCGTAAAAGAGTCCGTCACTCCACCCAGGAGCCTTCAGACACTCGGTGGAATCGGCGAAATAATGTCCTACGTCGGGAAAATTAGCTTCCTTGATGTTCTCAATACCTGCAGCAAGATAATAATATTGAGGACCAGTTACGGGTAGGAAAAGATAAATAATATAGCACAGGAAAAAACCAGTGAATATCATAAAGGAAACACGCTCCACCTGTTTGTAGTCGCGGATGAATACGAGGAATATTGTGACGACGAAGAAAAGGTAGTATGACACATAGCCCATATACATCAATTCAGACACTACCCGTGATGAGAAACGCTCGGAAAACACAGCAGCAGGTTGACAATTAAAGAGTGATTGTTCCCATCCAGCGAATATGTGGTCAAGGCATCCAAACTGTTGGTTTATTTCGTATGTGTCAGGATACCATGCACCGAGCAGCAGAAGCAGATAACCCAGGCGACACATCATCACGGCTCTACATGGCCACAACCAGTAAACGGCCCATAGAGCGATGGTGCCGCTGAGTGCAGTGATGCGTTGCCATAGCAATGTGGATGGGTCTTTGAGGTTTGTCCAAGTAAATAGGATTATCAATGCGGTCAGTATGGCGTATATGAACTGAGCAACTTCTGGTGCGATGAAACCGAAGAATCCCATACCCAAAGGACCACCTTTGTGTATGGGAATTTTCTTTTTCGTTGGAACGATAAAATCGGAAATATTGTTATTCTTCATTTTTATGTAATCAATATGACAATTAGAGTTGTCCAGCTTCTACCAGTCTGACAACGCGCTCGGTCAGTTTGTCTTTTCCTTTGGGATCATATTCTTTCTTCAGTGATGCTCCCAGCATCCATGCAAATGATTGATAGAATACGGCTTTTGTCTTGCCGAGAAAGGCTTGTACAAGCTCGTATGATGAGGAGTTAGTCTCGCGATAAACAAGTTTTATCAGCAGTTTGCCTTGTGAGTAAGTCAGTTTCTTGAGTCGTGGTGTATATTCGGCTTTCAGACTCTTCTCTACATATTTTATGTGTTCGTCGCGGGCTTTCTTGTTAGGCAGCGTTTCCAAGTATTCGTATGTTTCTATTACGGCTGCATTCACCTCTTTGGCAATGGGAAGAACTTTTTTTACATTATATACAAGACGGTTGTATGCCTCTCTTTGTTTCTCGTTCTTGAATTCCAGTGGGCCATATACATACACGTTGTTCATTTCTACATACTTTATGCTGTCACCGGTGGAGTCGTCCATAATTTTGCTGACACGCACCATTGGCACAAACGTGGGACTGTCCATGTCAACATGTCGGTCTTCCGGTTTAATTTTCTTCTTGTCCTTGCCGGCAGCGGGTAACGACAATAGCATTATTAATATGTATATAAAAACATTTTTCACAGTGTTTTTTATTTTTCAGCGCAAAAGTACAACTATTTTTTCATATATTGGCTATTTTGCATATTAAAAATACATAATTTCAGTAATATATAACATAATTTCGTCTTTCGTGGATGATTTATGTCAATTAATTGCAAACAATCTGTACTTTTAACCAATTTTTTTTTGGTGTTAAGGAAAAATAACATAATTTTGGAGTAGAATATAAAACTAAATCAAGATATCTAACTGAGAAAGAAACCCTACTCAAGAGTGAGAAGGGAGAGAGAGATGACTGAACAATGTTATAAATATAATTTGGAGTAAAGCATTATACCTTATTATATTGTACCTTAATTGAAGAGAAAAACGAATTTAGAAAATTTAAAAAAAGAGGAGAATACGGATGAGAATCTTGGTTGCACATATTGCCCATAGAGCAGGCATCAGCTTTGTACTGGTTACCCTTCTCCTCGTTGTTGCACCGACAGTGTGTGGCGCAGAAAAACGCGATACATGTAAATATTCACCGCTTGTCACCATACGCACCAACACTTTGTATGATGCGTTCCTCATACCAAACATAGGAGCAGAACTTCAGATTGCACGGGGATGGTCTGTGCAGTTGGATTGGCTGTATACATGGTTCTCGTCAGACAACCGCCATCGTTATTGGCAGGGTTATGGAGGTTATCTGACGGTAAAGAAATACTTTGAATTCCTTGATTGGGTCTCAGATGCTCCGCTGGTAGGTCACCATATAGGTTTCTATCTTACGGGCCTCACCTACGACCTTGAATGGGGAGGCAAGGGATATCAGGCTTCACACTTCGGATTTGGAGGAGGTGTAGAGTATGGTTACTCATGGCGAGTGAGCCGCTCAATGAAGATGGACTTTTCACTTGGCTTGGGCTTTCAAGACGGTGAATATAAAGAATATGAACCAAGCAACGACCACTACAACCACTATGTATGGCTCGCCACGAAGAAACGTCATTGGTGGGGACCTACGAAGTTGGAACTGTCGCTGGCATGGATCATAGGAGGAAAAAAGAAAACAAATAAAACAAAACCTATAGATACTATAGAAACTATAGGAACTATAGAAAATATAGAATCTATAGAAACTAACAGGAAAGGAGGTGGCCTATGAAACACTCGCCGCAGTCTCGGCGTTGGGTGGCAAGGGGCAGTTTACTGATAATGCTCTGCCTCCTACTGACGGGATGCGAATACAAAGACCTGTGCTATGACCACCATCATTCAGACAAGGTCTTCGTCACCTTCGACTGGCGGAAGGCTCCGCAGCATACAGCGACAAGTATGACAGTGCTCTTTTACAATATTGACAACCCCTCACAGCAACCTATACGCTATGACTACCCTCTCAGTGGTGGCACAGCAACACTGCAACCAGGAAGATGGCGCGCCGTGACATACAACAATAATACGGAGGCTATCCGACACCGCGGACAGCAGTGGTGGACAACGCCAGAGGCTTATACTCGACAGTCTTCCATAGAGGAAGGAACGCAGTTTACCCGAGGAGTGATGCCACAGGCCAACGGTGCTGAGCAGGAACAGGTAATTCTCGAGCCAGACCCTATATGGGGATGCGTAAGTGAAGAGTTTACCCTTATTGCTGATGGTGATGGCTACAACTTGGTGCTTTATCCAGAGTATCGCTACACCACACTGAAGGTGAAAATCGTCAATGTGCCGAACCTGAAATATACCGAGGGCATAGGAGGCGCAATATCAGGCGTTGCTGCATCGCGCTTCATATCCACGGGAGAGATGGGACAGCAGATGGTCACCGAGGCTTTCACTGTTCAGAAGACCGACGAAGAGACTCTTGAGATGAGCGTGAATATCTTCGGACGTCGCACAGATGCTCCGGACATTGCTCATTACCTCACCATCTACGCTATTCTTGCCGATGGATCGAAATGGTATTACACCATCGACGTGACAGACAAGTTGCAACATGCAGCGATAGATGACGGTAACAGCACCATATCGATAGAGGTTGACGGACTTCCCATCCCGAAACCTATTGTCAACGGTTCTGGTTTCCATCCCACCATTGATGGTTGGCAAGGCGTAAATATTGAAGTCACGATGTAGGGGAGAATCAAAGTATAATGCGCAAAGAGATGAGAGAGAAAACAAGAAAAACAAAACAAAAAATATTATTAACACTCTAAAACTTAAAGATTATGAAAAAGAATTTATGGATTTTTGCAGCAGCAGCCGTAGCGCTCGCAGCTTGCAGCAACGATGACACCATCGCACAATATCAAGAGGACGCCATCAACTTCAATACTGTTGTTGAAGGAGTGACACGTGCAACTGGTATCACAACAGGTAACCTCACATCATTCTATGTGACAGCAAAGCGTGGCAATGATATCTACTTTGCAGAAGATCCAGTTACATTTACTAAGGACGGAGAGACTACAAGCTACAGGTCAGCGACAAAGTACTACTGGCCATCAGAGGGCAAGCTTGACTTCTATGCTTTCGCTCCTGCAGCAGGTACAGGTAGTACAATTACACGTACCGACTCTACCCATTTCAGCGTTACTCCAGCCGCTGCTCCAGCAAGCCAGCAGGACTTCGTATATGGCGTAGTAAGACAGCAGGACAAGACAACTGGCGGACAGGGTGTGGCTCTTAACTTCCGTCACGCTATGTCTAACGTGATCATCCAGCTGAAGAACACTTCTGACGACAAGAAAGTTACAGTAGGTAACGTTGCCATCGGCTATATCCTGCCTACAGGTGCTTTCGCTCCTGTATTTAAGACTGCTGAAGGTGACCAGATTGGTTTCTGCACAAACGGTACAGGCATCTCTAACGTGACAGCCGCTTCTGAGACTGGTTACTACATCGTTCCAGGTGCATGGACAGCTGATGGTACAAGAACATCTTACACTCAGGCTGCTACCATAACAAGCTACACAGACGAAACTGCTACCACAGCTCTTCCTGCTGACATGATTCTCGTGCCACAGACATTGGTTAATGCAGGAGCTTACAGCACAGCTACAGCTGGCAGTGGATTCAACGGCGCTTGCATCACTGTTCAGGTGAAGATACAGGACGCACAGGATCACTACCTCGCAGGTACTGCAAGCGATTTCGTTACAGCTATGTGGCCTCTCGTTGCAACACAGTGGCTCCCAGGTCATAAGTACACCTATACTCTTGACCTCGCCGGTGGTGGTTACTACACAACAAACCAGGATGCCAGCGAAGACCTCGACCCAATCCTCGAGAATGCAGAGATTTTCTTCCTCTCTCCAACTGTTGACGAGTGGATTGCAGCTCCTGGTATAAATGTACCTGCTAACAACTAAATTCATTTGTAATGCCACAGGCAACAGATGTCAGCCATGGCATTAGATGAATACCATTTAAGCCCGGCGGGGTTCGACTCCCCGTCGGGCTTCTAAAAAGAAAGAAAAAAGGCCCGGGGCCGAAACAATGCATAATGCACAATTCATAATGCATAATTAAGATTGACCAAGTCAAAGAAAGAAAATAAAGAGAAGACAGAAAAAGGCGAAGCCTCGAAATATTGAAATAACTAAATGCTGAATAAACAAAACATAATAGGGTGCGCGACAGTCATGCTGCTGACAGCAGGACTGTTGGCGGCTTGTTCTACTGATGACGACGGCATCGACAATGGTGGCGGCGCAACGGAGATACGCCTTAATGCCGACTGCTGGCAGGTGATGAAGGGCACAAGGGCGGCAACATTTGACAACGCACAGCAACTGGAGGCAGAGACAGGAGGATTTATGTGCTGTGTGTATGACTACGGCACCACCACACCATACTTCGACGCTGTCAGCGTGAGGTATGACAACGAGGAAGACGCATGGAAGTTCCAGGACGGTAAGCACTACTGGCCCGCAGCGGGTGCGCTTGACTTCTTCGCCTATATGCCAGCCACCGTACCAAGCTACATTACCGACGTCAGTGACGTGGCAGGACAGGTGACATACACATCGGGCAATCCGCAGTTCAAGTGCGTCTCACTGCCGGTGACTAACGCCGGACAGGACGGCATCAAGGAGTTTATCTTTGCCATGGCTGCCAACCAGGATAAGGCACACCAGGGAGCCACAGGCGTGGCGCTGAACTTCGTGCACCCCTTCGCACGCATCAACCTGAAGCTCTCCGCCAACCAGGTAAAGGATGTGACCATCAACAGCATAACCTTCAAGTCGGTCAAGAATAACGGTACCTACACCCATACAGGCACTCCCGACAGGTGGGCATTGACAGGCAATGCCACCAACATTGTGGTTACACTCAATGAGAATTACACCGTAACGGGAGAGGAGCAGCTGCTCTATGCACCATGCCTCGTGATACCACAGGACTGGACGGGCGAGATAGAGGTGAGCGCTACATGGAAGGAGTGGGGCGAGGACGTCAGCGAGACCCTCACCGCCTCAGTGCCTACGGCATGGCTGGCAGGTTACAGCTACGACTATGTGTTTACCATCAGTAAGTATGACCTTACAGTTGATGTGGAGAAATTCACAGAGCAGTGGTAGGGTTATATAAGGAGTTAAGGAGTTAGGGAGTTAGGGAGTTAGGGAGTTAGGGAGTTAGAAGGAAATTACCTTTTACTGGACTTTAAGAAAATACAGATGACTATGGGAAATCTGAGACGACATATATATAAACTTTCCTTGTTCCTGCTGCTTGCGGCAGGAATGAACAATACGTGGGCTGCCACGGTGACCTATCATATACTGACGCTGCCAATAAACAGCAGCAGCGAAATAAATGCAGCCTACTACGGAAAGCGTATGGAGGCAGTGAAGGTCAAAGCAGATGACGCCACACAGGTGGTTCTGCCTAAACACTTCAAGAGTCCGCTGGCAAAGAACTTCAAGTACTATGCCGCGGCTGACATTGAGCGCTCTGCCAATCCACAGTACATATATGATAACGGTAACACCAAATACTATCTGTATAACATAGCAGGCGAGACAACGCCAGACGATGACACCGACGATGCCACTCCGATAGCAGAAAACACGGCAGTGACCAACGACTGTGACATCTACGTGACATACGAGTATGACGCTGACAACACCATAGCCAAGCTCGACGGTTCGGTGAAATACAACATAGTGTTTAACAACGGCTTCCTCGCACTTAACCGAGGACGTAACAACCGTTTGTGTGTCATGCCTAAGGATCGCGTCACTGCAGAGCAACTGTGCAGTGATGACTTCGTGTATATAGATGTGAACGGTACTGGCATATCCCCATATTGGTCACATGTTGACAACAAGAACTCTCAGGCGGTCATAGGCTCAAAGTTCCATTTCCTGTTCACATACAAGGGTGAGGACCCGTATAATGTGAGGATATGCACAGGCTATGACAGAGACTCCTCTTATATTGAGAAAAACAATGACGATGGTAAATTCGTAAACAAATACTATAAAGGCAGTGAACTCTTTGCCCAAAAAGATGCAGCCACTTTTTTTTCCAGTGACGTTCATGTGAGATATACAACGGTATATACCACTTCTACAGACGTAACATCAGAGAGCAGACCAGGTTATTACCATGCGTCAGGTGCACCGGTGTGGAACTCTGTCGCCCTGCTGAATAATGATGACAACAACGGTTTCGTGTATCTGGGTACCAGGCTGATGAAAGATGCAAACAGTGGTAATATAGTAGAGCCTGACTATGATAATAATAAAAAGAAATATAAGTATTACTACCTTAAATCTGTAAATGCAAAAGATATCAATTTTGTGAAGGTACTGGTGGGTGCCAATGAAACCCCATACACCACTGACGGGAAGATGTATAGGATAATGGATGTGGACTTCAATGTCACCACGCCATTCTCTAACAATGTCTCTGCTTCCAGGAAACTGAGCGAATATACCATGGACAATGAGGATATTGACGCTAAGTTCATTCCTGATGCGTTGAGACGTAAGTATTGCGACTTTACATATTTCTATAAGGACGCTGCCTACAGTCAGCAGATAACAAAGTTTACACAGACTACAGACAACCATATATATGTGGGCTATGAGGTACATCCGTCAATACCGTTCAAGGCCATAGCTCCGTCAGCACCATATAGCGATGCCACATGGTATGAGCTTACCGATGATGCTGAGACTAACGACATGAAGATAACATGGAACGCTGCTGCCAGCCGCTTCCGTAACAACAGCCCTTATACCGTCTCTGACAAGCTGAGCGAGTTTGCCTTCGTAGGCGACCCGTATGAGATGCAGGTGATACACCGTCAGCATACGGAGACCGGTGGAGCCAAGAGTTACGTCGGAGGTGCCACGACGCTGGGCATCAGTGCGGCTGACGGTGCCGACTATCACTGGGACATACCTGACGACGACGTGGAGGGCAGTATGCTGCTGCGTAAGTATGGCGGCACGGCGCAGTGGTATTGGGACGTAGCGGCTGCAGACCAGGATGTGGAGTGCAGCACTGAGAATGCCACGCGCATAAAGGTAAAGGCATTGCCCCCGCGTAAAATCACATATAAAGTGATAGACAAGACGGGACGCATAGCGGTGACAGCATCTGCCGACCAGACTATCTTCTCGCCACTGTCAGTAAGCTCTATCCCAAGCATCATCGCCAGTCCGTTCCTCAGAGGAGAGACAGTTTCGTTCTATGACTCGTATGACAGCGGCGGAGGACCTGAGACAGGTATAAACCGCGCACACCTCAGTGTGCCGGTTACCGAGACACCGAGTGTGGATGACACTATATATGTAAGCTATACCACGACAGACCTTGCCACAAAGCCTGTGAAGCTGAGCGAGAACCAGGAGTTTAACGTAAGGCTCAACGGTGAGTATATATATTGTGTGACAACGGCAGGCGAGACCGTCATAAAGTCAACGCCAACACCATTGGCTAACGACCTGAAGTCTGATGCTTTCCTGTGGAAACTGAGAAACCGTGACCCGTACTGTATGATTATAGACAATCTCGGGGCAAGAGTTGACCATGGGGTTGATGACCAGACAGAGAACGTCACGATATATGGTGATGACGGTACACCTGAAGAGGTGACGAGACAGAAAGGCGCATGGGTGGCAGACCCTACCATGCTTACAGACCCGGCAAGCATCACCAACGGCATGCAGCTGCGCTTCTCCACCGACAGGTCAAAGGCGCTGCGTTTCATAGCCAAGGGTGGTCTGCGTGAGGGTGTCTATGAGGTGATGTTAGCCACGGGCAACGGCATAGATGCCAGCGAGACATATTATAATATAGGACGCACCGCCACTGACGTGGTAAGTTTCTGCGAGAACACTGACTACGTTCATGGCAGTCCGGCTATTGCCTTCATGCTGGAACAGTCAACAGACTATGTGTACCACCTTATCGACAAAGGTCACAAGGAATTGCTGACGGCAGAGAGTAAGAACCCTGAGCTCGTGTTGCCGGCAGAATATCAGAGTCCGCTGGTAGGTACATACCATTTCTATATACTCAATGACTTCAATGTGGACGGTACAGACTATAACCTGAAACCATCGGCTACAGAACTGTCAACCATCTATGACCTTGACGCCGTATATACCATTACGCAAGGAGACTATGCCGCAGCATGGTCAAGTGCCGGAGCACGCGCGTTGACAGCCATTGAGTCAGACAAGATGAATGAAATGGCAAAGAGGCTGTCAGATGTGGGCGACTACTATTGCTTGGTCGGCGGTACCACATATTACCACATCAATGTGACAAAGCCTTTCTATAAGGATATATATGTAACATACGAGAAGAACAACCTCGTTAAGTTCAATGACAGCGGCGCTCCTTATCTGTTACGCTTCCTTGACCCATTCGTTGAGGGTTACTACCTGGAGGACGGCGCCGACAAGCTGACTGGTTCGAAGATACAGGCGGTATATCCATACTGTAACGGTGACGGCAGCATCAACATATATGGCATGTCTATGAAGGAAGAGCAGATGGAGGCAGGTGCCAACACGCGTCCACGATGGATATGGTTCTTCCGGAGCACCAACGACGACCCTTATCACGTATCGATACACTCAAAGAGCACCATATCATATAATAGTGTCCCTTATAATACATACCTGCAGACATACGCCGTACACTTCAACCAGGATACCGACAATCCTAACAAGCAGCGTGTGATTACCGGCGGTATGTTGCCGGGTATAGCATCAAAGGCGCCGACGGAGTATATGATACTGGGAACAGTGGGAAGATACAAGTTGCTTACCAGTAAGGCAGTACCTGTTGACCTGGATGGTGATGAGAACACCAACGGTCCTGGCGAGAACGAGAGACAGTATGTGACGACTTTAGAGCAGTACTGGAAGACATACAATATGCTGAAGCTCCATGTGCTGGGAATACCGAAGTCAACCGACGGCTTCAGCGAGGACGCGGCAACCTTCGTGGTGCCTACAGAGAATGACCCGGAGACTACAGCAGACGAGAGCACCTACCGCCCGACGATAGAGGCAAGGGACTGGCACAGCTATAATGCCATTGCCAACGCTACACGCTGGAACGGATACAACAACGTATCAAGCGGTGCAGGTAAGAAGGTGGTGGAGAACATAGAGCACTGGTTCCAGACCTTCGACATGGGCAACGGCACCTTTGATATAGAGAGTGCCGACATACCGCCTGTGCTCGTGCTCCTTGACCGTCATGGCTGGGAGATAATGCGTAAGCCTCTGCCTACAAATACCTATCCTTACGGTGAGGAACTTGACGAGCTGCGTAAGTATGACAGTCCGATGGTAGATAAGTATTACTTCTACAACAACGCCTCAAAGGCTTCAGGATGTCATAAGTTCACGCTCAGAGTGCAGAAAGGTGCGCTGAGAGACGAGATAAAAGTCAGCGGCAAGCCATATTCTTCATCATCACTGGCAGCGCTGCCGCCACTGACGGCCACGGGTGTGAAGGATGATAACGGAGTATTCCAGGATATGTATGTGACATACACTGTGAAGGATGAGTATGAGAGCAGCTATGAGTATCACCTTGAGGTGGACGAGGCAAACCAGACCTTCACAGAGTCAGGTACGCCGATGCGCTTCCTCGTTCTGCAAAACGGCAGATTCCTGAGAGACAACCAGGGAGAGACTGCCAGGAATGACTATATGAGTAAGCCTATCAACGAGGCTTCTGATCCTACAGGTGGTAATGTCTATGACATGATATTCCATCCGAGTAAGGTGAAGCAGGCAAGCGTATCTACTTTAGTGGATGCCAACGATGACGGATATATAGACGACATAAACCTGTGGTATGTAGAGCCTAACCTTGACATAGACAAGGAGATGGGCATCCACTGGGCTACCGTTCCTGGTAACACCGGTGAGCCAAAGATGGAGTACGAGATGAAGAAGGACTATAAGGACAAGACGGGCTTTGATCCTTATAACCTGCAGTTCAGAAATGCCGAGCACGGCAAATACATGACAAGCCATATCACGACGACTGCTGTTAACAGCGGCGCCATGAAGGGCGACTACTCTGGTGCAGGAGGTTCTACCAGTATCACGCTGGAAGATAAGTTCACAGACTATAACTCTGACGTTTACAAAGGCAGTGAGGGCTATGACCATACCAATCTGCAGATGAGTAACCAGACATTCATGGCTGTGATGGATGCCAATGGCAATATGCAACTGATGCCGCGCTTTGACCACTCAGTGCGTGTCAATACCATAAAGGCTGAGCCGAGAGTCACCACGCTGGAAGCTCCTGTGGACAAAGCCAAGGCTTCTACTGAGGACAATGCGTCAATGGGACCGCAGACCACGTTCCTCGTGCCGCCGCAGATATTCTGCTATCATATCATTGACAACGACGGCCGTGAGGCACTGCGATACAGAAGGGCAGGAGAGTTCTACCCATCAGTGCCAGATCCTATCAAGAGTCCGCTGGCTAAGGACTTCACATATTTCAAGACACTTACCGAAGGCGTGGTGTCTGATACCATCAAGGGCTCGTTCGGTGGTTCAGGACTCAAAGCCGAGGACAACGAGGTGTATGTACGCTACAGCTATGACGAGAGTTATGATGTAGAGCAAAATAGAGTGCTGCAAGGCAGATGGCTGACGATGACTATCGATGGCAAGGAGGTCAAGGCGAGCGGCACCATTAATCCGAATGACGGTACAGGCGTGTCACTCCTGGAGGACACCAAGCCGGCTGTCATAGACTCATCAGAGAAGGAATGGCAGTGGAAGTTCATAGCTGCACCTACCGACACTGCATCGGCTTACTACAGGCCTGTCGATCCTTATGGAGTGCAGATATTCAACCGTATGGCAAATTATTCTTCAGGACTGGAAGAGCCTAACCCTATGAGCGTGGGCGTCAAGGTGAATGACAAAGACCGCTTCGCTATCCTGTCGCATCCTAATGGTGGCTATGCCATGGCGGTGGCAGGTACAGAGTCATACGAATACTCGTTCCTTAATGCAGCCGATATGTCAAGTTCTGAGCCTGCGACGACATCTGCGGAGCCAGGTTTTAACATCAATACCGGTGTGTTAACCGATGCCACAAGGATATATTTCAACGATGACGTGACGCATAACTATATATATAATGTCATCACCAATGCAAACAAGTGGGCAGCCAGCACCAGTCAGAACGAGAATGAGGCAGAGTTGAACCATTTCGACCCGACGCTGCCTGAAGACCTGAGGACACCACTGCTCAACATGGACGCATATCACTACTATGGCAGTGTGGTTAAAGACAACAAGGGAACCGTGGATACCAGCGACGACACCTATGAGGTGGTCAATGACACAAAGCTGACGACGCTGTACGGACTTTATGACGATACACTGTATGTACGCTATAATGACTATGATATAGTAAACTGCAGCTACAAGGTGCCAAACAAGCGTAATGCCACCGGCGGTACCGTAGCCAGGGACCCTGACTCACGTGACGTGGCATTTGATATAAGTGGAATACTGCCATACAACATTATATGGGAGAGCGACAACATGATGAAGGCTGTGGATAATAATCCAAGCGATGACGTGGCATACGACGGCATTGGCAATGATGCCAATCATTTACTGTCAGGTCAGCCTGAGCACATGTGGTTGTTTGAGGGCAGCGACCCTTATGCCCTTAAGATTAAGCACAGGGCTTCTGGTAAGTATGCAGTGGGAACAGGCGCGCTGAGCGCTACTGCCGACAATACGTTCATGATGCTGAAGAAGGAGAACTATCCTTACGGCATACTGCAAATGACGGGCACTGACGACAAACTGACCGGATACGGACAGACCACTACGACGGGAGAGCCGACGAAGTATATTATCTTCGGTTTGTCAACGCATAAGCTGATTTACCACCTTGTCATCAACACCACCAACGCCATAACGAAGATACCTTACCGTCCGGGAGGTCAGAGCACCTATCAGCTGAGCGGTGTGTGGAAAGAGAGTGACGTGAAGGATATAAGTGGATCCACACAGCGTGACCTGACATCTGTGAATACCGGCGAAGGCACACACTATCCTGGTGAGAAGTACCAGATGGGTGAGACCATCAACGGACAGACATACTGCTATGACGCTGGTGAGGTAAGTATAGGCGATGCTCTGAAACTGCCTGAGGTGTTCTATCGTCCTAACGTATCATACGACTTCTATATCGGCGGTATATGGAATCAGTTTGATGATGAGACAAAGACAGCGGAAGAGCCAAATACCGTGCTGGACAACAAGTATAAGGGACTGATGCTTCCTAACCTGATGTCTGACGCAGACCTCATAGGTAAGACGGTGCTCATAAACGTAGTCTATTCCTTCAACAAGGAACTGGCTACCAACAACGGTCTTGACTTCGTGCACAGCACCGATGAGAACATGTGGTACACCTTTGAGACCAACAATGCAGGTACGCCGATGTTGGCACGCCATAACGTGAACAGCAGGTTGCAAGCCATATCAGGACGTGAGCCGCACTATACCAACGACTACCTGTGGACACCGGTAGGCGACCCTTACGGCTTCAAGATGTATAACAGGTATGCACTGAAGAATAACCATGAGGCAGGATATGTGATGACCGCCACGGTCATAGGTGAAGGTCCGAACGTAATGATAGGTGAGCCGGGCGTTACCGACAATCCTGATGCAGAGGGCAAGCTGCCTGTGGGCTATGATATATTTGAGCTGTTGCCGGGCGACGTCGACGGTTACTTCCACGTACACCCAATGGTTAACAATGAGGGAACGCAGTATTTCGTCAAGAGAGATGAAACAACCAACCTCGCTGTGCTCTCTACTACACCGAGTGACTGGACCTTCGGTCTTGACCTGGCGCTCATGCAGCCTTACTATGACCGTGCAGGCTATGTAGGCGGACTTACCCCTGAGGGCAAGGTAGCGTATGAGCAGGCATTGCAGGAGCCGAGGAATGTGATTATGGCATTGCAGAGTGTGGTTTACTCTGATGAGAACATCATACCGTTCGAGCCAGGCTACTACCGCATGCACTCACAGCCGGGCATAGCAGGCATATCACCAGTGCGCTATGCCAGCGGTTACCTGCACAAGACAGAGATGACCAACGGCATACCTATGCACTTCTACAGCATCCCGGGCGTGGCTACCACGTTTGGAGAAAACGGACTTGAGGAAGGCTTTACCGTATCTCCTGCCACACGTGGTGACATACCAATACCAGAGATGGAGCAGGATCCGTCAGCTATCTTCTATATAGCTCCAAGTAGTGAGACAGGTAAATACACCCTCAGCACCCAGGGACTCTATATGGCAGGAAGCAATGCCGACGGTTCGGGCTCAGCCAAGACGAGGAAAGCCATAATGGTAGAGGGTGAGGCTAATGCCACACCGCTCGAGCTGATGGATATCGGTGGTGCCGTGCTGCTCATACATGGAGGAGGTTCGCCATTCACAAGGCAGTATCTCAACTTTGACCAGGTAGCAGACCTTAACAGCGACGGCGAGCCTGAGAAGTACGACTTGAAGTTCTACCATAACGTGCCTACCGACGACATGAAGTGGTGCTTGAAGCCGGTGAAGGACGATGACGGACTCGTAGTGGCTACAAACAACGGCGGCGACGGGCATTACTACACCACGTTCTGCGCACCGTTTGACGTACTGCTGCCAGAGGACAATGGCAACACCACCTATGGTGCATATGTCTGTGCGGCATGGCAGAATGAAGGCTTGGCTACAAGACAAGTACCTGCAAGCGGTACCTATGCGGCAGGCAAGTTCGTACCGGCAGGCTCTGCAGTGATAATCCGCACATCAGACAATACCGGCACCGTGACACTGTCACTGCCTACATCAGCACCGTCAGCCACACCGGTGTCATGCGCTTTCACTGGTGCATACCTGGAGCAGCTGCTCAGCCTGGATGCCGCCAATGACGTCTATACACTGGGCTTGCCGTTTACCAGCCATGTGGAGAAAGATGCTGATTACGCTACTACAGGCGATATAACAGCCCCTGTGCCTGAGAAGGCTGAGACGGGTGTAGGCTTCTATATCAACGCCACACCAAACAAGGAGGCGTCAGACATGCAGTCTCTGTGGTTCAGAAACAACCGCTACGTGCTCCATAATAAGATATACTATCGCAATGTAGGCGGTATGGGAGCCAAGAGGTATGTTCCACTGCTGTTCGCTTTCGATCAGAGCATCGAGGAGATAGAGCCGGAAGAAAGTACTGTGGAAGAAGCAAGTGACCTTAAGCCAGAACTTACGGGCGTATATGACGCAATGGGACGAAAGATTGTTTCTGCAGAGGAAATGAGCGACAACCAGTGGCGCCAGCGCCTGAGTCCGGGACTCTACATCGTCAACGGCAGGAAGGTACAAATCAACGGGAAGTAGTTTATAGGTAAAAAGAGCGATATAATCGTATGTTAAATGAAAAAAAGACAGGCCCTCAGCAATGAAGGTCTGTCTTTTTTTGTCTCAGTGTCCTCCCCTTCGTAACGTCTTGAAAATCAATATCTGACGAGGGGTGCTGTAAAAGCTATCATATTACACGGTAAAAGCTATCATATTACAGTGTAAAAGCTATCATATTACACGGTAAAAGCTATCATATTACGATGCTATGTGAAAACGTGCGTTTTCAGGTGTGGGAAAAAGCAATAAGACAGAGTGTAAATGTCTATTTTCGTAAATCGATTCTAAAATCTCTAAAAATATGCATTTTGATTAAAAAAATCACAGTGAAAATAGCTGTAGAATGAAAAAAAAAGCGTAACTTTGCGTAAATTTAAAGAAAAAGAAAACGACAAACTCAATAAATTTAAGAAAACGACAAACTCAATATGCACAAAAAGAATTTTCAGCAAAAACTCTTTACCGCAACACTCACACTGTTGGTATTACTGCTTGCTTCATGCGGCAAAAATCGCTTTCATATCGAAGGTACCATCACAGATGCAAAAGACTCCATACTCTACCTTGAGCACATGAGTCTTGACGGACCTATAGCCTTAGACTCTGTAAAGCTCAATGAAAAGGGTGACTTCTCCTTCTCAGGTGAGAGGGCAGAGGCACCAGAGTTCTATCGTCTGCGCATTGCGCAGGGCATCATCAATGTCAGCATCGATTCTACGGAGACAGTGACCATTAAAGCCTCCTATCCCACCATGTCAACACAGTATGAGGTGAAGGGTAGCGAGAACTGCAATAAGATAAAGGAACTTGCTGTGATGCAGCAGCAGTTGTTGGCACAGGCACTGGCAATCAACAGTGATGCCACATTGGGCGCTAAGCAGACCGAAGACAGCATAAACGGCATTGTAGAGCGCTACAAGGACTATGTGCGCATGAACTATATCTTCAAGGAGCCACAAAAGGCATACTCATACTATGCCCTGTTCCAGACCCTTGGCAACCGTCTCATCTTCAATCCGCGTGAAAGCGAGATGGACATACGTTCATTTGCTGCCGTAGCAACGGCGTGGGATACATATTATCCAGAAGCAGAGCGTGGTGCAAACCTGCACAACATTGCCATCGAGGGATTGAAGGTGTTGCGCCATAATCAGGCCAAGCAATACGCTCCTGTCGTTGATGCCAGCAAGATAGAAGAGGTTACCATACTCGATGTTCCGCTTGTTGACAATAAGGGACGCAAGCGCTCGCTGAAGGAACTGAAGGGTCAGGTGGTACTGCTCGATTTCCACGTTTTCTCTGCTCCAAAATCTACAGAGCGCATCATGATGCTGCGTGAGCTGTACAACAAATACCACTCCCGTGGACTGGAGGTGTATCAGGTAGGCCTTGACAGCGACGAGCATTTCTGGAAGACGCAGACTGCTGCCCTGCCGTGGATAAATGTCTATGACCCCGATGGAGGCGACTCGAAGTATCTCCGCCTTTACAATGTGATGGAGATACCGACGTTCTTCCTCATCGACCGTTCCAACACCCTCTACAAGCGCGATGCGCAGATAAAAGACCTTACCAAGGAAATAGAGGGATTATTATAGTTTTTTCTGGGGGGGATAGTGCCTATAGTATCTATAGTTTATATAGTTACTATAGGCACTATAATTACTATAGCTACTATAATTTTTTAGAGTCGTGATTAATCAGACATTAAATAATAACGGCGTTCTGCTGTTTGACTTCGGCACCATACTCGTGGGACTGTCGAAGGAGCGCTGCGTGCGTGCACTGGAGCAGATAGGCTGCGGACGAATAGCATACTACGTGGATGAATGTAGGCAGGAGGACCTGTTTCATGACCTGGAGATAGGAGGCTCTGTAGAAGCCTTCTGCGATGAGGCACGTCGGCAGTCGTCATATACCGACGAGAAAGGCGTATATCATCCATGCAAGGCAACGAATGACGAGATATGCTGGGCATGGAACCAGCTGTTGCTCGATATCCCATTGGAGAAACTGAGGCTGATATACCACCTGCACCATGACCTCGGAGTACATACCGCAGTGCTGTCAAACACCAACCAGATACACTGGCAGTATGCCGTGAAGCATCTTTTCACTGCCGATGGGCTGACCGTAGATGATTATTTCGACGAGATATTCCTGTCGTGCGACATGCAGATGGTGAAGCCCGACGACTGCATCTATCAGGAGATGCTGCGCCAGTTGCGCGAAGACTACAACATGCCGGCACTGCAGCCAAACGACATATTGTTTATTGACGATTCAGAGAAAAACTGCATGGCAGCAGAGGCTAACGGCATACGCACACTGCATGATCCGAAGGGAGATAAGTGGATCATGGCGAATGTGTCTGACAACCTCTCCACAGTTACCTCGCAAACAGGAGGGGTGGCCTGCATCGGCAACTTCGACGGGGTGCACCTCGGACATCAGCACGTCATCAGTACGCTGAAGCATATTGCAGCGGAACGTGAACTCAGACCTGTTGTGATAACTTTCGACCGTCATCCGCGTGCACTCTTTGACCCGAACTTCAAACCAGAATATCTCTCTACACTGCAAGAGAAAGAAACAATGCTCAGAACTGCCGGCGTGGATGTGAGGGTGATGCCCTTCACGCAGCAGTTGGCAGACACCACGGCGCACGACTTTATGCGCAGGTTGCATGACGAGATGGATGTGAAAATGCTTCTTTTGGGGTATGACAACCGCTTCGGTAAACGCAATGAATATGAGACCTTCGATACCTATGTGGCGTATGGAAAAGAACTGGGTATAGAGGTAAAACAAGCCACGGCAGTGGATGTAGGCAGCAACAGAGTGTCGTCGTCATACGTACGCCGTCTTGTCAGAGAGGGTAGGGTAGAAGAAGCCTCCAAGTGTCTGGGCTATGCTTTCAGCATCTCCGGCACAGTGGTGGAGGGCCACCATGAGGGCAGGAAGATAGGTTTCCCTACTGCCAACATCAATGCTCCTTATGGTAAGATAGTGCCAGCCAATGGTGTCTATGCTACGGAAACAACGATAGACGGCCGTATCTATCCTTCGGTGACGAACATAGGTATTCGCCCCACCTATCATAATGGTGAGCATTGTTCTATAGAAACACATATAGTGGGTTTTGATGGCGATATCTATGGCAAAGGCATAACCGTAGGGTTCTGCCGCCGCCTGCGTGAAGAATGTCAGTTTGACTCACCAGAGGAACTTAGGAAGCAGATAGAGAAGGATGTGAAGGAGGTTCTGTAAATTCCCCTCAAATAACTATCTTTCCCTTACAAATCCCTTGTAATCATCAGTCGGTATTCTACAGGTGTCATGCCGATGGCATCCTGTACGCGTCTTTGCAACGTGCGTACGTTGTTGAAGCCAGCCTCCTCTGCCACCACGGCGATGGTGTAGTTAGGGTGCTCGCGCAACAACCGCAGGGCGTGAAGTGTACGCAGGTTGTCTATGTATGCTTCAGGAGTATGGTGTATGGTCTGGTGGCGGAACAGAGCTGTGAGGCGTTCCTTGCTCACGCCAAGGAGTTCTGCCAGAGCCTTGGTGTCAAAATCAGGATTGCTGTAGGCACGTTCTTCCTCCACGCGAATTTCGATGAGAGCCATGAGCTGACCGTCATCCTTGAGGTCGGCATTGCGCTGTCGTTCTATGTTGCCCTCGAAAATCTCGCGAGCCACTTCGGCACGGCGGCGCAGTTCCACATCCTCCTCCAGTCGTTCCGTTAAATCGAGGTTTCTGCCTACGAGGCGTATGAGTTCGTCTTTCAGTCGTTCTATCTCAGCGCGCAGGTTGGCATTCTCAGTGCGCAGTTGCTCCAATTCCTTGTTCATGGTGAAAGACTTATTTGATGTTGAACAGTTGTGTGAAACCTATCTCGTCAAATACGCGTCGCAAGTCATCGCTGAGGTAGGCCACTGTCACCGTGCTGCCCTTTGTCTTGGCATTCTTCAGCAATCCCAGAAACAGTCGCAGTCCACTTGAAGATATATACTCCAGCATCTGACAGTCGAGAACGATATTCTTGCCCTCACAGTCATAGAGCGCCTGCATATCCTTTTCGGTCTGTGAAGAAGCCGCAGTGTCGAGACGGCCCTCGAAAGACATTGTGAGAATGTTGTTTTCCTCTTTCAGTGTTGTTTTCATTTTGTTATCTTTTTTCTGAGTGTTAGTATATTCTTGTTGTCTATTCTCTCGTAGTTGATGCTGTCCATGTAACGCCGTATAAGGTGGATTCCGAGACCACCTATTGAGCGTTCCTCGGCACTCAGGGTGGTGTCCACCTCTGCCATTGTTGTAGGGTCGAAAGGCTGTCCACCATCGGTGATGGTGAATTTCATACGGCTGTCGTTGGCTTCAGCAAGGATGTCAATTATCCCCTCTTGCCCCTTGGGGTATGCATAGTTCATGACATTCACTACAGCCTCTTCAATGGCAAGGTTCACCTGCATGGTGTCAGTTGTGGCAAGTCCGACGGCCTCACATACCTGTTCCACAAATTCTGCAAGACGTGGTGTCTGGCTCACGTCGTTGGGTAGCGTCAGCATCCATTGTTTCCCATTGTCGTTGTGTCTGTGTGAGTAGTTTATGGCAAGCATGGTGAGATCGTCGCTCTGTTCGGTGTCGCCGATGAAACTCTGCACCGCTTCAGACATCTGCTGTATCAGTTGTTGAGGAGAGTTGGTGTTGCAGCAAAGCCGCATGCGTTCCTCGCCAAACTGCTTGTGTGTATTGTCCTCAGCCTCAGTCAGTCCGTCGGTGTATAGGAATATGGTTGTACCTGGTTCTATCATCACCTCCTGCGTGGTATATTTCCAGTCAGGCATGGCACCGAGAGGAAGGTTGGACATTGGGGTACCGCCATTCATGACATGGCACGTCTTGTCTTCGCTGATTATCAGAGGTGGCTTGTGACCGGCGTTGCAGTATCGCAGACGTCCGGTGGGGATGTCGAGCACACCCATGAAGAATGTTATGAAGATGTTGTAGTCATTGTCTCGTGCGAGGGTGTTGTTCATCTGGCTTACGATGCGTTCAGGTGATGACTCACGCTCTGTAAGCATACGGAAAGCCGATTGAGCCATTGCCATTATTATTGCCGCCGGCACACCCTTGCCGGCCACGTCGCCGATGCAGAAAAACAGTTTCTCGTTGCGCAGACAGCAGTCGTACAGATCACCGCCCACTTCGCGTGCCGGTGTGAGCATGGCGTGGATGTTGAGGTCATCGCGCTCAGAAACATCCTTGGGCAGCATGGCCTGCTGTATGCGGCTTGCAACAGACAGTTCGCTGTCAATGCGGCTCCTCTCTTCGTTCAGTGATTGTATGCGGCGTATGCTGTGTATGCTTCGGAACATGATGAAGGTAAGCAAAGCCAGTCCGGCAAGCATCATCAGCATAAGATTGAAGCCGACCTGTCGCAGACTATGGTAAATCTCACGGTCGGAGCAGACCACAGCCATCGACCAACCAAGATGTTCGGTTTGAGACATCGTGGTATCACTTTTGATTGGTGCGAAGAATACATAGTTTTTCTCTCCGTTGTCGTCGATGACGGTAGCCTGGCCGGTCTGTCCCTCCATCATACGCTGCGAGGTGTGTTTCGCTGTGGTGTCGTCCATGTTAGACGTGACCTCCTGTATGTTGTGCCTCATGATGAGACTCTCCACCGGACAAGCCATCAGTTGGCCTTTTCGTGAGATTATCAGATTGTATGACGAAGGATATATGTGGCTGGCATTGAGAACACGGCTGAGCCATTCGAGCGACAAGTCGATGCCGAATACTGCCACGGTCTTGCCGCTGTCGTCACATATAGGCATGGCGTAGGTCACCATTAGAGCCTTGCCCCCTGCATCGTCATAGTAAGGCTCTGTCCAGTATGCCTTGCCAGTTGAGAAAGGTTTGGCAAACCATTCCGCCTTAAGGTAGTCATGTTGCTGACTGCCAATCTGCTTGGTCTCCAAAGAATCGTTGGGAAGTCTGTTGATATATAACTCATACCATTGTCCTTTGTCTTTGTAATAGTTGGCCACGAAACCTATGCCGCATCCCTCAATGCCGGTATTGTTCTCAAGCATGTGGCGCATTACGGCAACCACGTCGTCAGCTTTGCCGATACGTTGCTTAATCATCCATGCAGTGGAACGCGCTGCTGTCTCGACAGTGGTCATCACTCGAGCAATCTCAAGGTTCTTCACCCTCAGTTCTGCCTCTGCCCTGTGGCTTACCTCGTTGCGTATGCCCTCGCTGGCAAAGTGATACTGCACCACGGCCGTAATCTCAATGAGTACGGCAGCGGTGATAAGCACAGCCAGTGTTGTCTTGGTATGCTCAGAGGCAAACCATTGTTTTAATCTCTGTAATGTCATTCAGTAGCAAAATTACATATTTCTTTTATATCTTGCAAATTATATCTGAAAAAAAACTCTTTTCTTGCGTAATTCAAAAGAAAACAGTAACTTTGCACCCGTAAACAAAAATAGACTCATGGAAAAACAGATAACTGAGGCGGTGATAGCCTCCATAAAGAGCCTTTATGGCCAGGAAGTGCCTGAGAAGATGGCACAGTTGCAGAAGACACGCAGCGAGTTTGAGGGCAATCTTACACTCGTCGTTTTCCCATTCCTGAAGATGTCTAAGAAGAAACCTGAAGAGACAGCGCAGGAGATAGGAGAATGGCTTGTGACTAATTGCCCAATCATCAGCGGCTTCAATGTTGTAAAGGGATTCCTGAACCTTAACATTGCACCGACGGCATGGGCCGAACTGCTGAAGCAGATGGATGCAGATGCACACTACGGTGAGAAGCAGGCAACAGAGCAGAGTCCGCTGGTAATGATTGAGTATTCATCACCTAACACCAACAAGCCATTGCACTTGGGACACGTAAGAAACAACCTGCTGGGTTGGTCGCTGGCGCAGATTATGGCTGCCAATGGTAACAAGGTGGTGAAGACAAACATCGTCAACGACCGCGGCATCCACATCTGTAAGTCCATGCTGGCATGGCTGAAGTGGGGCAACGGTGAGACTCCTGAGACTTCAGGCAAGAAGGGCGACCACCTCATTGGCGACTACTACGTGGCTTTCGACAAGCACTACCGTGAGGAGGTGAAGGAACTTGTGGCTCAGGGCATGGAGGAAGAGAAGGCCAAGCAGGAGGCTCCGCTCATCAAGGAAGCACATGAGATGCTCGTGAAGTGGGAGAATAACGACCCAGAAGTGCGCTCACTGTGGAAGAAGATGAACGAATGGGTATATGCAGGCTTCGACGAGACATACAAGGCTCTCGGCGTAGGCTTCGACAAGATATACTACGAAAGCGAGACATACCTTGAAGGTAAGGAGAAAGTGGAAGAAGGACTGGAGAAAGGTTTCTTCTACCGCCGCGACGATAACTCTGTATGGGCAGACCTCACCAAGGAGGGACTCGACGAGAAGCTGCTGCTGCGCTCTGACGGTACTTCGGTTTATATGACGCAGGACATCGGTACGGCAAAGCTGCGTTTCCAGGATTTCCCCATCGACCAGATGATTTACGTTGTGGGCAACGAGCAGAACTACCACTTCCAGGTGTTGTCCATTCTCTTGGACAAGCTCGGTTTCAAGTGGGGCAAGGACCTCGTGCATTTCTCTTACGGAATGGTGGAACTGCCTAATGGTAAGATGAAGAGTCGCGAGGGTACTGTCGTTGATGCTGACGACCTCATCGCCACCATGATTGCCGATGCACGTCAGACCAGTGACGAACTGGGCAAGAACGCTGACATGAGTGAAGAAGAAAAGCAGGAGATTGCTCGCATTGTAGGTATGGGCGCACTGAAGTATTTCATACTGAAGGTGGATGCAAGAAAGAATATGCTGTTCAACCCAGAGGAGTCTATCGACTTCAACGGCAACACAGGTCCGTTTATACAGTACACATACGCCCGCATACGCTCTATACTGCGTAAGGCAGAGGCTGAGGGACTGACACCAGCCATTGCCGACGGCATGACACTGGAGCAGAAAGAGATTGACCTGATACAGAAAGTCAGCGAATACGGTGCTGCTGTTGAGCAGGCAGGCAAGGACTACAGTCCGTCAGGCATAGCCAACTACTGCTATGAGCTTACGAAGGCTTTCAACCAGTTCTATCACGACTACTCTATCCTCAATGCAGATACGCAGGAGCAGAAGCAGTTCCGTCTGATGCTTGCAGCCAACGTGGCCAAGACCATCAAGAACGGCATGGCATTGCTCGGTATAGAGGTGCCTGAGAGAATGTAAGGTAGTACCATGTCACAGAATATACAGAATCCCCCCGATTATCGCAACGATACCGTGTTGCCACTGCCTATGCAGGTACAGGCTCGTGCTTGGGCGGTAGATGCAGGATGCAGTGGCAACCCTGGTCCTATGGAGTATCAGGGAGTGAATCTGCAGACTGGTCAGCGGATATTTCACTTCGGTCCCATACAAGGCACGAACAACATCGGTGAGTTCCTCGCCATAGTCCATGCGCTGGCGCTTATGGAGAAGCAGGGCATTACAGACCATGTGATATACAGCGACTCTGTAAATGCACAGATATGGGTGAATAAACAGCAATGCAAGACAAAGCTGGAGCGCACACCAGCTACAGAGAAGACTCTCGAACTGGTGCAGCGTGCAGAAACATGGTTGCGTACACATGCTTTCCGTGTACCCATTATTAAATGGAATACGAAGGAATGGGGTGAGATACCTGCGGACTTCGGCAGAAAGAAATAGATAGTGTGTATAGCGTATCGTAATGATACTGCTAGAAACATAAGAATGGTGAAAAAGTTGTGTATGCTTTTTCACCATTCTTTTATGTAATATCCTGTAAACCGTTATTTCCAGGAATACAAATATCCTGTTATTTCAAGAATACGAAATAGACTGCAAGAATAAGGCACCCGAAGGCTGCCAGATGATTCCAGTGCAGTGACTCTCCGTTGAAGAATATGGTGGCGAATACAGTGAATACAGTGAGTGATATGACCTCTTGTATCACTTTCAGCTGCATTAAGCTGTATGGCCCTCCGTTACCGATGAAGCCAATGCGGTTTGCAGGCACCTGACAGGAGTATTCGGGCAGTGCCAGAAGCCATGAACACAGTATGATGACATACAGTGGAGTGTTGTCGCTGAAGACCTTCAGTTGCTGCAGTCTCAGGTGTCCGTACCATGCGAATGTCATGAAGATGTTTGAGACAATCAGCAGTGCTATTGTATAGAAATGATTCATCGTCGGATTATTGATAAGTATTTGTGCAAAGAGATAGCCGCAGCACCTGCGAACAGACACTACGGCTGGGGAGGGAGTGTTGTCCTACGCGGAAATTAACTATACACAAAAAATGCACCACTATACGCTGTTTTTGTTTGATATTCAGTATTTTATCAGCGTTAAACTTTGTAAAGATTTTTGTTTTTTTTGCATCTTTTCTTGTTTTGTTGGTGCAACTTTTTGTACATTTGCACCGAGTTTTTAACTCGGTAAAATACTAAAATTTAGTTTGCTTCGGCAAAGTTACAAAAATATTTGCAAATAATGAAAGGATTAACCATATTTTTAAGGACAAGGAAGAAAGAAGGCACCATTAAACTGCGTTTCCGACTTCGTGACGGTGGAAGTGTTGACCTCTACCACCGTAGTGAAATAAGAGCTGACCTTGCTGACTTGGAGAAGTTTACTAAAGAGGGTGAACTGAAGCCACGTGTGACGCTGTATAACACCAAACTGAAAAATGCAATAGATATTGAGATTGCAGCAATAGCAGCAGCATACGATAAGCTGTGCAAGACTAAGGACAAGACGCTTATCACCAAAGATGAGTTTGAGAATGCTATCAGCAAGGAACTGTCACCAGAGAAAATATTGGCTGTGGCAGAGGAAACAGATATATGCCACCGTTTTGAGAGATTCATTGAGGATGGCGGCATAGATGGGATATTTGGGATAGCAAGACAAAGGCACTACAAGGTGCTGCTCAAAGAACTAAAGCGGTTCTTGTGCATATGGAAACTCTCTTCTATCCATCCTGCAGACTTTAGCGCAGAGATGTTAATTGAGTTCCGGCGGTTTTTAATTGATGAGTACCTTTTTGTTCCACAATATCCAACGTTATATCAGAGTAGCGAGGTTCGCAATGTGCCAACAGAGAAACGAGCGCACAATACAGTAGTTGCTAAGTTAAAGGAACTACAGGCGTTCTTTAACGAGTTGGTTATGCGCAAGGAGATTCCCCAATCGCCTTTTGGGCTTGTAGGGAAAAACCGTAAGACGGTTATGATGCGTGAAAAATATGATACTCCTGTTTGTCTGACTATCGAAGAATTTGAAACCATACTCCAGACAACGGACGTACCGGACACGCTTAAAGAAACAAGGGACTGCTTCCTGCTACAGTGTGCCTTCGGATGCCGTGTGTCTGACTACAGGCGGCTCGGAATGAACAATATCAGCGTCAGTGACGAAGGCATTCCGTACATTCACTATGTAGCCGTGAAAACAATAAAAGACGACAGAAACGAGATTGCAACACCCATTATGCGCTTTGCCCTTGACATCATCAAGGAGCGAAAGTTTAACTTCGCCATTCTTAGATACGTCAACGGACATCAAGGCTATAATGCCAAAATCAAGACTTTGTTGAAGTTCTGCAATATAAACCGTCAAGTAAACTACTATGACGCAGAAGCAAATGAAATGAAGATGCGCCCACTTTATGAGATTGGCGGCTCTAAGCTCGCACGGAAAACGTTTGTTGACCTCATCAACAAGATACAGATAAACATGTATCTTGGCGGTCTGCACAAGCAAGGCAGCGATGCAGTCAAGCGGTACACCAATATTGGATTGCGAGAAAGGTTTATACTATACAGTACGGCTTTCCACCAGTCTGTATATACTGTCGATGAAAAACTTAATATAATCAACGAAAATAACATATAATAAACATGAATATATTTGATTTTAGAAATATGAGCCAATTAGACAAGTTCCTGTTTGTATATATCCCAGGAATAGTCATTATTCTTATTTCGTTGTTCCTGGCTCTTCACTTCTCCGTCTGGCAGGGCATATTGCTCTTCACTATCCTTTCAGTAGCCTACCTCAGTATTCAGTTCCTCTTGCAGGGATTGCTGTTATTTTTTCCTTCTGAGAGAAAGAAATTAAAGGAAAACATACAAAGACCCCAAATAGACCATGAGAATAGCCAGAACAAGGAGAAAGACACTCCACACCCTTCTTTCAGCCTCTGCTTGAAATATCCTGACCGTGAGGAAAAAATCTCTAAGAAAATAAACGATTTCCTTCTTGCCTCTGGGAATGCAAAGAACAAGACTTTTGCAATGATAATTACTGCGGCAGTAGATGCCGGTTTAATCATGCCGGAATTTGACCGTGGTGTTGTAGCCAAGAAATTCAACATAAATCCTACTGAACTGTCAAGGAACATGAATAGGGATTGGGGAGAAAAAGAAGAAAAGTCCATAGAACTTTACCAGAAAGAATTTCTGAAAATGAAGGATTTTTTTGATGCTGCTGAAGAAAGCAAAAAAACTAAGTGAACTGCATTTTTATTATTGTTTTCTAAAATAAACACCTACAAAAAACTACAATCTTCTACATGTGTAATTATTTGTAAGTTAAATAATTGCACAATAATTTTGATTTTACGAACTTTGCAATCGATGACAAGAGCAAATCTCTTGCCAAGTGGGGTTTTTGCCTATGTTTAATTTAAAAAAATATGAATATGCTAAACAGATTAATTGAAAATTCAGCCGTTGACACACTTGTGTTGACAGACGTACAGACCTTAAAGGATGCCTTTACAGGTTGGTTGGAGCAGAACGAAGTGCGTAAGCGCACAGATGAAAGTAACACTCTTCTCACGAAGAAGAAAGCAGCTGAAAGGCTGGGGGTGGATATATCCACGCTATGGCGGTGGAACAGGGAGAAGTACCTGGTACCTGTAAAGAAAGGTGTAAGGTCGTATTACCGCCTCTCGGATATTTTAGCCATAGAGAAGGGGGTGCGAAATGATTAAAAAAGAAACTGACTTTGAGTTCCTTCTTCCTCAAAGTCAGTCACTAAGCGAGAATTTTGCAATTCAGCCTTTGTTTGTTACTTGTCGGCAAAGGTACGCATAATTCTCGAAAAAAACAAATTATTAACCAAGAAAATTTATTTTTATGCTTAAAATCGAGAATTTTAGCGAACTTGCTAAGCCTGAAGAATACAAAAAAGGTCTATTTCTTGAGGTACAGGGGCAAATGAGGAAATTGTCACAAGTGCCTAAACCGGATGGCACGACAGAGGAAGTCTATATTCCATGGAGTCTTGCCACCATTAACCGCCACTACGGCAAGGATTTTACTGCAAAAGTAATTTTGGAGGAAATACCGAAGCTGGACGGAGAAATTATTGTGCCTGAGCATATCAATTTTCAACAGATAATAGGAAGATTCTTAAATACTTACCATCCTATCCAGTGGAAGCCACAGGAAGGTGCCGACTGGGAGCACATTCGGGAGCTATTTCAGCATATTTTTGGCGTTCAGTATGAATTGGGGCTTGATTATTTCCAGCTTCTTTATCTTTACCCCAAACAACGACTTCCTCTGCTGCTGCTTGTAGCACAGGAAAACAATACGGGTAAGTCCACTTTCTGCGACTTCCTTAAGGCTGTATTTGGTGCAAATGCAACAGGCATGAGCAGTGAGGGGCTTCGCAGCCGATTCACATCGACATGGATGAATAAACTCATTGTTACCGTCGAAGAAAAGCTGCTCGATAGAGAGGGGGACTGTGAACTCATTAAGAACCTTGTCACAACCTTTACCGCACAAAGTGAAGCGAAAGGAAAAGATCGGGTAGAGGTGCCCTTCTTTGCCAAGTTCGTGATGACCACGAATAACGAAGATAATCCCCTCATCCTCCATGAGGATGATACAAGAGTGTGGGCAATCAAGGTGCCGACGCTTGGCGAGAGAAAAGAAAAAAAACCAAATTTTCTTGAAGACTGCAAGAAGGAAATTCCTTATTTCCTGCATTATATCTCCACTCGTCAGCTCACAACGAGACAAGAAGATAGACTATGGTTCCGCAGGGAACTTGTGGAAACTGAACAATGGCTTCACATAGTGAACTTCTGCCGTTCCAATATAGAGAAGCAGCTTGCCGTTTCGATTATTGAGCTGATGGAGCTTCTTGATGTTCAGCAACTTCGTTATTCACCTAAGAATTTGGTTGAACTGCTGCGGAATGAGGGAATCCGAACGGATAAGGTTGCCATCCTACAGCTTTTGAAAAAACGCTGGAAGTTGCAGCCGGGACCTAAGCAGAAATACTACAAGTACTTTCCTGCTGATAATCAACAAGGATATATATCGACATACACATCGGGTTACCCTTATGTCTTTGACAAAGAATTTTTACAAAAATTTACAATTTAGACGTTTTCCTGTAAAAAAAATGTCCCTTTTGTCACTTTGTCACCAAAAATGGTGAAATGCCGCATAAATACTAAGATTATAATCTAAAATATTTTGGTGACATTTTGGTGACAAAGGTGACATTTTGAAAATAAAGATACTGTGATTTCGTTGAAATAAAAATGTCACCAAAAAAGTCACCATTATAATACTTTGAAAATAAAATAGTTAAACAAAAATCTAAATAGTGACATTTTTTTTGACCTACTCTGTTTTTTTTTCGGCAAATTGTATAATTATGTTAATTTCTTGCGATAATGAACATACAACAGATTAAAGAAAAATACACCTGCCTGGACTACTTGGGGGAGGAACGTGTCATAAGGAAAACGAATGATGGCTATTTGTGCCGTTGTCCGTGGAGGCAGGATGAGCATCCTTCTCTGTCAGTAACCCCTAACGGTAAAGGATGGTATGACTTCGTAACAGGTAAGCATGGCAACCTCATAGACATGGTTATGCTTACTGTTGGCACAACCGACTTAGGCACGGTGTGTTCCCAATTTGGTGGTCTTTCTTCTTTTACCATGTCAAATAATCTTGGCGAGGTAAAAGAAAAAAAATCTGGCTTCGCATGGTTGGAGGTCGTGGAACTGCGGTCAAAAGCATTGTATGCCTACCTTAATAGCCGGAAGATAAACACAGACATCGCCAAACAGTTCCTTAAAGAGGCGCACTACTCCTTTACGGAGAAACGTGAGAACTTTCTTTATTCGCTTGCCTATGGAAATGACAGAGGCGGTTGGGAACTGCGTAGCAGCCGTTTTAAGGGCAGCGCAAGCCCAAAGGGTATTACTACCCACTGGTACCAGGAGAACGCTGCCACGGTCGTGTTTGAGGGCTTTATGGATATGTTGAGCTTTGCCACCTTGTGTGGTGGGGTGCGGCACAACTACATAGTGCTTAACAGCATCGTCAACGTAGATGCCGCTATTGACATTCTCAAAGAAAGGGAAGGGAAAATCTTTCTCTGTCTTGATAACGATGAAGGTGGGCGTACCTCTACAAAGAAGATACTCGATATGATGCCAGGTGCCACGGACATCAGCCATCGCTTCGCACCTTGCAAAGATTTAAACGACTACCTGTGCAAAAAAATGTATGCACATTAATTTTTTATTGTGCAGACAATAATAATAAAGGGAAAAGAAGTAATTATTTAGAAGCTGCAAGTTGGTGCGTTGTGCATACAATAATGCACGTAAAAACGCATAAATTACCGCTCGCAAGCTCGCAGTAACAATTTAAATTTTACAACTATGACAGAAGACAAGAAAAAAGAAATTCTTCCACAAATAGATAATGTTGAGAAGGAACTAAAGAAAAATGGCTTAGGTATTTTTCTAATTTGTAGCAAAAAGGATAAAGCTGGCGAGGATATTAAAACTAAAAAAGGTAAGAATGCCAGTTTTTACAAACCTTATCATATGGGATTCTTGCGAATACTAAAAAACGAGCAAGGACACCGCTTACAGTGGTATGATGATGATTGCCCAGAGGGGAAGTGTCGTGGAACTGGAATAACAGAGAAAGAATATAATATTTTTCGAAATTCAACATCTTCTAAGAAAAGGTTGAATATTTTCCTGAAATACCAAACTCAGTATGTGATAAGAAAAATCAAGCAGGACAAGCGTATCATGATACGTCTTAGCGAGGATGATCTGGTTTTTGCTCAGGAAATGGCAAGGAAGGCTGGAATATCTGTATCCGATTTGATAAGAAAAAGACTTCGTGGTACCATCATTCATGAGGCATTAAGCACTGAAGAGGTGCAAACGATGAATGTACTGCTACAAATGGCAGCAGAACTAAAACAGTATGGTACAGCTTTGAAAAACTATTTGAAGACAACAGGCATATCTGGAGTACAGCGTCTTGATTCGCTTTTTCAGAGTCAACCAGGCACTGACTATGCTAAAGCTATTTTGCGAGCTGCAAACAAAATAAACAAATTAATCAAATATAGCGATGATAATTAAGACTACCCCTATCAGTAGCTCACATGGCGCAGGAGTCATAAGCTACGCACTGAACAAAGAGGATGCACAACTTGTAAAGATGCAACATTTGCACTATACAAGTTATGGCTTCCCACCAGATGATAGTTCCGTGTATAATCAGATGATGATGCACCAGAAATTTTCTGGCAAGAAGTGTAAGGAACCGTTTCTGCGCATTGAGGTTTGCCCACCTCCCGACAAGACAGAGGATTGGACGATGGAGGAATGGCAACAGTTGTGTGAAGAAACTTTGGCAGAACTTGCCCGACAAGGCATAGACCTAAGAAATAGTCAGCTTATATGCTGTCTACATAGAGACTCGGGGAAACTGCACCTTCATATCATCGCTAATCGCATAGACATGGATGGAAAACTAACCAATGCCTGGCAGTGCAAAAATAAGTCTATAGCAGCTGCAAATGCAATCGCTAATGCTCATGGCTGGAGTTTAGCTTCTGATGTGAAGCCACAACTGAAAAACGAGATACGCAATGAAGCTCTGGAAGTCCTTGCCAATATGGAGAAATTCGACATAAAGGATTTCTTTGCTAACATGCGTGCCCGAGGGTATATCATTCAAGACAGATGGTCAAAGGGTAAGTGCGTAGGATATTCTATCGGTAAGGATGCAGATGTTCTTTTCAAGTCATCCCAACTCACAGGTCGTGACCTTATGCCTTCCCGAATCGAAGAAACATGGAAAAGGCTGCACGCAACCCCAATGGTATCATATATCTACACCACTGACTACAAAGGGAAAATTCCGTTTGATATTCCGAAGGCTCTCGATGACGTCATCAATCATGAAATAGAAGTGCCCGATGAAATATACGATGATGATGACCTTGATTGGGACGAGGAATGGGATTATGAACTTGCCGACCGCCCACGTGTAGCAAGAGGTGCAGCAGCGATACTTGTTGGTTTGATGCTGCCCACTGGCAATGACGGACCTGCAGTTGGTGGTGGCGGCGGTGGAGTGCAAGATGAGCTATCACGCTGGGATGGACTTCCGGCTGAACGTCAAGACGAATATATAAGATGTGCAAGGAGGGCTGCGGAACAAGCCAGTGAATACTATCGCCCCCAGAAGGTGACGAAAAGACGTGGAAGAGGTATTCGTTAATATTGAAAAGTCTTAACAAATCTTAAATGCAATATTTAAGGTTAAGGCGGTTTACATGGTGCGCTTGCTCAATGGTGCAAATGTGGTGCAAATAGGATAAAATAAAATCGCAATCATCTAAATAACAGATAATTGCGATTTTGTTAAGTTGTCCTACGCGGATTCGAACCACGACAAACAGAACCAAAACCTGTTGTGCTACCATTACACCATAGGACAATCCTTAAAAATATGACAACCTTGCCTTAGCCTATGACTGCTTCTGCAAGTTTGCGAGTGCAAAGGTAATATAATTTTTTTACATTACCAAATTTTCCTTGTGTTTTTTATTTCACAGTGATGAGGAAATAATTCTTCTTGCCACGCTGTGCAAGTATGTATTTGCCGCCGATGAGGTCGTCCTGAGTGAGCGGACGGTTCTGGTCGGTGAGTTTCTCCTTGTTGATAGAAACGCCGCCTCCCTGTACCATCTTGCGCATCTCACCCTTTGAAGGGAATACCTTGCAGTCGTCGCGTGTCAGTATCTCCACTGCAGGCTGGCCGAGCAGGTCGGAGCCTATTGTGAAGTTCTCCACACCGTCGAATACGTCGAGGAATGTCTGCTCGTCAAGTTTTTCCAGAGCCTCCTTCGTTGACTTGCCGAACAGTATGCCGCTGGCTTCGATGGTCATGTCGAGGTCTTCCTGTGAGTGTACCATCACGGTCACTTCCTCTGCCAGGCGCTTCTGCAGTATGCGGCGGCCCGGATCCTGCTTGTGCTCCTCTACGAGGGCATCGATGGTAGGCTTGTCGAGTGATGTGAATATCTTGATGTACTTCTCTGCGTCGTCGTCAGATACGTTGAGCCAGAACTGGTAGAACTTGTATGGTGACGTGCGGTTGCGGTCAAGCCAGATATTGCCGCTCTCGGTCTTGCCGAACTTCTTGCCGTCTGCCTTTGTGATGAGCGGGCATGTCAGAGCGTATGCCTCCTGGTCGTTGCCCAGTGTGCGGCGTATCAGCTCTGTGCCGGTGGTCATGTTGCCCCACTGGTCGTTGCCGCCGAGCTGCATCTTACAGTTCTTCTCCTGATAGAGGTGCAGGAAGTCATATCCCTGCAGCAGCTGGTATGTGAACTCAGTGAATGAGAGTCCGTCGCGTGCGGTACCGTTGAGGCGCTGCTGCACGGAGTCCTTTGCCATCATGTAGTTCACGGTGATGTGCTTGCCCACTGTGCGTGCGAAGTCGAGGAAGGTAAAGTCCTTCATCCAGTCGTAGTTGTTCACCATCTCAGCACCGTTAGGAGCATCGCTGTTGAAGTCGAGGAACTTAGACACCTGCTTCTTGATGCACTCCTGATTGTGGTAGAGTGTTTCAGAGTCGAGCAGGTTGCGCTCCTGTGACTTGCCGGAAGGGTCACCGATCATGCCTGTGGCACCGCCGACGAGGATGATAGGCTTGTGTCCGCACTGCTGCAGGTGGCGGAGCATCATGATGCCACAGAGGTGGCCTATGTGGAGAGAATCAGCCGTAGGGTCTGTGCCGAGGTATGCCGTTACCATTTCTTTCTGCAACAGTTCCTCTGCACCTGGCATAATCTGCGCGAGCATTCCGCGCCACTTTAGTTCTTCTACGAAGTTTTTCATCTTATTCTTTGTTTTGTCGTATCGAATAAATGTGTTTCTCCTCTCTCTTTGTTTACCGACGAATCTCTGTCACGGTACCGGGTCGTAACCGCTGCCTCCCCACGGGTTGCATCTCAGTATGCGCCACACAGCGAGGCAAAGTCCCTTGATGGGTCCGTGCTTTATTATGGCTTCCTTTGCATACTGTGAGCATGTGGGTGTGAATCTGCATACTGCCGGTGTGAACGGGCTTATGGTATGTTGATACACCCAGATGGGTGCAATCAGTATTGCCACGAATATACGTCGTATGTATCTGATGATAATCACTGGTTCTCCTTTTCTGTCATGCGGCGCAGCAGGTTGCATATCTTCTTCTCCACCACGTTTGCGGGGTGATGCTTGCTGTCAATCCATATTACAGCCATGTTCACTACCTTTCCTTCCGGCAGGCTGATGATCTGGCTGTTTTTGCGGTAGGCCTCGCGTACTTGTCTTTTTACGCGGTTCCTGTCCACTGCATGTTTGAAGTATCTTTTTGGCACGGAGATGAGCAGTGCATCGTCGTCGTTGCCTCTGTAAGCCCCTTGTTCGGGCTTGTCGGTAACGCGATACACCATCCTTATTGGGAATGCCAACAGGGATTTGCTCTGTCCCGGTTCAAAGAGTTTGTCGATGAGATAACGGCTACGCAAACGCTTTGCCTTAGGAAAACCATTTGTTTTCTTATTCATCTTCCAGTTCCTGCAGATAGTGGCGCAGTGCACCAGTCATCGAGGGGTAGCGTTCTGTAGGTGCTTCGAGGTCGAGGCTCAGTCCTGCATCGCGTACAGCCTTTGCCGTGGATGGTCCGAAGGTACCTATCTTTAGTTCGCCCGGTTTCATGTTAGGGAAGTTCTCTTGCAGTGCCTTGATGCCGGCAGGTGAGAAGAAGAGAGCCATGTCATAGTCGAAGGCTTTCAGTTCTTCTGGTGTGAAGTTGTTGCTCACGGTGCAATACATCACGCACTCGGTGTGGTTCAGCTCCTTTGAATCAAGAAGTTTTGATATGGAGTCGTTGGCCACGCTGCTGAGCGGAACGAGGTATTTCTCGGTCTTGTGCTTCAGCATTGCCGGTATGAGGTCGTCAATCTTTCCCGTTTCACCAAAGAATATCTTACGCTTGCGGTATGGAGCATATTTCTGTATGTAGAGAGCAATGGTCTCTGTCACGCAGAAATACTTTGTCGTTTCGGGCATTGTGATGCGCATCTCCTTTGCAAGTTGGAAGAAATGGTCGATGGCATGTCTTGAAGTGAATACTATGGCGGTGTAGTCGGGTATGTTTACCTTCTGCTTGCGAAACTCCTGTGGTGTCATGCCTTCCACTTTGATGAATGGACGGAAGACAAGTTCCACGTTGAAATCGCGTGCGATGTCGTAGTATGGCGATTTGTCACTTGAAGGTTTCGGCTGGGAAATCAAAATCTTTTTTACCATCGTATAAGCTTATATGTTAATCTTCAAATAGTTTGCTATGAACAGTGAGACTATCGTCAAGAGAGCCAGTGGTATGACTTTCAGGGTGCAAAGGTACAAAAAAAACTGCAAAAATGCATTGTTTTTCTGAAAAAAGATGCAATATGCCTTGTAAAAACGCAATAAAAGTGTTATAGCGATTATGCCTATGGTCACCATTATGGTGGTGTGTATGTCTAAATGGAAATAGAAATAGACCAGTGCCACTGGCAGCAACAGTGCTCCCTGCAGTGCTATGAGGAACTGTCGGCTTCCTTTCCACATCAATCGCTGGTTGCTTTTGAAGTATATCGGAAGCACTATGTCTTCCAGTCCTTCGCACAACAGTCTGTACAGTAGTATTGCGCCGCCGTATATCGCTATCAGCTGATAGTCGCCCACGCTGTAGTCTTCTCCTTCGTTCAGCAAGTGGCGTGCAAGTGTATATACGAACATTGCCAGCAGCAGTACGCCTTGCAGTGAGAAGAAGAACTGGTAGCGTATCTCGCTTGATGTCTCACGCAGTATTATGGAGTTTTCTCGCGGCGTGCGGAACAGGTTCTTCATCTGGAAACAGGTGAATCTCCATGAGCGCGATATCATTATTATCGACAGTAGCACGCACATGAACATCCCCAGTGACAGGATACTGTCGTTTGATATTGAGTATTCCACTGGTATGCCCATTTCTCCGTTTCTCACCGCCGGCAGTTCTTTGTGGAAGAATTTTGTCTGCGATACGTAGGAGTCGAGGCAGCCGTCGAGTATCTTTTTCTTGTGGAAGCCGCTGAGCTTGAGTTCGGGCAGGCTGTCAAGCTGGTACATGCCCGGCACCTGTGGCAGTGTCTCCCATTGCCATTTGTACACATGTCCGGTGTCCGCCACTGCTGATGCTGTGTCGGTAAGTTCATGTGTGTTGACGTGTATGGAGTCTTGTGCCGTTGCCACTGTTGCGTTTATCCTAAGAATTCTTTCTTGAATTTGTCAACCAAGTCGAGCTTCTCCCATGTGAACAGCTCCACCTCAATTTCTTTCGTTGGGTGGTATGCCGATGTGAATGTTTTCTTCACCGTGCGCGGCATGCGTCCCATGTGTCCGTATGCAGCTGTCTCGCTGTATATAGGCTTGCGCAGTTTCAGAGTGCGCTCTATGGCCTTCGGACGGAAGTCGAACAGAGTCTTCAGTTTCTCAGCTATCTCACCGTCGGTCATCTTGACGTGGCTCTTGCCGTAGGTGTTGATATATATGCTGACAGGCTCTGCCACGCCGATGGCATAGCTCAGCTGTACGAGAATCTCGTCGCTGATGCCTGCTGCCACGAGGTTCTTTGCCACGTAACGTGCAGCGTATGCTGCAGAGCGGTCAACCTTTGATGGGTCTTTGCCTGAGAAAGCACCGCCGCCGTGTGCGCCCTTGCCGCCGTATGTGTCAACGATAATCTTGCGACCGGTCAGGCCGGTGTCGCCGTGAGGACCACCGATGACGAATTTGCCGGTAGGGTTGACGAAGAATTTTATCTCGCTGTTGAAGAGCTTCAGTGTCTTCTCGTCCTTCAGCTGTGCCTTTACGCGTGGTATCAGGATGTTTATCACGTCCTCCTTGATTTTGGCGAGCATGGCGTTGTCCTCGTCAAACTCGTCGTGCTGTGTTGATACCACGATGGTGTCGATGCGCTGCGGCACGCCGTCGTCGCTGTATTCTATCGTTACCTGCGACTTAGAGTCTGGTCTGAGGTATGTCATCACCTTGCCTTCCTTGCGTATCTCGGCAAGTGTCTTCATTATCAGGTGTGAGAGGTCGAGCGATACTGGTATGTAGCGGTCGGTCTCGTTGGTGGCATATCCGAACATCATGCCCTGGTCGCCGGCGCCCTGCTCTTCCTCTTTTTCGCGTGATACGCCCTGGTTGATGTCGCCGCTCTGCTCATGTATGGCAGAGAGGATTCCGCATGAGTTGCCGTCAAACTGATATTCCGACTTTGTGTAACCTATTCGGTTGATGGTTTTGCGTGCAATGGTTTGCAGGTCAACGTATGCTTCTGACGTTACCTCGCCCATGAGCACCACCTGTCCTGTGGTCACAAACGATTCTATGGCGCAGTGTGCGCGCTCGTCGTATGCCAGGAACTGGTCAAGCAGTGCGTCGCTTATCTGGTCGGCCACCTTGTCAGGGTGTCCTTCTGAAACTGATTCTGATGTGAATAAGTACATGGTATGTATTGTTGTTTTTGAGTGTTGGATGGTGGGTTGAGTCTGCAAAAAAAGAAGAAAATCCCACATGAGCGCTATTAGTGCTCATGCGGGATTGTTGCTTTCATTCCGTTGCAAAGTAATACTGCAAAGGTATTACTTACGCAGACCGAGAGCCTTGATGATGGCACGATAGCGGTTGATGTCGCGTTCGTAGAGGTAGTCGAGCAGTGCGCGACGCTTACCTACGAGCTTTGTCAGTGAGCGAGCTGTGCGGAAGTCCTTGTGGTTCTTCTTCAAGTGCTCGGTGAGGTGCTTGATACGGTAGGTGAAGAGTGCGATCTGGCTCTCTGCAGAACCTGTGTCTGTTGCCTGCTTGCCATACTGGCCGAAAATTTCGGTCTTCTTTGCGCTGTCTAAATACATTGTGTTTTGTTTTTGTGTGACTGTATGAGTAATCTTATTACATTACATCCTGTCGATGCCTGTGGCGCCCCGTCACCAGATGCCTGACATCACACGAATGCAGCTCAGTTTTTTCTAAGCGGGTGCAAAGGTACTGCTTTTTCTTGAATTACAGAAATATAGAGCCGTTTTTCTTTGAAATGTTAAATATTTTTAACGAAAGATTTGCCAACTCCACCGAAAAAAGCATCGAAAGACTTTATTTCATCTTCTTTTCCAGCGTTTTTAGCAGGTCAAGTGGGGAGTCTTTGAACTTTTTAAGGTCAAAAGCGTCGTTTTTTATGTATTCATCCATTTTCGGGAAGCGTTCAAACGCATAGCGTATATTTTTCTTCTCTCCAATCTTTATTCCACTTCGTGGTACATAATATGTCACTTCCACGTCATCGCCTTTGATGCAATAACCGTATGCCCAGGAATACTCTACGGAATGATAGCTTCCCATCGTAGGTGAGGAATAACCGTATTGTTCTTTGGTTGGAGCAATGAATCCTATTACTTTGGCTCCTTCGTACTCCACTCTCCAAAAACTGCGATGACCTGTTTTCTTTAAGTTCTTGGGCATCGTAAAGGCTTTTGTCGTGTAAAGGGACAAAAACTTTACTTTCTCACCTGTATCATGTATCACTAACAGTTCCTTTGCATCGTCTGCCTTGTATTTCGTGCCTTTTTCTCCTGGTTTTGCAGAGATGGTAACCTCTACGGGCATGTAAGCCTTACATCCGTAAAGTGCCACAATAGCGTTGCCGGTCTTCTCATTGGTAATATAGCCTGTTACTTTTTCTCCATTTAGAAGCGTGAGTACACATTTGGGAGTTGGTTTGTTCTTGTCTTTGGCAGATACATTTGCCACACATGCCAACAAGATGGCAAACATCAAAATAAAATGTTTGATATTCATTTTTGTCTGTTTTTAATTGATAGTTTTTGTTATCCTTATTGCTTTTTGGGGTGCAAAGTTATAAAAGATTCTCTATATCGGCAAATGTTTTGATGTAAAAAATTTTCTTTTGTCCTATTTTTACCTCGATTTCCTTGCGATATTACTCACCAACTTGTGTTTCGGACTGAAATATCGCAAGGAATCGTCGTTTGTCGTAACTTGTTGATAATCAGTAGTGCGTTTGTCTCCAATTTCGTATTTCGGAGTAATCAGACACCTTTTATGTTGTAATAGCATACCTTTTACAGTGTGAAAGCATAGCTATTACGATGCAAAAGCATTCATATTACAGTGCAAAAACTATGCTTTCAGGGTGCTTTCCGGCTGTTTTAGCAGTGTTTGGTCGAAAAAAACGAACAGCGAATTGTTTTGTTGTTCCGATTCTCTGTCCGTTTTCGTCGTCGTTCTTCTCTATTTTGCAATCTGTTGCGAAATGTTAAATCAAAACAATGTCCTACTTCTACTCCCCTATCACTTCCCTTCTACTCCTCTGTCACTCCCCAGTAAGCATATCACCCTAAAGGGCTATTTTTTCATTATAAGTATAAAAAAATCAGTCGCTTTGATTGTTTCTCATATTTTTTTCGTAAATTTGCAAACCGTAAGACTAACAAACCGGTTGAATGAGTCTAAGTAGGACCTACATTAACAAAAGCAAAAGCGTTTCAATCTCAACAGACACAACAGTAAAAGTAAACAATGACGTAAAGCAGGCCGTGCAGTGTATTGTGGAAAGTATGAAGGCTGCGCAGATGCTGACAGGCGAATGTCTGTTTGTCATTGATTTTAATGAACAAAAGCTTTTATGGAAATCCGATGGTTTGCTTTACTTCGATGAGAATGTGACGGCAAATGGTGGATGTCTGAACCCTTACTGGAATCTAACGTCTGAGTCAATACGCAAGAAACTGCTGACAATCAGCGGTAAGTTGTCTGTGGCCGTAGGCGAGCACTTCACTAAAGGTGAGGACGGACTGATGTGCACCATTGACTATCCTATCATCGTTGACGGTCATGATTTCTATGTGACGCAGAAAAGCACCATCATGGTACTCCCAGACCCCGACGAGAAGAAGGAGGTGTATGGTGGTTTGCGCATCATTACCATTAATGCAGTACGCGAGTCGCTGTCGGAAGAGATGACGTGTGCCATGGTGATGCCTGACGGCAGGATAAGCCTCTACGACATGGAAAAAGAGGTGTTTGGACCACCTACCAACGACATGGCATTGTCAAGAAGAGAGAAAGAGCTGCTGCTCAGAGCCAAGTGCGGCACCTCGCGTGATGAATTGGCAGACAAGATGAACATCAGTATGAACACCTTGAAGAAGCACCGCCAGAATATCTTCAGCAAACTGGGCGTACACTCCATATCACAGGCGCTCAACACTGCGATGAAGTATAACTTGATATAAGTGCTTGGGAGTTCTTTGGGAGTGATAGGGGAGTAGAAGGGGAGTGATAGGGGAGTGATAGGGACAATACGCTTGTGATGACGATAGTCTTTATCGTCAGTCTAATACATATGTCCCTATCACTCCCCTATCACTCCCCTTCTACTCCTCTATCACTCCCTAAAAAACTTCAAACATCATAGTTCCAGCAGCGTGGCTGTCTCTTTCACGTCATGTACGCGCAGTATGTCGGCACCTTGACGCAGGGCTATAAGGTCAAGGAGCATGGTGCCCTGCATGGCGGCATCGCTGTCAGGGGTGACATCAAGCGGCATCCACACCATGCGCTTGCGACTCATGCCCACAAGCAAGGGCAGGGTGGGGAACTGCTCCTTCAGTTCGTCAAGGTGGATCAGCGTGTCGAAATTGCCTCTTATCACGTCTTTACCAAAACCGAAGCCAGGGTCGAGGATGATGTCCTTGCAGCCGGCGGCCTGCAACTGTGCCACCTCGCGGCGAAATCTCTCTGTCATACGCTTAATGTCGGGTTCCACCGACATCAGTATGTACGACACTCCCAGTTTGCCGACCTCGCTGAACATATCGGCATCAATGCCTTCTGATACGTCGTTGATGATCTGCACATTGAATTCCTCCACCGCCATGCGTGCAACGGAAGCACGGAAAGTATCGACGCTCAGCACCGCATCCGGCTGTTCGCGGCGAATCACCGACAGAGCCATGCGCAGACGGCGCATCTCCTCCTCTTCGCTTACTTCCTGAGCGCCGGGACGGGTGCTGTAGGCGCCAACGTCGATGATGTGGCCGCCTTCACGCAGTATCTGCTCCGCACGCTGTGCTATATCACGTTCCGTCTGCACGCGGCTGCCCGCAAAGAACGAGTCGGGCGTGCAGTTGAGTATTCCCATTATTTTACATTCTGTGTTCATAATCTGTTGTTTTGTGCAAATGCGTTGTTATTCCATGTGGACTGCAAAATTAGCAAAAAAAACGTAGTTGCGCAAGCATTCCTCATACATTTATTTGCAAGGTTGAAAAATAATTCGTAACTTTGCGCCACAAGAACTAAGAAAAAACAAAGACACAAACGATGAATACATTCTTCTACGCTAAAGACCTTGGTGACCTCAACGCTGCCGTTGCCGAGGCAATGGAGGTGAAGCGTGACCGCTTCGCATGGCAGCATTTGGGAAAGAACAAGACACTCCTGATGGTGTTCTTCAACAATTCACTGCGCACACGCCTGTCAACACAGAAGGCAGCGATGAACCTCGGCATGAACGTTATCGTGCTCGACGTGAACGCCGGTGCCTGGAAGCTGGAGACAGAGCGCGGTGTCATCATGGACGGCGACAAGTCGGAACACCTGCTTGAGGCTATTCCAGTGATGGGTAGCTTCTGTGACCTTATCGGCATACGTTCCTTCGCCGGACTTACAGACCGCGAATATGATTATGCGGAGACTATCGTGGGACAGTTCGTGAAGTACAGTGGCAAGCCTGTATTCGCCATGGAGACAGCCACCGTGCATCCCCTGCAGGCCTTTGCCGACCTCATCACTATAGAGGAGCACCGCACGAAGGAGCGTGTAAAGGCTGTGCTGACATGGGCGCCACACTGCCGCTCACTGCCGCAGGCCGTGCCAAACTCGTTTGCTGAGTGGATGCTCGCCGCTCCAAACGTTGACCTCGTCATAACACATCCTGAAGGCTATGAACTCGATCCGAAGTTCACTGCCGGTGCACAGATAGAATACGACCAAAAGAAAGCCTTCGAGGGAGCAGACTTCATATATGCCAAGAACTGGTCATGCCCAGGCGTTACACGTCCGGCAGACTACGGTAAGATTCTCGATGACTACAAGAAATGGAGCCACTGGACAGTGGATGCAGAACACATGTCATGGACTGACAACGGTAAGTTCCTGCACTGTCTGCCTGTGCGCCGCGGCCTTATCGTCACTGACGACGTGATAGAAAGCCAGAACTCACTTGTCATCCCAGAGGCTGCCAACCGTGAGATTTCTGCCGAGGTGGTCATCAAGCGTATGCTTGAGGCTCTGTAGTTGTACGGTAGAAAAATAAATGGGGAGTAGAAAGGGAGTGATAGGGGAGTGATAGGGGAGTGATAGTGACATATGTATTAGACTGATGATATAGACTATCGATATTACAAGCGTATTGTCATTATCACTCCCCTATCACTCCCCTATCACTCCCTTTCTACTCCCCTATCACTCCCAAAATTACATAACTCCCCCAAAGGGTTCCACACATTGTTGTGGAGCCCTTTTTTGTTAATTAATGATAAAATATCAACATTTTATAGTACTATGTATTGCATAGTACTGTTGGAATTATTAACTTTGCGGCATGAATGATTAGTAATATTGAAAATAAAAGTAAGTAAAAAATCAATAAGGCTATGAATACCGACAATGCTAAATCCCAGATGCGCAAGGGTATGCTTGAATACTGCGTGTTGCTGTTGCTGCGTCGCTGTCCCAGTTACGCCAACGACATCATTGAGCGCCTGCGCATGGCTGACATGATTGTGGTGGAGGGTACGCTGTACCCACTGCTCACACGGTTGAAGAAAGACATGCTACTGAAATATGAGTGGCGAGAAAGCACTCAGGGGCCTCCGCGCAAGTATTATGCACTGACAATGGACGGTGAGGAAGCGCTGAGGCTGATGGACCAGAGTTGGAACGAACTGACAAACACTGTAGATAAACTCAAAGGAATGTACTTGGAGTGATTTTCAATTCACAATTCACAATGCTAATCCCACAAAGAAAATGAAGAAGAATATCCAAATCAATTTGTTTGGCACATTATATAATATAGATGATGATGCCTACCAGCTTCTCGAGAATTATCTCGACAGCATGAAGAGTTATTTCTCACGCCAGGATGGTGGTGAGGAGATAGCTGACGATATAGAGCACCGTGTGGCAGAACTGCTGTGGCAGCATAAGCAGTACGGCATGGAGGCGGTGAATATTGAAACGGTGAAGGAGATAATAGCCCAGATAGGTAATCCGCAGGACATCGATGATGGAGTGGAGAGCGATGCCACATACACCGAGTATGAGGAGCAGCGCAGTGACGACACCGCTGCTGACGCTACGGATGGTGAAAAGGACTCTTTCACAAGTGATGTGAAGAAGAATGTGACCAGACGCCGTTTATACCGTAACCCAAATGACAAGATGTTGGGTGGCGTGTGCTCTGGCTTGGCACAGTATGTAGGCAAGGGTGATGTCACACTGTGGCGACTGGGCTTCGTGGCGATGCCTTTCCTGCTTGATTTGGTGTTTACCTATGTAGGTTCAATAACACATTTCCTGCATTTGACCCCAGGTAGCTTCTGGTTTGCCCCCAGTGCTTTCTGGATTCTCCCGGTAGCCTATATAGTGATGTGCATCATCGTACCTGAGGCACGTACTGCTGAAGACCGTCTGCGCATGAAAGGAGCGGAGGTGACGCCAGAGAATATTAATGCACAGGTTATCAGCGACACTACCGGCGATGATACTGTGCAACCCACGCAGTCGTCATCATCGTCTGGTGGTGGCTGTCTGAAGGCACTGCTGATGGTGATATTGTTTTTCTGCGCCCTGCCTTTTCTGTTTATCATCATAGCGATGCTTCTCGTGGTTGTTTTCGCAGTGGCAGCCATGGCAGGGATGAATGGCTGGAGCCTGCCTTTCATCAACGTCATGCAGAGCGACATGGGGATAAGCAACACGTTCTTTTCTGACTACGGCTGGCTGGTGGTATCGGGCAGCATTGCCGGACTGCTTGTGATAGTCATTCCGCTATACATGATTGTAAAGCGCATCATGGGCGGGTCGTTTGGCAGACATTCCATACTCATTATGTCTATAGTGTGGCTGCTGATGCTTGTATGGGCTATATTCTCTATGGTTGCCTGCGGCACATCGTTCCAGAAATATGTGCCCCACATTGATGCATGGCCGGGCATTCAGCCTGCTGACACCATGATGTCGCAACCGCCATCGCCATGGGAACCGATGGAAGAACTTGAAGACACCGCCGCCATCGACCTGATGTCAGAATAAAAGGGAATAAAAGGGAGTGATAGAGAAAAAAAAGAAGGGGAGTGATAAGGACATTACGTAGTTTAATAATGTCTTTATCACTCCCCTTTCACTTCATTATCATTTCCCTTTCACTCCCTTATAAATAAGCAAGTGAAACTTGCGGAAGATTAATATCCAGGATTCTGCATGGCCTTCTTCTGCTCGGCTGAGAGATTAGAGCCATCAGAGTTCTGCAACATGTCGAGGAATGTCTGTGGTATTGGGCGCAGCTCATGCTTGCCAGCCTGAATACCAGATGCCTCTGGGTTGAATGCCTTGGCACGCTTCACGAGCAGTCCTGCACGTGAAAGCTCTTCCCAACGGTTCCACTCACCAAGCAACTCACGTGTGCGCTCGTTGAAGATGAAGTTGAGCATACGCTCATAGTCACCGCTGCAGCCAAGGGCTTCGAGAATTTCCTCGTCCTCAGCAGGCAGTTGTGTATAGCTTGCAATCTGCAGATTGGATGCTGCGGTAGTACGCTCTATACCTGTAGACAGGTAGTATGAACTCTTGTGAAGGTGAGAAGCTTTATATGCTTCTGACATCTTCAAGGTCGTTCCACTTCCATCCTTACAGTTAGAATTATTATTCATTGTAGAGTTGTTTGCATCGCCACCATCAGAGTAAAGGAATGCCATAGAACCGTCGGTGTAATATTCACGATCCTCACCATCCTTCCACTGAGCACGTGCACGCAGAATATTTACAGTCTCAATAGCCTCCTGATACTGTCCGAGACGAACCTGAGCCTCTGCCTTTACAAGGTAGGTCTCACCTGTACGAGCCATGATGACGTCACGGTGAGCATCACCCTTCTCTGCTGTACGTGTACCGTCTGCAGTCTTGTTTATGCCACAGAATACGTTAGACTGTGCAGGGTTACCGTTTACACCGTATGTATTCAACGCATAATTACCGCCGAGATATACAGGGAATACATTTGGCACCCATTTTTCTGTCTCAGGGTTGATGAAGGTGTGAGCCACGGCACCGCGTCCATATGTACCATAGGTGGTTTCATCTTGGAAGCGTGGATCATCCTTCTTGTTAAGAATGAATATTATAGCTTCATCACCCAAGTCAGGAACCTGGTCAACGTTTATTCCATTCTTCTCTGCAACCTTCTCACGGTCAATGACAACTATAGGTTTGCCATCTTGACCTTTGATTTCATTGCCTGCTTCATCTTTCAAAGTAGTAGTGTATGGAATGTTGTTCAAACCATAGACAGTTTTGAAAGTCTTCCACATACGTGCATCATTCACATTGTCAAAAGTAGAATAAGTGTACTCTGTTGGACGGCAACGCTGGAAGTCCATCTCACCGATGTATGCTCCACGACGTACCCAAGCATCAGAGAAGTTTGAGAACTGTGGTGAGAAATAGTTGTAGGTACGGTTGCCGAAACGTCCCTTTACGTTGTCATCACCATGCTGTGCTGACATAAGGATCTCTGGCAGTGACTCATTCTCACAGTCGATACCCGTCCATTTAGCATAAAGGTCTGCATAGTCTTTTGCAAGAGGGCATGCAGCTATTACCTCGTCGCAAAGCGCAATCACACGGTTAAGGTCTTCTTCCTTATCATATTTGCTGTTCCAGCTGTTGCAACGTTCTGACTGACGGAACAACAATGCCTTTGCAAGGAAGTGGGCAGCTGTATATCTGGTCCATCCTGCCTTGCCACGGTTACCTGGGCTCTTTGTTGGTAATAAATTGTAGGCATTTTCCAAGTCTGAGATAACCTGGTTCAATGTCTCTTCCTCTGTAGCACGAGTATAGTCTTTCTTTATCTCACCAGCGAGAGGCTCGTTCTGTATTACGACTCCACCATACTGAGCAAACAGACGGTAATAGTTGTAGCCACGCAGGAAATAACCCTCACCAACGAATTGGTTGCGGTCTGTCTCATTTTCCACATTTACGCTACGTGCTATCACGAGGTTTGCGGTAGAGATACCATAGTACATCTCATCCCACAGGGCAGATACGCCAGGGCAGTTATTGTTTGCTGCACCGAGAGCTGTTGTACAGTCAAGCGGATTTAGACGGCTGTCATACGTATTCCATGGCTCTGCAGTAAGGTCAGCACCATTTGTAAACTCATCACATCCATAGAGTGTGATACCATATGCCCACTCATAACCGAAGTGCCAACGTAGGTTTGCATACAGACCTGCAGCCATTTTCTCAGCACCCTCTGATGTCTCAAGCACAAGGTCGGTCACCTTATGTCCTGCATCTTCCTTCAGAAAGTCATCACCGCAGGAACTGAGACTCATGGCAGCGCATAATGTCAGCGCGCCACAAAGTATATTGTTTTTAATATATCTCATAATTATATATATCTTAGTATATTTTGTTTTTTTAGAATTAGAAGTCAACCTGCAAACCAAGTGTGAAGCCACGGTTGTAGTATGTCCAACCAGTATCAAGGTCCATATAGTCAACAGAAGAATAGAGCATACCAAGGTTCTTACCCTGTATGTAAACCTTTGCAGCACTGATGCCAGCGCCAAGTTTGTTCAGGAAGTTCTTGCTGAAGTTGTAACCTAATGAGAGGTTGCGAACCTTTATGAATGAAGCATCCTTGAAACCAAGAAGGTTAGAGTATGGGTCACCACCAGACTGGTTGTAGATAGGCTTCTGCCAGTCAGCACCAGTGTTCTCTGGTGTCCAGTAGCTGATTTCCTGCTGCTGATACATACCGAGCTGTCCCTGACCACCAGTATTATAGGTGTAACCGAAGCGTCCCTGCAATTCAAGTGTCAGCTCAAGTCCTTTCCAAGAGAAGGTATTTGACCAACCCATTGTCACGCGTGGATTTCTGTTACCAATAATGACGCGGTCCTGATCGTTGATCTTATAGTCGCCATTCTGATCGACAGGGCGTACCATACCAGGAGTGAACTTCTTGTCGTTCTTACCTGTGAGGAACTGGTTGAACTTATCCATTTCTTCTTGGTCGCTTTCCTGCCAAAGTCCGTTAGCTTCATAGCCATAGTACACAGCGATAGACTCGCCAATGAACCAAGAGTTAGTGATATCATCGACCTTACCGTTAGCAAGTTCAACGATTTCGTCCTTCTGCCAAGCGAAGTTGATGTTAGAGTTCCATGTGAAGTCCTTTGTCAGCACAGGAATTGTGTTGAGGGTGAGCTCTAAACCGCGGTTCTTTGTCTTACCGATGTTAGACTTCATAGAAGGATATCCTGAGAGAGAAGGTATCTTCATGTCAAGGATAAGGTCGTTGGTGCGTGATGTGTAGAACTCAAGAGAACCACCGATGCGTCCTTTGAGGAAGCTGAAGTCAACACCGAAGTTCCACTGTGTTGTCTTCTCCCACTTCAGGTTAGGGTTAGGCATCTGGTTTGCACCACTTGTGTAGTAAGGCTCGTTGGTTACGAAAATCTCCTGATTCTCTACGCCGTTGAATGGCATGAAATACTTACTGATGACACCGAGAGTACCATAAGGGCCTACGGCAGAGTTACCAGTAACACCAACACCTACACGAAGTTTCAACTGATCAATCCAACTTACATCCTTGAGGAAGTTTTCTTGCTCCATGCGCCAGCCCAGTGCGAGAGATGGGAAGAAATCCCACTTATTTCCCTCTGACAAAACGCTTGAACCATCCCAACGTCCGGAAGCAGTCAGCAAGTAACGGTCATTATATGCATAGTTTACACGTATCATGTATGATGTCATAGCCTCTTCAGAGAGACCGGAACCGAAACCAGGAGAGTATTTCTCAGGGTTATTTATGTCGATTGAGCCCATATTGTTCCACTGGAATGTAGGAATCAATGATTTAGCGCTCATGTTGCTAGTCTCAGTGTTGAGCTTTGATGCAGTCTGCAGGAATGTCAGACCGAGGTTATGCAGACCGAACTCACGGTTATACATGAACATATTATCGATAGTCCAAGAGAAATCACGGCGGTCCTCGCGTGTAGCCTGGTTGTTACCACCTCCAAGAGCAGCAGAGCCGCTGTCGATGAATGCGCCAAGACGATAGTAGCGAAGGTCTGGTCCTACCTGTATCTTGTACTGGAATCCCTGGAGAGGTTCCCACAGTTTGCCAAAGTCAACCTGTGCATAGAAGCTACCCAATGCGCGGAAGGTCTCACGGTTCTCGTTTGACTTCTCCCATTCGTCAATGATAGTATAGGTGTTGGTAGTAGAACCACCAGGCATGAGAATTATTTCACCGTTATCATCGTAAGGCACTGCATAACGCAGGATAGCCTTTGCTGCGCTGTAGATATCTGTAGGACCAGAGTTGCTTGACTGTCCACGACGAGAGAAGCCATAGTCCTGATTGCCGTATGATGCATTGATAGAACCTCCAGCCTTTAACCAAGAAGTGCCCTGTATGTCAGCAGCAGCGGTAAGGTTGAAACGCTCATACTGCTGACCTTTCTGAGTACCCTTATTATTAAGGTATCCGAAAGAAATGTAGCCATTAGCATCCTTGTTGCCACCACGCAGGCTGATGTTGTGCTCTGATGTGACACCTGTACGCTTTACGAAGTCAGTCCAGTCTGTGTCAATTACTTTTGAACCGTCCCATACCTGGTGATTCTCGTCCCAACCTCTGTTTACGTTAGCAAGAGCATAGTTGTCACCAGAGAAGTATGACTGGTCTTTCTCGTAGTCAGGCTCGTCACCACGTGGGTTGGTTGATGGGTTAGAGTTGTGGTATGCCCAGCGGCGCCATGTTATGTAGTCGCTTGCATTCATTGCAGGGCTCTTGTCTATAAGTCTTTCAAAGGTGAAAGAACCAGAGTAGCTAACCTGTGTCTTGCCAGCCTGACCACGCTTTGTGGTAATGAGAACTACGCCGTTTGCACCACGGCTACCATAGATAGCTGTAGAAGATGCGTCCTTCAAGATGTCGATAGACTCAATGTCGCGTGGGTTGAGAGTCTCGATGCCACCTGACTGAAGAGGTACTCCATCAACAACATACAGAGGAGCGTTAGATGCAGACAGAGAGCGGGCACCACGGATAGAAATACTACCGACGGTACCTGGACGCTCACTTGTGGTAATATCCACACCTGCAGCCTTGCCCTGGAGTGCTTCGAAAGCGTTGCTCACTGGCTTTGTGTTCAGTTCTTTTTCACCGACACGAGTCAAAGCACCGGTGACGTCGCTCTTGCGCTGAACACCATAACCTACCACAACGACTTCGTCAAGAAGCTGCTTGTCTTCTTCAAGCTGCAGCTTGACGTTGCTTGAGGCATTCACGGTCTGTGTGCGGAAACCAACATAAGATACTTCGAGTTTTGAATTTTCCGGTACATCGCTCAATGAGAAGTTACCGTCAATGTCTGTAACGGTACCAGTACCGGAACCTTTAACTACTACGCTCGCGCCTATGATAGGTTCGCCCATAGCATCGACAATCGTGCCCGTCACCTTGCTCTGCGCCATGGCGCCAAGAGAGCAAGCTGTGACAAAGGCGGTGAAGAACAGGCGCTTTGCCGCGCCATTGTTCTTCTGGTTAGTCTTACCTTGTTTTTTCATTAGTTTGCGTTAATTAGTAAATATAATATTGAATTAATAATCTGTTTTTCGTTTTCGTTATCCTTTGTGAATACAATCCTTCTACCTTAATTAAAAAGAACAATACAGCTAACACCATTGTCAACTAACCTACATTATTGCAAAAACTATCCTTAATATATCATCAAAATCAAGTGCAAAGTTAATGACTTTGTATGAAATGGTAGGTGCATTTATTCGTCAAAAAACATACTTTTTTTCGTCAACTGCAAGAAAAAAGACTATAAAACGTTTGTCACATTATATATTTTATTTACTTTTGTAGTGGATAATAAAAAAATAATAACTTGAAATGTCTCGCAAGACAGTAATTCTCCTATCACTATCTTTGTGGCTATTGCAAGTAGCCGCTCAGGATTTTTCCGTCAGTCGGAGGATATGTTCCGCCGATGGACTGTCAAATGATTTCGTTACTGAGATAGCAATTGACGGTGAGGGATACGTATGGACTGCCGGTGAATCAGGTGTGAACAGAATATCTGGTACCAGTTGTCATACATTCCTTGTCACCGAATGGCCACCGCGAGGCAATTTCATGCAGCTGGCAGACAATGTCCGCAGGTTGCCCGGACAAAATGCACGCAATAGTTTCGGACTGAAAACCACTGCACTGAAATGGCATCAGCCAACGGGCTTGATGCTCATAGGTACAGAATATGGTTTGATAATATATGATAAACGCCATGCGTCGGTGAGGTTCTTGGCCCATCAGGATGGTTTGGAAAACTCCGGTATCGAAGACATCATGGAAGCGCAGGGCGGCGTGTGGCTGGTTTTTGCAAACGGAAAGGTACAGCATTTCAACTGTTCCACATACAAGACCACATACATTAAACAGAATTACAAGTTGTATCACACCAACTGCGGAGGATGCGACATTAGCGGTCACTTGTATCTGGGATACATTAAAGATGGCATGAGCGTCATTGACATACGTACAGGCAAGGCGAAGCATTTCAGACATGAGGAAGGGAATGCTGCCAGCCTGCCAGGAAACAACGTGAGGTGCATATATCGTGACCGCAGTAACCGCATCTGGGTTGGCACCGATGGTGGCGTAGCACTGTTCCATCCATCGACGGGGAAATTCTCTCTGGTTAGCCGTGAGGGCAGCAGTAAGGAAAATGTATATGATATACACCAGATGCGTGACGGCTCTCTGTGGGTAGCCACCGACATGGGTGGTATAAGAGTTATAGACCCAGAGCAAACTGTTACTGACGGTCGGCTGCAGTATTCCAATATCCATGTGCAGACATCGTCTATCAATACTCGTGCCGTAGTGCAGGATAATTACGGAAACATCTGGATAGGCAATCACAGTACTGGCATAGACTTCATCAGCGAGCGCCGACAGGAGTTCACATTGTTGAACATGATGAATGCACTTATGCCAGGCAATGTTATCTCTCCTGTGTATTCCATAGTGAAAGACCAGGAAGGAGGCTTGTGGGCAGCAGGTGTTCAGGGACTGACACTCTGGCGCAACAATGTGATTGAGCATATATGGAACATAGATGATAAAGAGAGAAACACTCCAACATATGTGCGCTGCATGTTGTCAACACGCAGCGGTGAGTTGTGGCTGGGCATAGACGACCGTGGCGTGGCGCGTTTTGACCGCAACACCGGCAGGTATGAGTTCCTGAACCTTCCAGGCGCGGCCGACCGCGACATCCATTCCCTTTCAGAAGACAACAATGGGAAAATATGGATAGGAAGTGAGAACGGCACCTATTCATATACTAAGGAGGGTGGAGTGAAACGTGAAGAACTTGTCAACAAGATTACGGAAAACATTATCGTGACATCGTTCCTGTGGCTTAGTGATGATGTGGTGTTCCTCTGTACATACGGACTGGGAGCATACACCATTAATCTCTCAACAGGCAAGAGCGTAAGGCTAAGTGATGGCCTTCCGTCACTAAGAATCAACCAGGCCATTAGGGATGACAAGGATGGACTTTGGCTGGCAACACACAACGGACTAGTACACGTGGATGATGCCATGACGCTGAAGAATCCAACCACCTATAGTTCTGAACAGGGGTTGGCCGACAGTTATATATGTTCGCTGACCAGTGACGATGACGGACGAATATGGATGAGTACATACTCAGGTATATCATGTCTTGACAGCAAGACAAAGCGTATCTACAACTACAACCACCTCGACATCGGACAGGCATGTGGTTTCTATGCCGGCGGCATCACTACCGACAAGGATTGGATATATATGTGCAGCACATCGGGTGTGGTACGTTTCAACCCGCTGTTGCTCGGACGTCACGAACAGGTGTCTGATGTCCAGATTATATCATGTGAAGCATATTCTCCTGAAGGCATAGACACAAAGATAGCACTCCTTACCCCCGATGACGAAGGAATATACCGCACCGACCACAAACAAAATACCTTGCGCCTGTCATACTGTGTCAGGAACCAGGCACAGAGTCCTCATGTGGAATATTCATACATGATGAAGGGAATGGATAACAAGTGGTACTACATCGGCGGCGACAATGACGTGGTGTTCCGCGGGTTGCCGCCAGGCAATTACACCTTTATACTGCGTGCCAAGTTGAAGAGTCAGGATTGGACTGACGCCTCCACCTGTGAAATGGTTATTCGCATAGCACCGCCACTGTGGCAGACATGGTGGGCATACCTTATATATATTATAGCTTTCGCACTGGCAATATACGTCGTTGTCAGACAGTACAAATACCGTTTGAAGATGCGCGGCAAACTTGAACTGGAAAAGCGCGAAAGCATACAGAAGCAGCGTTCCAATGAGGAAAGACTGCATTTCTTCACGAATATCACCCACGAACTGCGTACACCGCTGACACTTATCTTGGGACCGCTCAATGATCTTGCCGACGATGAGCGTCTACCGTCTGACAGTAAACGCCGCGTCGGTGTGATAAAGAAGAGTGCGGAAAGGTTGCGCGAACTCATCAACGATTTGTTGGAATTCCGCAAGACGGAGACAAACAACCGCAAGCTTACTGTAGCGCGTGGCAACATAGGACACTTCGTCAAGGAGATATGCCTGAACTATAAGGAACTGAACAGCAATCCGCATGTCAACTTTGAATATGACATAGCTGCCAACCTTCCAGAGGTGTATTTCGATTCTGAGGTCATCACCACCATTCTCAACAACCTTCTTTCCAATGCAGTGAAATATACCGAGCATGGAAGCATTACCACTATGGTGAGAGAGGAGGAAAAGCAGGTGGTAATCAGCGTGAGCGACACAGGCTACGGCATCAGTGCGGAAGCTCTGCCACATATCTTCGAACGCTATTATCAGGCAACCGGCGCCCACCAGGCTTCGGGTACAGGCATTGGCCTGGCTTTGGTAAAGGCCCTGGCCGACTTGCATGAGGCACAGATTACAGCAGAGAGTACAGAGGGTAAGGGCAGCACATTCACATTATCACTGAGTACCACAAACTCATATCCCAACGCTTTGCACAAGGAGGATAACCTCACTCAGGGCGAGACAACACCGATTGGAGGGAATGCTTCTATACTGGAAAAGTCAGGAGAGAGATATTTGCTTGTTGTGGAGGATAATGCCGACATACGCGAATACATTGCAGAATCCTTCTGTGACGAATATACTATCTTGCAGGCGGAAAATGGTGAGGAAGGACTGCGCATCGCCACAGAACGCATCCCCGATATCATCGTCAGTGACATCATGATGCCGAAGATGGATGGCAACAGCCTTACGAAGGCACTGAAGGAGGATATAAGGACAAGCCACATTCCCGTTATTCTGCTTACGGCGAAGGTGACAGACGATGACAAGGAAGAGGGTTATCGCAGCGGTGCCGACTCTTACCTTACCAAACCGTTTACGGCGAAACTGCTCGGCAGTCGCATAGAGAATCTCCTGACCATGCGTCGCAGGTTGGCTGAGAACATACTCCGCTTTGCCCAGAGTGAAGAAAGGAAAGTGGACAGTGAGGATTCTCATTCAGATAGCAGTACGACGGACAGCAGTGCTACGGAAGGAAATATTTCTTTGTCGGGAACCTCGCTGAGTGCCCTTGATCAGCGTTTTATCGAGCATCTCAACAGTGTGATACACGACAATATAATGAATGAAGACCTTGACATGCCTTTCATCACCAGGGAAATGGCAATGAGCCACAGCACCTTCTACCGCAAGGTGAAGGCTCTCACCGGCTTGACGGCGAAGGAGTATGTGCGCAAGTTCCGACTGAAGTATTGTCTGCAACTGCTTGAGACTGGTGATTACAACGTCACTGAGGCGGCTATGATGGCTGGCTTCAATCAGATGGCCCATTTCCGCCAGACGTTCAAGAATGAGTTTGGTATCCTGCCGTCTGAGGCAATGAAGAAGACTAAGAGATAATCCATTAGAGAGAACTCATTAGCATCACCAGCGTAGGAATTCCACGAACGACGAAAAGATGAACAAAGTGAGAATAACGGCCATGCGCCAGACCATCTATCATGACCTGATGGCAAGATATGAGAATGAGATAGAGCACGCCTGTGATGTCAGTGAAGGACAGCAGTGGGTTTCCATTGACGGGTTGAGGCCGGAGGGGTTGTGCCCTTCTGCATGGATGTCAATGCAGACTTTTGTGGAGTCGCTGGCAAAAGGCGAGGGCAATTTCTATGATGGATGGATGAGAAATCCTATGAGTGCGATGATTAGTTGCAATGATGGTTTCCGGCCGTTCAGTTTCTATATAGAAGTTATAGGGGAATAGAGAGCAAAAGCCTCTCTGCTCTTGCACAATTCAAAATAATTAAACAAAAAACTAATGAATAGACTTGCTACTACAATTATCATGATGAGCTTCGCGTTTGCGGCATTTGCAGAAGGACGTGAAGTGGTTAACCTAAACCGCGACTGGCATTTCAAGGCTGGTGTGCAGCAACCGACAGTATCAGAAACAGAAACCTCTGATTGGCAGCGCATCAATGTGCCGCATGATTTTCAGATTGAACAGCCGTGGGTGGCACCAGATGCTAGCGAGAGAGCAGACAACAGCGATGCTGGTGCAAACATTAAAAGCCGTCTGTCGTCCCGTGGATTCAAAGAGATGGGCGAGGGATGGTATGTGAAAACCATAACTCCTTCCGTTGACAAGAAGGGCCGTCGCGTGGTGCTCGATTTCCAGGGTATCATGTATGTTGCTGACGTGTATCTCAACGGCAAGCGCATAGGCGGCACCGACTATGGCTATGTGGGTTTCGAGATAGACATCACCAAGGAATTGAAGTATGGTGAGAAAAACATCATCGCCGTGCACTGTGACACTGGCAGGCCAAAAGATTCCCGTTGGTACACCGGTGGTGGTTTGTTCCGTGACGTTACACTCGTATATACCGACCCGCAGTTGTATTTCCTGCGCCATCCGCTGTATATCACGACAAAAGACAACAAGGAGGTCAATATCTCTGCCAACGTGCAGTGCCTCACCAAGCAGAATACTGTGAAGATGCAGCTCTGCATCACGGCTCCCGACGGCACTGAGGTTTGCAATCAGCAGTACGACCTGAAGCGCAATCGCAATTACAGACAGGGACAGGTGCTGGCTTTCCCGGCAATACAGTTGCCAAATGCACAGTTGTGGGACTGCGAGCATCCGAACCTCTATACTGCAAAGGTTACATTATATAAGGAGGATGGCACTGTTTGTGATGAAACGCAGAGCCGTTTTGGTGTGCGCACCGTGGAGTTCGTGCCTGGTAAGGGCTTGTTGCTTAATGGCAAGAAGGTGTTGCTGAAAGGTTATGCCAATCACCATACATTAGGTGCACTCGGTGCAGCCGCCTATCCCCGTGCCATAGAGAAACGCATAAAACTGATGAAGGAGTGGGGCATGAACCATATCCGTACGTCACACAACCCATATTCGGAGTCATTCCTCGACTTGTGTGACGAGAACGGCATACTCGTTGTCGATGAACTCTATGACAAGTGGAACGACCAGTATGTGGGCGGCGGCCGCCGTCACTTCTCTGAGTTGTGGATAGACCATTTGTCGGAATTCATACAGCGAGACCGCAATCATCCTTCGGTGGTGATGTGGTCGATGGGTAACGAATTGCAGTCATACAATGATATGCCGTTCAACGATTTCGGAGTGACACAGTTCCGCTTGATGCGCGAACTGACACACCGTTATGACAGCACTCGAAAGGTTACCGTGGCCATGCATCCTCGTTACCGCAACTGGGAGACCGACTCGTTGCCCTGCGACCTCGCCATGCACACCGATGTGCAGGCATACAACTACCGCTATATGTATTTCCCCGGCGATGGCCGTCGTTTTCCGTGGATGACGTTCTATCAGAGCGAGGCATCTGTGGCTGCTATGGGTGAGAACTACTATGCAATGGAGCTCGACAAGGTTGTCGGCCTTGCTTACTGGGGCGCCATCGACTACCTCGGAGAGAGTCAGGGCTGGCCTGCCAAGGGATGGGAGCAGGGTGTCTTTGACATTGCGCTTGAACCAAAGCCGAAAGCATACTATATGCGCTCGTTCTTCAAGGAGGACGAACCGATTGTTCACATTGCTGTCACAGACACCAAGGGCGACGTGATGTGGAACGGTGTGCAGACGGGCAACGACGGACAGAGTGACCACTGGAACCGTACGCGCGGACAGAAATATGACATCACTACTTATACCAATGCCGACGAGGTAGAGCTCTTCGTCAACGGCAAGAGTCAGGGCATACAAAAGAACGACCGCTCTTCTGCCAAGATGCGCAACCAGATACGTTGGAAAGGCATAGAGTATCAGGATGGCTACTGCGAGGCAGTGGCACGCACTGCCGGCAAGGTGGTGGCTCGCCATAAGATAGAGACCACCGGCAAGCCTGTGGCATTGCGCATAGAGGCAGACAATGCTAACTGGAAAGCCGATGGAGTTGACTTGCAGCATCTGCGCATCTATGCCGTTGATGCCAAGGGACGCCGCGTGCAGACCGCCAGTGGTGATGTGAAGGTGACGGTAAACAGCAAGAACGCCACCCTCGCTGCCATGAGTAGCGGCGACAATAAGTCTGACGAACTCAGCAACACTGACCACCGCCGTCTCTACAAAGGCTCGGTGCTCGCCATACTGCGTGCCGGTCTTGATGGTGGTGAGACCACCGTCACTGCAACTTGCGACGGACTGAAAGCAGCAAAGATAAAGTTGCTGACAAAATAATTACGGTGCAACATTCTTTTTCTACAATATATAAAGGCGTGTCTTATTACCGTTATGGTAGTAAGACACGCTACTATTTTGTGTCTGTGGGCAAATAAGTGAAGATTAATTTTGTTATTTCTGAAAAACTCTGTAACTTTGCATTTGATATTACAACATTACAGTAAAGCAAACTAAGAAACAATTCAGCCATGAAGGAGAAAACAAAGAAAAGTTTATTGGGAATAGCAGTGACAGCCGGACTTACACTGCTGTGCGGACTGGCATACGCCATCAACAAGAAACTGGGACAGATTGCTGAGATTGGTGACCTGAAATACGACGAGGAGGAGGAATGAAATATACTACCAGTCAGATTACCACCCTCATCGGCGCACACCGTTATGGCACTACAGATGCCATGGTGTCGTTTCTGCTTACCGACAGCCGCTCTCTGTCTTTTCCGGAGGAGACGCTGTTCTTCGCACTGAAGTCAAACCGTAACGACGGGCACAAATACATCGAGGGACTATATAAGCGCGGAGTGAGAAACTTCGTTGTGGAAAAGCCCTTGCCGGCAATAGGCAGCGATGCCAATTTCCTTGTGGTGCCCGATACCCTGGCAGCCCTGCAAAGGCTGGCGGAGAGACATCGTGACGAGTTTCAGATACCTGTGGTGGGCATCACCGGCAGCAATGGCAAGACGGTCGTCAAGGAATGGCTGTACCAGTTGCTGTCGCCAGATATGCATGTGACACGCTCGCCGCGCTCGTACAACTCGCAGATTGGTGTACCGCTGTCGGTATGGCAATTGCGTGAGGATACCCGCGTGGGTATATTCGAGGCTGGCATCAGCAAGCCCGACGAGATGCAGCGGCTGGCTTCCATAATACAACCTACGATAGGCGTGTTCACCACTTTGGGAGAGGCACACCAGGAGAATTTCCACTCCATGGAGGAGAAATGCCGTGAGAAGTTCATGCTCTTTAAAGACTGCAAGACTTTGGTCTATCCCATGGACAATGACGTGGTGTTCCGAGTGATGAAACAGTGCGGCTACAACGGTGAGCGCATAGGATGGTCGATGAACGACACCTCGGCACCGTTTTATGTCAGCAAGGTGGAGAGCGACAGCGACGGCACCTGCATACATTATATATATAAAGGCATACAGGGACAGTATAGGCTTAACTTCATAAGCAATGCCTCGATAGAAAACTCCATAACGTGTGCTGCCACGGCACTGCACCTCGGACTGACACCGGAGCAGCTGGTAGAACGTATGCCGATGCTTGAGCCTGTGGCCATGCGCCTCGAAGTGAAGGAAGGCCGCAACGGGTGTACGCTGATTAATGATACCTACAACTCTGATCTCGCCTCACTCGACATAGCACTCGACTTCATGCACCGCCGCCCCGACCACAAGGGACGCAGGCGCACGTTGATACTCAGCGATATGGATCAGTCGGGACTCACCGACGAGGAGATACGCTCGCGCGTGGAAGCCATGGTCAAGAGCAGGGGAGTGGACAGGCTGATAACTGTTGGCAGTCAGTTTACGGGGGAAGAGAACTTCGCCACCACCGACGACCTGATAAACAGCGAGGTGTTCAGACAGCTGCGCAACGAGGTAATACTCATCAAGGGCGCACGCAGGTTTGAGTTTGACAAACTCACCGAGTTGCTCGTAAGGAAAGTGCACGAGACCACACTCGAGGTCAACCTCTCTGCCGTAGTGGCAAACCTCAACTGGTATCGTTCGCAGATGAAGTCCGGCACCAAACTCGTGTGCATGATAAAGGCCGACGGCTACGGTGCTGGTGCCATCGAGATTGCCAAGACACTGCAAGACCACCGTGTGGACTATCTTGCCGTGGCTGTGGCTGACGAGGGCGTGGCGCTGCGCCAGGCAGGCATCACCGCCAATATCATGATTATGAATCCGGAGATGACGGCGTTCAAGACGATGTTCGACTATGACCTTGAACCGGAGGTGTATTCCTTCCGGCTGCTTCACGCTCTGCGACAGGCGGCACGCAAGGAAGGCATAACGGGATGGCCCATACATGTGAAACTCGACACTGGCATGCACCGCTTGGGATTCCACCCTACGGAGGATATGGCAGAACTGATAGACTACCTGCAGGGACAGAATGCGCTGACAGTGCGCTCGGTGTTCTCACATTTCGTAGGCAGCGATGCTGACGAGTTCGACGAGTTCTCAGCCATGCAGTACGACCTCTACAAGCAAGGTGCCGATGCGCTGCAGGCGGCATTCCCACACCACATACTGCGCCACATGTGCAACTCGGCAGGCATAGAGCATTTCCCCGACAGACAGATGGACATGTGCCGCCTGGGACTCGGACTGTACGGTGTGAATCCGCGCGACAACAGCATCATCAACAACATCTCGACGCTGAAGACCACCATCTTGCAGCTGCGCCATGTGAAGGCAGGCGACTCCATAGGCTATTCTCGCCGCACCATACTGGAGAAAGACTCACTGATAGCCGCCATACCGATAGGATATGCCGACGGACTGAACCGACATCTCGGCAACCGCCACGGCTACTGCCTCGTCAACGGCAAGAAGGCGGAATACGTTGGCAACATCTGCATGGATGTCTGCATGCTCGACGTCACCGGCATTGACTGCCACGAGGGCGACAGCGTGGAGATATTCGGCGACAACCTGCCCGTCACCGTCCTCTCAGACATCCTCGACACCATCCCTTACGAGGTGATGACCGGCATCAGCAACAGAGTAAAACGAGTGTATTACGAGGAATAGTGTCCTTCAAGGATAATAGTGTTCACGGAAGTGATTGTTTCAAAGAAAACGGCTGTGCATATTTCTATGTATGCACAGCCGTTTTAATTATTATTTTACTGTTTGATGTAAGGTCCATTAAGTTCATTGCAGAACCACACATCATAAACACCTAGTTCTGGTTCTTTGCCTATAGTAACTCCATGAAACTCTATGAACTCATTACATGTTGAAATCATAGGGAGGTAACTTTCTTACCCTCCCCCACGGGGAGGGAAGGGAGGGGCTATAAACATTAAATGCGATATTTCAGCGCAGTCAGTATGTTGGTGGAAAATATCGCAAGGAAATGAAGGTGAAAATAGGATATTTTTGTGTTTTGATATGGAAGTGTATCTGCCATGCAGTATGAAAGGAAAATAGTGTGCAAGGGTTGTAAGGCTGTGGTTTACAGCACGAGGTAACGGCGTTAAGAGTGGCGTAAAGTGCAAAAAATGATGATTTTTCTTGCATAACTGCATTTTTTTTGTTACTTTTGCGGTGTAAACACACACAAGGGATGTTTCTCTCCTTCGGAATAAAAGATGCTATAGACATAGTGCTGGTGGCACTGGTGCTATACTACACCTATCGGTTCATGCGTGAATCGAGAACACTTAACGTGTTCGTTGGAATAATGGCGTTCATCGTGGTGTGGCTGTTGGTATCGCGAGTGCTGGAGATGCGCCTCACGGGTGCCATCTTCGACCAGTTCGTCAGTGTGGGTGCACTGGCCATCATAGTGTTGTTCCAGGAGGAGATAAGGAAATTCCTGTATAGTCTGGGTGAGCACAACAAGCTGCACCGCATGGTGCGGTGGTTCTCAAGCAGACGTGAGTCTGACGGCAAGGGCATGGGGCGCGAGGCCATCATGCCGGTGGTGCTGGCGTGTATCAACATGGCACGCTCGAAGTGCGGTGCACTGATAGTGATAGAGCGCACCACTCCGCTCGACGATATTGTGGCAACCGGCGACCGTGTGGATGCCAACATCAACCAGCGACTGATAGAGAACATATTTTTCAAGAACTCACCGCTGCACGACGGAGCGATGATTATCAGCAAGCAGCGCATCAAGGCGGCTGGTTGCATACTGCCCGTGAGCCACGACCTCAACATCCCGCGTGAACTGGGTCTGCGCCACCGTGCCGCCATGGGCATATCGCAGGCGTCTGATGCCATAGCCATTGTGGTGTCTGAGGAAACAGGACGCATATCGGCAGCCATCAAAGGACAGTTCCGCCTGCGCCTGTCGGCGGAGAACCTTGAAGCAATACTTACGGAAGAACTGTGAAGCAGGGTACCGCAGTTCTTGTCCGAATGAAGAACGCATTATCACTATGAAACACCATTATACACACAGTTATAAGAGAAATAAAAGAAAAGTTTAATATTTAAAAGATTGCCCCTTACAACTCTCCGTAGGCGGCCTTCCATGTGAGGCATACGGGGGGAGGGGTTTGGAATTTTATGTCATTAATTGAACAGATTGTAGCGCGTGCTAAGGCAAACAAGCAGCGCATCGTGCTCCCGGAAGCAGAAGAGGAGCGCACACTCATTGCAGCCGACAAGGTGCTGGAGCAGGAGATTGCAGACCTTATCCTTATCGGCAACCCTGCCAAGGTTGACGCTCTGGCAAAGGAGCACAACCTGAAGAACATCGGCAAGGCAACACTCATCGACCCAGAGAACTATGAGCGTTCTGAGGAACTGGCACAGCTCCTGCAGAAACTCCGCGAGAAGAAGGGCATGACCATCGACAAGGCTCGCGAACTGGTGAAGAATCCTCTCTACCTCGGTTGCCTCATCATCAAGACTGAGGGTGCCGACGGTCAGATCTCTGGTGCTCTCTCTACAACGGGCGACACATTGCGTCCTGCACTGCAGATTATCAAGACTGCTCCTGGCATCTCTTGCGTATCGGGTGCCATGCTGATGATTACCGACAAGCCGGAGTATGGCGAGAACGGCGTACTGCTATTCGCCGACGTTGCCGTTACCCCAATGCCTGATGCCAACCAGCTCGGTCAGATTGCAGTATGCGCTGCACAGACAGCTCGCTCGGTTGCCGGTTTCACAGACCCACGCGTGGCTATGTGCTCATTCTCAACAAAGGGTTCTGCCTCTCACGAGGTTGTTGACAAGGTAGTGGAGGCAACAAAGATTGCCAAGGAGCTTGATCCGAACCTGAAGATTGACGGTGAGCTGCAGGCTGACGCAGCCCTCGTTCCTGCCGTAGGCCAGAAGAAGGCTCCGGGCAGCGAGATTGCAGGTAAGGCAAACGTACTCGTATTCCCTAACCTTGAAGTAGGCAACATCGGTTACAAACTCGTGCAGCGTCTTGCCGGTGCCACAGCCCTCGGCCCAATCCTCCAGGGTATCGCACGTCCGGTCAACGACCTTTCACGCGGCTGTTCAGTAGAGGATATCGTAAACCTCGTCGCTATCACTGCATGCCAGGCAATGGATGCAAAGAAATAAGGCTCTGCCTTATTTCTTTGAAGTGAAGAGTGAAGAACGAAGAGTGAAGAATTTAAGTTACACTTTGACTGATGATAAGCTATAACAGACACAACTCACCACTTATGCAGAAAAGTCAAAACTTCTCTGTAAGAATATCAAAAATGGCAGAGTATATAGAAGAGAAAAGAATGAGAAACTCCAATATAAAGTCTGTGCTTAATCAGATTATGCGTTCTGGTACTTCTGTTATGGCCAACATAGGCGAGTCACAGTTCGCACAGAGTAATGCTGATTTCATCACGAAACTTCACATAGCACTGAAAGAAGCCAATGAAACTGAACGATGGCTTAATTTCCTGTATTGCAACGAATATCTCATGCAAAACGAGTATGAGAGTATGAATAACGATTGTAGCGAGATTATAGCTATGTTGGTTGCATCGGTGAAAACATCAAAAAGAAACCAATCCATAATAATGAAGTGATGGGTAAAGGATGACGGGTGAAAGAATGTTACAGTCAAAGCGTAACTTAAATTCTTCACTCTTCACTCTTCACTCTTCACTTTAAAAATAAAATTTTTATGAAAATTTTAGTTTTAAACTGCGGAAGCAGTTCCATTAAATATCAGTTGTTCAACACTGAGACTGGCGACATCCTCGCCAAGGGCGGCATCGAGAAAATCGGTCTGCCGGGTGCATTCATCAAGTTCAACGTGGCTGATGGCAAGAAGACCATCGAGCAGGACATCCCTGAGCACACCGTGGGCGTGCAGCTCATCTTCGACGTACTCACCAATGCTGAGTACGGTGCGCTGAAGTCACTCGAAGAACTCGACGCAGTAGGTCACCGCGTGGTGCACGGCGGAGAGAAATTCGCTGAGTCTGTAGTCATCAATGCAGAAGTACTGAGGCAGATTGAGGCATGCAACGACCTCGCTCCGCTGCACAACCCAGCAAACCTCAAGGGCATCGCTGCCGTTACGGCTCTGCTGCCTAACCTGCCACAGGTGGCGGTCTTCGACACCGCCTTCCACCAGACCATGCCGGCAAAGGCATATATGTATGCCGTGCCTTACGCTCTCTATGAGAAGTATGGCGTGCGTCGCTATGGTTTCCACGGTACATCACACCGCTATGTTTCAGCCCGTGCACTGGAGTTCCTCGGCATGAAGGCTGAAGGCACTAAGGTCATCACTGCACACATCGGCAACGGCGGTTCACTGGCAGCAGTGAAAGACGGCAAGTGTCAGGATACCTCAATGGGTCTCACTCCACTTGAGGGCGTGATGATGGGTACACGCTCTGGCGACATCGACGGCGGCGCTGTATCGTTCATCATGAAGAAGGAAGGCCTTGACGCTGACGGTATCTCTAACCTTCTGAACAAGCAGTCTGGTCTGGCTGGCATCTCATGCAAGTCAAGCGACATGCGCGAGGTGTTCCAGGGCAAGGTGGACGGCGACGCTAAGTGTCAGCTTGCCATCGACATGTACACCTATCGCATCAAGAAATACATCGGCTCTTACGCTGCTGCACTGGGTGGCTGCGACGTGCTTGTCTTCACCGCCGGCGTATGTGAAAACCAGTCTGACATCCGCGAGATGGTCTGCAAGGACATGGAGTGGATGGGCATTAAACTCGACACAGAGAAGAATGCACAGATTCATGGTGTAGAGGCTGTCATCTCGGCTCCTGACTCAAAGGTCAAGGTGGTTGTAATACCTACCGACGAGGAGAAGATGATTGCCAACGACACTGCGGCACTGGTAAAATAATAATGAAGAATAATAAATGAAGAATGAAGAATATAGAATGAAGAATGTAAGTTACCTTACAGTATCTGTTTGTTGCAATACGTAATTCATATTCTTCATTCTATATTCTTCATTCTTCATTATAAAAAACAAATCTATGCGAGTAATTATCGAACCCGATTACGACCGCCTCTCGAAGTGGGCGGCCAAGTATGTAGCAGGAAGAATCAATGCTGCTAACCCGACAGCCGAAAAACCTTTTAAGCTGGGATGCCCCACTGGCTCATCGCCGCTGGGACTCTACAAGGAACTCATCCGCATGAACAAGGCCGGTGAGGTGTCATTCGAGCACGTTGTGACATTCAACATGGACGAGTATGTCAACCTGCCTGAGGCACACCCAGAGTCTTACCACTCTTTCATGTGGAACAACTTCTTCAACCATATTAATATAAAGAAGGAGAACGTACACATCCTCAACGGCAACGCTCCAGACCTCGTTGCCGAGTGCGAGAATTACGAGAAGGCCATAGAGGATGCCGGCGGCATCGATCTCTTCATGGGCGGTGTAGGTCCTGACGGTCACCTGGCATTCAATGAGCCGGGCAGTTCGCTGACTTCAAAGACACGCATCAAGACCCTGACCACCGACACCATCATCGCCAACAGCCGCTTCTTCGACGGCGACCTGTCACAGGTGCCCAAGCAGGCATTGACCGTAGGCATCGGTACCGTGATGGCAGCACGCGAGGTGCTCATCGTATGCAACGGTCACCACAAGGCCCGCGCACTGCAGCACATCGTGGATGGTGAGGTAAGCCACAAGTGGACAGCCTCAATACTCCAGATGCACCCACACGCCATCGTGATATGCGACGAGGCAGCCTGCGACGAACTCACCGTAGGCACATACAAATACTACCTCGACAAAGAGCGTGGCAACTTGTAATACATAATAATTATCCCACAGTGTTCATAGCTCCTTTAATAAGGTCATCTGTGAGCACTGTGGGATTTCTACTTTCCTCTCCAGTCATGAAATATCTACTATACTATTCATTCCTTATATTCCTGCTCGTCTCCTGCGCTATGGAGAAAAAGAGGCGTATAGCTCATTTTGCAGGATGATTTTGAGTAGTAGGTATTCAATAGCTCAAATTGCAGGATGACTTTTTCTGCCGTTTTCTTGGCTTTTTGGACTAAAGTTAGTACCTTTGCTACCGCAGTCT